>Ga0209253_10005879_pt1 | contig 10629 bp, 5 predicted proteins | sample FrelakmetBRP12BR_FD_187145 | JGI IMG/M metagenome (GOLD analysis project Ga0209253, IMG submission 187145) | Freshwater lake sediment microbial communities from the University of Notre Dame, USA, for methane emissions studies - BRP12 BR (SPAdes)... | ecosystem: Environmental > Aquatic >... | reverse complement strand
CATTCGACTGTTCGGTTAAAGTCATCTCGACTCAGCCTGAAAACCTCCAGGCATGGTTAGTCGAGGCTTCAAAGCCGGTTAAAACCGATTGGGCAGCGCATTGTGCCTACTGGAAATCATTCTGGAACCGCAGTTACGTCAACATCACTTCAGGAGGCGAAGGGATGTTTGACCTTGACCAATGCCGGTTTACTCAATTCGCACAGGGTTCCAAAGCATACGAAGGACACAAGCATATCGATGCTGCAAAGAATGTCTTTCAGATCAGCCAACGCTACACACTGGAACGTTTTTGTCAGGCTGCCGCCGGCCGCGGTGCCGTTCCTGCGCCATACAATGGTTCCATTTTTACGATGGACATGCCTGCCGGGGTGCTAGGTTTTGACAAACCCAAGGAGAATCCGGTCTCTCCTGACGGTCGCGACTGGGCAGTGCTTTCGTTTATGTGGCAGAATACGCGTCATCCTTATTGGTCGATGGCTGCACGGGGCGACTACGATGCCATTCGCCCCGGAATGCAGTTCGTTCGTGACGGATTGGATATTTGCCGAGACCGCTGCAAAAAGATCTTCGGACACGAGGGGGCTTTTGTCATGGAAGCCAGCTGGTGGCATAATGTCGGTGTTTTCAACTGGGCGGATGTACCGGCACATTTGCGCTACCATCAGCTGGCTACGGTGGAGTTGCCGGCCATCATGTGCGAATACTACGAACATACCCGCGACCGGGGTTTTCTGGACGAGATACTCCTGCCCTGTGCCGACGAATTCCTCAAGTTTTATGAAGTCCATTTCCCGAAGCGCGATATCAACGGAATCATGCAAATGGAAGGCGTTGGTTGTGCCGAGACCTATCAGGGTGTCACGAACCCCTGTACGGAAATTGGCTGCATAAAATATGTACTTACCAAGCTTCTGTCGTTTGATATTGACAATGCCCGTAAAGAGCATTGGCGCAAGTTGCTGAAAGCCTTGCCTGGCGTGCCTTTACGCAGGATCCGAGGACTGGACCTGCTTGCGGTTGGTGAAAAATACGATCCGGGACGCACGAACTGCGAGTCTCCTGAACTGTATTCCATCTATCCGTTCCGTCAGGTGTGGCTTGGTCAACCCGAATTGCTGGCGAATGCGCGTCAGTCGTTTCATGTGCGCACAACCAGTATCGACGGCACCATTGACGATCAGGGCACTGAGACCGGTGGCTGGCAATCGTCGCCGGTGCAGGCAGCCTATCTGGGATTGTCCCGCGAAGCGGCCCGTTTGGCAAGCATCAATTTCAACGACCAGTTTATTCACTGGAACGACAATATTGATCCGAATGCTCCCTATCCCAACCGTCCCCGTGCCCGTTTTCCTGCTTTCTGGGAATGTAAAATGGATGGAACGCCCGATAACGACCACGGCGCCAACTCGGCGAATACCCTGCAAAGCATGTTGTTGCAGAGCAATGGCGCCGAGATATTTTTGCTTCCAGCATGGCCCGAAGACTGGGATGTTTCGTTCAAACTCTGTGCGTCAAACAACACTACTGTCGAATGTGAATACCGCGACGGGAAGGTGCAATCGCTAAAGATTTCGCCTGAATCTCGTCGTGCAGATATTATCGACAGAAGTACACTGCGGGAACGCATCCGCACACTGGTTGAGGTGGCTCTTGCCGACCGAAACTACCTTTTCGGGTTGCCCCCGATGCTCGATGCACAGCCTATTCCGGGCAAGGCAACGGCTCCGTGGATAGCCCGATACGGACACACATTGAAAGGGTGCAAGGCCGGTCCATGGATGAACAGCGTATTCGACAGAAACGTCGTTTTCGTGCACATACTCAATTGGTCCAAAGAGGGTGTTCGCCTTTCATCGATTCCTCGTACGTTGATTTCGTCCACGTCCATCACCGGAGATGTTCAGGTGAAACAGGATGAAAAGGGTTGGTTGCTGACCGGCACACCCGATCCGCTCAATACCATCGTTCGCCTCGAATTCGACAGGTCAGTTGATGAGATTGCCTCTGCTTTGCCATCGAAAGGGTCATTGACAGTGGGGCGTGAGCGTATATTGACTCACAATGCTGAAGGCAGGCTTGTTGCCGAAGTGCATCTGGACGGGGAAAAGCTCATGGGGCGTTTTGAATTCACCATTGACAACCCCGACCACTTGCGCGGTCAGGGCAAACCATTCGAACTTCAGGTGAAGCATGCCGACGAAACATGGAAGACAGTCTATGAAGGCAAGGTCTACGGAACCATCTGCGGCAAAACGTTCGATCCGGTAACAGCGAAAGCAGTGCGTTTGGTTGTTCAGGCTTCGGGAATACGACAGTTGGATCTGTTCTAGCCTCAGTTGTGCGGGTCAGCGAGTGCGCACTCCATTCACGCGCCCTCTGAATGTCCTGAACGGCGTTTGGATTTGTCTTCACGCCCCTTGCTACTTCACTTCCTGTGTCATATGTTTCCAGCACACACCGGGGTCTGATGGTCTCCGCAGCCACCGAACCGCTACGCTGGACCCCCTCCCCGATGAGCGGACGCATGACGTTGCGTACAGGGTACGCATCAAGAGATACCTGAGGTTCACGATGGAACAGCCCGTCCTGACAGACACGAATCAGTTCCCCACGGAAGAAGTCATCTTCTCGCATCTCGGCACGTCGAGGCAGCTATGGCTCCGGTTGTTTGAATACATTCATCACAGCCATCCGGACTTCACCGAACAGTGGAGATACTACCTCGACGGTAAGAGCTGGCTTCTCAAGGTGTCAAGAAAGGCGAAGACCATCTTCTGGCTTTCGATAGGTGAAGGTTCCTTCCGAACCACTTTCTACTTCACCGACAAAGCAGAGCATGCAATACTGAAAAGCTCTTTGTCCGATGAGTTGAAAAAGCAGTACAGGAGCGGGAAGAAATATGGCAAACTCCGCGGCCTCACGATCCTGTACAAGAGCAAACACGATGTCGAAAACGCCAGGCAACTCATCGAAATAAAGACCGGCATCAAAGAGACGAGATCTCCGCTGTGATCGCCGGCAGAGTGTAGGAACGCATTCGTCCTGCGATTGGCTTGACCGGTCATCATCGTGTGCCGGGGTTTTCGGCTTTAACTCAATCGGACAGGTGACAGAGAACCAACACACCATTCGAGACGTACCGGCCCACGTATGACTCACGCAGGGATATGATTTCCCTGGTAATAGAAGGCGAGCAGCAGTACATTCAATGTGTCCCGATCGATGGAGATCCTTCATGCTTCCCCTCTCAGAAACGCGCAGCCATTAGCGAAATGAACCGCAGATGTGTCTGTTGCGCCAGTGTCCTGGCAATACTCTTCTCGCCCGCCTCAGCGCAGGACCGCCTCTACTATCACAATCTCCCCTACGGGAGCCAGGCCAACTACAACCCAATTTCGGTCATCCTGAACGGCAGCTACGATATCATCCAGATGGAGAACCGCAGCCGTGAGATTTTCAATCTGCCGTATGCGGCGGGAACGAAGAACGTGTTCCGGAATCTTGCCAGCCCGTTCTCGATGATCTCGGAATACGGATGGGGGAATTTCATACGCCGGGAAGTGCTGCCGCTCAGTTTCAACGTGGAGTCCGGACAGTGGTGGCCGAACTACGAGCTGCACCTGATAGGCGGGGGGATGACCTCCGTCATGATGCGCGAGTGGTACGAGGACCATGGCTTCTCATCCCCGATGGTCTGGTCAATCGGCACCATGGCGGCATACCACATGCTGAATGAGGTCGTCGAGAACGGGACTTATAGCGGGAACAACGTTGATCCGATCGCGGACATCTATCTGTTTGATATAGGGGGAATTCTGCTTTTCAGCTCGGAATCCATCAGCCGCTTCTTCAGCGAGGAGCTCCACCTCACGGACTGGTCACTGCAGCCTTCGATTGCATTGAACAATGGAACTCTGCAGAACAACGGGCAATATTTCGCACTGAAATGGAAGTTCCCGTTTTCAGATTCGTATTCTCTCTTCCACTATTTCGGTCTCCGGGGTCTGTTCGGCGTGTCGAAGCGATTTGAGAGCGGGGAATCCGTGTCTGTGGGAGCCGGCGTGCGTGCTGTCAGCCTGAAGCTCCTGGATCCGGAGTTCTTTCTCCTGACGACGGTGCTGAAGTGGGAGGTAGGGTTCTTCTATGACCGGGACAATTCCCTTCTCGCTTCCCTTTTCATCGGAGGGGCATACGACAACCCGGTGACGTTAAACATTTACCCCGGGGTTTTGAAATTCAATAGTTTTTCTCCTGGTGTTTGGGCCCTGTACAGCAGGGAATATGGTTTCAGTGCAGGTGTGACTACGGTCTGGGCACCGGGTGTCGCCTGGACGGCCAAGTAGCGCCATTATCTGCCGTTCTCCTGTCAAACCTCCTGTCGATATCCCCTCCGGCAGACATCGCATGGCAGCAGATATCGGACCGAAAGAGAGATGCACATGAAGAAACTCAACGACGAAAAACTCGCGAAACTCCGGAAGGGTGGAGTGTGGGTACCAAGCCCGCTGGCACTGGACAAGGACAGGAGACCTTCAGAGAAGTGGCAAAGGCTGCTCACGCTCTACTACATCAGGGCCGGCGCAACGGCGATAGTGCCGGGCGCACATACCGGCGAGTTCTCCGGGGGGGACCTCGGGGTCTACTGGTACTGGCTGGGACTCATCAAAGAAATGGTGGTGCAGTACGGCGGGAAGGAGATGTTCCTGATGTCCGCGATTAGCGGGAAGAACTACATGAAACAGGCTGAACTCGCAGCGAAGCGCGGATACGATATTGTCATGCTCGCGCCGACCGCTTTCACGAAGAAAAGCGACGGCGAAGTGGTCCAGATCTTCAAAGACGTGGCAGGCGTGATACCGGTTTTCGGCTTCGAACTGCAGAAGCTCGTTCCGGGAAGCAGGGAATTCAATTACCGGCTCTGGGAGAAATTATTCACGATTGCGTACGGCGCAAAATCAGCGCCTTTTAATACATACCGCGCACAAGTGATGCTGGAAGCGGCGGCGAACAGCAGAAGAAAAGACAGACTTGTGTTGGTGACGGGCAACGACGACAGGATTGTGTCGGATCTGGGGGGAGTGTTTCCGTTTAAGGTCGGTTCAAAGATCGTGACGGTTGGGTATTCGGGCGGCTTGCTCGGGCATTTCGCAACGGATACGTATTCGGCAGTGAAATGGTCAGGAGCCGTGCTCGAAGCGAAAGGGGGAAAAGAGTGGGGGTTGGCCGTGCCCGAAAAAGAGCTCGCGCACATGGTGAATATGTGCAACGGCGCCCTCTTTGATGCAAAGACCGACTTTGCAAATTCCGTGTGGGGGGTGAAATACAGGCTATACTCCCTGGGACTTCTGCCGGGGCCGTATTGTTTTCATGAGAACGGAAGGAAGGGGCTGGCTGAAGAGATCGACAGGGCGTACAGCTTCCATCCCGTGATCAGTGACAGGGAATTCCTGTCGGAAAACCTGAAGAACATGAAAAGAGAGGTAGGGAGTGAACCGTGAACATGGCAGAGATAACAAACAGCAGCCAGCTAAGGGAGTTCATGAGCGCTCCCACCGACGGAGTAATGGACTGCGTCAGGAAGGTGAGAGGGGACATCCTGATACTTGGCGGGAGCGGCAAGATGGGCCCGGAGCTTACCGAGATGATCGTGCGGGCGGATGCCATCGCAGGTATCAAGCGAACAATATCCGTTGCTTCCACGTTCAGCAACCCGAGGGAGAGAACAGCGGAGTTGTTCGCGGAAATGGGGGTGAATGTGTTCAAGGGCGAATTGACCGATACAGAATTCCTGGGGGGGCTCCCTGACACGGAGAATGTTATCTACATGTCCGGCTTCAAGTTTGGGTCTTCGGACAACTGGGTGAAGGCGGTCCAGATCAACTGCATCCTGCCGTACCTGGTCGGGGAAAAATACCGGAATTCCAGGATTGTGGTTTTCTCCTCCGCGAACCCGTACGCCTACACGACTCTCGAATCGGGCGGTTCCACCGAAGGCGACGCGCTCGAACCAAAAGGGATCTATGGCTGGAGCATAGTGGCGAGGGAGAGTTCGTTTGCCATTACCGCGACAAAATATCCGGCGCAGAGGTCGTGTTACTACAGGCTGGCCTACGCCCAGCACCTCGCGTACGGGGTGCTCGTGGACCTGGCGAAGTACATCCTTGCGGGAAAAGAGATCTCGGTTTCTGTGCCGTATGTGAACCTGGTATCGCAAAGAGATGCCAACGACAGGGCCATACGCTCCCTTGAGATTTGCTCGAACCCGCCGTCGGTTCTCAACGTGTCGGGCCCCGTTGTTGCAGTTCGGGATATTGCGGAAAAACTCGGGGAGAGGCTGGGGAAGAAACCCCTGCTGGTCGGAGAGGAACCGAAGCTCTCCCAGGTGATAAACGATGATTTTTGCGTGAGGAGATTCGGGAGTTACCACGATACCGTTGAGGATATCATGACCGCCGCGGTCAACTGGGTGAAGAACAGCGGGGAATACTGGGGAAAGCCGACGAAGTTCGGCGAGGTCAAGCGCGAATACTGAACGACAACATCTTCCGCGATCCAAATACTTCAAGACCATCGCGACTCCCAAGCACTGCGCCGGGCACGCATACTCGAAGGATGCTGCAGAGGCCTCGGCCGCAGATCTCAGGTATTTCGACGAGGCCAAGTACGCTAGCACCCCTTGTGTGTCCGGGACGCGAGACTAGCGATGAGAGAAAGCCGACGGTGGGACGACTTCCAGCGCGATTCCCGGTCCTTTCCAGGAGATCGAAAGCCCTTCACCTCCTGTCTTGTTGAAGTACTCGATCCTGACAGGATGCAACCCCTTCTCAAGCGCCACAACCCCGCGCCGCTGCTCCATCCCGTGCAGGCCATCGTTCCCGATGAGGACCTTCTCGTCCAGAATCATCCGGCTTCCATCGTCGGAGGCGAGGAAGAACGAATAGATCCCTTCTGCCGGAGCATTGATGTATCCCGAGAAAACAAGTCCGTAATGCTCCCGTTTCTTCTTGAGGTCCAGTGTGAGTCCGGGCAGGACGCCCTCCGCGCGCGGTGCGATTGTTGAGAAGTCGGGGAGGCGGTCCCAGTCGCCTTCAACATACTTGTAGCGGAGGCCCGGCTGGACTTCCACCCGGACCGACGGTTGGGGGGCCACCTTGGTGAACCGGGTCTCCGAGGCATCGCTGACGGGGGAATCGCCGCGGAATGTACGTGCCTTCAACGTTGACGATTCTTTCAGTGTGACAGGGCCCTTGAGTGTCGGAGACGAGGCTGTCGGTGTGGAGCCATCGGTGGTGTAGCGGATCACGATGTTTTCACGATCGGAGGTCACGCCGACGGAGATCTGATCGATGAATATGGTGAGGCTTGTGTCGATCTCTGGCGGATCGTTGACATCCGCTTTCCCTTGCAGCTGGAGCACAACGACGCTGCTGAGGGAATCGGGGGCGAGACGGGGAAGTGCGACAAGCACGGCATCTTCGTCTCTTGCAACGGCGAGTCCGGTCCTGGAAGCGTCTGCGAGGAGGTACGCCGCGCGGACCTGATTGAACAGCCCGGGAATCCGCAGCCTGCCATCCGAAGGCCAGTCAAAGACATGGAGGTAGAGCGTTGCCCCTTCCGGGATCGCCCGTTGCGTGCAGCGGCCCCAGGGGAGCGACCTGAAGGGGCTCGCCGCGGTTCCGTAGATCGCCTCGCCGTTTGTCTTCATCCATCGACCCATCGCTGCCAGGCGGTCCACGCTTGCCTGCGGAAAGAGCCCCCCGGCAGTCGGTCCGACATTGAGCAGAAAGTTCCCCCCTTTCGAGGCGATGTCCGCGAGCATGCGGACGAGTTCCTTCGACGATTTCCAATTCTTGTCGGCCTTGTTGTATCCCCAGTGGTCGTTCATGGTCATGCAGGTCTCCCAATCGACACCGGGGAGGCCGGTTGCGGGGATCTGCTGCTCCGGTGTTCCAAAGTCCCCACCGAACTCTCCTTCCTTCGTAAGCCCTTCCATTCCTCCGCGTGCGGCACCAACGCGGTTGTTCACGATGATCTGCGGCTGGAGGTTCCTCACATACGCGTACAGATCCTCCCCATAACGCGCATTCCACGTGCTTTCCCATTCCCCATCGAACCAGAGGACACCGATAGTGCCGTAGTTGATGAGAAGTTCGCGCAACTGCTTCTTCATGTATTCCACATATCGGTCAAAGCTGGCTCCCTCGGCCGGGCGGTCTGTCTCCCAATCGCGCCTCGGCAGATAATCGGAATGGTGCCAGTCCATGATGGAGTGGTACCAGCACAAGGTGATCCCTTCCTTCCTGCAGGCCTCCGAGAGTTCCTTCAGGATGTCCCGCCGGAAGGGAGTCGACATCACGTCGAAGTCGGTTTCTTTCGAATCGAAGAGGCAGAAGCCATCGTGGTGCTTGCTGGTGATGACGATGTACTTCATCCCTGCGTCCTTTGCGAGGCGCACCCAGGCTGCGGCATCAAAAGCCGCCGGATTGAACTGATCCGCGAAGCGGTCGTAGGTTGTGAGGGGGATTCGGGCGGTTGTGCGTATCCATTCGCCGTGATTCGTCTGCCCGTTCCACTCCCCCGCAGGGACTGCATAGAGCCCCCAGTGGATGAAGAGGCCGAACCGGGCATCCCGCCACCACTGCATGCGGGCGTCCTGTTCTTCGGGGGTTTCCGTCTGGGCCGGTGCGATCATCGCGAGGCCGGCAAGGAGTATCGCCAGCGCGGCGATACGGATCGTTGTTTTCATCGCGGAGTCTCCTTCATCGGTTTTGAGAGGTACTCTGGAACAGGCAACGGCAGTGAGTTCGGCGCCGGCGCCGCAAATCCATAAATAGAGTCGAGCTCGAGAACCTGCACTCTCCCCTCTGGGTCTCGCCCCGCCATGGAAGAAGAGCTGCAGGTACCGGGCGACGTCAGGAAGAGGATTCGAAACCATGAGCTGTCCTGGCACTTAGCCCACGAAGAGACCGTTGATGCGTGACATCTCGGGAAGTCCTGAGGATCGTGGCTGGGCCATTATGCTTTCTGCAATCTACACCCGGGAAGAGTCAAAAACAAACGGGGGCAGCGTAGCCTACGCTCGAGAAACTCGTGAACAACCTCTGAAGTTTCGCCCTTGACACTGAGAAGGGGCTGAGATATATTCCAGTCAAAAGAGTTACGGGAGGCCGGCGCGGCATCGAGGGAAAGGGGGATGTCCCCCCCCGGCATAAAGGTGCCGGGGGAAAGCATGGGTGTCCAAGCTCTGCTGATCATACACAGATGCGAAGAAAAAAAATGAAAAAGAACCTATTCTCCCTCATCCTGATCGGACTCAGTGTCATGGCCACGAATCTCTATTCCCAAACCGGACCAGAAACATATGTCTGGCCAAGGGATCCTGCGGTGCTCGACAACCTCAAGAAATGGCAGGGATACAAGTTCGGGCTGCTGATCCACATGGGCCTGTATTCGGAACTGGGGACCATTGAATCGTGGGGTTTGTGTCCCGAAGAATGGGTGACCCGCGAGGTTGACGACTACTATGAATACAGCACGAACTACCGGAACGCAAAATCCCGATTCAATCCCGTACATTTCGACCCCGCAAAGTGGGCTGGATTGTTCAAGAGGTCCGGCGCGAAGTACATGATCTATTCGTCCAAGCATCATGATGGATTTTGTCTGTTCGATACGAAGCATACTGATTTCAAAGTGACCGATAAAGGCTGCCCGTTCTCCGCAAATCCAAGGTCAAATGTGTTGAAAGAGGTCCTGGATGCCACGCGCAACGAAGGGCTCGCGGTAGGAGTGTATTTCTCAAAGCCGGACTGGACAACACCCTATTTCTGGTGGCCCTACTATCCGCCGAAAGACAGGAACCCTTCGTATGATATCACGAAGCATCCTGACCGATGGAAGAAGTTTGTTGAGTACACGCAGAATCAGATCAATGAAGTGACAACCGAGTACGGGAAGGTGGATATCCTGTGGCTCGACGGGGTCTGGGTGCTGCCCAAGTCCGCGATAACCAAGAACGTGGAGGAGTTCTGCAAATATCCCTACGACATGGACATCAACATGAAGCTGATTGCGGAGAGGGCTCGAGTGCGCCAGCCGGGGATGCTCGTCGTCGACCGGTGGGTGCAGGGGGAATACGAGAACTACCTGACACCCGAACAGAACATTCCTCCAAAGGCTCTGCCTGTTCCCTGGGAAAGCTGTATCACCATGGGGAATGCCTGGGGATGGGTCAAAGATGACAAGTACAAATCATCAACAGAGTGCATCCAGTTGCTTGTCAATATCGCCGCCAAAGGCGGGAGTCTCCTGCTTGGTATTGGCCCGAATGGGAAGGGAGAGTTCGAACCGAAGGTCGACGAAAATCTTGCCCGGATGGGAAAGTGGCTCGAGGCAAATGGAGAAGCCATTTACGAGACAACCCCTGTTGAACCATATTCCGACGGCAGGGTCGCATATACTGCCAGAGGCGATAAGAACATCTATGCGATCTATATGCCTGCAAAAGATGAACAGCGGCTTCCCGCACACATCCTGGTGAAAACGAAGCTGTCCGGAAAGCTGAAGGTTACCCTCCTTGCATCGAAGCAGGAGCTGTCCTACACTGCATACGATGGCATAGTCATC
>Ga0209253_10005878_pt1 | contig 10629 bp, 14 predicted proteins | sample FrelakmetBRP12BR_FD_187145 | JGI IMG/M metagenome (GOLD analysis project Ga0209253, IMG submission 187145) | Freshwater lake sediment microbial communities from the University of Notre Dame, USA, for methane emissions studies - BRP12 BR (SPAdes)... | ecosystem: Environmental > Aquatic >... | reverse complement strand
GACCGCCTCATTATTGAAGATACCCGCACGTTACGATAAAAGAACCTCTCTCAGTCTGTGAACCGGTGATTTTTTCTAAACTTATTATTTTATCAGGGGCGCAATTTGATACTGACGTCTTCAGTACCAGTTATTGGTGCTGCGCTCTTCCTGCATGTCAAAAAACATGGCAAAAAAGATGCATTGCATACCAATACCAAGTGTTATCAGGGTAAGTGCGGCAGGAATGAAGATCGGTTCCAGCTGAACGAATTTGAAATAGAGACTGTAGATTCCTAATACAAGTGATAAGATACAAAAGAAAAAACCCAGACAATAGAAAAGCACCAGCGGGTGGAAGCTGAGTACCATGTACTTCATCTTCAGCCTCCAGAGAAAATCCACCAGAAGAAGGCTGGAGAGACGGACAATATACGAACTGTATTTGATCCCGGACTTTTCCCTCCCGTAGCGGGCGGGATGGGGTACATTTTTAACACGGAACCCGACAACGTTCAGTCGCACGAGAAGATCATTGCAGTACCCATATCCCGGATAGATGTCATCGAGACTGATCCGTTCCAGTGCGCGCTTTGATATTGCTGTATACCCATTCTGAGGGTCCATCAGCTGCCAGTATCCGGATGCAATTTTTGTGAGCAGCGTCAGGATCGCATTTCCAACAAATCTCCATGCGGTCATCCCTTTCCGGTACGCAGGACTGATGAGGCGGTTGCCAACGGTATAATCGCATCTCCCCTCGATGATCGGAACGATCAGCTCCGGAAGGAAGGCAGGATCCATCTGGTTATCTCCGGCCATCACGACTCCAATCTCGAGATCATCGCCGAGCATTTTTTTATAACCAGTCACAATGGCGGCACCAACACCATTGTTGACCGGATGGGTGAGGGGGACGATACGGGAATCCTGAGTTGCGTGGTTCCTGATAATTTCCGGGGTTTTGTCTTTGGATCCATCATCAATAACATAGATCCTGTCAACGAAGGAAGGGATTGACAGAAGTGTATCGCCAATCAATGATTCCTCGTTGTACGCTGGAACAATCACAGCAATGGTTTTATTGCTGAACATTCATGACCTCAGGAAATTTCAATGAATTCATTTGTAGGTAGATATGTTAATAATTCTTTATTGTTCTTGTTTATCTGGTCACTTGTACCTGAACAAATAAAAAAAAATTCCGGTCAGAAAAATCAATAAAGTTTTTCGATGTATCGGCACAATTCTTTTTGATCGTATATTCAAACTGATGACTTAAAAAAAAGATAAAGAAAAATGGATGTCTCATTGGTCAATTTTAAAAATCAAAATCATTTCGGCAGATTTATTGACAGCCGATAAAAAAAATCGCAACTATCCATGCAGCGCGAATCTGCAAATTCCCATATGATGGGGATTATCCTCATGACAATTCTCGCCATTATTTTAGCTGCAATTGTAGCCGCCATGCTCTTCAATCTGCTATCGTTCCAATACTCGGTTACACCTATCCCCGCAATCTTTGTCATCACCAATGTCATCCACATCGACGATTACACGGGTAAACTGAACTATGACAGCCGGCTGATTGTTACTCACAAGGGAACGATCAGTTTTAACAATTCGAACCTGAAAGCCACGGTGTATCGAAACGGCAGCCCGCTCAACTGTGTTATTGAGACGTTAAACGGAAATGAATTCATCAATACCGTTCACTATGGTGTCCAGTGGATCGGATACGCCGGGTGCAGCGGTGCAACATGGGCCCCGGGCGAGATGAGCGCAATCGATCTTAATGACGGGACATTCCATCCAGGGGATACCGCGCAGATCGATATCATCGATAAGAGCACGAATCAGGTCATCTCACGCCATAGCTATTGGGTAAAATGAAAGGAGCCTATGGCATGGCAGCAATTAGCCTGATAAAAACCGAGTCAATCATCGAGGCGTTTAAAAACTCCTTTTTTAAATTTCAAAATATTACATTCCGGGCAGCGCCAGGTATCCGGTAGATCCTCAAATGCGACACCCGGCATAATCCCCCCTTTCGGATCTCCTTTTGCCGGATCATAAATATAATGGCATTCAAGGCAGACCCAGCGTACAAGTTTTTTTGTTTCTGTCACTTCAGATCAGATCCCTGTTCATTAACCAACAGCATCTGAAAATTTTTCTTGTAATATCATATGAAATCTCCTTTCAGGGCAGATTCCTTTACTCTGACACATTTTTTTGTCTTTCAGAATGTTGCAGAATACTTCGTGCACAGATACGTGCTACCCGGAGAGGTTCCGGTATTTTTCCTTCAAAGGTGAAATCATCGCACAGCCGCAATGCATCGGACTGGCTGATACCCCATGCGCGGATAAAAATCGTCTGCCCCGTATGAAGTAGTGCTTGTGTCCGCTCTCCAAGGTTCTCGTAAGCTGCCAACCTGATCGTATCACCTGGAAAATGGAAACGAATATCTGGTAAAAGCCCTTCTGATGTCTCGTACGTTATTCCAATAACCGGAATGCCGGTTTTATTGAAAATAGCCGCCGGATCAATAATGTTGAACCATGCTATTACACAACCGGAAAGCATGATTACGTTGATATCACGCCTCTCCAGCTCCTCAACCATCCTAAGTATCGTATCTGTTGCATCCATCCCGCCAACCGTGACCGTCCCGAAAACAAATCCGTCTATGCGCAGATCCTTTCTCATAACAACACCGGCAAGGGTTGAATGAGTTCTGCCACTAAAGCTCTCTGCGATACCAAGGGCCCGAAGGCCCTTCTTCGGGATATGCATAGAAGACCTTATGACACCAGATTAAAAATATTATACCAATGAAATTCAATAAAGATGAAGTCTGTATCCTGATCCCGACATTAAATGAAGGGCCAACCATCGGTAATGTGGTGAGGGAATTCAAGGCACAGGGATACAACAACATCCTTGTGATCGACGGGAAAAGCACGGACAATACCGTAAAAATTTCCCGTGAAGCCGGTGCAACCGTACGTACCCAGTCGGGGGCCGGTAAAGGCAATGCAATTATCGAGGCTTTCGAGGTCATCGATCAGTCATATATCCTGATGCTCGATGGTGACGGGACGTACTCAGCGAAGGATGCCGAGAAGATGCTGACGCCTCTATTTTTGGGATTTGATCAGGTTATCGGCGACCGGCTCATCAATGCAGAAGAGGGATCCTTCTCAAGGCTCAATCTCTTTGGCAATCATATGCTTAACCTTCTTTTCAAGATAGCCCACAGCCGCGATCTCCATGATATTCTTTCAGGCTACCGTGCCTTTACCAAACTCGCTGTTCACCAGATGCATTTAAAGGAACATGGATTTGAGATCGAGACAGAGATCTCGGTAGAGGCAGTGCGGAATGGGCAGCGGATCATGGTTGTGCCCATCAAGTACCTTCGCCGTCCGGGAGGAGCCGGGACAAAACTCTCTCCATTCCATGATGGGATCAAGATTGTGAGCACCATCTACCGGCTCGCACGGGTGAATAACCCGATGTTTTATTTTGGTATGATGGGATTGTTTACGAGCCTTTTGGGGATCCTGATCGGAATCTATGTGATTCTCGAATGGTTCCGTAATATTGAGCATATTCCGCTCACAATCCTCACTGTCCTGCTCATCGTTGTTGGTATCGAGATCTTCATGTTTGGTATGATCTCCGATATGCTCCTTGTTTTTCACCGCGAGATTGTGCGCGAATTACAGTTGCTGCAGCCCCCCAAGCAACAAAAATAGAAAATCTAATCGTTGTTTTTTTCCTTGTTAAAACATTCAATAAGGGCAAGAATCCGAATGGAGTGTTCGGCAAGGGATGTCAGAACGTAGGCTTCATCAAGTGTCTTTCCTGCTGCAAACGTCCCGTGCCCCCGCACTATAACAACCTGGGCAACTGCCAGACACCGGGCAACATTTTCTGCAAGTTCATCCGTCCCGGGATGACCTTTCACCACCCGGATAACCGGGCAGAACATCCCACCTTCACTGTCTTTCGGGATGACTTCATCGAAGGAGAAGCGAGACTGCCACTGCATAGGGCGGATGGGCATGCACGATTGCTGCATGGGCACATTTTTTATATACTGCGCGGTGCACCCGGTACTCACTTGACGCATCTTTCGTTGCATCACCCTCCGTTGGTACAAAAATTATTTCACCGGGCGTATCGAGATACTCCCCGGTCCGCGTGATGAAAAATCCGTCGGCATCCTTCCGCACACTCATGTTTCCAAAATTGGCGCCAACAAGGTTTTCAGCAAAGAGCCTCTTGCCTATCCGTTCAAAGTCGGGATTGCGCATTCCATACACCTCTTTTTTACGCAGTATTCTTTTGCATACTCCACGATGGAAGCGTGCACCTGCTGATACACAAGTGTATCACGTGGCAGAACCTTTTCAAACAATGTTTTTAATACGGGACGTTTGGCTGAAATCTTCCCGCACCGGCAGATGCGCTCGGTATACGCATCGATCACAAAACTCGGGCGGAAAAAACCGTAACAGAGGATACTATCTGCGGTTTCCTCGCCAATTCCAGGAACTCCCAGAAGGTTTTCCCGCAGCTGATCAGTTGTTTGCCCTGACATGCTCTCAATACCTCCGTACCCTTCTATTACATGGGATGCAAGGGATTTGAGCCTCTCGGCCTTTATATGGTAGAAGCCGGTGCATTTAATCGCTCTTTCGAGATCGCGATTATCAACTTTATAGATTGCCGCTATTGAACACAGACTTCCCTCTCTGAGTTCAATCAGGGCCTTCTCAACATTCTCCCACCGGGTCTGCTGGGTGAGAATCGCCCCGATCATCACTTCATCGGTACTTCCACGCCACCAGTTGATCTCGCCATATTTCCTTCTGAATATTTGGACAATTAGTAAAATCTTATTTAAACTGGATGCCGACATCCCTCATCCTGTTATACCGTGCAATATTAAGCAGTAACGGGGTGAGTGACTCAACCATGGCCGATACGGCAAGAGGACCGGCATCGTATGCCTGAAGATTCGATACATGGTTTATGATCTCCATCACCTGCTGTTTTGCTGTATTATCGTCACTGCAAACCGGAACGGAATAGGCAATATCCTCATCCAGCGCTCTCCATTTGTTAGCGGCGATGGTATTAAAAGCGGAACAGACCCGTGCGCTTTTCGGCAGCATCTGTTGAACCAAAAGCGCTGCTGATCCCTCAGGGGGGGGAACAAACACGAAGAAATCGCGCTTCTCCATGGGGTTTACCGGGCTGACAACCACCTTGTCTTCAAACCCGTTCAGGCCGGATAAGGTTGCAATAAGGTTCTTGAAGGGGATGGCAAGAATAATAATATCTCCATCATCCACCGCAGCCTGGTTTGAGACACCCACAAGAGAACACTCTGTCCCTCTCTTGCGTAGGGTCTGAATGCTGCATTCACAGCTGGCCTGTGCCTTCTCTTTCTCCCGGGATCCAACAATTACGTCATAGAGCGGGGCAAGGCGCATTGCCATGCCTTCCCCGATGTCGCCCGTTCCGCCAACAATACCAATTATCACCTTATCCCACCAGCGGTCTCAATATTTTTTCGAGGGTTGCCCCATCGGTTACTCCCTCCATCATCTGAACGACTTTCCCGTCCTTTTCGATGATAAGAGTGGGAACAACACGAATCCCGTATCTCTCAGCGAGATCCATATGCTGGTCGACATCGACCTTTTTAATTTCAACAGCATCTCCCATCCTCTTGCCAAGTTCCTCGAGGATTGGCGTCTGTATCCGACACGGGCCACACCACGTGGCAAAAAAGTCATACAATATCGGTCTGGTCATTTTATCCCGGAAGAATTGTCGATAAAAAAAGGGATAAAGGTATGCACATGTTATTTTGAGAGAATCGCCATGATAATCCTGCCATATGCAGGACGGGTGATCAGGACCCCGACGAGGACTCCCATGATGGTGATGATCGCAAATCCCTTCAGTGTTGAAAGATCCATCAGGACAAGGGGGACCATTGCGATAATCACCGTAGCAGCAGACACAACAATAATACCGAGCGCCCGATCAAGCCTCTTTAAATAAATATTTGGGGAAGGTACTTTTCCCTCATGCAGAATTTCGTCAGTGATAACAACCAGCTGATCGATTCCGGTACCCAGCACAGCAATAAGACCCGCTATTGTGGGAAGATCCATCTGGAACCCGATGAGACTGATAAACCCAAGCAGGATGATGATCTCCGATGCGTTGATCAGTACCATCGGCAGAACGATACCGGGTTCGCGATACCTGAAATAGATGACAACCCCTACGGTGATCAGCGCACAGATTCCTGCAAGAAGTGACATCGTTTTGAAATGTTCACCGAGCGATGCAGATACCGAACCCGAGCCGGCGACTTTGACATCGACCGGCAGCGCGCCAGCCCTCAGATGAATTTCCAGATTCGTTGCCTGCTGCATCCCGTTCTTGCCCTGACCGGTTGAGGCAAAGAGCTGACGGATATTCTCGGTCTGGACTTTTCCTGCAAGGTCTTCGGATAATGGAGCAGAGTAGACCGTTCTGTTGTCCAGCAGCATCAGGAGATAATGGTGTGCCGGGTCAACAGTCGCCCCATACGTAATCGCAGCTTCCCGGAATGCACTGGCACCGCCTTCATTGAGACTGAACCCAACTCCCCAAGTGTTGCTGCCGGGTGGTTCCTGAGCGGGATTTTGCACGCTTGTTATTGAATCTCCATACAGGACGTGTTCGGTCTCATTGCCGACCGTCTGGATACGGATCTCAAACTTACCTTGCTTTCCGACAATCGACTGTGCCTGGTTCATGTCAACACCGGCAAGCTCGACCCGGATGTAGCGGGCGACATTGTTCAGGCTTGTGAGGGTGTTTACTTTTGCGTCTTTTGTGCCGAGAGTATTGATCTTATTCTCCAAAATTCGTTTCACAACATCGGCAGTTGTTTTGGATACTCCCTGCTGGTATGAGGTTACCTTACCACCAGCCGATTCAACAATCGGCGTGAGTTCTTCCTGCGTGTAGAACTTGCGTATCTCAAGGTGATTCTCATCAATCACCTGAACTTCGGTATCGAGCTTTTCAGAGAGGTCGGTGATGAAGTCATTGAGAGGACGGTCCGTCGTAAACCCGATAACAGAAGCCTGGAATTCAAGCTGCAGCCATGCACCCTGCTGGAGGTCCAACCCGAACTGGAGGTTTCCTTCCATCCCTTCCTCCGGGCTGAATGACGGATAGAAATAGATCGCAGCAAATGATGCAGCGACAAGGATTAACAGCGTCGCGACACGCCAGTCAAGAAGAAGCTTTTTAATGTCCCGGGTGTTCATTTGCCGCCTCCTTTCTGGACATACCATTTAAGGATGCCGGCATTGGTGAGCCAGGTATTAAGGACATCTGCTACCAGACCCAGGAGGAGAACAGCGGAGATTTCCCTGATAACAATAACCTGCCCAAACCAGGACACAAGAAACATCGCAGTGGCAGCAGCAAACGTGGTTGACGTCATGATAATACCGGTACGGAACGCTCCCTTTAATTTATCATTGAGTTTTCCCTGCCGTCGCAATACACGGTTTGTCAGCAGGATATCACTGTCCACCGAGTACCCGATCAGCATCAAGAGGGCTGCAGTTGTGCCCAGGGTGAGTGGTATTCCAATGACGTTCATCGCGGCGGCGGTCATCACCATATCGGCAAAAGCAGAGAGGACAACTGCGGCCGAAGGGACAAAAGTTCTGAATGAGAGGAAAACAACAATCGACATGCCGATGAATGACATAATCATGGCGATGACTGCCTGAGACTGAAGGGTCTTTCCGAACGACTCACCGATCTGATCGACCTTTGCATCAGGATATTTCTGGCTGATCAGGGTTGAGAGGGACTTATACATTGCATCATCCATCGTCCCGAATTTTAAAAATTTCCCCTTGCCAATACCTTCACCGATATCGATGAGAGGATATCCTGCAAACGTGGCTTGCAGCTGCTCCCTGCTGTCTGATGTGACAAGTGTGACTGCAGTACCTCCTGAAAAATCAATCCCCGGTGTCACCGGCAATCCGGTTGCTGAAGTATTTAATGCGAGCAGGACAAGCGAAAGCGCAAGCAGCAGGAGCGGGATAATCACCAGCTGCTTCGGCGAATATTTTTCGATATTATAATTGATCAATCCCATATCATAATCATCTGTCCATGAACGATTATAATACTAACATACATCGGAACAGTATGTTATCTGGATGGAGCCATGTAACTCCAGCACGCTGAAAAATTCCATCCCTGAATTAAAGACCCGCATTAAAATCATTTTTTTTCCTGAACCAAATCAAAAATTATTTATACAGAACGTTGAGTAACTCATCGTATGAGATCTCCACAAGAGATCAAAAAAGTCATCGAAACGCGCCTTAAGTCGTACCTTTCGAGGGACAAGACCGGTATCCGGCGTGAACTTCTCAGACTTTTTGTCCGAATCAAATCGATGACGGTCGCTGAGCTTGTTGCCGAACTTCAGAAGCAGTATGCAGTCACGTTCCATAAAATTGCCTCGATGGTAGGTATTATCGCTTCACGTATCGGTATCCTGCGCGTTACAAAAAATTCGGATGGCGTTAGCGCATATGAACTCAAGGAGAAATATTTCGATATCGTAGTAAGGATTGTCGGAATCAATTAAACCAGATTGTTCTACCATAACGATTTTTTAGTGCTGATTGCATAATTAGTGAGCATCATGTATGCCCATACTAACGACAGATCGGTAGTAAAGGATGTTAGTATAGCTCCAGAAGTTCTCGATTATATCACCAAGCGTGACTGTGATTTCCGAATCTGCACATCCTGCGGTGGCCCTATCCTGTTGCCAACACGGGTGAAACCGCCAAAAAGATCAGATCTTCTTTTAAGAGCAAATAACCACACGGTCTATGTGTCGATCCATCAGGCACGATACCTCCATGCGATCGGCAGAGACATGATCCCGTTCTTTGGCGACACAGATTGTTCAGGACAAGAATAAAAATGAGCTATGAAGAGGTTCCCCATACTGCTGACGTGAAGATCCGGATTCATGCCCGGACACTTGAAGAGCTTTTTTCAGATGCCTGCGAAGCACTCATGACGGTAATGTATGGTACTTCGCGCAAGGGAATCATGAAAAGGGAGATTACGGTAACTTCTCCTCATATCGATTCACTTCTTCTGGATTTTCTTTCCGAAATACTATTTATTTCTGATGTGGAAGGGATCGTCTTTTCAAAGGCAGTAGTGCATATTGCCGGGCAAAACCTGTCTGCCGAAATGGAGGGAGAGCCCTTCTCCAAAAAGATACATGCAAAAGGTACTGAAGTCAAGGGGATTTCGTACACAGGACTTTCGATCCGTCACGATGCGAATGGCTATATGGTGGATATCGTATTTGATGTATAGGAAGGAAGGTGAGCCAGCCAGATGTTAGAGGGCATTATACGAAAGGACACTCATGAATGGGAAGTCCCGATGGGTTTTGTTGCGGGTATGCGGGTTCCGGGACGTTTTTTCCTTTCTGAGTCCCTTGGGGCGAGTCTTGAACCGGGTGCAATCCAGCAACTTGCGAATGTTGCAACAATGCCCGGCATTATAAAACATTCCCTTGCCATGCCTGATATCCACTGGGGGTACGGTTTTCCTATAGGGGGTGTAGCTGCGTTTGACCTCACAGAAGGGGTCATTTCACCCGGGGGAGTCGGGTTCGATATCAACTGCGGGGTACGGCTGCTTGCCACACCGCTCGCACAAAAGGACATCTCTGGCAGATTTGACCTCATTGAGAAGCTCTTTCATGGAATCCCGACAGGAGTGGGGGCCAAAAGCTCACTCAGGGTAACAGCGCAGGAGCTGGATACCATGATGGTAAAAGGTGCCCGCTGGGCTGTAGAAGCCGGGTACGGGGAGCAAAACGACCTCGTGCGCTGTGAGGAAGGTGGATTCATGAAGGAAGCAAATCCCAAAGCAGTTTCCCAGAAAGCGAAACAGCGGGGAATTCCCCAGGGGGGTACGCTGGGGTCTGGTAACCACTTCCTTGAACTCCAGATCGTGAATCACATTTATGATCAGGCAGCTGCAAACGCCTTCGGCCTCTCAAAAGATCAGGTCTGCATTATGATACATTGCGGTTCCAGAGGTCTCGGGCATCAGGTGTGCACTGACCATCTCAGGGTGCTTGAAGGTGCTGCAAGAAAATACCAGATAAAATTACCGGATCGTCAGCTCGCATGTGCCCCAATCAGTTCAGTGGAAGGAAAATCTTATTTCGGTGCGATGGCCGCATCTGCAAATTATGCGTGGGCGAACCGCCAGTTGATCACCCACACAACGAGGCACATTTTTAAAAAAATGTTCGGTATTGGCTATGAAGAGATGCCGCTTGTCTACGATGTGGCGCATAACGTCGCAAAGATTGAAGAACATGTCATCGATGGCAGAAAGATGAACGTATGTGTCCATAGGAAGGGTGCAACCCGTTCATTTGGACCCAATACCCCTGACATTCCAGATAAACTTTCATCTGTTGGACAACCCGTGATAATTCCAGGCAGCATGGGAACCCCGTCATTTGTCCTACGAGGGACTTCAAAGGCG
>Ga0209253_10005877_pt1 | contig 10630 bp, 11 predicted proteins | sample FrelakmetBRP12BR_FD_187145 | JGI IMG/M metagenome (GOLD analysis project Ga0209253, IMG submission 187145) | Freshwater lake sediment microbial communities from the University of Notre Dame, USA, for methane emissions studies - BRP12 BR (SPAdes)... | ecosystem: Environmental > Aquatic >... | reverse complement strand
CGTGAGCAGCACCGCTATAATCAGATGCTTCCGCATGATAAGCGACTCAGTGCCCTTTTCTGCATCGATAGTCACAACCGCATTGTTAATCTTCGCAGGCGTAACCGCACTTGCGATTCCACCAGCAACCGCATGACTGCCATAAACCGTCATAAACCCAGCTTCACCTAAACCAACACTGTCCGACGCAGTCTTCTGGATCTTCATGAAAAGCACGTTTGAAGTGGTTTCCGAACCTCCAACGATAGCCCCAAACAGACCCAGGCTAGCAGCCACAAAGATGTAACCAGCGCCAAAAACCGAAGCCAAAGTCGTCCCAAGCACCACGTTCATTGGCGAATAGGACATAACGTAAGCCATGCAAAAATAGAGAACAAAAGCCAAAAATGGACCCGGAAAACGCTTAGCCCAAACAATAAACGCATCCTCAGCTTGCTTCCTCGTCGGCTTAAGTGTAAGCAACGAAAGCAAAACTGCCACGAAGATCCAAGTGTAAATCTGAGACAAAACATTCAAATCAACTGTCTCACCGCCGGGCACAGCGACGTTTTCCCAGCCGGCTAGAACATTGGAAAGCCAGTTGCCTACTAGCGGAACGCTGACAACAGCAGCCAAGACGGTTAACATGACCCATGGAGAAAAAGCACGCCAAACCTCCTTTCTAGAAGGATAGTTGGCAATCTCTTGCTTGACCTTTGCTTTGGAGAGTTTCTGATAAAGGTAAACTGAAATCATAGCGCACAAGCCGGCAATGACTCCAACAATCCTTAAGGGAACATATTCAACGCCAGTGAAATAATCAAGCGCGACCGTGCCCAAACAAGCCAAAGCTAAAGCCAACCCACAAATGACGGCGGGAACAGCACCCTTTCGCATTGACTGTTTGCCCCCAGTTAACCACAAAATTGCAAACGCAAAACCCGTGGAAACAAGAGGCAAAAACAAAGCGATTTTGAAAGCAAAAGCAACAGGGTTGATAGCAAAGCCAATCAATCTGAAACTTGCTTCAGCCGGAAGAGTAATCGGGATCGAAAGCAAACTGAAACTCGTCGTAGGATCATAGCCCAACACTGCAATAGCTACAGCAGATGAAGGCGCGAAGCCCATCGTAATAAGCAAAGGTGGAAACAGAGCAGGAGTAACAACTCCAAGTGAAGTGAGAAACGACCCAAAGCCTATGCCAACGTATAAAGCACGAACCTCGTCACCAACTACCTGCTGCTTGATGACTTTCGAAACAGTATCCAACGCACCAACTTCTTTCATAAGAAAAATCATTAACATAGTCGCGGCTACTGAAATCGAAATCCCAAAACTCTTCAAAAAACCAACCATCGAAGCTCCAAACACAACATCGATTGGCGTCTCAAATGGGAAGACTGCGAGCACGATAGTCAAAACCAAACCAACAAAGGCCATTGTTAAACCGCTCTGCCGCAAAAGGGCCACGCCAAACAAAACAACCACCAAGGGGTAAAGTGCAAGCAAGAACCTATAGGAAGAACCTGTACTCAATTGGGTTAACGCAGAAGCAACAAGTCCCAGAACGACAAGCACAATCAGAGAAACGATTGAAACAATCTTCTCTTTCATCTCCGCACTTCCATCGCGTTAGCCATTCATCTCAGAAAAGTGCATATTTAACTCTTTCAAACTCAGCGACGCTTATACAAAGTCGTTCTCAAGAAGCGCCGGTAGATTCTATGCTTGGGGATTTCGGTTCTTGTGTACGCTGGCGTTTGACTTCTTGTGTACTATACCGTTCTCAATGGTGTTGGATTTGCGCAGTTCCTGCATGTACCAGCTTCGGTCGTTTGAGTAATGAAGACCGGCAGCTATGCCTAGGAAGATCATTGAAACTCCGCTGACAAGCATTGTCAAGCTCAAAAACATGCCTAAACTTGGCTCTGCGCAGTAAGGCAAAATCAGAAACCAATCGAGTTTTCCAGGCAAGTTTAGAGTTGCCAGAATAGCTCCTACGAAGAAAACTGCACCTGCCAGAAACATGAGGTAAGCTAAGGTTTCATTGTGTCGGGACTCCTCTGCTTTCTCGTGCAGGTACTCTCGGAAAGACATGAGAACTCGATATGTCAGACTGGCGAGTATGTACGTAAATCTTATTATCTGAAGATATGCATTGCGAAACCAGATTTGCAGTAACTAAAAGACTGGAGAGAGACAGCGAAACGCATCAGATCAAAGCAGTAATATTCGACTTCATTGGTACGCTGGCAAACGTAATAGACTACGATATGGAAAGCTCGAAGATGAAATTGGCTCAAGCCATAATAGAAGCAGGCTTCGAGACAAGCACGGAAGAGTTCTTGCAGGCGTACAGCCAAGCCCATGAGAAGTATCGAGTCATCCGCTATGAACAGCTGGTTGAGGTAACGAACGCCGTTTGGATATCAGAAGCCTTGAACAGGCTAGGATTCAGTACGAAACCGGAAGACATTAACATAAAAACAGCTGTCAACGCATTCTTTGAAGATTACATAGAGACTCTTGAACTGAGACCATGCGCAAAGAACGTGCTAAGGAAGCTGTCCGCCACACATAAGCTAGGCTTGATCTCAAATTTCACATTCGCACCGGTAGTATATGCAGGCTTGAAAAAGCTGGACATAAACCAGTACTTTAACGTGATTCTAGTCTCAGACGATGCAGGTTGGCGCAAACCTAATATCAACATCTTCAAAGAAGCTTTGGGAAGACTGAAAGTAACAGCGGAAGAGACAGTATATGTTGGAGATAGCCCTCAAGAAGACATTAAAGGTGCTAAAGCGATAGGAATGAAGACAATTTTTGTTCCATCACAATTCTACACACTTGAGAACCTGTCAGAAAGCAAGCAGAAACCAGACTTGATAGTGAAAGATCTTTGTGAACTTTGCAAAGAAATGCCGAAACTTGCAAACAGAAAAATCACCTAAGAAGGTCAATAACCAATAAACTTGAGAATATTGAGAATCATTAGAAACATTTTTGCCAATCGACAATCAGGCAAGTTTTTAGACGACAGAGATAGAGCCCTACCCTCTAACTCAGAACGATGAGGATTTGCAGAACAATATGACTAGGAACACAGTAATTGAAATCTCGCTTGTTGAGGAAAGCTCCGAGAAGACAAACAAGGAACTTGAAAGAGAGATATCAGAAGAACTCTCAGAGAATACTCGTCTTATCCCATGGCAGCAAAGGCGGAAAGAACAACCATAAAAAGGAACACGAGTTTCTACATTCCACCATCCATATTATGTGAGAAAGTAACCAATTTTTAACCGTTCATGACTTCTCAAAAGTTTCTTTGATTGGAAATCGTTTTGGTGCGGTCGCCGAGATTTGAACCCGGGTCGTCAGCGTGGCAGGCTGATGTCCTAGACCAGGCTAGACTACGACCGCGCATACTATGGCAAGAGACACATTGCAGAGGTTCTTATTTTCCTTTTCTGAAATTACACATATGCTTTCCGCCGGAAATCCGGTTCAAATTCTTAGTCAGACTTGTAGAGTTTTGTGAATTAGCGAAGAAAGGAATAAGAGGGCAGTTGCACATTTTGCGTTTCTCCTCAAAAACATAGATGATGTGTCAGAAGTTGGGATTGATTGAGCCTCTTCCGGCAATCATAATCTCTTTCTGTTTCCTAGGGGTAATGTTGCTTAAAAGAGCTAATCTGGCAATAACTCTGAATGGAACGGCACTGCTACTGGCGTTATTGGCGCTGGATTGGACCCAGATACCAATGGTTATTGTCAAAACCACTGATCTTCAGACTGATGAAGGCAGACTTGGCGCGTCAATAGTGCTCGCAACTTTCGGAGTCATGCTGCTAAGCCAGCTCTATAAGGAAACAGGACTCATCAACCGCCTCAGCCAGAGCCTAAGCAAACTCATCAAGAACCCTAAGATAATAATGTGCACGCTGCCCGCGGTGATAGGACTGTTGCCAGTAGCCGGTGGAGCACTCATGTCCGCTCCGCTTGTGGATTCAGAGGCCGAAAAACTCGGAATGAGCGCGGATAAGAAAGCTTACGTGAATCTGTGGTTCAGGCACACTGTCTTTCCTGTTTATCCGCTTAGCCAGGTGCTCATATTAACCGCGGCACTCACCAGCACAACTGTTACAGTTACAGTTCCGGAGATTATCATTCGACAAATCCCAGTAGTAATCGTCATGATCATTGTAGGCTATTTTTTGGGTTTCTGGAAAACTCGCAAGTTCCAAATTGAGAAAATAGAAAAGCACAAAAACAACATAGGCACCGACATTAGACAGTTTCTTAATTCTTTTCTGCCGATTCTGGCAACGATAGTCGTAGCCGTCAGCCTAGGAGTTGCTGGCTCAGGCTTATCAGAACAAGGTTTTGACGTTCTCATCGCAACTTTTGTGGGCATAATGGTCTTGATACTAGTTTCGAAAATGCGCTTTGAGACATTCGCGAAACCTTTCAAAAGTTGGGGAATATACAGCGTGACAATGGCAGTCTATGGAGCCTTCCTGCTCAGAAACGTTATGAATGCTGCTGAAGTCTCACAGATGTTCCAGATCTATGCGACCAACGGAAACGTGAACACCATTTTGCTATTAACACTGGTTCCTGCGGTTCTTGGATTTCTAATGGGTTCGCCTTCAGGCGGAGTCGCCATCAGCGTTTCAGTGATGGCTGGACTTGTAACTTTCTCGGCCGCCACATCGTCGCTACTCTACATGAGCGCCTATTTAGGATACACCGTTGCGCCAACGCACCTCTGCTTCACGTTTACCGCAGACTACTTCAAGTGCCCGATAAGCAAAGTGTACAAGTACGTGATTCCGTCCTTTCTGATAACGTTCGCGGCCACGCTACTGGTCTATTTTCTATTCTAAATCTATGGTCTATTGTTACTGAGAGTCATTCCTGAACCAACGAACAATTAATGCTGTTTTAGCCTCATTCCTAGACTCACTACGTTATCATCTTTGAATCCCAAGTGTTCGTAAAAGCTTATCGCCGAAGTGTTGGTTTTGCGGACTTGAAGATTAACCTTCAAACAACCAAGTTTTTTCAGTTCCTCAATAGCTTTTTCAACCAGCTTACTGCCATAACCTTGCTTCTGATACTTAGGCAAAACAGCTAGGTAGTTCAGCCAACCTCTATGCCCCTCATACCCAACCATAACCGAACCGACGAGTTGCCCATCTGACATTGCAACGAAGAACAGATGTGGTTGAAAATCAAATTTCTTCCGAATATCTTCAACGGGGTCATTTTGAGGAACGACCAAGCCACATTCCTTCCATAGATCAATTACCGCCTGCTCGTGTTCCGAGTTGTAACAGACAATCCGGAAGCCCATTTTCCCACCTCAACAAATTGATGTCTTTCTTTCTTTTATTTTTATCATCTTCTTCTTTTTGCAAGTCACAAAAAAAGAAGCAAACAGTAACGCGTTTCAAGCATGTCTGAAAACCAATAATCGCAAGTTTCTCGAAAGAAGAAAACAAAGGTTTGCAGTTACCACAGAATCGTTTATTCCATATGGTGCCGAGGGCCGGGTTTGAACCGGCGACAACCCGGTCTTCAGCTTCGCCCTCAAAGGCAAAAGTCTTCGAGTCGAGCGCTCTCCCAGGCTGAGCTACCTCGGCGCTGATATCTGAAATGAAAGTCTAACATGTTTTAAAGCTTTCTGAACCAGTCAACGGTGATCAGGAAATGTAAACGCTGAATGCCGGTAAAAACAGTGAGCTGTCAAGCAATTGCTTTGTGTTTGAAACACACGGACGCTTTTGCCCATATTTTGTTGGAATTTATTTGTTATGTCTGATTCAGAATCGCGTCGTTACTTACATCGGAGAAGAAGTATTCTCTAAGAGCGAAGAAGAGACTCGCGTTGGCTTGAGGGCGCAGGTTTGAAGAGAAAGAAAGCTGTTATGATTGCCGAGCTTGTTGAAGAAAGAGCAGGAGACAGGAACGATACTATAGCAAAAGACTTGATGAATTGGCTCCGTGAAGATGCTGTCTCTGTTCCACGGTTTAAAAATGTGGAAGGCGTCACCATCAAAGAAGAGTAAACCTTGCCAGCGAACTACAGGAAACGCGTCAACAGATAGCCAATGAAGGCAAAAATCATAAAACACATGATAATGAGGCTTTTTTCAAGTTTTTCTTGATCACTATTGTATTTGCTAGAGGCGTTCATTATGTTTCCCATTCTCTTGTTCGATTCGGTTTGGGAAAGGCTTTATGAAGCGGAGATTAGTATTCAGAATTCTGCGATAACTGAACTGGGTTTCAGAGAGTCGGGCCCGTAGTCTAGTTGGTTAGGACGTCGCCCTCACGCGGCGAAGATCCCCGGTTCGAGTCCGGGCGGGCCCATTCCTATTTGAGTTCAAATCTCACAAGTATGGAATAAAACATGCGTAAATTCGTCAGGCATATTTAGCATCTGCAACCGCATATTTCAGATTCAGATTCTGTTTTCATAAACTTGTTATTCTTACCAGTTTCACTCTTAGCACAGATGATTTAAATGGATACACTAGGAGAGCTTGAAGAGCTTCAGAATAGACGGGCAAGATTAGAAGAAGAGTCGCGATCTCTGAAGGATGAACAAAAAAGCTTGGAAGAACGAGTGAAAATGCTTGAAGAGAAAATTGCAATAGAAGAATTGACCAAGAACAACAAAGAGACACGCGAGGAGATTTCCCAGTTGGAATCTTCAATAAAAGCACTAGAGCAAAGGTTGGTTGGATGCGTTCAACCCTCAGAAGCCCCCACTCCAATGATAGAAACACCGCCAGAACCAGAAATTTCTAAGGCAATGGAAGAAGAAATCACATCAGAATTGGCCAAAACAACTGAATCTGAAGAAGCACAGGAAGAGATCGTTACAGTAGCAGAATTCGAAAACCCTATAGAGCAGCAAGAGGAATTCGGCAACGATCTAAAGATACGAAGTGACAAGAAGAAGCGGAAATTCTTCTAGAAAACAACTTCCGTCGATCCAAATCCCCCGGAAACATAGCACTTCAGACATTGCTTAACTCTAGAGACACCTAGAACGCTGCAAACAAGAGCCAAGGTTCAACTACCCAGTGATTAATTCCCACTTTGGCTCTGTAAAGCGCTCTGTCGAGTTTCCTTTATGTATAGACCTAAGACTTCTTGGCTTCTTTCCGCTATCTTGAACAAGAGCGTTACAATCAGGATCTCAGAGCTGCATGGAGCAATAAACAACAATCGTATAGTTCCTAGCGTGCGTCGAGAAAGGAGACGGACAGTATCTCCATTCTGTAGATTACACCCAATTCATCCTCAGCCCTGTTTCAACTGAGATACAAAAGATCCTTCATACGAACTTGGCCCTTTTTGGGCTTGTCTCAGCGGACCAACCATGTGTCTTTTTGTTGTACGTGTGCACAAAAAGGTTTATTAAATATCAATATTCAATATAGACATCGGCCGGTGACCAGCTCATGGAAAGAAGCTTAAACTCGTGGAAAGCAGACTGCCAAAACCATTCAGATTTCAGATGTGGCGAATGCGGAGAAGAATTTCACGAGCCACTCTTGGCCAAGATTTCTTCAAGCGGCCTCACTCAGACATATTACGCCTGTCCACGCTGTCTAACAGAGGTTCCAGAAAACAGAGCGCAGAAGAATGAACAAGATGAGAATCACGCGGTTTCATTCAAAGATTTAAACAGACCTTCATCCAAACTTGAAGGAACCACAGACTGTGAACATTTCGTGGGTTTTCTCGGACGGCGCCCAAAGGACACAGCTATTCCTGAAGACTGTTTGACTTGCGAAAAAATGATTGAATGTATGGTTCACTGAAGCAAACGTGCCCAGCGTAGGCTGGGACCCAGCGCGTGTTCCCCCTCTCCCCGCCCATGGCCCTAAGCGATGCTTTCTAACAGAACATTCTGCTTTTGCCCTCAGATCTTGGGGAAAACGATAATTATGCAGATTTTGTTTCTAGCTTGTAGCAGAGTGAGTAGCATTTGTTGCCTTTGAGAGACTTTAACCGTTCTTCGACGAAGCCGCATGTGAACCGCATTCTGTTAATCGTGAACTTCATCGTCCTGTTAGTCTACATGTTGACTAGTTTAGGCATTTTTCTTGACAGCCGGTTTGCATTAGTGCTTGAGGAAGAGTTTGTGATGGTCCCAGGGGAGATTCTGAAAGGTAGAATGCTTTACACGCTTGTCACGTCGATGTTTATGCATGACGGCTGGTTTCACCTGTTGGGGAACATGCTGTTTCTCTATATTTTCGGAGACAACGTTGAAGATGCTTTTGGCCACACGAGCTATCTGGTTTTCTATCTTGTGTGCGGTTTAGCTGCAAGCTTTGCACACGTAGCCTACAGCCTATTCTTCGGAGATGTCTTAGTTGGTGTTGTAGGCGCTTCTGGCGCCATCTCCGGCGTAATGGGGGCTTATGTTGTGCTCTATCCAAAAGCAACGGTGCTCACGCTAGTAACCTATTTCATACTGCCCCTGCCCGCAATCATTTTCCTAGGTTATTGGTTTGCATTGCAGGGAATTTTGGGAATTTTCGAAGCTTCAGGAAACGTGGCATACTGGGCGCACATAGGCGGATTCGTTGCAGGCATGCTTCTAGGATTGACTGTTGGACGCAGAAGAAAGAAAGCTAGAGACCTACGTATGCGGTTATAGATCACGTGTTTTGGGGTCTGTCCGTCATAAGTTCGTCATCTGTATAAATCCGACTGGGACGGCTACATCATCCCCCAGTGCATAAATCATTAGTTGAGTCAAATAAGCTTTCCATAAAAGGCTATTGTCTTAGGTTTTTGTGGAGTGCTTTAATTGTGCCTGATACAGTTAGGACATGTATTGCGACGGGTTTCTCTTCGATTTTTATTATCGTGGCTATTGAGGCTCGCGTCATGTTGAGTGCCGTGTTGTTTGTGCGTACGACTGCAAGTTTTTCGTCTGGATCGTATTTTATGAGGGTCAGGCCTGTTTGGCTTGCTCCGTGTTCTCCGTAGAGTTTCGTGATAGCGTTCCAGAGGGCGCTCATCAGTTGTGTTTGATCGACTGCCACTGTTGATTCTACTTGCAGTGCGAGGTAGCGGCGTTTGGTTCTTTTCAGCAATCTTTTCCCTTCTTGACTAGTCGTATTCCTGGGGCGATGAATTTTGGGCTCAGTTTTTGTCTGTTTCTTGTGACAATTCTGTTTGGGTTTCTTGAGACAGCATCAAGAGCACATTCTCGGTCAAGGTCAAAAAGCTGAGCCAATACAGCTTGTTCTTGCGGTTTGCGCATTAACAGCTCGTTTGAGGTTCCGCTTGATATGATAATTGGCACTTTGAAGCCTTTGGCTATAGCTGCTTCTTTCCTTAGGCTTGCAAGGAGACGAGATCTTGCTGGCCCTTCCAATGTGAGCAACGGCCTCGTATTTATTTCCAATGATGCTTGCGATTCTGAAGCAAGTTCAGCTTCTGCCATGTCGAAGAATCTTTGGCGGAAATCTGTTGATGGGAAACTGAGCAAGTCTACACGGTGATCTTTGGCGGCCTGTCTTGCCACGTTTTTGGATTCACAGATTACGGCTATGATTTCAAATTTTCTTCTGAATTTGCGCAGGTTATATGTAAGGTCGTTTGGTGTTCTGGGTTTAAGGTCGATGCGTGTGGCTAAATCTAGCTTGGCTTCTTTGCAGGCGGTTTGGATTTGTTTGAGTTCTTCCTGTGTCGTGTTTGGCGGAAAGGGCAGTGCTATTAGGTGATATCCGAGTTGGGCGGCTTTGCTTACGATTGCTGAAACTTGTTGGAAATCGCGTATATTTGGTGTTAAATGCAAGTCAGCGTATTGTCTTTTCATGGGAGTAACCCGTGTTTTCTGCAGATTTCGATAACAAGCTGTGTTTCGGAGTTTTTGAAGTGTATCCTGAAGCGTATAGGGTCAATTTGGCATAGTTTCGTTTCTTCAAGATAGGCGGACTGTTTATCAAGTCTGAGGTAGAGATTTCCTTTTTCAATGTGAAGCTGAATCTCGTTACTGAGAAGCTCTTTGTCCATTATGCCCAGGTTTGCAGAGATTTTTTCAAACACTTTCTGAGTTGTGGTTTTTTCTTTTATTCTTGTTTCGTAGAGCGTTATTGGGTTTCCATGGTGTCCTTCAAGACTGGTTCTGGCGATGTTTACCGTTTCGATTAACTCGGTTGGCAGAGTGTTCTGTATGGCCTTGAGGACCTTGTCAGTGTCTTCGGTTGCGTGTGCAAACGCTCTCACGTCTATGTAGGCTATTGGAAATCTAGAAGACAAGTCAGATCACATATAAGAAATATAGAGTGTGAAGGTTTAACTTTTAGGTTTTCCCTTCGACTTGGAGCCGATCTTTCTACTCTGCAGCAGGGTTTTGAGTGCTACGATGTTGTGTTCGTGGGCCGTCTTGCGTTTCGTGTCTATCGGAATCTTAAGCCTAAGAGCTTCCGCTGTGTTTGTTCCCGATTGTTTGAGTTCTTCTCGGCTGAAGCCTTTTCCCTCTCGCTGTTTGCCATCTCTCCTGAGGACTTTAGGTTTAATTTCCATCTATCGCATTCCTCCTTGAATAAGTGACATCATAGTCGATATTATACTGCAGCTCTCGGTTTAGCGATTTACGGTTTCATCCTTT
>Ga0209253_10005876_pt1 | contig 10632 bp, 11 predicted proteins | sample FrelakmetBRP12BR_FD_187145 | JGI IMG/M metagenome (GOLD analysis project Ga0209253, IMG submission 187145) | Freshwater lake sediment microbial communities from the University of Notre Dame, USA, for methane emissions studies - BRP12 BR (SPAdes)... | ecosystem: Environmental > Aquatic >... | reverse complement strand
TGATAAAAGAAGGGTTGTCACGTCTGAAAGATATGAATGCTCAAGGATGTTGTCTCGTGGGACATCCGGATTACTACAGGAAATTCGGGTTCAAGAACAAGTCTGGACTTGTGCATGAGGGAGTGCCACAGGAGGTCTTCTTCGCTCTGTCTTTCGACGGGCATACTCCGCATGGCACTGTCGCTTTCCACGAAGGATTCAAAGCGGATGGCCAACAAGAGGGTGCAGGCGACGCTTTACAGCGCGCCTGACCCTTGGCGTTAGGCCAAAATAGAACTGAAAGAAGAATAGGATATCAATAATATTTATCTTTGGGGAACCATAATGAGGGAAATTCCGGGGACAGTTTGCTTAATTATCTGGTTTTATCTAAACTTTCCTTAATCATTTTATTTTCAATCCCCTTGACATATGCTCCAAATTTGGTACAATGGGTTCTGAATGGTTGATATTTCACTTGTTCTGAACGTTGTATTTTATCGCTCCGAGTCTGGCAATGAGCCAGTCAGGAAATGGCTCAAAGAACTTCCGAGAGAGGATACACGACAGATAGGCGAAGACATTAAAACCGTGCAAATAGGGTGGCCGTTGGGGATGCCGCTGATAAGAAAGATTGACAAGGGTCTATGGGAGGTTCGTACTACATTGGAAAGTGGTATTGCGAGAGTATTTTTCACGGTGGACGAAGATTACATGATCTTGCTGCATGGGTTCATAAAGAAATCTCAGAAGACACCGCAAAACGAACTTAAGACGGCACTGGCTCGTCTTGGAAATTATAAGAGAGGCAATAAATGAAAAACAAACATTTAGGTTCCAGTTTCGATGATTTCCTTGAGGAAGAAGGTCTGCGGGCAGAAACGGAAGCCACAGCAATTAAGAGAGTCATTGCTTATCAGATTGAAATGGAGATGAAAAGGGCAAAACTGACAAAATCTGCTATGGCAGAGAAAATGCATACCAGCCGTTCCGCCTTGGACAGGCTGCTTGATCCTGCCAATGTCTCCATTACGTTGCAAACGCTCGAAAGAGCGGCTCTTGCCTTGGGGAAGAATCTCAAAATTAAACTAGCCTAACGAGGCGTTCAACCTGACGTGGAAAAAAGCTGCACGCCGGTTAACTTTATCGTTGAGGCTGTAGAAAAAGTCTTAAAAGCATGATAAAATCGCCATATCAGTGAGGGAGAAGAGAGCGGGGACCGCTTAGGAGGGACTGAATGGCGAGATATAAGGACTATGATTATTCCGATCGGTACGGTCTGGAGTTCGCGTGAAGGGCATGGGATTGGGTGATATGGTATTCTGGTAAGGAAAATATCATGAAAATAAGGACATTGCACCAAGGATTGTAAAAACTTCTGATGACAGAAAATAATTTCCTGTTTTTGATCCAGCAGAAGAAGCGCTTTTTAAAAAAGTGACTTTTCCTGCAGGCTCGTTAGGCATATCACATTCCCCTCTTCCTTCTGCACAAAAGCCTTGACATGTATATTCCTGTCATATACAATCACTTATCATGGAAGATGCCTTCGGCAGTTTTGTGGGCTTTCAGTGGGACCGAGGTAATAGTAATAAAAACCTCCTCAAACACAATGTTCAGAACTGGGAATGTGAGCAGGTATTCTTTAACAAGCCACTTCTTATTCTCGAGGACCCGGGGCACTCGGTTGCTGAAAAGCGATGGGCCGGATTTGGCAAGACAGACTCAGGTCGTCTCCTGGTGGTGATATTCACGAAGAGAGGCAACCTCGTCAGAGTCATTTCTGCACGAGACATGAACACTAAGGAGAGAAAATTCTATGAAGAGGATGAAAAGAAAAATTCCGAATTTCAAGAATGAAGACGAAGAACGGGAATTTTGGGCTACCCATTCCCCTCTGGATTATTTTGATTCGAAAAAGTTCAAAAGGGGGTCATTTCCCAATTTGAAGCCCTCACTCAAATCCATCTCTATTCGTCTGCCAGAAGATTTGCTGATTGAACTCAAAACCCTTGCAAATAAGAAGGATGTGCCTTATCAAAGCCTTGCAAAAATTTTTCTCGCAAAACAAATTGTCCTCGAACGGGAATCCTTGAATACTGCTTCTGGAAGACGCAAAGAAAAAGTCGCAGCCTAATCGGGTAAGGGAAGGTGTTTAACCGTCCATCAAAAGAGGGTTCCGGGTGAGCCGGAGCGTTGAGGCTGTAGAAAAATCAATCTCGCCCGAAACGCGTGAGTTGGAAAAAGACGCGACCTCTCAGAATGCTCTGCATACGACGATCTCATACTGAGAGGTGGAGGGGGACTTCCGAAAACCACCCTTAATCGTGCTGAGGGAGTTTCTCTACAGCCTTGTTGGATTCAAAGGGATCATTATAAGGATGTCCTATGAAGAAAACCATATTCATTATGAGTTCGATCTGGATTATCTTAGTAGGTACATCATTTGTGTGGAATTATCTCAACGCCAATAAAGAACAAAAGGCGCTTGCATTTCAAACAGCAAGGAGTTTTTTTAATCAGGTTTTAATATCTCGATCATGGAACGCGATGCATGGCGGAGTATATGTTCCTGTCACCAAAGACACACAGCCGAATCCCTATCTCAATGACCCTTTAAGGGATATCGAAGTCAATGAGAACTTGAAACTTACAAAGGTCAATCCTTCTTTCATGACCAGGCAAATTGCTGAGATAGCAGCCAAGCGGGAAGGGACACATTTCCATTTAACCAGCCTCAGGCCGATTCGTCCTGAAAATAGACCAACGCCACGTGAGGAAAAAGCTTTAAAGACCTTTGAAAAAGGCACACAAGAAATTGGCCAGATCGTTGATGACGAATCAAACAACACTTTTTTTTATATGGCTCCGGTGAAAACGGAAAAGGAATGTTTGCCCTGCCATGCTGAACACGGATATAAAGAAGGGGATATCAGAGGTGGTATCAGTGTCGCTCTGCCGTTCGTCCCTCAAATACCGTTCATTGCTTTGATCATAGGCCACATCGTCATTGGCTTAGCGGGGCTGTTGGGAATAGCTCTTTTTGGAATAAAACTTAACGACGCCTATGAATTGATAAGAAGTCAAGCTGTCACTGATGATTTAACCGGCATCCCCAACCGGCGCAGTTTTTTAGACCGTATACTCACAGAATTCAATCGCAGCCGAAGAAACAAATATTCTTTATCGGTCATTATGATCGATATTGACCATTTCAAATCTTATAATGACACCTACGGTCATGAGCGTGGGGATGAATGTCTCAAGAAAGTGGCGTGGGTTATACAGAAAACATTAAAGCGCCCCAGTGATTTTTGTGCGAGATATGGCGGAGAAGAATTCATTATTGTTTTACCTTATGCAATACAAGAGGGCGCCATGTTTATTGCAGAAGAAATACGCGCAGCTGTCAAGAATTTGGAAATACAACATGAGAAATCATCACCCGCGGGCATTGTCACAATAAGCCTCGGTGTAGCAACCGCAGACAACAATCTATCAGTTTCTTATGAGGGCTTGATTAGACAGTCAGACATAGCTTTGTATCTTGCGAAAGAAAAGGGCCGGAATCGTGTCGAAGTGTATACTGAATCATTTTAGGGTTTCCGCCCAACCAAGCGCTGCACCGAAACGTCTGGCCTTCGGCCATACGTCCGGTGAACTTCACCTTTGAGGCTGTAAAGTCATTTTTCGTAAATTTGCTATCAGTAAAACCAAATAATTACGAGTCAAAAAATCGCCAAAATCGGGCTTTTCCCAAAGACTCGTTAGGGGTCGAGTCGAGAGGCCATCAGAGTTCAACTGGAGGTGAATCCATGGCAGTTCGTATCGTGCAGCTCGGAAGCCCCCGTGCAAGGGGCGAGAGGCTGCGCATCGGCACAGTTCGGCGCCCGCCAAGGGGCGTGCCTAAAAACGAATTTGCGTCGCGTAATTACTATGATGTGTGGCTGCCTAACCTCGCGCCCAGCGAGCAGCTTCTTAAGGCCGGACGATCCGCTAAAGACGAGACCGATTGGCGGTCTTTCATCAAACGCTACCGCTCGGAAATGGGCCGACCGGAGAACAGCCGGGTTCTTGATCTCCTCGCTGCGTTATCGCACCAAACGAATTTCTCGGTCGGATGTTATTGCAATGACGAGCAGCACTGCCATCGCTCAGTGCTTCGTCAACTCCTCGCTGAGCGTGGTGCTTCACTCGCCTGAGTGAGTAAGCAATCGAAGAATAGAAAGAGAAACGGTTTTGACATAAAAGCAGTTGTGTTCGGGAATCCTGCTCAACGCTCGAAATATGCTCTTAGCGGAAAGAAAATCTCTTCATTCCAGAATCCGCAATCTAACAAGTCTTGTTCACCCCCACCCGTACCCTCCCCCATCAAGGGGGAGGGAGAAGAGCGAGTGTTCAGACAATTCCCCCGTCCACCACAATCGTTTGGCCGGTGATGTAGTTTGAATGTTCTGATGCCAGAAAGAGAACAGCCTGAGCGACTTCTTCCGGCTTCCCGATCCTTCCAAGGCTCGACGATTTGATGATGGCCTCCACTTTCTCCTTAGGCATCTTGGACACCACTTCCGATTCGATCAGGCCCGGAGCCACCGCATTCACATGGATGTTGAAAGCACCCAACTCTCGAGCAAGGGATTTTGTGAAGCTGATCATCCCTCCTTTGGTTGCCGCATAATTGGCCTGGCCAGGGGTGCCCAGAATCCCGCTGATGGAAGCGATATTGATGATCTTCCCTTTTCTCTGAGGAATCATCTTTCGAATCACGATTCTGCAACAATAAAATAGGCTGGTCAGATTTGCCCTGAGGAGAGATTCCCAATCTTCATCGCTCATCAGCATGAGGAAGTTATCCCGGACAAGGCCCACATTGTTGACCAGGATATCAATCTTCCCGTATTGAGCAAAGGTCTCCTCCGCCATCTCTTTTACCTGATCAAACTGCGTCACATCCGCTTTAAACAGACCGATGCTCAGGTTTTTGGATTTGGCCTCCTTCTTCAGATTTTCTGCGGCGTCCACATCCTTTGAGAAATTGGCGACGACCTTTGCCCCCTGTTCGGCCAAGAGGAGACAGGTCGCCTTTCCAATCCCTTTCGTTCCCCCGGTGACAATGGCCACTTGGTCTTTTAGAAGCATACTCATTCCTCCGACTTCTATCTTTGCCTGAGAGCCCCCTCATCCTTCCCCTCTCCCCCGTGGGGAGAGGGGAAGGATGAGGGGCAACCATTTAAATTCTAAGAACTCAAAGGTCTTATTCGGGGTCTCTTCATCCTCCCCACCAACTCCCACAAGGGCCCTCGAATTCGAAATTTCCGAATTTGCTCTATCAGATTTTTCGTGATGTTGATCTCCAATCCAGGGACGATCCACCGCTTCCTCGCAAGCGCTTTCTCCTGAATGATTTCACTCAATCTCTCTCCCAAGGTTGGCGAAATATAAAAATAGGGATAGATGAGATTTGAATCCGGACGAATGACCCCTTGGGAAACGGAGATCTTCTCCAATTCTGTTCCTGGATAGATTCGGATACCCAACATGGCAATCACCGCCGTGGGATCGAGTTGATCCATCAACTGAAAGGACTCTTCAATCGTCTCTTCATCTTCGCCTGGCCCTCCGAAGAGGAGATAGTGGCAGTGATGGATCTGTAAGGTTGAACAGAGTTTTGAGGAGCGGATGATGTCTTCCTGGGTGAAGGATTTCTTATAATTCTGAAGCATCCTCGGGGATCCTGAATCCGTTCCAAATTCGATCCCGTCACACCCGGCCTCTTTCATCCATTGGAGTAGCGTTTCATTCAGAAAACTCGGGTTGACGAAAGCACTCCATTTGACATCGACCTTTCTTCGAACCATCTCGCGGCATAAAGTTTCTGCAAAGGAGGGGGGATGATTAAAGATATCATCGACAAAGTAGATGTAATCCACTTCCTCCTCCACGAGGTGTTGAATTTCGTCCACCACTTCTTCTGTTTTTCTCAGCCTTACCTTCTTCCCTTCTAATAAAGGATAGGTGCAGTAGATACAGGAGAACGGGCATCCTCGCTTCGTCTGAATATTGCCCATCCCTCCTTCTTCCAAATAACGATGCGTTTCGAAAAAGCTTCGATCAGGACTTCGGAGGGGAAAGACCCGAGCCCCTTCTAGCAAGGGTGGAAAAGGTTTCTCTTTAATGAGGAGATAAGGAGATGGAGAGATCGGTTCACCTTTTTCGAGACTCCTTACCAATTGCAGGAAAACCTCTTCCCCTTCTCCGACAATCCCAAAATCGACATCCAAATGCCGGAGAAGCTCTTTGGGGGCTAAAGAATATCCTGAACCCCCGATGACCAATCGCGATGAACCCTGTTGGCGGCAAATCCCGATGACCTCCTCCACCTCTTTGAGATAAGAGACAGAAGTTGGATACGTGAGATTATCGAGATTTCTGAGCGAGATGCCGATCAGGCCGGGCTGAAAGCGACGAAGGGTGCTCTTGAGATCAACCGATACGTCTTGAGAAAAGCAGAGATCCATGACGTCCATCGGATGGCCTTCTTCTCTTAATGTTTTGGCGATGTAAGCCAAGCCCAGAGGAAAGACAGGAAAAGGCATCCTCTCACGATTGACAGAGATGAGTAGAACCTTCATCAGGGAGCTCTTTCTCTTTGATCCTTCGAATCACTTCCATCTGGGCCCCCCGCAGAATGAAGTTGGACATCAAGAAGTGAAAGAAGTGGTTCCTGGGCCCCCAGAGCAGTCGTTTCAGAATGGATCGAGGGGCGCAGATATATTTTTGGGCCCAGAGGTATCCCTCTTGCAGTTCCTGGATAGTCATCTTATTGGGTCTGAAGACCGCGTGACTCATGTCATAATGGGACCAGTTATGGTCAAATATTCTCCCCTCTTCTTCCAACCTCTTTTGAAGGGGGGTTCCTGGAAAGGGCGTGAGAATCGAAAAGGTGGGGAGCTCAATGTTATTTTGTTGGACGAAGTCAACCGTCTTTTTGAAGACCGTGGGGTCATCTTCATCGAATCCGAAGATGAAGGCACCCTGAATACCAATCCCATGGCCTTGAATCCTCTTGACCCATTTCGATAATTCCTTTGCATCGACAAATCGTTTCGAGACGCCGTCCAGATTCTCCTGGAGAAGCGATTCAAAGCCGATGAAGAGCGAGACGCAGCCGCCCTCTCGAGCCTTTTTGAGAAGCTCTTCATTCAGGGCAATCTTGATGGTCGTAAACCCCATCCACTTCACTCCGTAATGTTTGAAGAGGTCGAAGAGACCAAAGGCATAGTCTTCTTTAGCGGTCACATTGTCATCGGCCAAAAAGAGATATTCCCCTTTTTTCTTGATGATCGCGGACATTTCCCGATCGATTTCTTCAAGGGGACGGAGCCGGTAACGCTTTCCATTGATGATCGGAACAGAGCAAAACTCGCATCGGTTCGGACACCCGCGGGTCGTCTCGATGACTTTGAAAAATGGCCGGTAACGTTTATTCAAAAGGTCCCTTCTCGGAAGAGGCATCCCTTTTAAGTCCGACCATTCCCGGTTCTTATAAAAAGGCTTTAGCTCGCCCGCTTCAAAGTCCTGAATAACTTTTTCAAGCATCCCCTCGGCCTCGCCGATGAAGACCGAGTCAGCATGTTCTTTGGCCTCTTCGGGCAAAAGGCTAGGATGAACGCCTCCCAGAATCACCTTCACTCCCCTCTCACGAAACCGGTCGGCAATCGCATAGGCCCTTTTGATCACGCAAGTCAAGCCGGTGATCCCGACTAAATCGACCTCGGCGTCGAAATCGACCTTCTCAATCACCTCGTTGATGATCTTGACCTCATAGGTTTTTGGAAAGAGAGCGGCAAGAAGGGTGAGCCCTAAAATCGGAAAAGGGTAGAGCGTGTCATTAGAAAACTTAATCCCTTTTTCCCTGGGAAAGATCAAGAGAATCTTCTTTTTATGGTCATTGAGTCGCCGTCTCATAGCATCGTTATATCGTTGGGTCCCATGCAGCCGTTTTATTCCTGCCCCCTTCCTAAACCTTTATGTTAAATACTCCTTTGGGTATTTACAAGGGGCGATTGAACTGATTTTTTCTCAAAAGAAAGATAGGATTTTGAAGATCCCATTTGCAATTCCCATGATAATGAAAATCCCTATGAAGGAGCCGGTCATGAGGAGCACCGTTCCTTCCCGCCTTCCTTTTTTGAGAAAGAAACTGACGATGCTCGCTGAAAGGATTCCAAAACCTCTAATGGGAAGCGCGGAAAGAAGAATCAATCCCACATTCCCTGAGGACATCACTTTTTTTAAAATAGGCCTTTCATCCAGATGGGTCAGGAAACGATCTGTCTTATTCTTTAACCAGCGTACAGGGAAAAAATTCCTGCTCGAATGCTCCAAGATGATTCCATAGACTGGGATTTGAACGTAGTCATAAGCCAGAGCCAAAGGAAAGTAGAGGAAGACAGACATCTGGTTGAAGATAGCAAACAGCACAGAGAAAGATCGCCCCAGGGTGAAGTGGATGAGGGTGAAGAGGAGGATTAATTTCCAATGGCCGGCTATCCATTCCATTCCGCACCTACCAGAAGAGATGAAAAGCAATTGTCCGGTGAAATCCCCAGATGCAGAAATGTTTTAATCTCTCGATCCAATGTTTCATTGATGACATAATGGAGATCGCAGGCTGGATCCGGCTTCAGATAATTGATCGTCGGTGGAATGAAGCCATTTTCCATGGAAAGGACATTGGCCACCATTCGCATCCCGCCGGAGGCAATGGCTTCTCCCGTCATCGACTTGATGGAGCTGACAGGGATCTGAAGAGACTGGGTTTGAAATGCCTTTTTAACCCCCTTGGCCTCCAAGGCATCCAATACTTTGGATGAATTGCCAGCCCCGCTGAGATAATCGACGGAAATACTTTCCATCCCCTTGAGTGTCATTTTTATTGAACGCCCCAAATCCTCTGACGGGTCACCCTTTGATGATTTCCCTACTAAACCGTAACCTAAGATGTAACCATAAATCCTTCCCCCTCTCGATCTGGCATGCTCTTCCCTTTCTAGGACCAATAAGCCGGCACCTTCTCCTAATACCAAACCGTTTCTCATTTTGTCATAAGGACACGACTTCTCTCCATGTCCTGGATCTGTCGCCAAAAGATGAAGTTCTGAAAATCCACGAAACAGAAACTCGCTCAGTTCATCCACTCCACCTGTGAGGATGAGGTCTGCCTTCCCTTTTCGAAGTTGATCACAGGCAAAAAACATAGCAGCCTCTGCCGTACAGAAGGATTGGACCAATGTGGAATTGACCCCCTGGATTCCAAGCTCAATGGAGACATAACTGGAAGGGGCATTGGGAACCGTGTTGGGAAAAAGCATGGGGTTTAAGTCCAGAAATCCTTTCAGGACCTGTCCTCGGTGGAATTCTTCTGAACTCGACAGGCCACAGAAACCAGAGCCAAGGACCACTCCGACCCTGGAGCTGTTTTCCCGAGTCACAGAGAAATGAGCATCGGCTAAGGCCAATTTTGAGGCCCCAATGGCAAACTGACTTGCCCGATCAAGGCGCCGGATTTTGCTCGCGGGTATGAACTCTTTGGGATGGAAAGATCGGATCGTTCCTCCCTTTTTGGAATGGGAGAAACGGGTATCGAATTCTTTAATCTCCTCAATGCCGGATCGACCCTTCTTCAACGAGAAAAGGAATTCTTCCTTTCCAATTCCAATCGGAGAGACGACTCCAACGCCAGTAATACAAATACGATCGCTCGTCGTCATATCATATTAGAGACATTATTTGTAAGATAGGATGTTGTGTTAATCTCAACGCTATCAGTAAAATTCCAATAACCGAATCCCAAATTCCAAACAAATCCCAATGACCCAATGACCGAATAAACCAAATTCTTTATCAGTCTAAGTGTGTTTAGATTCTTACATATTAAATCTGAGAATTTTCTTATAACATTTTCGCAAAATGCCCGTTGAGAGCTCCCCTCCCGTGGCGCCTGCCTGCGCGAAGTCCCGCCTTACGGGACGAAGGCAGGGGAGGGGACTAAGAGGAGGGGGACTAAATTGTTTTCATCCACCCCCACCCGTACCCTCCCCCGTCGAAGGGGGAGGGGTATATTGGAGAATTTCAAATATCTTTGGATAGAATTTTAGTAATTGAAACACTGATCATTGTTTGATTATTGACCTGCCTGCGCGAAGCCCCGCCTTACGGGACGAAGGCAGGTGTCTGGGATTTCGTGCTTATTTATTCATAGACCTTCTCTTCTTCTCCCTCAAGGTCCATCGCATCTCTTTCTACGTCCCTTGCCTCACTTTCCCTGTTCAATGTTTCTTTGTAGAACTCATGCTGAATGAGGAGATTCATGATTTCATTCGTTCCGGTCCAGATCATCTGTAGTCTGGCATCGCGGAAGAAACGCTCGATTGGATAGATATTCGTATATCCGATTCCTCCCATCACCTGCATCGAATGGTTGACGACATCCCAGAGCATCTCTGTGGAGATCTTCTTTGCCTCGGAGACCATCCGTCTCGAATCGAAGCCTTCATCCACATGCCTTGCCGTCACATAGACGAGGCTCCGGGCAGCATCCAGTTTCGCAATGGAATCGGCCACCTTAAAACTGACCGCTTCAAATTTTCG
>Ga0209253_10005875_pt1 | contig 10633 bp, 8 predicted proteins | sample FrelakmetBRP12BR_FD_187145 | JGI IMG/M metagenome (GOLD analysis project Ga0209253, IMG submission 187145) | Freshwater lake sediment microbial communities from the University of Notre Dame, USA, for methane emissions studies - BRP12 BR (SPAdes)... | ecosystem: Environmental > Aquatic >... | reverse complement strand
CGCGCCGGAAAAGTCTCGCCGACGAGCGTCTGACCCGTGGCCCACTCCCCGCCAACGCCGAGGCCGGTCAACACGCGAAAGACGAGCAACGCACCGATGTCCGGGCTGAGCCCGCAGCAGAAGGTCCCCACGGAGTAGGTGAGGATGGTGGCCGAGAGCACCGGCTTCCGCCCCAGGCGGTCGGCGAGCCAACCGAAGAGGAGCCCGCCCACCGCGGTGGCGGCCAGGCTCGCCCCGAGGAGCAGTGAGAGCTGCGGATCAGTAAAGCCCAGGTTCCGCTTGATGGGAACCAGAAGAAAGGAGAACAGCATGAGATCGTAGAAGTCGAACATCCATCCCGCCCAAGCCATGCCCAGGATGGTGAAGTGCCGGGCGGTGGGCCTGTCGCTCTGGTTGAGCAGCATCGCGGACACGTTCGAATCCTCCTGGGCCGCGCCCCTCAGACCAGTTCTCCGTCCCTCAGCATCCTGCGGAACTCCTTCCAGCGCAGAATCTCGATCTGATCCTCCGTAGCCCGCGACACGTAGGAGGAACAAGAGGATGTCCGTCGCTCACGTCCGAGAGTAAACATTCGCATCACACAGAATTGCCCCCTCTGGGCGTTGAGTGTCACTTCCCACAATCATGACCCAGGCTGTTTTGCCAACTGGTCGCCGGGTCGATGCGGTGTCGCTCACGCCAGCCTCACCCCCTGCGCTGCGAGGACTCGCTGCACGTGGGAGACGTCCACCTCGCGGACCGTCACGTCGTCCTCCAGGGAGACCGCGGCGGCCACGCCGGCGCCCTGGCCCGTCACGGTGCAGCACATCATCTGGCGCGTGGCCGCGTGGGAGACCTTGTCGCCCGCGACACAGCGGCCTGCCACGCCGAGGTTCTCGACGCGCTGCGGCAGCGTGATGCGGTAGGGCACGTGGAAGTAGCGACCCGTCGAGGGCATGATGGCGATCCGGTTCCCGTCGAGGAACTCCGGAAAGATCCCGATCGAATCCTCGAAGCGCGCCTGGTGGAGGACGTCGTCGCCGGTGAGGTCGTAGTCGCCGAGGATCTTGCGCGACTCGCGGCAGCCGAGCGAGGCGCCCATGGTCCGCAGCCTCGCTTTCTCGAAGCCGGGCTGGTACTTCTTGAGCGCCGCCACCGCCCACAGTACTTGACGCCGGCCTTCGATCTCCGCCCGCGTCAGGTCCCACACGTCGGTCGAGTCGATCCCCGCCATGTGGATGGCGTTGAGGCTCGGTATCTCCCCGGCGTCGGTGAGGCTTCCCCAGTAGCTCTCCATGCGCACGTCCGCGGGGATCTCGCCGGCCTGCTTGGCCAGGTCGAAGGGCTTGCGGAGAAAGGTGGTGAATTCTGCGGCTTCCTTATCGCCGGACCGATCCCCCCAGTCGGCGACACTGCTCGGGTGCTTCTGCATGTACTCGATGAGCGCCGGGAGATTGACGCCGCTACAGCCGAAGTTGACGCTCACGGGCTCGAGCTCCGCCTTCGGGTCGATCCGGAAGGGCGCGCCGGCCCGCGCGGCGACGTCAGCGTCGCCGGTGGCGTCGATCACCCTCCGGGCCAGGATTGCCCCGCGCCCAGACTTGCTCTCCGTAACCACGCCCCGGATCGTGCGGCCGTCCAGAACCACGTCTACCACTTGGGTGTGTAGAAGCGGCACGATGCCCGCTTCCTGGATCATCTCGTCCGCGATGTGCTTGAAGATCTCCGTGTCGAGGACCTGATAGCGGTTCACCTCCAGGCTGGCGTTCATCGACTTCGCCCGCCGCTCGAACTCCACGCCGATCCCGCCGGCGTCGACGGTCTTCTCGCTGGTGCGGTACCAGGCGATGGTGCCGATCATGCACTGCGCGATGACGCCTCCGAAGCAGCCGTAGCGCTCCACCAGCAGGGTCTTCGCGCCCGCCCGCGCCGCGCCCAGCGCGGCCGAGAGCCCTCCCGGGCCGCCCCCCACCACCAGGACGTCCGTTTCCGCCAGGACGGGAGTCCGTCGTGCCGGTTCTTCGATGTGCTTCATCCCCGGACTCCCTGGTTGACCCGCCGCCCATCATGGCACAGCGACCACGTCGCATCGCACCGCGCGACCGGCGGCACTTCGTCGCGCAGGAGCGTGCGTTCCGTCAGGCGATCGTAGGCGGCAGGAGCGACAGGTCGCAGTAGGTCGCTCGCTCAGTCTTCGCTCACACGCCAACGCCGAGCCCGCCGAACGATACCCCGCGCGGGATCAGGCCGTGCTCAGAGGCATCGCGCTCGAGCCCCTCGCGAAAATCCGGATGCGCGATGGCGATCAGCGCCTTGGCCCGCTCGGCCACCGACTTCGCCTTCAGATTGGTCATGCCGTACTCGGTGACGACATACATCGTGTCCGAACGCGGCGTCGTCACGATATTGCCCGGCGTCAAGTTCAGAACGATCCGGCTCTTGCGCACGCCCTTCCTCTCGTAGGTCGAAGACAGCAGCATGAACGACTTGCCGCCCTTCGACGCATAAGCGCCGCGCACGAACTGCAGCTGCCCGCCCGTTCCGGTCAGATGGCGATGGCCATCGGATTCCGACGCAGCCTGCCCCTGCAAATCGATCTGCGTCGTGTTGTTGATCGACACCATGTTCTCGTTCTGCATGATGATGTGGGGCATGTTGGTGTAGTCGACCGGGAAACACTGCATCTCGGGATTGCGCGTGATCGCGTCGTAGAGATATTGCGATCCGAACGCGAAGGTGAACACCACCTTGCCGGGATTGAGCGTCTTGCGCGAACCCGTCACGCATCCAGCCCTGCACAGATCGATGATTCCGTCGGTCAGCATCTCGGTATGAATACCGAGATCGCGCACGCCGCTCTCTGCAAGCATCGTACAGGCGGCGTTCGGCATGGCGCCGATGCCGATCTGCACGCATGCGCCGTTCTCGATCTCGTCGGCGATCCGGCGCGCCACCGCACGGTCGATGTCGGTCGGCGGTGGGTTGCGCAACTCCGCCAGCGGCATGTCATTGCCGTCGATCATGTAGTCGACCTCGCTGACGTGCACGCCGTTCTGCTCGCCGAAGACGTAGGGCATGGCCGGCGACGTTTCGAGGATGACGACTCTTGAGCGCTCGACGAGCGCGCGATGCCAGGCATTGGTGGGACCGAAATTGAAAAACCCGTTCTCGTCCATCGGACAGGTCTTCAAGACCACGATGTCGACAGGATCGATGAAGCGGCGATAGTAATCCGGCACCTCGCCCAGATTGAGCGGAATATAGGTACAGAGCCCCGCATCGTGCTTCGCCCGGTCGTAACCGCCGAAATGCCAATTGAAGGCATGGAAGTGTTTGCCTTCGGGATCGGCTTCCAAGAATGCCCGCGGCCGCACGGAAAGACACGACCGCGTCTTCACATCGGAAAGCTCGCCTGCACGCGCTGCCAGCGCCGCGTCGAACACGTCCGGCTGACAAAGCGTCACGCCGAAATCGAGCCACATGCCCGACTTGACAAGCCCCGCAGCCTCCACCGCCGAAATGCGTTTCGCGGACGCGTTAGCGATTCTCATGTTCATGGGCTGATTCCGTGTTGAAAGGTCAGCTTTCTCACCGCGACGGTGACGAGATGCCGAGGCCGGCAGTGTCGGTCAACGATGCCTCTGCCGCCGCGAAAGTTCTAGAGTGCGCGTTTCGGACCACCGTGAACGCGTATCGATTGGAGGATCCCCGATCTACGTGTTCACGATCGCGATCCAGGTGTTCACGATCGCCCGATCTGGGTGTTCAGGATGGTCCGAAACGGGCACACGTACGTTCTCGCTCCATCGGTGCCGGCCATGCCGTGGAGCTCCTGGTGCCAGGGCGACGCTCCTGGGACTCGCGAGGAAATACGAGCCACGCTTCGCTCCGTTCCTTCACCTTCCGCTTGCGACAGGCACCCCGCACGGAGACGCGATCGCCCTCAAATGGTCCGATGTGGACTTCTCCACCGGCAGGGTATCGATCCGGCGGGCGATCACGCAGCGCAGGAGTCGGCCCCGAAGAGTGGGCGAGCCCGAACAGTCGTCATGCCGGCTGGGCTCTCGTCCGAGCTGTTCGATCTGCTCGCTGAGCGGCGGCGCGATCAGCGGTGCGATGGCTCGCGCATTCGCTGTCGGTGTCCGTCAGTGTTGAACCGACAAAACAACTTGCTCGAGCAACTGATTTGCCATGTGCCCGATCTCGCGTGAGCCGTAGTCGCCGGCCGTGATGGCCACGGTCAAGTCCAGTTCCGGCACTACAAAGAGTCGCTGGCCGCCATTTCCGAAGCCCGCGCTCCATGCCAGCTTCTTGCCGTGCCAATCCGCCGTGCCTGTCCACCATTGATAGCCGTAGCGCATTTCGTCCGTCGCTGTCGGCGGGCTCCTGAAGCCGGTTGAAATATGCGGGCGCAGCGAGTCCGCGATCCATTCAGCGGGCACGATCTGTTGGCCGCGCCACTGTCCGTGGTCGAGCACCATGCGCCCTATCTTGACCAGATCGCGAGGTCGCATACGAAGGCCGGTGAATGCGAGATCGCGACCGTGCGGATCGGACACCCACTCCCAGTCCGTGATTCCGAGGGGCTCGAACAACTCGGTGCGAACCAACTCCTTCAACGGCTTGCCGCTCGTACGAATCAGGATGTCCGCCAGCACTGCGGTACCGCCGGAGTTGTAGTTGAACACGGTGCCCGGTGCGGCAACGAGTGGACGACTCAGCACGTACCGGTAAGGCGTCCAGTCCCAGTACAGTCGCGTCTCGTCGTTGGGAAGCGCTCCTTCGTCCCACTTGAGCCCGCTGCTCATCGTCAGCAAGTGCTCGAGGTGAACCTCGTCGCGCTGCGGGGAACGCAAGCTCGCATATTCCGGATAGAAGTCGAGCACGGGGGTCGCGAGGCTGCCGATCTTGTCTTGGCGCCGTGCAATGCCAATCAGCAAGCCGACTACGCTCTTGCTGATCGAGCGCAGGTCGTGCAGCGTGGTCGGCCCAAACTCGACGTCTGCTGCGAACGGATGCCAGAGTCCATAAAGAAAATCGATCGAAAGGTCAGGACCCTTCCGGTAGAGCTCCGCGACCAGACGACCGTGACGCTCGACGACGACGCCATGAATGTTGGCATTGCCAGCCGCCACACTCGCGAGCGTTGCACAGAGTGTCGCGGCGTCGAAGCCCGATGCGTCCGGTGTCGATACTTCCCAGCCGTCGCCGATGATCACTGGAGCTGCGCAGGGCGCTTCCGCCGCTGGAGCTGACATCGCGGAGAAGCAAATCTGCGTCACCGACGCAGCGGCGAGCACTCCCAAGAAAGTCCTAAGCAAGCGCGAGTCACGCATGCCGGAATCCCCGCATGGATTGCCTGCAGCGTGGAACCCGAAATGGCGCCCGCATCTGACGTCGTGAGCTCAGCATGGATCCTCTCGCGCGCTTGCGGTTTGCCGGCGGCAAGTCCGAGAGCCGCATGATGGCCGGTCTTGGCCTCGGGGCCGTCCCGCCCTTGCCAATCGAGGGTGGGTCATGTTCGTAGGAAATGACAGCCGGGCTTGGAGGAATGGCTTCATAATGGCTGCATTCGCGAGGTGTGGAGATGAGCTCAGATCCGCCGGCGCACCGAAATCTCCATGTTCGACAAGTGATTGGAATGGCGCGCTGGGAGGGACTCGAACCCCCGAGCGTCAGGTTCGAAGTCCCTAAGTCCCCGAAGAAGTGACGCAATCTTGCGGCGCCAGCGATGCGAGCGGCTGCAAGAGGCTGCACTGGGCAGCGCGCAATGCGGCTCCGCGGCTCTATGCGGCTTCGGAAAATTCGCTCGCGGTCGGCCCTTACAAAGGCGGGGTTAGAAGTGACGGTAGTTGCCCCTCCGCAGCCCCCGGTGGCGGCGTGGCTTTGGGCGTGCTGATCCTCTGGTGCTGCCGTCTCGCAGCCGTCCATCCAAGGGCGGATCCCGTAGGGACCCTGGGCGGTTGCGCCGCGGCCCTGCGCGGAGGCCCTGCGGCAGGGAATCTGCATCCTTCCGGAGGTGTGATCGCAGGGATGATCGACGTCAATTACTTCTGCCCGTCGTGTTGCCCCACGAAGGAATGCTACCAGGCATCCTCATCGAGATCCCACCGGCGCATCAGACCGAAGGTCTCGTGTCGGCGAGGGCAGCGCCGGGCACAGTGAACACGAGCTTCTGAGCAGCAGGCGCTTGTTCTGTGTCGATCCACGATCAGCCGACCGTGCGTGCGCCCCTCAATAGACGCCGGGATAGGATCCGCCATCGATCTGGAGATTCTGGCCGGAGACGAAGCTCGCGTGCGCACTGCAAAGGAACGCGCAGGCGGCGCCGAATTCCTCGGGTGTACCGAGCCTCCCCGCGGCGATGCTTGCGGCCATCTCGGCGTAGGCCTGCTCGAGGGAGACGCCGCCGCTCTTCGCGCGCAACTCCGCCATGAAGCGCTGGCGATCGGTGTCGATGCGTTCGGGCAGCAAATTGTTGATCGTAACGTTGTCGCGCGCGACCTCCTTCGAGAGGCCCTTGCACACCGCCGTGAGCGCACTGCGCGCAGCGGTCGAGAGACCCATCGCGGGGTGGGGCGCCTTCACCATCGCGGAGGTGACGTTCACGATGCGCCCGAAGCGGCGCGAGCGCATGCCACCGATCACGGACCGGATCAGGAGCGCGGGCGCGAGCAGGTTGGCCTCGAGGGCGGCGAGCCAGCGCGCGTGGTCCCAGTCCTCGAAGCGGCCTGGCGGCGGGCCAGCGTTGTTGTTGATGAGGATGTCCGGATCGGGGCACGCGGCGAGGAGCGCCGCGCGACCCTCCTCGGTGCAGAGATCGGCGACGACGGCGGTGACGCCCACGCTGCTCTCGCGCCGGATCTCGTCGGCGGTCGCTTCGAGACGCTTCGCATCGCGGCCGTTCACCACGATCTCGACGCCCTCTGCGGCAAGCGCCCGGGCGCACGCGCGTCCCAGACCACGACTCGACGCGCACACGAGCGCGCGGCGGCCCGCGATTCCTAGGTCCATGGGAGCTCTCCTCTCACGCCGGTCAGAGCCCGACGCTGCGGGACAACGCGCTGCACAGCGCGCCCCCCGGGTTCGCGACGGCGTGCGCGCTGCGCCAGGCCACGTGTTGGTCGGGCCTTACCAGCAGCGCGCCATCGTTCTCGATGCCAAGCAGTGCGGTCCACGCGCCATCGGCATCGGCGACGTCGCGGCCGATCGCGACGCAGCGCAGGGGTGGGGTCGCGATCGCTGCCGCCGCTTCGATCCACGCTGCGCCCGCTCGGCCCGTGATCAGCGTGAAGCCGTTGGGCGGCAGCAGATCCAGCGTCGACACGCGCTCGCCGTCGCGCAGCGTCCACCCATGCGGAACGCGCGCGCCGGGGCGCCCGCATGGGACGAATTCGCGGACCGGATTACCACAGGCGGGACGCGCGCTTCCGTCCGGTACGATCGCGCCGCGTTCGTACTGGAAGCCGAGCTGGAGCCCGAGCATGTCGAAGTGCTCGGCCTGGTTCGCGATCGCAGCCCGCACGGCCCCCCGCTCTCCGTCGCCGGTGGGCCCGAGCGCCTGCACGACCTCGAGCATCTTCGCGGCATTGCGCATGCTCACGTCGGCGTTCTCGCGCGCGACGGGCCGGCGCTCGATCTCGTAGCTGTCTAGCAGCGCCTCGGGCGCCCAGCCGGCTTCCACGGCGGCGATCTTCCACGCGAGGTTGTGCGCGTCCTGCACGCCCGTGTTGAGCCCGAGGCCCCCTGTCGGCGGGAAGCGATGGGCGGCGTCGCCGATCAGGAAGGTGCGCTCTTCGCGATACCGCTCAGCGACCTGTGCCGACATGTTCCAGGTCGAGAGCGTGCGGATCACAAACTCGACCGCCGCCGTGCCCATCGCCCGGCGCACGATCGCCGCGCAGCGCTCCACCCCGTAGTCCTCGGCCGACTCGCGCTCGGGATCCCACTGGTGCATGAAGACCCAATCCGAGTCGATGTCGTGCGCGACGAAAACGCCACGGGCGGCCGGATCGTTGGTGAAGTAGAGGACCGCGGGCCGATCCCCGACCAGCGACCGCAGGTTCGCCGCGAAGTGGATCATCACGAAGGAAGCGAGCCGGGGCGGGCCGATCGGCTCGATGCCGAGCGCCTTGCGCACGCGGCTTCCCGCGCCGTCGGCCGCGAGCAGCCAGCGACTGCGCACGTCGAAGGACCGAGCCGCATCGACATCGCGGACGCGCGATGTGACAGCGTCGGCGTCCTGCTCCGCGGCTTCCCATTCGTGCTCGAAGCGGAGCGACGCGTTCGCCTGTCTGCGAAGGTGCTGGAGCAAGATGGGCTCGAGGCGGTGTTGGGATAGGTTGCGCAGCGGCGTCGGCGTGAAGGCGAGCACCTCGTCGCCCTGGCGCTCGAAGGGGAGGCTGCCGAGCTCCTCGCCCGTGAGGGTCATGACCCAGCGCACGCGGCCGGCGTCTGATGGGTCCTTGCAGGCCGCGGCGATCGCCGCCATGTCCACGCCTGCGGCGCGCAGGATCTCGAACGTGCGCGCGTTCACGACGTGCGCGGCGGGCGCGCGCTGCACGGACTCTCGACGCTCCACGACGAGGCTCCGGACACCTTGCTGCGCAAGCAGGATGGACGCCGTCATGCCGACGGGGCCGGCGCCGACGATCAGAACCGGCACGTCGATGGGCGCGCCCATGTCAGCGCAGCCGGGCCTGATCGGTCACGATCTGGCGCGCGGTGCGCGCGCGCCAGGCGGCGTACGGCTCGCCACCTTTGCGCTCGCAGAGCGCCTCGGTCTGGCGCAGGATCTCGGCGTCGTCGAGCGTGAGATCGAGCCCCTCCGCGCACGGTTGGTGGACGAACCACGGACTGTCGACGACGAACTCGAGTGCGTTGCCCTCGGGATCGCGCGTGTACAGCGACCACGCGTTGCCGTGATTGAGGGGGATCAGATGGGTGCAGCCGGCCGCCGCCAGGCGGTCGCGAACGCGCCGTAGCGTCGCGAGGTCTTCGAGTCGGAAGGAGAGCTGGAAGATCGCGGTGCCGAAGCTGCCGCCGAGCGCCGGTCCTTGTTGGATCTCGCCCTCCCGGCGGCCCGAGACGAGCACGAGCTGGTGGTGCTCGTCGGGGTCGGTGGTAAGGAACACGAGCTGCGCGTCGAACGGGGACGGAAGAGCTCCCTGATCAGTCTGGGTCATGCCCAGCACGCCGGTATAGAACTCGAGCATCTTGGGCAGGTCGAAGCAGCAGATGCCGAGGTGGCTGAGGCCGAGCTTGCGGCCTTCGAGGCGAGCGGAGGTCATCGGAGCTCCTTCCGGGGGTGAATCGCGATTCGGTCAGGTGTTTAATGCAGCCTGGTCATGTCAGGCAAGTGAGTATTGTGCAATGCAACTCCGTTGCGTCGGCCGCAGGCGAGGAATGCCGTGATGGAAGGCCGCGGCGCCAACCTGACCTGCGCGTCATGCCCCGTCCGGGTCGAGCGCGGGAAGCGGGCGATGGGCGATGTCACGGGCTTCACCGACGGGCACGCCGAGCAAGCGCAGCAGGTGCTCCACCGCGTCGTCGACGTCGCTGTCTCCCAACATGCCCTCGAGCCGGCTGCCAAGGGCCCCGATCAGCGCGCCGCTGAGGAGCACGGCGGCCGCCTCCGGATTGTCGATCACGAAGCGACCGGTCTCCAAGCCGCGGCGCAGGTCTCGGTAGCCGCTCTCGCCGATCCCCTCGCGCAGGCGCTTGTGCGGCAGCCCCGAGTGGAAGATGAACCACGCGCACAGCGGATCCTCCGGCATGCTCCGCAGCGTGTGACGCATCGCAACCGAGATCACCTCGGCCGGGTCGTCGATGCGCGCGATCGCACGATCGATGCGGCGATTGAGCTCCCGCGTGTGCTCCCGGGCGATCGGCACCAGCGCGGCATGCTTGGACTCGAAGTAATGATAGAAGGTGCGGCGCGCGACATCCGCGGCCGCGGTGATGTCGTCGATGGTCACGGCATCCACGCCGCGTGCCGCCGTGAGCTGCTCGGTCACCTCCAGGATCCGCTGGCGGACCCGGGCGCGTCGGGACTCGACACGGCCCGGACGCGGGCTCTCCAGCAGCGGCGTCTCGGCCATCGTCCCCTCCTGGTTTCCCTTCATTGACGGGCACTTGCAGCAAGAACCTTGCATGCCAGCCAAAATCAGTCTAGACAATGTTTGCATTCAGTGCAAGAATGCATTGGATGCAATTTATCAGGAGGCGTCATGAGACCCGGGGCCTTTGGAAAGTACGCCGTGGATTACGAGATGCGGGTGGACTACGAGCGCCTGCGCAGGGAGCGACTCGAGCGGGCGCGCGCCGAGATCAACAGGGCAGGGCTCGGGGCCCTGATCACGTGGGATGAAGCCAGTATCCGGTACCTCACGTCCTACTACGTGACCACACCGATGCGGGCCAGTGAACTGCAGGTGGTCTTCTGTCCCAGAAACGGAGATCCGCACCTCTTCGGCGGCGGTACGCCCAGCGAGACCGAGAGACGCATGCCGTGGATGAGCGAGAGGGTTCACCCCGCGCTGGGCATGCCGAGGGCCACCGCTCAGGATGCGAACGATCTCATGGTCATGAGAATCGTGAATACGATCGCGGAAACGATGGCCAAGTACGGCGTCGAGAAGGAGCCCCTCGGCAT
>Ga0209253_10005874_pt1 | contig 10636 bp, 10 predicted proteins | sample FrelakmetBRP12BR_FD_187145 | JGI IMG/M metagenome (GOLD analysis project Ga0209253, IMG submission 187145) | Freshwater lake sediment microbial communities from the University of Notre Dame, USA, for methane emissions studies - BRP12 BR (SPAdes)... | ecosystem: Environmental > Aquatic >... | reverse complement strand
AGTAACACAGGGGGAAAGAATTGTAACCGGGGACGATGCCGTTTACTATCAGGATACGCAACAGATTATTATGACAGGTAATCCCGTAATGAGAGAGAGGGGGAACGTAATCCAGGGCGATAAGATAGTAGTGTATCTAAACGAAGATAGGGGTGTCGTAGAAAGCATAGCAAAAAATAGAGTTAAGGCTACAATATATCCTGAGGACAGGAAAGAAAGAAAAAAAGGTGTATCCAATTAACATAGTAAAAAGGGAAATTGTGAGCATAGAGAGTATTGCCGGGGTATTGTATATTAATGGGTAAGCTGTCAGCGAATGGGCTGGTGAAGATATACGGGAGCAGGGCTGTCGTCAACAAAATCGATCTGGAAATCAATCCCGGAGAAGTTGTAGGACTTTTAGGTCCTAATGGAGCCGGTAAAACAACTACTTTTTATATGATCGTTGGTTTGATATGGCCCGATGAAGGGAGGATTTTTTTAGAGGGTGAGGATGTTAGTAAATGTCCCATGTATATTCGGGCAAGAAAAGGATTAAACTACCTGCCGCAGGAACCTTCTGTGTTCCGGAAGCTGACCGTAGAAGAAAACATTATGGCGATTCTTGAGACCCTGGATATTGATGAAAACGAGGAAAAGCGACGACTGACAGAACTTCTTGGAGAACTCGATATTTCCCATCTCGCAAAGGCACATGCGTATTCTTTGTCAGGAGGAGAAAGAAGGCGAGTAGAGATTACAAGGGCTTTGGTTACATCTCCGAAATACATTCTTCTCGATGAACCATTCGCAGGTATTGACCCCCTTGCCGTGGCGGATATTCAGAGAATTATATTTAAATTAAAATCTAAAGGAATCGGCGTTGTAATCTCCGATCATAATGTTAGGGAAACGCTTTCTGTATGCGACAGGGCCTACATCGTAAATGAGGGAACTATTCTGGTAGAAGGAGTACCAGAAACAATAGCGAATTCGGAAATTGCAAGGAAAATCTATCTTGGAGAGGACTTTGCCCTGTAAAACGGTATGCGCAAGAAATACGAGCAAGATGAGATAGTACATGGCGTTCGAACTTAAACAAAATCTAAAACTGACGCAACAATTAGTCATGACACCGCAATTGCAGCAGGCAATAAAACTTCTGCAATTATCGAGGCTGGAACTGGTTGAGCTGATAAGCCAGGAAATGGAGGAAAACCCGTTACTTGAAGAGGTAGTGTCAGATGAATATCCGGAAGATGTGCCTGTATCGGAAAGCGATATCATCGAAACTGTTGTTGACCGTGAAGAAATTAAAACGATTGAGCGTACGGGAGAGATTACGGGAGAGGGCGATGGTAAGGAAGAATTTGACTGGAATAATTACCTTGAGGACTATGGCCCCACAGGAGTGAGGTACGATCGTAAGGATGATGAAACGCCTTCATGGGATAATATGTTGATGGTAAAAGCCCACCTGTCGGATCGTCTGATGTGGCAACTTAAGCTATCACGCTTTTCAGACGCTGAGACGAAGGTAGGAGAGCAGATAATTGGAAATCTTGATAATAACGGATATTTGGTGGCATCCATAGAGGAAATTGCTGCCCAGGAGGGAGTTGAGACAAGTTTTGTGGAAAATGTTCTGAAAAAAATACAGGAGTTTGATCCGCCTGGTATTGCAGCAAGGGATATTAAAGAATGTCTTTTAATCCAGGCCAGAATTTTAGGAGTGTTAAGTCCTCTTGTGGAAACGATTATAACAGAACACCTGAAAGATCTTGAAACAAAGAATTATGCAAATATATCGAGAAAATTAAAGGTGCCATTGTCTGATGTTCTGAAAGCCGTTATTATCATAAGTAACATGGATCCCAAGCCTGGCGCTATCTATAGTGAGGAAAGAATTGACACTATTATTCCCGATGTATACGTGTTTAAGTCAGGAGATGAATATAAAATAATTTTAAATGACGATGGGCTGCCGAAACTGCGGATAAGCAATTTTTATAAAGAAATCATGAGCGGCATAAGTGCATATCCCGATGCGGAAAACAGCAAGAAATATATCAGGGAAAGGATGCAGTCAGCTACCTGGCTGATAAAAAGTATTCAGCAGCGACATAGAACAATATACAAAGTGACGGAAAGCATATTGAAATTGCAAAGGGATTTCTTTGATTACGGGATTACGAACTTAAAACCACTTGTACTGAGGGATATTGCTGATGATGTTGAAATGCATGAATCAACCATAAGCAGAGTGGTCACAAACAAGTACATGCATACACCGCGGGGCATATTCGAACTGAAATATTTTTTCAGCAGCAGAATACAGAAGACTGGCGGTGATACTGTGGCATCCAAGAGCGTGAAGGAAGAAATTAAGAAAATAGTGACTAGTGAAGACCCGAAGAAACCATACAGTGATAGTGAGATTGTTAAACTTTTAAAAAAAACAGGTGTGTCTATAGCAAGAAGAACCGTTGCAAAATATAGGGAGATGATGGCTATTTTGCCGTCTTCTAAGAGGAAGAAATATTTTTAATAAAAAAACAGATTGACCTAAGGAAATTTTAAGATTAGGATGCGCGCCTTTGTAATAAGAGGTAACTAACAAGGGACAATGAAATAAAAAGTAGAAGGGGGTTTTTTATGAAGATTTCTGTGACCTTCAGAAATAGAGAAGGAGAAGACTGGCATAAGGAATATATAGATCAGAAGTTAAAAAAGCTGGAGAAATATATGGATACTCCCGTTGAGGCTCGCGTTGTTCTCTCTGTAGAGAAGTTCAGAAATGTGGCGGAAGTGAATTTAATGACAAACGGCCAGAACTTGAATGCTAAGGAAGAGGCAAAGGATATGTCCCTTGCCATCGACAATGCAATTGAAAAGATCGAACGTCAGCTCAAGAAACGCAAAGAAAGAATACGAGGTCATAAGTCGAATACGCCAAGAGGAGAAGAAATCACCCCGGCGGAGCAATATGTGGACGATAGTGATGAGGCTCAAGAATCAAAAGTAGTCGAAATGAGGAGGATAGTGTTGAAACCTATGTCTTTAGATGATGCAATAATGGAGATTGATTCGTCAAAGAATCGTTTTATTGTGTATAGAGATGCTTCGACAGAAAATGTCAGCATTATATATGTTCGAGATGACGGGAATTACACACTCATAGAAACAAGCAGCTGAAGTTCGAGGAAAAATCATGAAAATTGCAGATATATTCAGGAAAGAACATATCGTTGAACGGTTACAATCAAAGACTAAAGGAGACGTTCTTGCTGAATTATCGGGTGTGTTTCTCCATGGTGATAGTAAATTACGTCATGAGGCGGTTGTAAACACATTGCTCGAAAGAGAAAAACTAGGAAGTACCGGGATAGGAGACGGTATTGCCATACCTCATGGGAAGATAGCCGATCTGGATAATTTGATTGTCTCATTTGGCAGAAGCATAGAAGGGGTGGAGTTTGATGCTATGGATGGCAAGCCGGCCCATCTTTTCTTTTTACTATTGGCACCAGAAAATACAACGGGCCAGCACTTGAAAGCGCTTGCCAAAATCTCTAAAATGCTCAAGGATAACACATTCAGGAAAAAGCTTATGGAAGCGAAATCGAAGGATGAGTTATACACGGTAATCGCAGACAGGGATGACGCATGCTGAGCCCTTTTTAAAAGACTTCTGTATAAGTCTTTTAAATAAGAAATCTCCTTTGGGAAACCGAGGGATTTAGCCTCAAGACGAAAATTTTTTGGGATATCGGGATATGATATTTACATGTCTGCATTGAAGTTAAAAGATATATTTGAAGATGAGGAAGATATATTAGGAATTACACAAATGACCGGTGAATCCGGTTTGCTGAGAGAAATATGCCGTGTCCGGGTGCAGCGATACACTGAGGAAGAAAGCTTCTGGGACAGGCTGATTCCCGATACCATTCTTATAGTAGCACCCTTATACCTTTCTAAACTCGCGTTTGCTTCATCAAAAGCACGAAAAAAAGTTTTTCAACATATCATATCATCTAAGATCTCCTGTATAGCACTATCCGGAACTACGTCGCCGCCAGAGTTTATGCGTTCTTTTTCTGAATCCTATTGTATTTCAATGTTCGCATCGCTCTATGATGAGTTCCTGTTAGAAAGTCGTCTGCTAGGTATCTTGCGGGAAAAAATTGAAAATGTCATTTCATTGCACGGGGCGCTTGTAACTGTATTCGGCTATGGTATACTGATCAAAGGAGAGAGCGGTACCGGAAAGACTGAATGTGCATGCAAGCTGACGGAACTAGGACATGCATGGATAGCGGATGATGCTATCGAGGTCAAAAGAAGAAACAATATACTGTATGGTCGAAGTATAGATACTGTCAAACATCTTATCGATATAAAATACATAGGCATCATCGATGCAAAACAATATTTCGGTCCTGCTTCTATCCGGGATGAAACAGTCATTGATCTTATGATCGAATTAAAAAAGACAAGTCATACTAAGGAAAGAGAAGGCAATTCTCCTACGAAGCAGGTTCGGCATATAATGGGGGTCACATTGCCCTATTTCCGGCTGCCTGTGTTCCCATGGGGTGCGAATACACACCTACATGTTGAGAATATCGCCAGAAAATTGATTCAGGAGAGAGGCATTTCATGAAAAGCCTTCAAGTTGTAATTATCACGGGACTTTCCGGATCAGGCAAGAGTACGGCACTTCGCGCACTGGAAGATATCGGTTTTTTTTGCGTTGATAATATGCCTGTAGTTCTTCTTCCCAGGTTTCTCAAGATTCAGTCTGATGCTTCAAAGAGAAGCGCACAAGTCGCAATGGTCATGGATTTGCGGGAAAAAAGTTTCTTGGAAAAATATACTAAAATATTTACACAATTGAAAAACATTGGTTACAGGATAGAAATAGTATTCCTGGATGCAAGCGATGATGCCCTTTTGCACCGATTCAGTGAAACAAGAAGAGTGCATCCTCTGTCCATAAAGGGTTCTGTCATAGAAGGCATCAATCTGGAAAGAGAGAAACTGGCCTCCTTGAAGCACATGGCTGATAAAGTCATCGACACCACTTCATTGAATGTGCATCAGTTAAAGGATACGGTTCAGAGGCATTTCATATCTTCATCGGCAAATCAAAAGATGATCATTCATGTGACATCATTCGGATATCGTTATGGAGTGCCCGCTGATGCGGATATTGTGCTGGATGTGAGATTTCTTCCTAATCCTTATTTTATTGAGGAGCTTAAATACTATGACGGGCACCATTCCGATGTTCGTGATTATGTGCTCGAATCAGAAGAAAGCAAGATATTTATTCAGAAACTCTTTGAATTGATGGCCTTTCTCATTCCACTTTATGAAAAGGAGGGAAAGGCGAGGATCAATTTTGCCCTGGGATGCACAGGCGGCAGGCATCGATCAGTCGTTATGGCAAATAAACTCGGGGCATATTTTACTGACAATAACTATGTCGTGACAATTAATCACCGGGATATTAATAAGAGCTAGAAAGAAACCGCCATCTTCTTGCTTACATTGTCGGCTATCCAGTGAGGATCCCACCATTCCTGGGGATTTACAAATTGACCCCCGATCAGTAATCCAAAGTGCAGATGATCACCCCCTGCGAGGCCCGTTGATCCGGTATGGCCGATAACATTCCCCTTTTTCACTTCCTGTCCGTTTTTAACATCTATCCCATTAAGATGACCATAGATGCTGAAAAATCCAAGACCGTGGTCGATAACGACAACATTGCCGTAGATGCCGAGGTATTCGGTATAGACAACAATACCGTTGTTTGCTGCCTCAACAGGAGCATGTGCGGTCGAGGCAAGGTCAACACCCATGTGGGTGCTTTCACCGATTGATTTACCCTGGTATTGATACGTTCTTTTATCACCAAATAAGGCCATGGGGGCTGCATTCTTCATCCTCAGGAAGGTTCCTTCCCACAATTGCCGTGAATGAGATTTTTGACAGATCTCTCGAAGGGCATTGTCATTATCTGCTCTCATCTGACTGTTCACATAGACAAACGTTTCCAGAGGAGATTTAATCTGGAAAGCAGGATTGTGACTTTGAAACTCCGGCATTTTTTGTTGCAAAAAACTGTCACTCAATACCATTTTGTCACTTCGGAATTTCTTCTTTCTGATAAGATGGGGCAGATTAACAGCGGTTTCATTTCCTCCTTGGTCTCTGGCGGTAACCTTTATACTTGTCGCACCGGAATTGGCTTCAGGGGATATGGAAAAATAACTGATCACACATGGTTTATCTGAAATAGTCGTCAGGTATCCCGGGAAATAATGATTTTCTACTTTGACCCCTGTTGTCGTAACCGGCTTTGAAGTTTTATACAGGATCATACAGGTGCCACCGGGATTAATATTGTTGGTGGCCGTAAGCAAAAATATCTGCGGCGGTGTCGCATCGATAGTGATCTGTCTGGTTATGGTGGTTTGGTTTTTCCAGAGAGAGTTATCTGTTGCTGCTACATTAAGCACCGCCGGGCCGTCGTGAAGTTTCATGGCTATCGTATCAATAGTGATGGTCACCGCAGTTTCCTTTGTTACTGAATCAGTATAATTGATTGATGACAGCACCTGTGCTTTATCATCCTGTGTAATGGTGACGGTTGTAGTGCGCAGACCGCTCTTTGTGTCTATAAAAGTGATGTGTGCGGTTGTATATTTTCCTATGGAGCTTATATCCTGATCTATTCTCACGACAGGATTTTCCCATTCGCCATAAGAATTAAAAAACCAAAAGCCAGAACCGGCAAGCAGTATGACTAAAAAAGTGATTATATATGGTTTGTATGTTTTCATAAAATGTCACTGTAAGGGACCAGGTCCCCACACTCCCTTCAAAAAATATCTTGATTTCGTTTCTGATGGGGCAAGCCCCCTTTGTGATTAACGAATACTGACCGGCAATCAATCCTCACCATACATGATATTCAGGCAGTACTCATAAAGTATGCCGGGCGAACATATAATGATTTTTCCATTGCTTTGCAAGTTAAAAACTTTAAATTTGCGTGGATCCCCGCATTACTCCTTGAACTTGTCTGTGAGAATTGCTATATAAAAAATTATTAATAACCTGATTTGACGGGATATTCAACAATCACGTGAGGAATAAAAAAATGCTGAAGGGTAAAAATATTGTCCTTGGTATCACGGGGGGTATTGCTGCGTACAAAGCCGCGGAATTAACGAGGGAGTGTGTAAAGAGGGAGGCTTCTGTCCGGGTGATCATGACAAGGAATGCAACAGAATTCATCACGCCCCTCACCCTTCAGACCCTTTCCGGGAATCCGGTATTTACCGATATGTATGTTCCAATGAGAGAATTTGAATTGGCTCACATTTCAATGGCGGAGTATGCGGATGTAATTGTGATCGCGCCGGCTACGGCAAACGTCATCGGTAAGATAGCCTCAGGCCTGGCGGACGATCTTTTATCGACAACAGTGATGGCAACAAAAGCCCCTGTTCTTATCTGTCCTGCGATGAACGTGAATATGTATGAAAATATCATTGTGAAGGAGAACATCGGCAAACTGACCGCCAGGGGCTATCTTTTCATAGAACCCGCGTATGGCGAAATGGCCTGCCGTGCTGAGGGCTATGGGAGGCTCCCGGAGATAACTGATATTATAGAAGAGGTTGAATCCGTTCTTACAGAAAAAGATCTCAAGGGACAAAATATTTTGGTTACTGCCGGCCCCACCAGGGAACCCTTCGACCCGGTGAGATTCATTACAAATTATTCCTCCGGAAAAATGGGATACGCTTTGGCAATTGTCGGAAAGCGAAGAGGGGCCAATGTTACACTCATCAGTGGTCCCTCCTCATTACCTGTACCCCGCGGTATAAAATTCGTTTCTGTATCCACCGCGGTGGAGATGAGAGATGCCGTTATGGAAAATATAGAGGCGGCATCTGTTATTATAAAGGCCGCTGCGGTAGCAGACTATCGGCCGCACGTACGCATGGACACCAAGATCAAGAAACGGGAGGGTGAACTTGCCATACATCTGGAAAGGAATCCGGACATCATTGCAGAGGTGGGTAAAAAGAAAGGAAATCGCATCCTCGTCGGTTTTGCGGTGGAGACAGAAAATCTTATGGAAAATGCGAGGACCAAACTGAGAGAAAAGAATATGGATATGATTGTCGCGAACGATGTGACAAAAGAAGGTGCGGGATTCGCTTCCGATACAAATATTATTAAGATCCTGGGCGCAGACGGGAGTTTTGAAGATGTAGCTCTGATGAATAAAATAGAGGCCGCAGACCGGATCCTGAACGGGATAAAGAAGATCATAGTACAAAGGTCATAGTCTGATCATGGCACATACAGAAGGAGATAAGGGAGCAGAACTTCTCGCATTGGTACGATCTCTAAGAGCACAAATCCGGTGTGATATTGATGGGGGCAAAATTCCGTCGTATTTATGTATGAAGGGAGATATCCCGCGGGAAGATACGCCGTTGCATAACATGCTTTCTGTTGAATCTCATATGGCAGCCCAGACCGCAATAACCCTGGAAGATGTAAAACAGGAACTTGGCGATTGTCAGCGGTGTTCTCTTGGCAGACTTAGAACAAACTTGGTGTTCGGTGAGGGGAACCCGAAATCAGGACTCGTTTTTGTCGGCGAAGCGCCTGGAGCAGATGAAGACATCCAGGGGAGGCCATTTGTCGGACGCGCCGGGCAGCTTTTGACCAGAATCATAGAAGCGATGGGTTTAAAAAGGAAGGATGTATATATATGCAATATCCTTAAGTGTCGTCCTCCGGGGAACCGTAATCCAAGACCAGAGGAGATCAATGCGTGCGAGCCCTTTTTGATAAAGCAGCTTAAAGTGATCAGGCCGCGGGTAATCTGTGCCCTTGGAACGTTTGCATCACACACCCTGCTCAAGACAGATGTTCCCATAACAGTTCTCCGCGGGAAATTCCACGCATATCACGGGATACAACTGATGCCGACGTATCATCCGGCCTATCTCCTCAGGAATCCGGGGGCAAAAAAGCAGGTATGGGAGGACATACAGAAAATAATGAAAGTATTGCTCCCGCGTACCTCGCAATAAATTTATGAGTACTTTGAGAATCAACACTTAATGTAATTGCGACGAGCAGGTGAGCCAAAGCCGCGAGGCGGAGCCTTAGTGGGGCACGGCTATCTTTTTTTAATGGCTAAGAGCTTATAAGATATTTACCTTTGTTATTAATGACAAAGCGAAATATTTTAACTACATTTATTATGAATACTAAGGGGCACTCCATGGTAATAAATCGAATCAATATACGAATCCTCATTTTCGTACTGATAATTATCACGTTGTTATCAGGTACATCATACGCGGTAGAAAAAAACCCCGTCTTTGATGTAATAACCGTCAGTGCTACTATCACCCCCCCGGTTGCAGAATATATTGTCCAAAATATCGATGCATCGGCAAAAGCTGGGTCCGACGTCCTGATTATCCTTCTCGACACACCGGGGGGCTTGGATCTGGCCATGAGGGATATTGCAAAAGGGATCTTAAATTCTTCCGTGCCTGTTATTGTGTACGTGCATCCATCCGGGGCACGGGCCGCTTCCGCAGGTGTAATAATTACTATCGCTGCACATATTGCTGCCATGACTCCCGGTACGAATATCGGCGCTGCCCATCCGGTAGGATTGGGTATAGGAGGGGCGGACAAGATCATGATGAAGAAGGTGGAAAATGATGCCGTAGCCTATGTTCGGGGTATTGCGGACAAAAGAGGGAGAAATGCAGACTGGGTGGAAAAAGCCGTTCGCAAGAGCGAATCCATCACTGCGGAAGAAGCACTCAAACTTAAAGTAATAGATTTTGTGGCGACAGATCTGAAAAGTTTGCTGGAACAAATTGACGGGAAAGAAGTGACCCTGTTGACTGGTAAGAAGATTGTAAGAACCAAAGATGTCATCATCAATGAGAAAAAAATGGATACACGGCAGAGGATACTCGCCGCTATCAGCGATCCCAATATCGCATATATTTTATTTCTTGTCGGGCTTGCCGGTCTCTATTTTGAGTTTGCCCATCCCGGCGTTATTCTTCCCGGCGTAGTCGGTGGAATTTCACTGATCCTGGCATTTTTTGCGTTACAGACCTTGCCGGTCAATTATGCAGGAGTTCTCCTTATCCTTTTTGGCATTATTCTTTTTATTGCAGAAATAAAGGTTATCAGCCATGGGTTATTAACGGTGGGCGGGATTATTTCTCTGATATTGGGGTCACTGTTGCTTTTTGAATCCCCTGATCCTGCCCTCAGGGTATCATGGAGCGTCATGATCCCAACGTTAACGATCATCTGTCTGTTTTTTGCTGGGATTATTGCCCTTGTCCTGAAGGCCCAGATGAGAAAGAAACTTACCGGGAAAGAAGGTATGATAGGTGAGGAGGGAAGGGCAGTAACCGATGTGTATGAAACGGGAAAGGTCTTCATAAAGGGAGAGTACTGGAATGCCTCAAGTGACACACCTGTGGAAAAGGGCAGGAGGGTAAGGATCTCAAAAGTTGAAGGTCTCATAATCAAAATTGAAGAAATAAAAGATAAATAGGGAGGGTGAGTATGTTTGCTT
>Ga0209253_10005873_pt1 | contig 10636 bp, 9 predicted proteins | sample FrelakmetBRP12BR_FD_187145 | JGI IMG/M metagenome (GOLD analysis project Ga0209253, IMG submission 187145) | Freshwater lake sediment microbial communities from the University of Notre Dame, USA, for methane emissions studies - BRP12 BR (SPAdes)... | ecosystem: Environmental > Aquatic >... | reverse complement strand
TGTCGCCGGCCGAGCTGGCGACCGCGGCGGGGGGCGGCATGCCGCCCCCCGCCGCGGTCGCCCTCGTCCGTCGCCTGGTCGCCGAGGGCGGCGTGATCGAGGGCGAGGGGGGGTTCGCCTCAGCCGACGCGGCTCTGACGCACGAGCAGGAAGTCCAGGCGGAGAGGCTGCGCGTGATGGTCCTGGAGGCGGCGCTGGCGCCGCCCACGCTCGCCTCGCTCGAGGAGGAGCTGCGCGTCGACCAGCGCGAGGCGGCGCGGCTGCTCGAGGTGCTGGCGCGGCGGGGCGAGCTGGTGCGGGCCAAGGAGGACCTGTGGTTCGCCGCCGAGGCCGTGGAGCAGGCGCGCGCGACGCTGCGCGAGATGCTCACCCGAAGCGGGCAGGTGACGCTGGCCGAGTTCCGCGACGCGGTGGGCACCGGACGCCGCAACGCGCAGGCGCTGCTCGAGCTCTTCGATCGCGAGGGGCTCACGCGACGCCACGGTGACGTGCGCGTCTTGCGCGGGCGGCGCTAGCTGCCCGGAGTCGCCGGCTTCATCGGCGACGCCCGCTCGTCGCGGGCCCGCCGCGCGGCTCACCTACAGCCGCGTGGCGCCGTAGTAGTCGGAGTTCAGCGGGCCGTAGCTGACGACGGCCCCCGTGTGGGGGGCGTGGATCATGCTGCCACCGCCGGCGTAGATGCCGACGTGGTGGATGCTCCCGGCCGAGTAGCCGAAGAAGACGAGGTCGCCGGGCTGAAGCTGGCTGCGTGAGACGTGCGTGCCGTAGCCGTACTGCATTGCGGCGCTGTGCGGCAGCGAGATACCGAGCTGGGCGTAGACGTACATGACGAGGCCCGAGCAGTCGAAGCCACTCGGTGAGGCGCCGCCCCAGACGTAGGGCACGCCGAGGTAGCGCTGCGCGATGCCCACCGCCGCGGAGCCGCCGCTGCTCGGCGGCACGAACGCGGGAGTGTCCGGCGGCCTGACCGCCGTCTGGGCGGGCTGACGCTGCGCCGCGGCTGCGGCCGCTGCGGCCGCGGCGGCCCGCGCCTTCGCGCGGCGGGCCGCGGCCGCAGCCTCGGCCTCCATGCGCTTGATCTGCGACTTGAGCTTCTGCGCGAGGTCCTGGCGCGCCTGCAGGGCGCCGGCGACCGACGCCTTCTCGCTCTCGCGCTGGGCGACCAGTTGCGCGGCCTCCTTGCGTGCAGCGAGCAGGGCCGCGCGTCGCTTGACGATCTGCGCCTTGAGGCGCTCGATGGAATCGACGATCTGCGAATCCTGGCTGCCCAGCCTCTCCATGTAGGCGATCTGCGTCAGCAGGTCGTCGAAGCTCTTGCTGCCGAGGACGAAGTCGACGACGTCGGTGGGACGCTGCTTGTAGAGGGCGACGACACGTTCGCGCAGGCGCTCGCGGGCAACGGAGAGCTCGTAGCGGGCAATCTTGAGACGGCGCTTGTTCTCGGCGACCTTCGCCTTGACGGCGTCAAGCTTGGCGGTGGCCGTGTTGTAGCGCTCGACGGCGATCTCGAGCCTGGTGTTCAGCGCCTCGATCTGCGCCACGGCCTGCTTGTACTCGGCGCGCTTCTGCGAGATGGGGGTCGCCTGGGCGACGCCGGAAGACAGGGCTACAGTGAGGAGGATCGTGAGGAAGGCGAGGGAGCCGACCAGTCGTCTGTGCATGTCCGCCTCCTTTCGGAGCCGCCGCGGTCGCCCGCCGCTCGCTCCTTGAGGTGGGCGCGTCTCGTACGCCTCGTCGCTTGCATCGTCCGCTTGTGCCGCGAGGCACGAAGCGCCGGCTACCCTAGCAGACCCATCGCAGGCTGTCGACCTGAGACCCGAAGGTACCAGCCGGCGGTTCTTCCTGCTCGCCCCGGCTTTCTCTGCTGTTTGCGGGAGGTCTTGGCGTTGCCGATTCGGACGACCGGCTGGATTGTTAAGAAATGTGAAGAGCAGCCCGTGCGCGTCGGCATGCGTCGTCGCGCGCGAGCGCGCAGGGGGTGAGGCTTCAGCAGACCTCGACGCGGTCCTTGCCCGACCGCTTGGCGGCGTAGAGGGCCGCGTCGGCGCGGGCGACCAGCTCGTCCATCTGCTCGGCCGCCGCGGGGAACGAGGCGACGCCGATGCTCACCGTGAGACGCACCGACTCGCCGTTCGGCCCGAGGAGGAACTCGCAAGTGGCTATGCGGCGACGCAGCCGCTCCGCCAGCGCCGCCGCTCCGTGATGATGCTCCCCGTCGGCCGCGGCCGTCAGTTCCGCGCCCGTCTCGCCTGCGTTCGGCTCTGCGGTGCCGTCGCCGGACTCTCCGGCTGCTCCTGCCGCAGGAACGCCCTCCGCCGAGGGCCGCGCCGCGGTGTTCGGGAGGATGACGCAGAACTCCTCGCCGCCGTACCGCGCCGCCAGGTCGCCGCCGCTGCGCAACTCCTCGTTCATGAGCCGCCCGATCGTCCGCAACACCTCGTCACCGGCGGGATGCCCGTAGGTGTCGTTCAGCTTCTTGAAGTCGTCGATGTCGAGCATGAGCAGGCCGACCGGCGTGCCGTACCGCCGGCCGCGCTCGATCTCCTCCGCGAGGCGGTCGTAGAAGCCGCGATGATTGGCCAGTCCCGTGAGGCCGTCCCTCATGGCCTGATCCTCGATCTGCGCGTAGAGGCGGGCGTTGTTGAGGGCGATCGCGGCGTGCTCGCTCAGGGCGCGCGCGAACGACAGCTCGCCCTGAACGAACCGTCGCTGCCGTGAGCTGCGGGCGAGGCGCATGGCCCCGAGCGTCTCGTCGCCGATCCTGAAGGGCACCCACAGCACCATCTGCTCGCCCGCCGCGGCCATGCGCGCCGCCGCGTGAGGCGAGAGCCCCGGGTCCGCCGCAGACTGCGCCATGAGCTCGCCGTCGCGCAGCCGCCTGGCGACCGTGCCGTCGACGCCCTCCGGGGCAAGGACAGTCCCGCCGCCCTCGGCGTCCGCTCCGGCCGCCGCGCGCGGCGCGAAGGCCTCGCGGCGCGCGTCCCACTCGTACACGTGCGCGCGGTGCACGAGGAGCGCCTCGGCGGCGAGATGCGCTACATCCTTCAGCAGCTCGCGGCGGTCGAGCCGCGACGCGATGACGCGCGTTGCCTCGGCGAGCGCCGCCAGCCAGCGGTGCTGGTCCTCTTCTCGCCGGTGGAGGCGGGCGTTGTGCAGCGCCGCCGCCGCCTGCTCGCCGATCACCCGCGCCATGCCCATCTCATCGGTCGTGAAGTGGCGTTCACGCTCCGTCTCGGTGAGGATCATCATGCCGATGACCTCCTCGCCGTAGACGAGGGGGACGCTCAGCCAGGTCTTCTCTCCCCAGCGCGTCATCCTGGTGCGATCGGCGTCGCTGAGATCCCCGTCCGAGAACGACTGCTGGACGACAGTGCCCTCTCTCACCGCCTGCATGCCGCCGGGGTAGTCGCCGGCGTAATACGTCGTGCCGAGGAGGCCTTCGCCGGCGCCCGGTGTCGGGTCGCGTTGGTAGAGGGCCCTGTAGGTGGCCACGTCGCTGCGCCCCGAGTACTCCCAGATGAGGCACTTGGGGCAGCCGAGGGCCTTGGCGGCGGCGGAGGCGATCTCGTTGAGGACCACGTCGTAGTCGATGCTCGAGGTGATCGAGCGGCTGGTCGCCAGCAGGGCGGCCAGCTCGTGCGAGCGCTGCATGAGCTTGGCGACCGTCTCCTGCCGCTCGATGGCGGCCGAGATCGAGCCCGCCGCCGAGACGAGGATGCCCGTCTCACCTTCGCTCCAGAGCAGCCCGAGGTCGCAGCGGTCCAGGCGCAGGAAGCCGCAGAAGACGCCGCCGACGAAGAGCGGCAGCAGCAGCACCGCCTCCACATCCTGCGCGGCCAGCCGGCCGACGGTGTCGCCGGGCAGGAACTCCGTCCTGCTGCCGAAGGGTTCGCCTCTGGCGAGCCGCTCGTAGAGACCGGGGAGGATGTCCTCGTAGGCCTCGGGGGCTGCCGTCGCCGTGCCGAGCAGGCTCATGTTCGGCGAGACGGTCGCCTCCGCATGCAGCGCGTACTGGTTGCGTCCGTCGTGGCCCGTGCTGTTCACGAAGGCGCAGACCCGGTCCGCCCGGGCGGCCGTCATCAGGCGTTCGAGGGCGTGCGCGTAGACGTCGGCCTGCGGGTCGAGCATGAGCAGCCGGTGCTGGAGGTCGTTGACGGCGGCGCGCAGGACTTGGTCGTCGCCCATCTCGTCGAAGTCGAGACCGCGGACCTTGGGGACGTCGCGCTCCGCGTGCCCCTCGAGGCTCGCTATCGTGGTCAGCTCGGGGCGCCCGGCCGTGTGCGCGCGCTGGCGTGCCGCCAGCGCGCGCTCGTGTGCGACCTTCGCGCTCTGCTCCGCCCAACCTGACCGAACGTCCGTCATGTCCTCTCCTTGGCTCGGGATAAGCATCGGCTGCGGCTTCGAGCTCAGGAGAGGCCTCCCAACGGATGTACTAGCCCTGTCGTCACACTGTTGACCCGGTGGCCCGTGGCCGGTCTCCGGCACGGCGGCACGGCGGGAGCCGCGTTGACGGCGTGTCTCGCCTCGCATACCGTCACGCACAGCGGAGCGGCTTCCGGTCTGGTGACCGGCGCGGTCTTCAAAACCGTCTGCGGGGCGGTGCTCCCGTCCTGGGTGGGTTCGATTCCCATGTCGCTCCGCCAGCACTGCGCAAGACTCCGGTCGCCGATCCGGGCCTCGATCGGCTCCGGGCCGCGACTCCGGCACAACCCCTCTGCCCTCGGCATCCCTGCGTGCCGTGCGCGACGGCGTCAGGGTAGGATTCGGCGGGACGCGTCCGGGGCGCTTGCGAACACAGCCTGCGCGCGTCTGCCGCCTACCCAAGAGAAGGAGACCGCTTGGAGGCCCTGTTCGATCCCGTCAATCTGCTGGCGCTGTTCACGCTCACGTTGCTCGAGATCGTCCTGGGAATCGACAATGTCATCTTCATCGCCATCATCACCAACACGCTCCCGCCCGAGAGGCGCAACCTGGCCCGCCGTCTCGGACTGGGTCTTGCCCTCATCGGCCGCGTCGCGATGGTCATCGGCGTCTCCTGGCTCCTCGGTCTGGAGCGGCCGCTCTTCACGGCGTTCGAGCACGAGATCACCATCGCCGGGCTCATCCTCATCGGCGGCGGTCTCTTCCTGCTCTACAAGTCCGTGCGTGAGATCTTCAACACCACCGAGCTGCGCGAGGAGGAGCACGGCGAGCTGCGGTCGCGGACCTCCGTGACGAGCGTGATCGCGCAGATCGTCGTCATCGACATGATCTTCGCCATCGACTCGGTCCTCACCGCCGTCGGGCTCACGGGCGAGGTCGTGCTGATCGTCATCGCCATCGGTATCGCCATCGGCGTCATGATGTTCTACGCGGGGCCGGTCTCCGACTTCATCGGCAAGCACCCCAGCCTCAAGCTCCTGGCGCTGGCGTTCCTCGTGCTCATCGGCGTCATGCTCATCCTCGAAGGCGTCGGAGAGCCGGTCAGCCGCACCACAGTGTACGTGGCCATCCTGTTCGCGCTTGGCGTGGAGTACCTGAACTTCCGCCGGCACAAGAACCTCGAACGCCGCGGGGAGCATGTGGTACAGGGGCAGGAAGGGATCTAGCGACGCGGACAGGCTCAGAACCGGAGCGCGAGCGACGGCCCTGCGGGTGACGGCGAGGCCTGCGGCCTCGCCGTCACCCCGACCACCGCGGAGGCGCCGATGACCCTGCCCTCGCCGTCGAGCGCCTGCACGCTGAAGAACGGCCCACCGTTCTCGACGACGACGGCCGTCTCGAAGCCCTTCTTCACGGCCGTCGTGATCACCGACGGGCCGGCGCCTGATGATGCGGCGCCCATCACGCGCCAGGCCGCCACCTGGGTCGCCCCGTTCCAGCTCACGTAGACCGTCGTGCGTGCGCCCCGGGCGAGAGCCACGACGGCCGGCCGATTGAGGGGACGTCCGACCCACGGGGAGAGGAACGCCCGGTAGCTCTGGTTCGTGGCGCAGAACCGGGCGTCGAAGACGAGCCGTCCGGCGGCGTCGTACTCGGAGAGGTGCGGCTGCGACCCCCAGCCGATGAGGACCCCGCCGTTGGGCAGGTTCTGCAGGTTCCCCTGGCTCGGAGCGAGCAGGCCGGCGGGATGCGTGTACTCCCGGACGAGCGTCGCCGTGCGCGCCGCCTCGTCCAGCCGCAGGACGAGACCTCGAGAGCGCTCGGTCTCCGCGGCGTCGTCCGAGTCGGCGTGGTTGTCGAAGAGGCTCAGCGTGCCGTCGGGCCGCCAGCGGGCGTCGTGCCGCCAGGCGAAGCGGGCCCGATCGCCGAACGCGAAGTCGCTCTTCTTGCCGCCGAGGCGCCACACGACGGCGCCCGTCGTGCGGTCGATCTTGTAGACGGCGCCGGTGTGACGCGCCGAGATGATGAGGTCGCCGGCGGCGTCCGCGGCCACCGAGTTGCCGTAGACTGGCAGCCTGATGCCGCCCTCTCACCACGTGCTCACGACGCCGCGTCTCAGACTGCGCGAGCTCAACCTCGCCGATCTCGATGCGGTGGAACGCATACGGGTCGACGCCCGCTGCTCCTGGGGGCTGCCTCCTCTGACCCGCGACGAGGTGACGGCCTGGCTCGAGCGTCACGTGGCCGGCTACGCTCGCAACGGCTTCGACCTGTGGGCCGTCGAGCTGTTCTCGACCGGCGAGCTCATCGGCGACTGCGGCCTCGTGCGCCGCGAGATCGCCGGTCGCGACGAGATCGAGCTCGGCTACCACTTCCTCGAGGAGCACTGGGGCCACGGCTACGCTACCGAGGCTGCCTCGGCTTGCGTCGCCCACGGCCGGGCGCTGGGCCTCACCCGGATTGTGGCGCTCATCCTGCCGTCTAACCTGCCCTCGCAGGCCGTCGCCCGCCACGTCGGCCTGCGCCCCGGTCCGCCGGTGGAGTGGTTCGGCCTTGACCACGTCCTCTGGGAGTCCTGACGACCGGTCGACGGTGCGCCGGCCTCGCCATTGCAGGCTCTGCCGACCGCGCGTGCCGTCCCCTCCTCGCGGGTACCTTCCTCAGTGGGGGTGAGGGCCATGAGCATGCGAATGGACGACAGGATCCCCGACGAGGTGCTGCTCCTCATGGAGACCTCGGTCGACGAGTGGATCGACTCCGCGAGCGACGAGATGGTCGCCTTCCGCCGGATCATGGAGCGCTACCGGACCCACCTGGGTACGGCCGGCGAGCCGGAGTGCCGGCAGGAGCTGGCGGCGGCCTACCTGCGGCTCGTCGTCGCGCCGCGCGAGCGACTCCTCGACCGCGCGCGGCGCGAGGCGCTGGAGCGCTGCGCGCAGGGGATGCCGTTCGGCGAAGCCGCCGCCTGACGACTCCCGTGGGGTTGCGGCAGCCCCGGCGAAGAGTCGGCGTCGCAGCCGTCCCCGTTGGGTCGGTGCGAGAATGGCGGTGGGAGGCAGAGCGCGGCTCGATCCGCGGCCGCGACAGGGCCTGACGATGGCGTGGTTCGAGGGGCCCCGGGAGCCGGGGCCCGGAGGGGGTGAGGACGATGGCTGAGCTCGTGCCGGGCTTTGCCGCCGACACGCTGCGCAAGTGCGAGCTGTTCCGGGGCTTCAGCAGCGAACTGATCGCGGAGCTGGCGGAAGGGGCCACCGAGCGTTTCTGCGATCCCGGCGAGACGATCCGCGCGATCGACGACCCGGCGGAGAACGTCTACGTCGTCGAGAGCGGTCGTGTCGCCCTCGTGCTGCCGTTGCCCGACGGTCGCGAGATCGCCGTGCGCGACGTCGGCCCCGGAGAGGTGTTCGGCTGGATGGCGTTGGTCGAGCCGCGCCGCTTCGTCGGCACGGCCAGGTGTGCGCACGAGAGCGCCATCGTCGAGGTACCGGCGCGGCACCTCGAAGCGCTGTTCGCACGCGATCCGGCAAAGGGCTACTCGGTCATGCAACGGGTCGCGACCCTGGTCGCCGCCTGGCTCCGCGACACGCAGACGCAGCTCATCACGTCGCTGGGAGACTGACCCGGCTGGGGGATCGATCGGGCCGCGGCCGGCTTCTGGCAGGCCGCAGCCATCCGAGCGCCACAGGGGTGCGCTACCGCAGCTCGGCCGGTCCCAGGCGCAGCCAGTAGCCCTCCAGCGGGCCGCTGGCTACGCGCACCTTGTCGGCGCCGTTGACACTCGCCCGCCGGTCGGCGGTGGCCTTGGTCGCCGCGTCGGGAGTGAAGCTGAGCGTCGCCGTCACGGCGCCGCTGGCGTCGTAGGTGTGCGCCACGTACTCGTGCCCCGCGGGGAAGGCCAGGGTGCGCGGCGGGTCGTAGGCCAGGAGCGGCAGCACGCCGGGCAGGTAGACCATGTTGGCCCGTTCGCGCAGGTAGTACCCGCGCCAGGGCGCGGAGTGTATCTGGAACCAGTACCCGACTTGGTGGTAGATGCGTTCGCGGCGGGTGACCGACAGATACGTCGTCTGGGTGATCGTGACGGTGCGCATCCCCAGGACCTTGCCAGACGCGCCGAAGCGCCGGCCCGTGTAGGTGCCGGGCACCACCCTGACCGGCCCGTCGACACCCGGTTTCGGGTAGTCGCGCATGTAGTCGTCGGCGAGGCCCGCGAGGGCGGTCTTGCCGGTCAGGGTGTACAGCGTGAGGAACTGACCGATGTGGGTCTGATGGTAGTGCGCCCAGGCCACCCTGTGGGAGTAGCGGTAGAAGCTGATCCAGTTGGGCTGTCTGAACCACGGGGCGTAGCGCAGCACCGTGGTCACTGCCCCGTTGAAGAGCTCCAGCGCCCGCTCGTCGCGCGTCGCCTGGTAGTAGTCGTAGAGACCGTAGGCGGCGTAGATGTGCCCGTTCAGGACGGGGTCCGGAGGGACGCTCGGGTACTCCTGCAGCCAGAGATAGCCGCTGCCGTCGACGCTCAGGATCCAGGGCGAGCGCGAGGGTCCGCGGCGCAGGAAGCTCCGGAACGTCCCCTGCGCCGCCTGCTGGTAGACCGGTTTGCCCGTCACCCTGTAGAGGGCGGTGAACAGCTTGAGGGCGACCCCGTGTCCCAGGGCCGAGCACCAGGGCGGCTTGAGCTCGTGGAAGGAGAAGTCGTTGGGATGGAACCAGGCGTCGCCGACGAGGATCCTGCGGTCGATGAGCCGCTGCGCCTGGGCCTCGGCCCGGGCCAGGTAGAAGGCGTCGCCCGTGAGGGTGTACGAGGCGAGGTTCTTCAGGCCGTAGAAGGCCTGCCCGCTGACGTGGTTGTAGAGCCGCCCGTCGCGCCACGTCATACGCACGCCGTCTGCGTCGTGCGGTCCTTCATCGACGATGGCGACCGGCTCGTCGACGTGCAGCAGCGGGTAGTCGGAGGGGTCCAGGTCGCGCAGCGACGGCGCCGTGGTGAGGAACCTGAAGGGCAGGGTGGTGCTCCACGGCGCAGTCACCGTCAGCCGGTTGGTGCCGACCGTGGCCTGCGGGTTGCCGGCCGTGTCGCGGGCGTAGACGGAGAAGCGGTAGGTGCCGCCGGCCAACGTGCAAGTGAAGCTCGTCGAGAGGAGCTGGTTCACCGGCTGGTCCTGGTAGGCGAGCGTCCGCACCACGACGCCGGCGGCGTTCCTGATCCTGATCGTGACGTCGGCGTCGCCGCCGTTGGGGGCAGCATCGAGCACCTTGTAGGCCAGGCTCACGCTCCTGTAGCGCACGACGGTGGCGGCTGACGGCGCCCGGGTGGCCGGGCGCACGGTGTCGATGCCCACGCTGAGGCTCTTGGCCTGCTCTATGTTGCCGGCGTTGTCGGCGGAGCGGTAGAGGACGGTGTGGAGCCCGTCGCCGGAGTGGTCTGAGGCCGCTGGCAGCGTGACCCGCGTGTCGCGCACCCAGGCGCCAGCGTCGAGCTTGAACTCCGTGTAGGCGACGCCGCTGCCGGTGTCGGTGGCCGTGAAGGTGACGGTCACGGAAGTGCTGTGCCAGAGGTGTTCGGCCCCGCTCGCGGTGGTCGCAGGGGGGACGGTGTCCGCGTCTCCCGCCGGGGCCGGACTCGCTTCGCCCACACCAGTGGCGGCGAACGCGGCGGTGCAGGGCACGACGACGAGCAGCAGCACGGCAAGGGCCAAGCCGGGGACACGGCGCCGGGGACGCATGTCCGAATCCCCCTGGACCTACCTCAGGAACGCCGGCTCGAGATGCACCCAGTGGCCGTCGAGCGGACCGCCCATCACCAGCACTTGGTCGTTGCCGTTGACGGTGGCGCGGTTCCATACGCTCGCGCTGGTGGCCGAGTCGGGCGTGAAGCGCAGCGTATTGGTGATCGCGCCACCTTCGGCGAAGGTGCGCCCTACGTAGGTGTGCCCGGCCGGCATGATCAACCTGCGCGGCGGGTCGTAGTGGAGGAAGCGCAGCTCGCCGGGGTAGTAGACGCTCCCCGCTCGTTCACGCAGGTAGTGGCCGGTCCAGGGTCCCCCGGCGGTCGTGAACCAGTAGCCCTGCCGGTGGTAGATGCGCTCGCGGCGCGTCACCGGCAGACGCACGGCCTTCGTGAGGCGCCAGACGCGCCGGCCGACGACCCTGCCCACGGAGTCGAAGCGCAGCCCCGCGTGGATGCCGGGCATGACCCTGATGCTGCCGCTGATCTCAGGTTTCGGGTAGTCGCTGCGGTAGGCGTCGGCCAGCCGGGCGAAGGTCGTCAGGCCGGTCA
>Ga0209253_10005872_pt1 | contig 10638 bp, 14 predicted proteins | sample FrelakmetBRP12BR_FD_187145 | JGI IMG/M metagenome (GOLD analysis project Ga0209253, IMG submission 187145) | Freshwater lake sediment microbial communities from the University of Notre Dame, USA, for methane emissions studies - BRP12 BR (SPAdes)... | ecosystem: Environmental > Aquatic >... | reverse complement strand
GGCCAGCCGGTATTCGATGAAGGTCGTGTTCTCGCCGTGCTCCATCCACACGCGCTTCTCGAGGCGCGTGTCGCCGATGGCCCAGGTCCAGACCGGCACGGTCTCGTCGAGCCGGAAGGACTCGAGGTGCAGGTGCCCGGCCGGGGAGAAGGCACCGCCGGACCAGCGATTCGTGTCGAGGTCCACCCAGGCCCCGCCCACCTCGAGGCTCTCGGCCAGCTTGGCGAGCAGCAGGGTGCGGCCCACCGGCGGCTTGAGCGATGCGACGAGCAGGCCGTGGTAGCGCCGCGTCAGCGTGCCGGCGATCGTGCCGGCCGCATAACCCCCCAGTCCATTGGCCAGCCACCATTCGCGGCGCTCGGCCTGCGCCAGGTCGCCGCAGATGTCGCGGCCGAAGCGCACGACGTTTGGGATGTCGAGGTCCATTCCTGTCGCTCCTTCTCGAAGACCGAGCGTGCCGGCAATGCGCCTGGGATTTCAAGGGGCCGCCATGGTGGTTGCCCGTCCCGGCGGCGCGAGCACCTTCGCGCTCAGGTGGGCCCCGAGCCGCAGCCCCCAGGCATAGACGCTGAGCGCCGGATTGGCGCGGCTCGAGCGCGGCAAGACGCTGCTGTCGGACCCGGAGCACAGCGGATGCGCGATCGTCCACTCGCCGACGTCGCCGACTGGACGCGGTTCTTCGCGCAGATGCAACTGCCCGCGTTGCGCCGAACGGTTGTCGATCTTGCCGACCTCCGTGCACGCGAAGACTGCACTAACGCGCGCGGGATTGCCTTGACCGTGCTCCGCGATCCGTTGGCCCGCCACTGCTGCTCGCCGCGATGATGGACGACTCCCATGCGCAGCACCCGCGCGTGCGCTATGTCTTGTATGCGGCCAATCTCGTATGCGGCCAACCTTGCGCGGCATGCCGAGGCCGGCTGGGACAACGCAGCGCTGTCGGACGACAGCGAAGATATTGCGAGGCTACTCCGCGTCGACGCGATGGCAGCGCGTCGCATCGTTGGCGCACCCGAGCGCCCGGACCGTGTCGCGCGCGAAATCTAACGCAGCAGAACCTGCAAGCCGCTCTCCACCGCCCGCTGAAACACCGGCGCGAACGAGGGGAGAAGCGCGGCGAGCAGCGCAAAACCTGCAAGCAGCGTCGCCGGGAAGCCAACCGCGAAGATGCTGAGCTGGGGCGCCGACCGCGCGAGCACTCCGAGCGCCAGATTCACGACGAGCATGGTGGCGAGCACCGGCAGTGCGAGGTGGAGGCCGAACCGGAACAGCTCCCCGCTCCATGCGACGAGCCGGAGCAAGTCGACCGTGGCGATGGTCGTCGGCGCGATCGGCCACACGGAAAAGCTCTCGATCAGCACCGCGAGCAAGTGCAGGTGGCCGTTCAGCGCCAAGTATACGAGCGCGGCAAGCAGGCCGAGGAAACTCGCGATGAGCGGTGACGGTGTGCCCGATTGGGGATCGACCGCACTGGCGAACGACAAGCCCATTTGCAGGCCGATCTGGTCGCCCGCCAGCTCGACCGCGGCGAAAACGATACGCATCGCGAAACCCAGCGCGCTGCCGACCAGGAGCTGCTGCGCGATCGCGAACGGCGCGCCAGCGGACGTGAGCGCAACGGGCGCCGCCGGCAGCAGGGGTGCGACCAGCGCGGTGAGCACCAGCGCGAGACCGATCTTCAGCCGCGTTGGGATGCTCTGGTCCTTGAAGATCGGCGCGGTGCCGAGGAGCGCGAGGATGCGCAGGAACGGCCAGACGAACGCCGCGAGCCAAGCCCCAATCTGCGCTGTCGTGAAGCTAACCATGTCGGGCTTCGCCGACTCAGCCGACGAGGTTCGGAATGCTCAGAAAGAGCTGCCGCGTATAGCCGACCAGGGTATCGAGCATCCACGGTCCTGCGACCACGAGCGTTGCGACCAGCGCCAGGAGCTTGGGTATGAACGAAAGCGTCATCTCGTTGATCTGCGTGGCGGCCTGGACCACGCTGACCGCAAGACCCACGACGAGCGCGGCGATGAGCATCGGCGCACCGACCGCAAGCATGACGCCGAGAGCGTCTTGACCGACGGTGAGAACCTGCTGCGGGCTCATGGGGATCCAAAGCTCGCGACCAGTGAGCCAATTAGCAGGTTCCAGCCATCCACCAGCACGAACAACATCAGCTTGAACGGCAGCGAGACCAGCACTGGCGAGAGCATCATCATTCCCATCGACATCAGCACCGAAGCGATCACGAGGTCGATGATGAGGAACGGGATGAAAACGAGGAAGCCGATCTGGAATGCGGTCTTCAGCTCGCTCGTCACGAAGGCCGGCACGACGATGCGCAACGGCACTTCTTCCGGCGAGCCCACCGGCGCTTGGCGGCTGAGCTTCATGAAGAGTGCAAGGTCGGTCTCGCGTGTTTGCTTCAGCATGAAGCCCTTGAGCGGCGCCTCGCCGCGCGCCAGGGCGTCGTTCAGGGAGAGGCGGTTCTCGGCAAACGGCGTGTACGCCTGCTCGTAGATCCGGTCGAATGTGGGGCCCATGACGAACAGCGTGAGGAAGAGGGAGAGCCCGATGACGACCTGGTTGGGGGGCGAGGTTTGCAGTCCGAGCGCATGACGCAGGAGCGCGAGCACGACCACGATGCGGGTGAACGCGGTCATGAGCAGGAGCACCGCCGGCAGGAAGGACAGTGCGGCGAGTGCGAGCAGCGTCTGGATGGAGACGCTGTAGGTCTGCCCGCCGCCCGGGGCGGGCGTCGCGGTGAACGCCGGCACGCCCTGAGCGGCGGCGGCAAGCGGGAGCGCTATGAGCAGCGACGTCAGCGCGAGGCACAGCGTTCTCCCCCCGGAAGCAGGAGTGCGGACAGCGTGTTCCCCCGCGCCAGCGCGCAGAACGGAGGTGTCTGCCTTCGACACGTCGGGATCAACCACCTCGACGCTGTCCTGTGTGGGCGCGCGTTAGCCACGTCGCGAAGGTCACCGGCGTGGGGACCGACGCTTCACCCCGTGGCAGCGTATGTAGCATGCGCACCGAGCCCTGTGCAACGCCGAGCACGAGCCAGGTGTCCTGGATCTCCACGAGCACCACGCGTTCGCGCGGGCCGACCGCGGTTGCGGCGATCGTCTTTACCAGCGAGTTGGACGCCGTGGCGCCTCCTTGAAGGCGGCGCAGCAGCCACGCCGCGGCGACAATCGCGGCCAACACGAGCGCGAGCGCCCCGAGAGAATGGAGCGTCGCTCCAACCGGAACGCTGTCGTGGGCCTCAGCCGAGCGCGCCGCGAGCGGTGTAAACGCGGCGCAGCAGCCCCACATGCGCCAGCGCGCCCGGGTCATCGGTTGATCTTCCGCAACCGCTCCGACGGCGTGACGATGTCAGTGAGGCGAATGCCGAATTTCTCGTTCACCACCACCACTTCGCCCTGGGCGATCAGGCAGCCGTTTACGAGCACGTCCATCGCCTCTCCGGCGAGCCCGTCGAGCTCAACAACGGACCCTTGTGCGAGCTGCAGGATACTGCGTATCGGAATCTTGGTTCTGCCGAGCTCGACCGTGAGATGCACCGGGATGTCGAGGATGAGATCGATGTCGTGGGGTACGCCCACTGCCGGCCCGGCCTTCTGCGCGAGCGGCTCGAACCTGGCCGGGCTCGCGGCGGGGGCGGTAGACCGCGCCACGGCTTCCTGCTCGGCGAGGGCCGCGTCCCATTCGTCGGCCACGGTCGCCTCCGCGATCTGCTCAGACATGTCTCTCTCCAAGGCTGCTGTTGTCGTGCGCGACTGCGAGGATGCGTTCGACCCGGATCGCGTACCGGCCGTTCACCGTTCCGTACCGGCACTCGAAGATGGGTACCCCGTCGACGTCGGCAACGACCGAATCCGGAAGGTCGAAGGGAATGACGTCGCCGACCTTCATGCCGCTGATGTGCTGTAGGTTCACCTTGATGCACGCGAGCTTGGCGACGAGGTCGACCTCCGCGCTTTGCACCTGTTTCTCGAGCATCCGCGGCCAGCGCTGGTCGGGCTCGTGGCTGGCGCCCTGCAGGTTCGAACAAAGCAGATCGCGGATCGGCTCCACGGTCGCATAGGGAATGCAGACGTGCAGCGCACCGCCAGCAGTACCGAGCTCGACGTTGAACGTGGTGGTGAGCACGATCTCGGCGGGCGCCGCGATATTCGCGAACTGCGTGTGCATCTCCGAGCGCACATGCTCGAAGTCGACGGCGTATGCCGAGGCCCAGGACTTTCGATAGTCTTCGAGGACCACGGCGAGCATGCGCTGGATGATGCGCTGCTCGGTCTGGGTGAACTCGCGGCCATCGACCCGGTTCTGAAAGCGCCCGTCGCCGCCGAAGAGATTGTCGACCACCGAAAAAACCAGGGTCGGATCGAATACGAACAGGCAGGAGCCGCGCAGAGGCTTGATCTGCACGATGTTGAGATTGGTGGGGACGGCAAGGTGGCGGACGAACTCGCTGTACTGCTGCACCTTGACCGGCCCGACCGAGATCTCGGGGCTTCTGCGTACGAAGTTGAACAACCCGATCCGGAGCAGCCGCGCGAAACGGTCGTTGATGCTTTCGAGCGTGGGCATGCGCCCGCGAACAATCCGCTCTTGCGTCGCGAGGTTGTACGGCCGCACGCCGTTGCTCGGCGCTGCCGGTTCCAAACAGTCCGCCTCGCCGGTCACGCCCTTGAGCAGGGCGTCGACCTCAGCCTGCGACAGGAGGTCGGAGGACATTCGCGTCGGGTTACTGGATCACGAACGACGAGAAGTAAACGCCGTCGATTCCCTCACTCGCCGTCCCGGTGGCGGACAAGGGCTTGCGTGCCTCGGCGACGATCTCCCCGGCCAGCTTCTGTTTGCCGTCGAGGGAGACAAGGTCCTCGGAGCGCTTGCTCGAGAGCAGCAGCAGTATGCCGTTGCGAATCATTGGCATGTGAACCTTGACGGCGTCCACCGCCGCAGCGTCGACCGCCGACAGCACGAGCGCGACCTGGAGATAGTGCGCGCCGTCCTCGTCCTGCAAGTTCACGGTGAACGGCTCGAGCGTGACGTACACCGGCGCTTTCTTTTGCGGCGCCTTGTGCTCAGCGTGCTGCGGTTCGGCGCCAGCCTTGCCCGGGCCGAGAAGGAAATACCACGCGCCGCCGCCACCGCCCAACACCAGCACGCCCGCGATTAGGCCGATCAGCAGCCTTTTCTTCTTTGTGGGTTCCTTGGACGCTACTGGCTCCGGTGAGCTGGGTCTTGTCGCCATGTCGGGGCTTGATCGGTAGTGGATCGGCACTGCCTGTTGTTGGCAGCCATATCGTCATTCTCGCCGTCGGGCGTTCGCGTCGAGCCCTCGAGAACCGGGCGATTTCCCGCGTATTCCGCGCAATCGCCCCCGGCGCGCGATCTACGCGAAGACGTCGACGAGGCCACGAACCGCGACCGCGGACGTCGCCGTGACCTCGTTGCGCGGGGCGCGCGCGCGACGTCCCTCGGCGTCTTCGTTCGCCTCGCGCTGTGAGGGGAACTCGGCACCGACCTGGGCATCGGCGAGGACGATGCCGTTCGCGGCGAGCAGCTCCGCGAGGCGCGGCAGCGCTTCAGTCAGGAGATTGCGCGTTTCGGGATGCTGGACGCCGAAGACCACGCTCGCGTCCTGGCCGGAGACGTCGATCCGTACGGAGACCGGCCCGAGCTCCGGCGGATGGAGGTGCAGTTCTGCAGCCTGTATGCGCTCGCGCACGAGCACGGTTACGCGCTCGCTGACTGCGTCGCGCCACTCGGGCGTATGCACCGGTGCGGCGACCGTTACGACGGGCATCGGCACCGGCACCGGCACCGCCACGGGCGCCGGCGCCGGCGCGGCGAACGAGGGTGTCACATCCGGCGTTATCGCTGCCGGATCCCCCGGCGTGGGCGATGCCGTGTCGGAGCCATGGAAGAGCGCCGACTCCGCGGGAGCTGCGATGGCCAGGTCCCTGGGGGGCCCGGCTATGCGATGCGCTGCGGTCGCGGTCTGCTGGACGCTCGCACCGGGAAGCGGTGGCATGAGCCTTCCGTCCGAATCCGCGAGATCCTGCGGCAGCCGTCGTGCCGTGTCGCCGAGGGCAGGCGACGCAGGCAGCACGAGTGGCGACAGTGCCTCGGATTGCGTGCGCTCATCCGCCTCGTCGTTCGCATCGCCCGGATCAGAGGGCGCTTCCTCGCAACGAGGATTAGTCGCAGGTCGACAAAGGGCCTCAAGTCGATCGGTGAGCACGCGGGCGAACGGCAGCGCCGGTGCCGCCACTTCGCCGGTCTGGACGGCGGGGTCGAATCGCGCGAGTTCAAGCGGGATCGCCGATATCACGATGATGTGTGCATCCGGCATGGTTTAGCTCCGATCGCGAGCGCCGGCGACCCGCGCTGCGACCTCGTCCGTTTGCTTCTGGTTCTGGCGCTCAGCGCGGGTGCGAGCCTTCAGCGTGCGCCGGTCGACGAGCACCTCGAGCGACTTCTCTTTGCGCCGTTCGGCGTGCCAGCGCGAGGCATCGGCCTGGGCGCTCGCCCTGCGGCTGACCGCATCTTCCGCTGCTTGGGAGATCGCGGATTCAAGACGCTCGAGGAAGGCGCGGTGGTTGGTGAGCGAGGTTATCGAGACACCGTCGCGTTCCGCAGTGGCGAGGTGCAAGCCGTACTCGTTCCGGTAGCGTTCGAGCAGGGCAAGGCGTTCGTCGCTCGTGCGGCTCGCGGCGAGGGCGGTGCCCAACGACGCGAGCGCAGCCTCGGATCGGTTGCGTGCGAGCGCTTGCAACGTGTCGAGCGGCTGGCTGGGTTTCATCGATCGGCTCCAGGCGAGTTCGGTGTTTCGGCAAGCAGCGCGGCGAGCGCACTGCGGCTCGCGGCGTACGGCGCGCGCTCGTCGAGGTTTTGCTGCAAGAACAGCTCGATCTTCGGGTAAAGCGCGATGGCCCGATCGAGCACGGGATCGGAGCCGCGGGCATAGGCGCCGACGCTGATGAGGTCGCGGCTGCGTTGGTAGCGCGAGTAGAGTTGCTTCAACACCCGCGCGCAGGCGGCGTTACCCGCGTCAAGCAACGTGTGGGTGAGGCGGCTCACCGAGGCTTCGATGTCGATCGCGGGATAGTGACCGGAATCGGCGAGCGCGCGCGAGAGCACGATGTGACCGTCGAGGATCGCGCGCGCACTGTCGGCGACTGGATCTTGCGGATCGTCCCCTTCCGTAAGTACCGTATAGAGCGCAGTGATTGACCCGCGCCCGGCCGCGCCATTACCGGCGCGCTCGACGAGCTGCGGAAGCCGCGCGAACACAGACGGCGGGTATCCCTTTGTTGCAGGCGGCTCGCCGATGGCGAGTGCGATTTCTCGCGCCGCCATCGCGTAGCGCGTGAGCGAGTCCATGATCAGCAGCACGTGCGCGCCGCGGTCGCGGAAGTACTCGGAAACCGCGGTCGCGTAGGCCGCGCCTTGCAGCCGCAGCAGGGGGGGTGCATCAGCCGGTGCTGCAATCACAACCGCCCGTGCGTGGCCCGCCGCGCCTAGATTGGACTCGATGAACTCCTTCACCTCGCGGCCGCGTTCGCCGATCAGGCCGACCACGGTCACGTCGGCCTCCGTGTACCGTGCCATCATCCCGAGCAAAACGCTCTTGCCGACGCCGGAGCCGGCAAACAGCCCCATGCGTTGGCCACGACCGATCGGGATCAGGCCGTTGATCGCGCGCACGCCAACGTCGAGCGTCGCGCGGATCGGTTCCCGGTCGATCGGGTTTGCGGGACGCGCCCCGAGCGGCACGCGCTCGACGCACGCGAGCGGCCCAAGCTGGTCGAGCGCCCGGCCGCTCGCATCGACGACGCGCCCGAGCAATTCCGGACCCACCGGCATCAGCTTGCTCCGGTCCGAGCTGCGCCGGAACGGATGCCGGGGGATGCGCAGTGAGGGTCGCGGGGGCTGGCCCGCGGCTGGTCGCACTTCGGCGCCCGGCGTAAGTCCGTAGAGATCGGAGGACGGCATCAGGAAGAGCTTTTCGCCGGCGAAGCCGACCACCTCCGCCTCGACAGGCTGGCCGCCGCCTTGTGCGATCTCGCACATGGCGCCGACCGGAAGCTTCAGCCCGACCGCCTCCATCACCAGCCCGGCGACGCGGGTGAGGCGGCCATTCACTTCGAACGGCGTCGCTGCGGCAACGAATTCGCGGCAGTCGTGCAAGAAGCGGCCGAGCTCGACTAGCCCACTAGCCTTCGACCCAGGCATCGTCTTTCCCGAGTGTTGCGAGGACCCGGCGCCAGCGCGTGGCGAGCGTCGCATCGACGTCGCAGCTCGGCGCGCCCACACGGCAGCCGCCGCACTCGATGCGCTGATCTTCCACGATACGACCCCCCGCGGCTGCGAGCTCGTCGCCGAGCTGCGCCCGCACCAGCTCGGCGTCGCTTGGGTTGAGCACGAGCTTCGGGTGCGCGACGCTCAGCGGCAGAAAGCCCAACGCCTCGCGCACCGTGGTGAGCAAAGCATCGCGCTGCACCTTCGGCGCCGTACGCAGCACTTGGCGCGCGACGTCGATCGCCAGATCGAGCACTTCGTCGGCTACAGCCTCTTCGAGTTGCGCGAGCCCTTCCGCGTACGCATCCACAATCGCACGCAGCCGTTGGGCCTCGGCACGAGCCTGCTCGGCACCGGCTGCGTAGCCTTGTGTGTAACCCTCCTTGCGTGCCGCTTCGCGTGTCGCCTCGGTGGGGTCTGGTCCGGGTTCGCGCTCGCGCGCCCGCTCGGAAGTCGCGCCCAGGGATCCCAGCTCCCACCGCTCGCAGCCCTTGAGCTGTTCCTTGCGGATGAACACCTTAGACATACGCTTCCTCACCCTTCGACCCGGCCGACATCTGGCCCTCCTCGACGAGGCGGCGCACGACTTTCAGGATGTCCTTCTGCTCGGCCTCCACCTCCGACAGGCGCACTGGACCCTTCGCCTCCAGGTCCTCGCGCAGCATGTCTGCGGCGCGCTGCGACATGTTCTTGAAGATGCGCTCGCGCAGGTCCTCGGATGCGCCTTTGAGCGCCACGACCAGCGAGTCGGACTGCACTTCACGCAGGAGCAGCTGCAGCCCGCGGTCGTCAACGTCGATGAGGCTGTCGAAGGTGAACATCTCGTCGACGATGTTTTGCGCGAGATCGACGTCATGCTCCTTGATCGCCTCCATGACGATCGCCTCGTGTTTGTTGCCTATGTGGTTGAGGATCTCGGCTGCCGCGCGCACGCCGCCCAGCGCCGCCTTCTTCAGATGCTCGCTGCCGGTCAGCATCTTTGATAACACGTCGTTCAACTCTCGCAGCGCGTTGGGCTGGATGCCGTCCAACGTTGCCACGCGCAGGATCACGTCCCCCTTCAGGCGGTCGGGGAGGTGCGTCAGGATCTCAGCCGCGTGATCGCGCTCCAGATGCACCAGGATGGACGCGATGATCTGAGGGTGCTCGTTACTGATCAGCTCCGCCACGTTCGACGCCTCCATCCACTTGAGGCCTTCGATGCCGCTGGTGTCTCCGCCTTGGAGGATGCGCTCGAGGATGAAGTTGGCTTTTTCGTTGCCGAGCGCCTTGGTGAGGACCGACTTGATGTAATCGGTCGAGTCGAGCCCGAGCGGGGACTGCCCCGCCGCGCGCTTGTGGAACTCTTCGAGAACGGAGTGGATCTTCTGCCGTGGCACGTTCTTGAGCTTTGCCATCGCGGCGCCGAGCTTTTGCACCTCTTTGGGCGATAGCAGTTTCAGCACCTCCGCGGCCTCCTCCTCGCCGAGAGAAAGGAGCAGGATCGCGCTTTTCGCGACCCCGTCGTCACTCATTGCCGGAGACCCAATTGCGTACGACGCTCGCGACTACTTTCGGATCCTGTTTGGCGATCTGCTTTGCCGACTGCAGCGTGACCGAATAACCGATGGCGGGGGTCCCCGGTGCGACGCCCTCGCCTTCAATCGCGCCCGGCGGGAGTGCCGGCGCGGCTGGCGGCGTGGACGCGAGCTGACGCATAACCGGACGCAGTACGCCGAGCAACAGGATCAGCACCACGGCGCCGGCCGCGAGGCCCTTCCCGAGCTCCTTCGCGGTCGCGATGTTCTCGGGCTGTTTCCAGATCGGGAGGTCGGGCACAGCGTCCGCCTCTTCGCCCGCGAAGGCGATGTTCACCACATTCAAGGTGTCGCCCCGGGCGGGGGAGAACCCGATCGCTTCCTTGACGAGCGCCGTTATCTGCGTCATCTCGTCGGCGGACAGCGGCTGCGGCAGCGCCTTGGACGCTTTCGTCTTTGCGTCGGCCGCCACTGCGTTGGCGTCCTTTGCGGCCGTCGCGGCCGCCGGAGGCTCGGCGGTGCGCCGGTGGTTGATCACGACCGCAGTGGAGAGGCGCTTGATCGTTCCCATCGGGGCGCGGGTGTGGCGCACGGTCTTGTCGACCTCGTAGTTGACGGTCGCGTCCTTGCTCGTATTGGTGCTCACCTGTGCGCTAGCGATGTTCGGCGGCTGTCCGGCGCCGGTAATCGGCGCCGTTGCCGCCGGTACCGGCTGGTTCGTAAGCGCCCCCGGCACGCCGCCCGGAGCGCCCGGCGATGTCGACGACGACTCGCGGGTCTGCTGGCTGCGAATGCTCGCCTCCTGCGCGTTCTGGTTCGGCTT
>Ga0209253_10005871_pt1 | contig 10638 bp, 7 predicted proteins | sample FrelakmetBRP12BR_FD_187145 | JGI IMG/M metagenome (GOLD analysis project Ga0209253, IMG submission 187145) | Freshwater lake sediment microbial communities from the University of Notre Dame, USA, for methane emissions studies - BRP12 BR (SPAdes)... | ecosystem: Environmental > Aquatic >... | reverse complement strand
CCTGTGCTGACATAGACTGGTTTGCCGCCATGACCAGTTGAAACTGCAGCTCCAACGATTTCGTTTTTATGTTTGAGGAAAGTGATGTCTTCTTCTATTGGATCCTTTATTGTTTCGCCAAAAAGTCTACTCTTCGCAGCTCCGATTGTCGGCTTCCTTATGACTAAACCTAGATGGCTAGCAAATCCGCAATGATAGGGGCGAGCGTAACCTTGTCCGTCAACTAGGAACAAGTCTGGTTGAGTTTTCAACTTTCTGATGCTCATCACAGTCGAGCGTATTTCTCTGAACGACAACAACGTGGGGATATACGGAATCTGGGTTTCGCAGACAGCTGTCTGAGACTCTACAAGCTCAAGAGAGTCATAATCCATGACTGCCACCGCTCCAATTGAAAGGTTTTTCGCATAGGCAACATCAACACCTGCAACTCGTCTGATTTTGCTTGGCAGCCTGTCTTCGAGAATCAGCTTCTTCGCCAATCGAGTTTGCGCTTCATGTGCCTTTCTGACTGAAAACGTTCGCTGTTGGCAGAGTATAGACATGGATTTCTACTCAATGATGTCTTGGAATCAGGCCCTTTTCTTGGCCAGCTTCTCAATGCGGCTTAGCTTCTTTTCGAGCGCACTTCTCCTCACTTCTAGCGTTACGTCTCCGCGGGTTGCTTCAATTATTCTTCTTGCAACGTCACATTTTCTCCTGAGTCCTGAAACCAGCATGTAAGCATCATCCAATGCCATGAGTTCGACGTAAATTTCGTCCATCAGCCTCAAGCAGTTTTCACCCTTTTGTATGTCTCCTTCGCGCAGTGCATCGAGCGCTAACCGTCTGTACTCTCCGATGACGTCGGCTAGGCCAAGCACGTAGTCGACTGATGGTACGCCTATTTCCTTTGGTGTCACGAATATGGATTCTTCAACGAGTTTGAGGAGTATGTTTGCTTCAGAGTATTCCTGTAGAGCTGCGTTGAACATGCCGCCGTGAACTATTTCCGGATATTCTTCAGATATTTTGCTGAGTTTCAAGAGGATCTCTCTGGCTTTTTCTACTAGTTTCTTTGCTTCTTTTTCCTTTTTTTGATGGATTAAAAGTATTGTCTGTTTTGAAAGGCTTGTTGCCTTCCGCATATCGTTGTGAGCTTTCTCTCTAATTTCCTCTTTTTCTTTCAGTTCGTTTTTTACTTCTCGCAATACACTCTTCAGAGACGTCATAGAATCAGCGCCTGTGCTCACTAGGTTGGATGATTAAGTATTTTATTGTATTTCCAAAGAAAGAGAATGAAGCGAATTATTTGCTGAGGTTTCGTGAAGCCATCTGCATCTTTTTACTGCTGAATGTCGACCGACGAGGTGATATTTCTGTCTCTCCATTTTTTCTGCAAGTTGGCTTGGAACAGCAGTTTCCATGTTTTGTCCCAGTATTCGTTCGATTACTCGTTTGGAGGTTTAGGAAAAACAAGTTCGATGAATATACAGGTTATTCTGGATAACAGTATTCAACTCCCTGAAACTCAGCCGCCAGTTTTCCTACGTCTTTTCTTAGGCTTTGAACGGATTCTTCGTCGATGATCGCGCGTTTGATCAGTTCAGCTATTCTCAACATTTCCTCTTGTTTCATTCCACGTCTGGTGACTTCACATGTGCCCAGTCTGATAACGCAGTCAGCGATTATGTGCGCGTTTTGAAGCTTCTCTGCTATTGTTCTGCTCTTCTCTGGAGTTCGGTAATTCATTATCACTTGATGTGAACGGGTGAATCCTCGATGCTGGCAGATTACTGGGAAACCATGCTCGTGCAGGGCTTTTGCTAAGGTTTGAGAGTTTGTGATTACCTGTTTTGCGTATGCTTTTCCAAATTCCTTCATCTCTGCCAAGGCAAGAGTCAGAGCTGCTATGCGGTTCCAGTGAGCGTTGTCGACGAAGGTCGGGTAAATTTTCTCTTTCAAGAGTTCACCATGTTCTTTGTCTGATAGTATTATGCCTCCTTGAGGGCCGAAGAATGACTTGTGAGTGGAGCCAAACAAAGCGTGTGCGCCTTCTCTTAATGGGTCTTGAAACTGTCCTCCTGCAATAAGGCCTAAGACATGAGAGCCGTCAAATCCCACAAAAGCGCCGTTTTCCCGTGCAATATTCGCAAGTTCTTTTACTGGGTGTGGGAACAATATGAGGCTGGCGCCGAAGATAACGACTTTTGGTTTGATGCCTGTGATTGCTTCTTTCGCTTTTTCGATGTTAATGTTCCAATCTTTTTCTGAGAATGGAAAAGGCATGGTTTTGAGCTTGAGAAATCCTGCAAGTCCCTCATTCCACATTCCAGGGTATCCGCCGTTTTGTGGTGAAACACACAACAGCGTGTCATCCTGTTTGGCAAGGTTGGCTAAGATTATCAAGTCTGCGATGTGTCCAGAAAGAGGACGTAAATCTGCAAAGTCAGCTTGGAATAGCTCTCTGGCAAGTTTCTCGCCATATTGCTCAATCTCGTCAGTGAAGCGTGTTCCCATGTAAAATCTGTCTCTGGCAGTGTACCGATGCGCCAGATCAGAAGACAGCAATCTCCTAGCGGTTGGGCTCATTATGTTTTCCGACGGAATGAGGTTTAAACATTGTTTTTCACGCCAGTCCTCATGTGTCTTCACCAAAGCCAAGATTTCATCAATCATCATCTACACCAGTTCCAACCAGTATTACATAATACTGCTTTAAGTTGCTTTTTCTTCCGCTGAATTATGATCAGAAGACGACGGCGCTTGCAGAATTTCTTCTCCTACTTGTTTGAGCGCGCTCTATCGATAGCTTTTAACCAAACAAAAATGGCAAATTCAATGTTGTTGTTGCCAAAGCCATGAGCGAGGCATTTGAACTTTTTGAAGTTGTCTTCAAATGTGCTTGCACAGAGACGATGTACCTTTTTTAGAAAGCAGAAACAATAGTTGAGATGGATAATAAAAGGTAAAGTTTAAAATGCTCCCAGCATTAGAAGTGTTCACAATCTTCAATGTAGATTACGAGGGAAAGAATTTGGCTGGATTTCCGCTTAGAAAGGTTAAGTCTGTTGTCCTTTTGGCGCTTATAATAGTATCTGCTATGATGACTTTTTCAATCTTGCCCCGCGTAAATGCCGAGACAACGATAATTTCTTTGGACCCCGCAGTAGGTTATGTAAACTCCACAGTTAATTTGAAAGGGAATATTACTACTTTGAATGGCCCGTATCAGATCCTTTGGGACAACACAACTGCCTTGTTTAGTCCTCGTGATGCGACTGGAAACGAGGTTAACGTTACATTCCAGATTCCTGAGACTGTGGAAGGGTTTCACAGTATCATGCTTGTAGATGTAACAGCGAATCAGAACGTCACTCGGTCTTTCACGGTCATTCCAGCATATCGTATGACGGTTGACGTGCCTGAACCACCCAAACAGCTGCAGGAAGGCAACGCGACCGTACCTATAACCGTCAATATGACGGGCGTTTCAGGAAGCAAGGCTTACGTTGTAAACATTACCGTTCTTACCCCTGGAAACTTGACATACAAGAAACTTGTGGACGTCACAACCACTGATGTAGGAAGCGCAAGCACTGCAGTTGTCTTTCCGGAAGACTTTACTGGGGCCAAAACCAACTTCACCGGAGCCTATGCTGTTTTCTTCAACACGTCGCTTGCCCGCTACAACTTTTCAGTGGGATTAACAAGCTCGTTAGAATACCATCGATACGAAACTGTTGACATTCAGGCTCTTTACAAGCCAAGCGAGAGTGTGAATATCACTATAACTGGAAACAATGTGCGCAGTTCAGAGAACGTCACGGCTGATAGCTCCACAGGCTTGGTTCATTATACAAACTGGTTTGTTCCTGAGAATGCGTCGATGGGCACTTACACTGTCAGCATCTTGTCAGCTTCAACGAGTCCAACGATAAAGAATCCGCCTGATACACAGAGCTTTACGGTTCCCGGATACAGCGTTAACATTACTGCACTGAATTTAGCTGGTGAGAAAGTGCCGAATGTTTTGATGAAAATGCTCGAGAACGAAACCTCTGTTGCTGAAAACCTGACAGATTCAGGCGGTTTGGCGCATTTGAGGCTGGAGATCGGAAACTACACTGGTCAAGCTCATTATAAAGATAGAAAGGTTGGAGAAAATCCCTTGATAGTAATAGCAGATGATTCGCTGCTGAATCTTGATTGCAACCTCACCAACATAAGGGTCGCTGTGGCGGATGAAGCTGCAAATGATTTGCCAGAGGTGAAAGTTCTTCTGATATCCTCTGTGGACAATCAGACACTATTCACCGATACTAATGGAACAGTGATTGCTCATTCTATTCTGCCCAACATCACTTATACCCTGAACTTCTCACGCTATGACATGCCGTTCAATTCAACGACAATCCCCCTGTTGCCAACGACCGATTGGTATGACTTATCAATCACTGTTCCAACAATGACATTGAATGTTAGCGTGACTAACGCGAAAGGTCAACCGCTTGAGGGATCGTTAGTGAAGGCACAGGAGCTGTTGGGTGGCCAATACTATGAAGGAAACACAGCCAACGGATTGGTTTCTCTGAATTGCCCGTTCGGCAAGTACACCGTGAGCGTTTACGTAAGTGGAACGAAGGTAAATGAAACAATCGTCAGCTTGAATGAAACAACTGTAAACCTGTCCATAAACTGTGGTCTCTACGGCTTGTCTGTCTCAATAAGAATCGTTGACTATTTTGGTCAAGGAATTCCCAATGCCAATGTAACATGGCAACGTAGCGGCCTTGAAGGTTCGAACATAGCTGGAGCGGATGGCAAAGTCTCATTCAACAACATTATCGGTGGAGACCTGCAAGTGACAGTGCGCTTGTCTGGCCAATCTGACCCATGCGTAATCGCCCGAACATACGTTGATGCCGCAGTTGAGTCGGTTGAAGTTAAAATCGACAAATACATTGTCCTGTTTGGCATGCTTATTGAGACAAGTCGACTTGTGGCGACCATAATCATTGTACTGGCGTTAATTCTAATTCTTTCCTTGGAAATCATTAGAAGACGACGTTTCAAGCCGCAGAAAAGCGAGAGTTGAGTAGCCAGAATAAAGAGTTCAACAGATAAAAGCTTATATCAACTTCAGTGGAACATAAGTATTGAGGATGTACAGCGCTTCGATAGTAAGATTTTATCAGTATGAACTTGTCAGAGGTTGTGCGTACATTGGTCGAAGTTAAGAAATGCTCTCCAACCTGTCAATCCTTCAAGTGCGCAAAAGACGCTGTTGTTTATCGCCGAGATGGAATTTGGTGCAGATGGACAGAGGAAACGTGCGATGTTGCAAACTGCACCTATACCCTGTGCGTGAAACGGCGACTGCTTCCACGCGGAATCTGCGGTGAAACCATAAAGAGAAAAACCATCGAGAAACCACCTGAGGAAGTTATCGGTACAACAGTAAAGCTTCGCGGAAGAACTCTGCGCAAAATAGGCGACAAAGAAATCTTCTAGAAATACCCAAAAAGGGTTCAAGAAGACGATCGCCGTCAATCCTTATGGATTGACTAGTTAAATCCTTTCTTTTTTCATTTTGCCTGGATACGCTTGACGACTGGAGGCTTCACTTTCTTCAAAATCCTGTAACCACAGATTATGCACTTTATTTCGCCACCGCGCATCTCCAGTTCTTCAGAAGGTACCTTGGCGCCGCATCTAACGCATTCGTAGACTATGCCTGTAGGTGCTTTCTCCACATGACGTGCCTCTTGCTAGAATGGAAAAGTATTTGGCTTTTAAATGTTTCCGACATTTGCTGTCTCATCGGAAGCGTGAAACCTTGAAGAAGCGCCTAAAGCATGTTCTCTCAGAATTTATTCCCCACAAAAAAGCAATGCAGCACACGCGCTGGATATTCTTGTGTCACGCTAGTTTCGTAAATCTTTTAAGTACTTTCCGTTATCTGTCTTCGAGGAGTATGCTGTAATGAAGAAGAAACTGATGGACATACTGGCATGTCCAATCGACAAGCATCATCCGCTTGAACTACATGTTTTTGAGGAGAAAGAGGAAATAGTGGCAGGCTTGATTGTGTGCCCGGAATGCCTGCGCTGGTATCCAATCCGCGATGAAATCCCAGAAATGTTGCCTGACGAGCTTAGGAAAGAAAATGAGGATTTGCCCTTTTTGAAGAAGTGGCAGAAAATGGTTCCTGAGAAGATTCTTCTGAAGGGTCGCCCTTTCAAGCTGAAGACGGCTGAAGATGAGACGAAAGAAAGCTGATACTCACTCTTCCTTCAACTTCACTGTTTTGCCTGATGATGAAGACTTCAACGCTGCTTCTGCTATTTGCAGGGCCTTCAGTCCATCGGCGCCTGTGACGATCGGCTTCTGATTGCCGATGATGCATTTAGCAAAGTGTTGCAGTTCGAGTTTGAGGGGTTCCTGCATTGCGTATCTGGGCTGAACGCTTTCTTTTGCATTTTCAATTGTCAATTCCTGTGTGATGTAGTCTAGTTTCATTATGGCTTCGCTTCCGGTCACTACAAGCACTCTTGTTTTGTACGGTGTCAGCCAATTGGATTCGATGAAAGCAGTTTTTCCTCCTTCGAAGGTGAGCATTATCTGAGCGTAATCTTCAAATTTCCCCTGTCTCATGCTGCCAATTCGCGCGTACACCGCGGTGGGGTCTCCGTTGAAGACGTACCTCATGACGTCGATGTCATGTATTGCTGTGTCTTTGACCACGCCGACGTCGCCGATTCTTTCGGGCCACTGCGAGACTCTTTTGGCTGTGGCGCAGACTGGTTCCCCTATAGTTTCGTCTTCGACGGCTTTTCGAATCTGCTGTAATCCTGGAATGAATCGCATCAAAAAGCCTACTGTGAGATGTAGTCTTTTCTGTTTGGCTGTGTCAATCAGCTTCTCAGCTTGCTTCACATTTGTGGCCATTGGTTTTTCGACAAGAACATGTTTCCCAGCATCTAGTGCTTTTGTTGCTTCTCTTGCTAGGCTTGTGGACCACGTGCATATGCTCACCGCTTTAATGTCTGCGTTCTTCAGCATCTTCGCAGTGTTCGTGTATGACTTCACTCCAAACTGGTTAGCAACTGTCTTGGCTCTATCCGAGTCTATGTCGCAGATTGCCAGTAGTTCTGTTTCCGCTAACTCTTTGTAGACTCTTGCGTGGTTTCTACCCCAGAAGCCTGTTCCAACTACCGCTACGCCGAGTTTCTTCATTTTTGCCTCACTCCCCTTCCGAGTCCACGATATATGAAACCTTCTCTTTCAACTTCTTCAGGATCAAAAATGTTTTCAAGATCAATTATTGCGGCAGGCGCTTTCATCATGGCCTTAAGTTTCTTAAGATTCAGGCGCTTGAACTGCTCATGTCCAGTCGTCATGACGATCACATCCACGCCCTCGATTGCCTCTGTCAGGTTTTTGGCGAAGTGTTGACTCTTTTCAACCAGATCTGATTCTGTAACGTATGGATCATACAGGCTGGTTTTCACTCCTCTGGCTTCTAGCATTTCTGCAAGTTCCTGCACTGTCCCTTTTGGGCTGTTTCTTTCATTCTTGGTTCTTGAGATTCCGAGCAGTGTGATTCGTGCCCGTCGGAGTGTCTTTTGACACTCTTTCATTGAATCCTTGACAAGCGCGATTACATGTCTAACCATTTCTTGATTGATCTCTCTGGCAACACTTGAAACACGGAGTCTAGCGTTCAAGTTTTCTGAATCTTCAAGAAGAATGTACGACTCTTCATCTATGCTGTCATCTGGCAGTTTTGGTGAACCGAGGCGGGCGTTCCCAGCAAGTTCCTGAATTTCGGCATAGTCCACGCCTATTCTTTCGCAGAAGAGTGCAAGCTCATTAGCTAGAGCGGCCTCAACGTCTTCATGAGTCATTTCAAACAGTGTTGCTGCTTCCGCTGTCTTCATGTTGCTTGTTTGCTTTGTCTTCTTTGTCGAGACAGTTGTGATCAAGGCGGCAACTGAACCCAAGCTCGTCTTGTCTGTCGCTGCAACGATTCGTTCGCAATTGGCTAGGTCTTCTAGAGTTTTCACGGTTTGTGTTTTGATTGGGCTGTATGCTAAGCCGAAGTCAACTCCAGATTTGTATCCTGAAGAATTTTCGAGAACTTCTTTCAGTACACTTTCTAGGAATCCTATTCCCGTGGTGCTCATCACAGTGACTATTGATCCGCGATGAAGACTTGACCCAATTGTTTTGCAGGTTTTTTCTATTTCTGAATAGTCGGTTTTCTTCTTTCCGTCGATCTTGACAGTGTTTGTTATTGCGATGATGTGGCTTTGGCTAACTGCTGTTTTTATGTCGTTTGTGACGCTGAGGTGCGCTGTCTTCAGGTGGCTTCTGAGCTTTGTTTCTGCTTCACGTTTCAGGAATGCTGTTTTTCCTTTTGAAAGCAGATTGGCTACTGCTTGATTGGTGTCTGTGCATATGACTTTGAATCCTGCTTCGGCGAATAGATATGCTTGGGCAACGCCAATGGGTTCGCAGCCCACTATGGTTATCGTATACTTTGCTCGTTTTTCTGGTGTGTCAATGTCTTCGGGTTTTATGTGGGGAATAGCTACTGACATTCCTTAAAACCTCGCATGTTATAGTGTGGCTGGTTTAGTGTTTCAGCTCTTTGATGATCTTCTTAAGTTCCGCGCTGTAATCTTTGACCAGTTTCGATGCTTTTGCTTGATTTTTTGCCTCGGCATATAGTCGATAGATTGGTTCTGTTCCGCTTGGTCTTATCAGTATAGCGCTTTTGTCTTCAAACCATATTTTGACGCCGTCAATCGTGTTTATGTTCAGATTCTTGAGGCGTTCAACCAGTTTATCTAGGACTCTCTGTTTTAACGGTTCAGGGCATTCTATCTTGCCTTTTTCGATGAAGTACTTTGGCAGTTCTCCAAGCAGTTTGGACAGTTTTTCACCTGATTTTGCCATTATGTCCAATATGAGGGCGGTTGCCATGGCTCCGTCTCTGACCGCATTGTGTGGAGCGTAAAAGATTCCGCCGTTTTCTTCTCCGCCCAGCTTTGCATGTAGCTTCTTCATCGTGTGAGAGACAGTTACGCTTCCAACTCTGGTCCAGACAAGTTCTCCACCATATGCATCTGCGATATCCTTTACCAGTGTTGAAGAACTCACAGGCGTGACAATTTTCGCGCCTTTGTTCTCCTTTAGAAAGTATTTCTCGACTAGGGCGAAGGTTTTGTCTCCCCAATGAATCTCGCCGCATTCGTCCACAAAGACTGAGCGATCTGCATCCCCATCGAAAGCCACTCCCATGTCTGCTCCCACCGCCTTGACGGTTAAGGACAAATCCTTGAGGTTTTCTGGTCTGGGCTCTGGCAGTCTTCCCGGGAAGGTTCCGTCAATGTTCGCATTAATGGTGGTTACTTTGCAGCCTAAGTCCCTTAACAGGTAGGGTGTGGCTAATGCGCCTACACTGTTTGCCGCGTCCACAACAACATGAAAGTTCTTTTTAGCTATTCTAGCCATTTTTACATGTATTTTGACTGCTTCTATGTACTCGTCGACTATGTTTGGGAGATCGCATGTTGTTCCTATTTTGCTCCATTCTGCGTACTGGATTTTGCCTTTGAAGTAGATGTTTTCTATGTCAAGTTCCTGTTCATAGGAGAGTTCTATTCCGTCTTTCCATATGACCTTGATCCCATTATATTCTGGAGGATTGTGCGATGCTGTTATTATCACCGCTCCGTCAGTCTTGTGATTCTTTACAGCGCACTGCAGAGCAGGTGTTGGAGCCATGCTCGCGAAGAGAACGTTACAGCCGGTCGCGTTCAACCCTGAGATGATCGCTTTTGCAAGCATAGGCCCGGTCGTTCGAGCGTCATGACCAACTATTACGGTGGTTTCTTCTTTGAAGAAGGTTCCTATTGCAGCTCCAATTTTGATCGCCATCTGGGGCGTGAGCTCTTTGTTGACGACTCCGCGGATTCCGTTTGTACCGAATAAACGTGCTTGAGCTGGCATGTCTTTTCACGTGCCTCCTTTTAACAGATGTTTTTGGGTGTTAAAACGTTTTTAGATACCTCTTTAGCTGGGCATATTGAAACGTTTCGCGCTAGGGTTACTCTATCGCCTATTCGTACGTGGTCGCCGAGTATGCAGCCTTTGCTGATTTTAGCGTTTTTTCCTATGGTTACGCTGTCGCCTATTACGGCGCCTTCTACTGTTGTTGACTGTGAAATTTTTGTGTATGGAAGAATTATTGAGTCCTGTATGTGGACATCGCCTTCGATCTTTACGTTTCTGCCCACAACCACATTTGGGCCTATCACTGATCCTTTACCTATCGAGACACCTCGGTCGAAGATTACAGGGTTCCGTATCCTCACATTGTTTTCAACTTTCGGTTCAGGTTGATCAGTAAATGATTTGAGGAGGACTCTGTGAATCTGAAGATAGTCTTGAGGCTTGCCTATGTCAAACCATAAATCGTGAATGACATGTCCGTACAGTTTGCCTTCTTCTGCCAGCTTTGTGAAAACATCACGCTCAATAGAGACTTTTTTGTCTCGCGGAAGGTAGCCAAAAATTTTCGGGCTTAGGACGTAAACTCCTGCGTTGATCAAGTTGGATGGGGCTTCGCCTTTTCTTGGTTTCTCAATG
>Ga0209253_10005870_pt1 | contig 10639 bp, 10 predicted proteins | sample FrelakmetBRP12BR_FD_187145 | JGI IMG/M metagenome (GOLD analysis project Ga0209253, IMG submission 187145) | Freshwater lake sediment microbial communities from the University of Notre Dame, USA, for methane emissions studies - BRP12 BR (SPAdes)... | ecosystem: Environmental > Aquatic >... | reverse complement strand
GAAGGCAATTACTGGAGTAACCTCATTGGCAATGATACTGATGAAGATGGAATAGTTGACATGAATGGCAGCTCAATGTACGGACGAGATTACTATCCTCTGCTAAATCCGTACTGGTGTCCAGCAGACGTGAATCACAACTTGGAAGTTGACATCCTTGATGTTGTCAAAATCACAGGAGCATATGGTGCAACGCCTGCAAGCCCATACTGGAATCCTCACGCTGACATAGCCGAACCATATGGAAAGATAGACATCTTCGACATTGTCACATGCACAGGTCCCTACGGAGAGAAGTATCCCTAGCGAAGCTCAATGCGCACTCCTTCTTTCTTTGCGCCACAGTTAGGGCGCGCGCTAAGGCTATACTTATGCAACGATCATAGACCGCTACAAACACGTTCTCGAGCTAAACGCCTACAATCTGAGTTGCCACTTTCAGAGGCATATTGAGCAAAGCGATATCGAAAAAGTCAAAGCGACGAAGCTTCGCTGGCAAAAGCTAGACGCAGAACGCAGCGAGTGTACTTAAGTTAGGAGAGCTTTCCAGCAAACATTTTCTGCGCCAAAGATAATCCCCGGCAGAGCTTTTTCTGCGGACAAAAGTGATAGGCTCGGTCTAGTACGTTGTCTTAGCGCGCGCGCTCTTTTAGGAACAGACGACAAGGGAAGGCTTAGTAGAGTGTGTATGCACACTAGAGTTTGTGGACTGACCCAGAATGACAAAGAACGTAACTATAAGAATAGATGACGAAACTGCCAAGAAAATGGAGAAGTATCGAGAAGTCAACTGGAGTGAAGTTGCTCGAAAAGCTATCAATAAATACATTATTGGCAGAGAAACCACAGAGAGGTATGATACAGCAGCAGAATCCCACGAAACGAGAGGCACATATCGTCTGAAGACTGAGGACGAGTGAACCATGAACGAGTATATTGATTTTCTAGGTGCAGTTTCTTTCAGCGCGTGCATCTTGGCTGGATATAGTCGTGGAATAAGCTTCTATATGTCTTAAAAAGTCCGAGCGACTCTCAGAATAATCCGATGACAACGTTGCATGATGAAGATAGAGAGCTGCAGATAAGGCTCGCCCAGCTTCAAACAGATGTCTAGATATATCTCACAGAGTTTTTCGGCTTTCTTGGCGCCCCCATAGCAATGGCAATCGGATCTTTCCAAGCTGCATTGTCACTTCCATCTGAGCAGACTGGATTGAAGCTCATCACGCTTGTTTTCGCAATTGTCTTAGCGCGCGCGAAGATTCTGCCGCAAATCATAAAAACTGAGAGTGAATAAAGGGTGAACGTGTGATGTATTGTGAGAAGACTTGAGTTATTTCTTATCGTCTCTTTTCTGCTGGTAGCACTTGCATTCGTGCATAAAGGGAGCATCCCGGCAGCTAGCGCATTCCCGGAGGTGTATCAAGGAGACTTGATTCTTACTGGAAACAATGTTACTACGATTGAAGGCAGATTTGACATAAATGGAAGCATAATCGTTGAGGATAACGCCACTTTGGTCTTGAGAAATGCGTTGCTGAATTTCACTCAAGCTGTTGATTTCCAGTTCGAACTGAGACTACAGAATCCCTCTAACGGCAATCCACATCTTCACGTGGAAAACACCACGATGGTCGGAAACAACTATTACCTTGAATCAGATTTGTATGGAAACAGTTCAGCATCGGTGAACATGCTCTCGGCTCCAATGCTTTACCTCTATGGCCGTGGATCTTCTGTAATGATGATATCGAATTCCTCGATACTTGATGTTGGTGGCATGGGTCCTTCTTTCGCGAGCTTATCGAATTGTTCTGTTCATTATGCGGAAGTCCGAGAGAATTCGACCTTTGACATGTCTAAATGCACAATCCAGATCCTGCAAGCTTACAGTACGAATAACGTAAGTGTGACAGACTCTTCAATCGAGGACTATGTCGCACTAGTCGTTGATCATGGAAACTGCTCCACTGATGGGCTCATAACAGGTCTCGTTGCCGCTTGGGACTTTCAGCAAAACTGCTCGATTCTGATCGGGCCAGGCGGCTGGGTTACCAACCTTACGTTGACAAATACACAAGTGAATGGCTGGAGTTTCGAAATCTACGGCGCTTCAAACGCTACGATTTCAAACTCTGACTTGAAGTCAGTCTACATGGGCGGCTCTTCAGAGTTGCTATCTGCAAACTCCACAATCCAGTCGCACAGCATTAGAGATCAAGCTGAAGTTTTTGTCAGCTGGTATCTTGACGTTCATGTCGTAGACTCGATTGGTCAGGATGTTCCATCCGCAAATGTGACTGCCAAGTCTTCGAACATGGCATCAGTGGGGTCAAAGCTAACTGATGCAAATGGCTGGGCAAGTTTGACTTTGATGGAGAAGATGATGAATGCTTCAGGAGAATATCCAGTTGGAAACTACACTGTTGAAGCTGTCTATGAGACCTACGCTAGCAACGCAACGATTAACATGACAGGAAGCAAAATGATCACCTTAGAGCTGTCAGACTTCACGATACCCGAGTTTTCGTCATTCCTACTAGTGCCGCTGTTCATGTCAACCGCACTGCTTGCGGCAATCGCATACAGAAAGAAAAGAGAGAAGCTCAACTGAGCTACTTTCGCTTTCTGAACAACTTGACTCCATCGACATCGCACACGAACTCGAAGCCTTCTTCAATCAGCTTTGAAGCTTCGCCAACAGTCTTCGCAGTTGCACTGAAATATTCTTCTGAGCTATAGTCAAGCAGCTGCGTATACCGAAGCGTAGTTCTCAAGTCTTTGTGCCCCAAGAGAGCTTTGACATGCAGCAAGTCTTTCGTCTTTGTATTCCATTGTTGCTTTGAAGTGTCTGAAATCATAGAGTCTGATCGTCTTTAGAGACATGTCTTGCAGTTTGTCTGCAAGCGCATTGCGTATTCGTCTGTAGCCATCACTAATCGAGCTTGAAGAAATCGGAAACAAATTGTCATTCATTGCAAGCTTCTTAATCAAAACGTACGCATTAAGCATAACAAGTGTCTGTGCTTCCAGCTTCAGTGTTCTGCCTGCGCAGTGTTTCGCGCTTGTGATCGTGACTCTGCCGCTCTGCAAGTCAACGTCTCTGACTTTGAGCCAAGTCAACTCTATCGGTCTAGTGCCCAAATCGCGCATCATAGAGAGAATCAAAGCAAACTTACGCGAACTATTCGCAATAAACATATTCAACTTCTCTTCACTCGGAATCTTCGGCTGCTTATCATAACGCTGATAAAACGGTTTCCTCCAGACTATGCCGTTTGCTCTGCAATAGAGATCGTATGCTTCGACAAGCGATTCTTTGAACGCAGCTGAACATTGCTTCTGTGCTATGAAGCCTTTGACGATCTCTGCGTTGTCTATGGAAGTGCTTCTCGCAATATGCTCGAGTCTTTTGCCGACTGCTTTTGATGTTGTATCGCAATAAGCTTCTTTCTTCATATACCAGAGCGTAGCAAAGATTTTATCTGACTGTGACGCTGTCACGATGTGGGGGATGATGTCGCCGTCCCAGTCTGATTATCGAGATGAAGAGCTTATGACGGACAGACCCCTGAAAACAGCTAGCTACAGTTTTTGCCTTGCTTCCCGCTTTTTCTTACGTCGCAGCCCAAAAGCGAATGCTAGTACGACGCCCGTGATGAAACCGCCTATGTGTGCCCAATACGCAACCCCGCCTGACACGTTGAAAGTAACAGACAGCCATTGCATCACAAACCAGAAACCCAGAAGCAAGATGGCGGGAATAGGCACTATGACATATGTGATCAGAGTCAGAACCCTCGCCTTCGGATACAGCACAGAATAGGCACCCAGGACGCCCGATATCGCACCTGAAGCCCCGACAACACCAGAGAACAAATCCGCAGAATTCGTAGTGCTCGCGATGTGCGTGATTGCAGCAGTCAACCCGCAAAAAATGTAGAACGCTAGGTACCCCACGTGGCCGAGAACATCCTCAATATTGTCGCCGAAAACGTACAGGTAAAGCATGTTCCCAATCAAATGGATCCAGTTCGCATGCATAAACATAGACATGAACAGCGTAAACAACCGTTGACCCTGAACTATCTCGCCTGGATACATCACGAAATTCCGTTCAATCTCAAGCGCAAATCGAGCATCCAGAAACAGGCTTTGGCTTGAAAGCCAATAGACCGCAAAAACGGTCACGTTAGCCAATAATAACAGACGATTCACATGTGGAGTCGTTGAGGATCGATTCAGGTCTCTGAGTGGAATCAGGTTGCGTCCGCTCTTTGAAGATAGCGGCAAGATCTCGTAATTAACGTTTTTCCTTCGTCAGCCAGAGGGGTTCCGCAGTAAAGCCAGAGGTTTCGGTCAGGCGTTTCACGCGGACTTCGGTGCCTTACTGAATATACAGGCACTCAACCATCTTCGTGCACGTCAAGCACTCATCTGGAATCGGCGTGTCCTTCGGGCGCTTCTTCAAGTAACCCATGAAATGCTCACATTGCACGCTCTCATCAAGCCCGGTCCTGACTTTTCCAAGAAGCTTTGTGGACGGTGTTTCCTCGCTCTCTTTTTTCTGTTTGTTTTCTATTTCGCCCACCTTGGTCAGGCAGCGAGGACAAGCATAGTACTCTTGGCTAGAGCCTTGGGACTTGAAGGTTGCCAGAAGGGGCTTCTGAAAACTTGAACCACACTCATCACACATGCAATTATCGACGCTCTCCTGCATGGAGATCTCCTCGTCTATCTTTGGCATGGTCACGCTTCTCTGCATCTTCTTTCACCGTCTGAGCAGTATATCTCAAATCTTAAGATCTAATAAACCTTCTTGCGTACACGTACAACACCAAGACACATTGAAGTGGGCCCGGCCGGACTTGAACCGGCGACCTTCGCCGCGTGAGGGCGACGTCCTAACCAGCTAGACTACGAGCCCCCTCCTACTAGAGGTCTTAGCGTGGCCTCTGGTCCAGAGCGCGCGACAGCTTTGCTGTGGGATTTGAAATACTTATTTCCGCTTCATAAAGCCTTTCATTAGCATCCTTGGATAAGAGAAACAGAGTGGGCTGGGGTTGAAGGAATCTAACAGTGCTCGCGACAACAAAGAGAAACACAATGCTGAAAAGGTTCTGGTGGTTCTCTGTTTCTTGACTTTTGTGGCCCTCGGCTATTTTCTTGCGCTCTATCTGCTGGCTTAGCGGCCATTCTTGTTTTTCAACACTATGCTTTTCACGTTCTTCACCCAAGGAATGAAGACCATATCTTCAGCGAACCGGCCAGCAATTCCCGAACGACATGTCGCGCGCGCTAGCTGTTTCTTCTTCGGATTCGTTCGCGTTCAGGATTCCAGATCAGGTCGATCGAATCTTGCACTCGCATTTCTTCTACCCTCTCCGAATTCAGAAAACGCAAAAGCATACGTCTCTTTCTCCTGAGTCGAGAGCTTTGCCGAGGTAGCTCAGCTTCATCCGAAGTGGCGACATCTCCATCTGTTTCTGTTTCTCCCGCACAACCCCTTTTTTTCTGTTAGCTTACATGGGCAAGCGGATTCCCAAAAGCCATAATAGAGTCCGTTGCCGATTGTCTTAAGGGGGACACTGTGAAGAACAAAGTTTCAGCCTTTCTTGTCACCGTGATTTTAGTCGGAACGTTGGTCATTGCATTTGATGCTCGACCCGTCGAGGCGAGTGGAACCATTTGCGTTCGGGCTGACGGGAGCATAGACCCGCCAACAGCCCCTATTTCCACAGCAGATAATGTTACCTATGTTTTCACTGCAGACATAAACAACCAGTCAATATCTGTACAGAGGAACAACACAACAATCGATGGGAGAGGACACACGCTTCAAGGAAGCCACGTCAACTTTTCTTTTGGAATAAACTTGTCGAACGTAACAAATGTGACGGTTGAGAACACAAGAATCGACGCTTTCTGGTACGGCATTTTTCTTGATTCTGGTTCAAACCACAAAATATCTGGAAACAACATAACAAACAATGCTGACGCTATCTTTCTTCAATCAACTACCAATGATTCTATTTCTGAGAACAACATAACAGACAACAACGGTTGGGGCGTCGTCTTCTTTGACTCTCATGACGAAACCCTCTTCAGAAACAACATAACAAACAATCATAACGGCGGAGTCGCCCTGGGTCCATCCTCTAACGATGACATATCCGAAAACAACATAGCAAACAACACTGGAGATGGCATTATGCTCTATGGCATTTTCAATCACACTACCTTCAAAAGCTCCACAACTGGAAACACCATCACACGCAACAACATAAAGAACAACAAAGCTCGCGGCATCAAACTCATCAGTTCTACACACAACACCATTTCAAGAAACAACATAATAGAAAACCAACTCGCCATCGAAGCCAACTACTCTTCATACAACATGATATACAACAACAACTTTGTAAGTAACGCTCAGCAAGTGCTCTGCAAGAACTCATGGAATACCTGGGATTGCGGCTATCCTTCTGGCGGCAACTACTGGAGCGAATATGCTGGCATTGACTACAACCAAGGCTCAGGGCAAAACATTAGCGGCAGTGACGGGATAGGAGATTCAGGTTACAGAGTGGACAGAGACCCTAAGACACCTCCAGAGCTCCTACAGTTTGACAAGTATCCTTTGATGGGACCAATTTCTGATTTTGACGCTACATTAGAACACCATGTTCAAATCATCAGCAATTCCACAATATCTGATTTCCAATTCAATGGCACAGCAGTTAGCTTCAATGTTTCTGAAGAAGACGGCACAATTGGCTTCTGCAGAATGTGCATTCCAACAGCTATGATGAATGCCACTTACAGAGTGTTTGTCAACAGCACAGAAGTTGCATACACTCTGCTACTGTGCTCAGATGCCGACTTTAGCTACCTATACTTCAACTACACACATTCAACACAAGAAGTAATAGTAATTCCAGAGTTTTCATCATTCCTAATCCTACCACTATTCATGATAGCAGCACTAGCAGCCATCATAGCCCTTAGGAAAGGCCGCAAAACCAAAAACTGGCTTGAAAAGACCGATAGAATTGTCTTCTATTGCGGTTGTTCTATCTTCCTCATTTCATTGTAGAGGTATTCAAAATATGCATAATAGTTCTGATTGTGCTCTTCCTTTCGGATGCCTTCTATCAACGGTTTCATCTTTTCCCAAAAATCAGTGACAGTCATTAGTTGACTAACCAAAGTAACATCTAGCAGCTTATTCTTGAGGAGAACCCCAACCCGTTCCATGAAGTTGCCAACAATGAAAAAAGACATAGGAATTGGCTTCTTTGAGAAAAACGCTCCATACTTTCTGACAAAATCATCATAGTCTTTGAACTCTGCTTCAAAGATGTCCGTACACGCCTCTAGGAAATCCTTCCTTGTACCAAAGTCAGAGAGTCTAATCACAAGGTCCGTTTGTCTAATCTTAGTCTGATGTCTAATCTGCCAAATATAATAGATAGCTGCCAAAGAAACGCTTGCAGAAGCAACAGCTATTGAAACTGTCTGTATGTCAACATCAACCATTCCTAACACCCATGATAGTAGTTTTTGTTTGGCTCGGCCATAACTTCTTCCGGAAACCAAGAACTGAATATCTTCAAGTGGTTCTTATCAGTATCTTAGGTTCTTTCCATTCTTCTCTGAGGATGCTGTATATGCAGCCATCAGTCCATCTTCCAGCAGCGTTCCACAATGCACTTCTAAGTATAGCGCGCGCGGTAAGTTTTCAACTAGAAAAGGGAGAAGAAACTAGAAATAGCCATGCGCGCGATATTTGCCTTGTCGGGCGTAGTAAAAGGAAAAACAGACCAGAGAGAACAGCAGCATGACGGATCTTCGTCGATTGCTTAAGGTTGAGCCTTTGGGCAGGTCTCAGCACTTGCTTTTCAACTTGTTGGAGTTCCGATTCTTCGCTTCGAGTGAGCGGGGAAAGGCTTTGTTCTTCGGCAATCCTCGAGTGTTGATGCCGTTAATCACTATTCCGTATATTCTGGCAGCCGAGATCGTATATTTCAGAGGAAGGCATTTTTGGGTCAAGATGGGTATGCAGAAAGTCGGCGTCCTTGTACTTAGTGCAAGACATGGGGCGGTCTACGTTGATACTTTGGCCGTTTCTCCTTCGTACAGGAGACTTGGAATCGGCTTGCGTATGTTGAGGTGGATTGAGGGAGTGTGTAGGCAGATGGGTGAGGAGTGGCTGGAGATTGCGACTCTGAAGACCAACGTTCCTGCGCTGCGTCTCTATATGGGGTTCGGATTCTGTGTGTTCGCAGAGAAGAAACGCTCAGTCATCCTGAGAAAAAAGGTTACAATCCAATGAAACGAGAAGGTTTATGCAGGTTTTCTTTGGAAAGTGTTAAGCATGTTCTGTAAGTTCCAAGACCTGGGCTGTTTTTTTAGATACCTTGTTTTGGCATGCGCACGCGAAGAAAACATGACATAATTCCTCTGCCGATTTGAACAAGTGCGGAAAAGTTGTAGCCGAACCGAACGGGACTCACTATGTTGTTGAAGGCATCACTAGTTCTAGCGTTTGAGGGATAGCATGAAGAAATTATATGTTTGTGGAAGTTAAGTTCTTGCGTGAGACTGAAGGGATAGGAGACGCAAAGCAATGATCAGCGTCGTGGTTGACATTGATGATACTCTGATTGGCACTGATCGCAGAATGCAAAGTATTTGGCATCATATTCTGAATCGTGAAGTCCCTCTGGAGGCGGTGGAAACCCTAGGTTTGGAGCAGATTTTCACAGAATTCGCGTCATCTGAACAAGAGAAGCAAGCAACCGAGTTTCAGAGGCGATTTTGGGATGTGGTGCTCTGCTTGGAAAAGATCGGCGTTGAGTTGCTTACGCTGGATGAGCCTATTCCTTTTGCGGCTGACGTTCTACAACGATGGAGCAAGCAGTGCACAATAATATACCTTACTGGAAGAACTGAAAACACACGCGGCCTAACCTTGCACGAACTTGAGACTTTCGGTTTTCCCATAGACAGCACCCAACTGTTGATGTTCAATCTTGAAAATTATGCACGGATGCGTGGTGAAAACCCCTCTGGACCGACGCTTGTTGATGGGAAGTCGAAGCTCTTCTCTTCAATATCCAAAGAACACAATGTCGCCAGAGTCGTTGATGACCATCCCAACTACTTTCCAGTTTACAAGCAGTTTGGCGTTCCTGACAGGATTGGGCTGCTTCGCTCAAAACGATATTCATCACAACAATACATCGCCAAAGGTGCCACAAGAGTCGTCGAGAGTTGGAAACAACTTCAAGACGACCCACCAAAACCTGCCTATACAATATTCTGAGAGAAGAATGTAAAGAACCAAAAATACTAACAAAGACATCTTGAGACCGATCGATAGACGACACTAGAATAACACTTAGCGCGCGCGCCATGTTTGACAGAAAAGCTTTGATCTCGTATATCTACGACCAAGGAATCAGATACGGCAACGTTACCCTAACAACAGCCAGCACGCTTGCAGACGGAACCCCGTTCAAGGGAAGCAATGTCATAAGAGTGGTTTTCCCAGACCTCAACAACGACAGAAGAGTCAACCTCCTAGATGTATGCATAGTCCTCATAGCCCTGGGAACCAACCCATCATACCCTCCAGGTACAGGATGCAGACAATGGAATCCTATAGCAGACATAAACAAAGACGGCCGCGTAGACCTCCTTGACCTAGCACTCGTAGCATCCAACTTCGGAGCAACAGTGCCCTAAAGCGCGCGCAGCGGAATAGCCGCACTATTCCTTATCTTAGCGGTAATGACCGTAAAGGACAAAATGGCCGACTAAGAGAGAAGCTTACGCCCGAGAAGTGCGCATGTGCATGCCACTAGTGTTTCGGGTCTGGAGTGTCAATTGACAGCCCGGGCGAAAAGCATTTGATTTTTGTTCTTGCCGACATGTGTTATTGTTCCGATTTTTCTGAGCGAATAAGTCATTCTTCGGGATTGATTAACGGGTATTCCGAGGCTTTCGGCCAGATTTCTGTTCGAAAAGGGATCGAGTAGATCTTTGGGTAGGAATTTGAGGAAATCTGCTTTGTGTTCAAAAACTTCTCTTTCGAAAACGCGGATAAGCTTTCTATCTTCAATGCTTGCGCCTTTTCTTCTCCAGCTTCCTCTTCCATCGTTACACCATATTTCTTCTTCTTCGATCATCAAGACCTCGACGCTGAGATTACCTTTAGAGAAGAAGCTCGGTATTCTGATCAGCTCGCTGAAAAGGTCAGACGGCCGACCTCTTTTCGGAGACCTCCTTCTTCCAGACGTCTCTCCGGTGGCCGTCGATTTATGAACTATCCATTTCGCTTTGGGTATAGGGTAGACTAGGCGAACCTTGTGTTCATTGAGCAGACGTATGAGCTTCGGTTTTATTGCTGAAAAGTTGGCGGTCTGTATTTCGATCAACAGATCCCCTCGCACTATGTCCACTATGAAATCGTCTACCTTGGCTTCTAGTTTGTCTCCCTCAAGATAGTACCATCTCTTTATCTCGGAATGAAGTGAACTTTCCCTTCCTGAACTGGATGCACTATCTATCAAGGTTGAGATCTGCCGCATTTTCTGTATGGTATGGGTTTCACCCGATAAGAAGGTTCCCGGTG
>Ga0209253_10005869_pt1 | contig 10639 bp, 8 predicted proteins | sample FrelakmetBRP12BR_FD_187145 | JGI IMG/M metagenome (GOLD analysis project Ga0209253, IMG submission 187145) | Freshwater lake sediment microbial communities from the University of Notre Dame, USA, for methane emissions studies - BRP12 BR (SPAdes)... | ecosystem: Environmental > Aquatic >... | reverse complement strand
TGACGACTGGTGCAGCGTCGACAGAACAACACCCGCCACAACAAGCGGAATCGTGATCGCCTTGAGGATCTTCAGCGGGAGCTGCATGTTGAACTTCTCGAAGACCACAGGGCTGAATTCGAGGGCGAGCACGGTGGTGTAGAGCATGACGCACCACGCAACCTCGAACATCACCGAGCGGGGATTCCACATGATGATGGCGTGCCAGATCGCCCACGGTCGCCCCAGGTCCGCCAGGAGACCGCAGATGGCCAGTATATACCCCAGGAACGCCGTCAGGATCGTCGGACGAAGGATCGGCCTGAACCTCTCGATATTGAAGACGTACACGATTGCAGCAATGATGAAGCCGCCCGCGGCAAGCCCGACACCCACCAGCATGTCGAACCCGATCCAGAGACCCCACGGAAATGTGTCTTTGAGATTGGTGGTAACCCCGAGGCCCATCGTGTACCGCTGAACGGCCGAGAGAAACCCCGCGGTGATCAGTACCACCGCCACAACCTTCCAGAATGTCAGTTTGAGTAATCCGGGAAATTTCATGGTCATCACCTTTTGGCCTCATGTTGCTCAAGTTGGCTGCGTCGTTCTCCGGCCTCGAAACGGGCCACATCGGTCCGCCGCGCGGTGATCCAGTGAATCCCGAACAGGACCACACCCGCAGCAACGGTGTACTTGGGAATCTGAGAGAGGATCCGCCACGACAGCTCGGGGATGGCTTCTTTGGGGACGTTCATTGGGAGGCCGAGCTGATCGAACGGCACCGCTGAGAGATACATCACCGATGTGCCTCCCGCCTCTTCGAGCCCGTAGATATAGTCAACATATTGCCCGGGATTATCATTGATGCGTTTGCGCGCTTCCTTGACCAATTCATCGCGATCGCCAAACAGCGTAGCCCCTGTGGGGCATACTTCCGCGCAGGCGGTCTGGCCGCCCGCTGCCACCCGCTCGTAGCACATTCGGCATTTCTGAACGCGAGGCGTAATGCTTCCCCACTCGTACCGCGGAATCTCAAACGGACAGGCCTGCATGCAGTAACGGCAACCGAAGCACTTGGTCTCGTCGTAGATCACCGCTCCGGTCTCCTTCTTGGTCAGGGCGCCGACGGGGCACGCCGACACGCATGTCGGGGTGTTACAGTGCATGCAAAGATGGCGGACGAAAATCGTGTCGTCCTTCAAGCCTTTCACCACCGTGTAGTGCGTCGCAGAAAGCTCGGCTGCTTCTTCCTGAGGAAGGCCGTTCGCATCCGCGCAGGCCCGGGAACACTCACGGCACCCGACGCACTTCGTGACGTCAATCAGCAACGATTTGGATTTGAGCATGGTCGTCTTCCTCAGATTACGAGTTGGGCATGAAAGACTTCTGGAATTCCTGCCAGACGGGCGCATCGAAGGATTTCAGCAGTCCCTTCACCGGCAGCCCGCCGTCCTGCATCAGGGCCGGCTCCGGCATCCGGGCAACGAGATACTCCTTCGCAATCATCACCTGCTCCTTCAGCCATTCCGACGCGCGTGACGTATCCACAAACTTCACCGTGGCACCATCCTTCAGCCGGGGCTCCACCCTGACAAGCCATCCGCGGCCATAGGGATCAGTGGCCGCAAGCCCGGGGTTCTTCAGGACCGCGTGATTGACTTCGATGACTCTCCCTTGCACCGGGAGGGCAAGATTGATCTGCCGGTTCCCGTCCCGCAACGTAATGCCGACAACGGGCACCTTCGCGCCGGCGCCGGGGAGGATGATCTTCTCGACAGTGCCGACCAGCCGACTGAGAAATTGGTCCAGGCCGACAACAGCCGAACCGTCCCTCTTCCGGGACACCCAGGTGTGATTCACGGCCAGCTCGAAGCCGGTCGGAACCTGAAGAATCGCGTCCTGATCTGTTTCTGCCACTCTCGCTTTGCGGGCGAGCCGGGCCTTTTCGATAAAATGATCCGCCGCCAGGAACAGGATAAGCGTGAAGAGCACCAGTAAGACTGTCATGATCGTATTCTCCCTCAGGATTGTTTTCGTGGTTCAGTAAGGAAAAACTCATTCGCAATGGCGTTCCACTCCTCATCGGAGCAGCGATCTGCAAGACCGTCAAGGAGAACACCGCCGTCCTGCATCATCAAGGCGGGGGTTGTGGAGAAAAACCTGCGGAATTGACTGGTGACGACATCCTGCCACTGATGCACGGCGCGCCCCGTCAGGAGATTGTGCAGCTGGGAGGAAAGCTTGCTCGGCTTCACTTTGAACAGCCACCCTTCACCATACGGTGAGTTGTTGATGAGTGACGGGTCCTGCAACACTGCTTCGTTCTTCTCGACAACCCATCCGCTCACCGGACTGACCATTCTCAGGTGACGGTTCCCATGCCAAACCTCCCATGCGGCAGACCCTTGATCCAGATGCTTCAACATCCGCGGCAGTTGCACCTGGTTGATCTTGCCGAGGAGGGACTGCGAGAAATCGTCCATGCCCACAACGGCATAGCCGTCGTTGGTCATCCGGATCCAACCGTGCCCTGGATGCACGTACCGTTTCACGAGAACGGGCTCTGCAACCTTTTTCGGCTTCCTTGAGCGCATCAAAGCGATGCTGATGATCACAATGGCCGTCACGAGTGCAAGAATCGCTGACATGACTGGCTCCTTTCTCTTCTGTTCAATCGTTGGACTCTGTTTCGTAGTTGCACATCTCTCTTACTCAAGAACCCTGCCAGAGCAGTGACGATTGTGGCGAAGAATTTCGGCGGCGCAAGCCCATAGAGATCAAGGGCTTGGAGGGAGGACCAATTCATTCCCCAGTTTCGTCGAATTGCCCTACTCTTGCTACTGCTGAAAAATTAATCGGGCGGTTTCACATTGGGCATCAAAAGTAGGTTCAACATCTTCCAGGATGCGGACTTAGCGCATTGTTGCAGTTTTCAACGCTTTGTTGTGAATACCAACACCGTTTGGGATCGGACTCGTGAAATCAGGATGTTGTGATAATCGGTCCTGATGAAGATCTCTACCCGAGACGTGGCGCCGTTCGTAGTGAAAGGTGACAGTCACTTAGGTGAGCGTCACCCTACGGCGCACAAGCCGAATCGCTACATGCCAGGCGCAATCCCCCCCAACACGTGGGATTCGCCGAATTCCAGAATCAGAAAACCCTTTTCACTTTTGAGAAAACTTGAGCTGCCATTTCGTATGGTTTGATCCTCCATCATTTAACCCCCTGCGGAATCTCGGTTTAAACGCCGCCTGAGAGGATTCACCGCTGAAGTTCTGGCTCCTGCCACACCGGGTCGTTGGCACATCAAATGTTACCCTACTTGTCGTGAAAAGGTTGTTCCTTCCAAAGTCCAAGTCAATTCAAGGGGTATCGTATGTCCGACTACGTCAGAAGTCTGATTGCGCAAGTGAAAGCCAAAAATCCCGCCGAGCCGGAATTCCATCAGGCCGTGCAGGAAGTCGTCGAATCACTCGAACCGGTGTTGCAGCGTCATCCCGAATACCGCTCGGCAAAAATCCTCGAACGGATGGTGGAACCTGAGCGCGTTATCATGTTTCGCGTTCCGTGGGTCGATGATCAGGGCGATATCCACATCAATCGCGGATTCAGAGTTCAGATGAACAGCGCTATCGGCCCTTACAAAGGCGGCCTCCGCTTCCATCCCTCCGTGACGCTCGGCATCCTGAAGTTCCTCGCCTTCGAACAGGTGTTCAAGAACAGCCTCACGTCGCTCCCCATGGGGGGCGGAAAGGGCGGCTCGGATTTCGACCCGAAAGGCAAGAGCGACCATGAGGTCATGCGCTTCTGCCAGAGTTTCATGACAGAGCTGTTCCGCCACATCGGCCCGGATACGGACGTCCCCGCAGGCGATATCGGCGTTGGGGCGCGCGAAATCGGATATCTCTTCGGCCAGTACAAGCGCCTTACGAGAGAGTTCTCCGGCGTGCTGACCGGCAAAGGACTCAATTGGGGAGGCTCGCTGATTCGCCCCGAGGCAACAGGATACGGAGTGGTCTACTTCGCAGAGGAGATGCTGAAATCCAAGGGGATGAGCTTCGCCGGAAAGACCGTCGCGGTCTCCGGGTTCGGGAATGTCGCCTGGGGGGCAGTCGAGAAGGTCACTGAACTCGGCGCCACGGTCGTGACACTTTCGGGTCCCGACGGCTTTGTCTATGACAAAGACGGGATCAAAGGCGAGAAGATCCATTATATGCTCGAAATGCGTTCCAGCGCCCGCGATCGGGTTCAGGATTTTGCCGATAGGTTCAAGGTCGCCTTCCACCCCGGCAAGCGCCCCTGGTCAGTGAAGGCGGACGTCGCTCTCCCGTGCGCCACACAGAACGAGCTCGATGAAAACGATGCCCGAGAGCTTGTGAAGAACGGATGCCTCTGTGTGACCGAAGGAGCCAACATGCCGACAACTCTTGGAGGCGTGAAGGTCTTCCAGGATGCCGGCATCCTTTACTCACCGGGGAAGGCCTCCAACGCCGGCGGCGTGGCTACGTCGGGACTCGAGATGAGCCAAAACAGCATGCGCCTCCCCTGGCCGAAGACCGAAGTCGACCATCGGCTCCACCAGATCATGACGAGCATCCATAAGGCATGCGTGGAAACCGCGGCGAAGTACGGCACCCCCGGTAACTACGTAAACGGTGCAAACATCGCCGGCTTCCTGAAGGTGGCCGATGCCATGATGGACCAGGGCCTCGTGTAAACCCCTCCGCACGCGAGCCCGCTGCCGATCACGGCGGGCTCGCGCGTTCTTCCTCCCTTGCGCGTCAGAGGCAATTCTCGTATTATGAATCCCATGAATATCTTCGACCGCTTGAACATCGAAGACATTGAAGGGAGCCGCACCAGGGATTTCCAGAAACTGATGCGCTTCAAGATCAGGGATATCCTCCTGGTGTCCAGTTTCTATGACCAGTACCTTTTCGAAGAGGACGGACGCCTCTACGAGCTGATCCGCCAGGAGTTCCAGGTTCTCAACCTGAGCCACGCCCCCGAAATCACGCATGTCACCAGCGGCTCCGAGGCTCTGGATCTGATCGAATCCGGCGAGCATTTCGATCTCATCATCACGACCCTCCATATCGAGGACATGCACGTCATTCAGCTGGCGCGCAAGATCCTCGATCGGAAACCCGACGTCCCGATTGTCCTCCTCGCGTACGACAACCGCGAACGGAAGGAGCTCGTCACGAATTATGATACGTCCATCTTCGACCGGATTTTCATCTGGCAGGGTGACTATCACCTCCTGATCGCCATCATCAAGTATGTGGAAGACCGCTTCAACGTGGAGAACGACACACGGAACGGCGGCGTCCAGGTGATCATCCTCGTGGAAGACGACGTCAAGTTCTATTCCACGTACCTTCCCCTGATCTATACCGAGATCCTCAACCAATCACGCCGGCTGATATCCGAAGGCGTCAACCTCACGCATCGATTCCTCCGGATGCGCGCGAGGCCCAAGATCCTCCTCTGCACCACGTACGAAGAAGCATGGGCCTATTACGAGAAGTACGAGGAGTTCATCCTCGGCATCATTTCGGACATCAACTTCAAGAAGGGTGGGGTAAAAGACCCTGAAGGGGGCTTCACATTTGCGCGGACCGTCAGGAGCCGGCACGAGGACATCCCCATCCTTCTCCAGTCCAGCAACCGCGATCTTGTCGACCAGGCCCGGAGCATGGGCGCTTCCTTCCTCTGGAAGAGCTCTCCGAGACTCCTGCATGACCTGCGCGATTTCATGCTGGACAACTTCGGATTCGGGGACTTCGTCTTCCGGGGACCTGGTGGCAGCGAAGTGGGCCGTGCCAACAACCTCAGCTCCCTTTCCCACTTTCTCCATGTGGTCCCCGACGAGACCATCGTCCACCACGCCCGGCGGAATCATTTCTCAAACTGGCTGAAGGCACGCACGGAGTTCTGGCTGGCCCACCGGCTCCGGCCCAGGAAGGTGTCGGACTTCGCCTCCGTCGCCGACCTGAGACAGGAACTGATCACGTCCCTGCAACGGTACCAGGAGGTCCGGCAGCGCGGCGTCATCACGGACTTCACGAAAGAGACGTTTGACCCCAAGAACAGTTTTGCGCGCATCGGCGGCGGCTCACTCGGCGGAAAGGCCCGCGGTCTCGGGTTTATCAACACGCTGATTAACAACTACAACATCCATGACCGCTTCGCCGGCGTGGAAATTTCCGTTCCGTCTGCCGTCGTCATCGCCACCGACGTTTTCGATCGCTTCATGGAGGATAACCGCCTCGACGGAATCGCGCAGACCTCGGCCGATGACGATGAGTTGATCCGGCGTTTTCTGGATGCCCCTCGGTTTCCACAGGATATCGTTGACAGGCTCGTCGATTTCCTTGATATGATCCGGGAACCGCTTGCCGTTCGCTCCTCAAGCCTCCTCGAAGACTCTCAGTACCAGCCTTTCGCGGGCGTCTACGAGACGTACATGATCCCGAACAACAACCCCGACGACCGCCTCCGGCTACAGGAACTGCTGCAGAGCATCAAGCTCGTCTACGCATCCACGTACATGCGTCACGCCAAAGACTACATGAAGGCGACCGATTACCGCTTTGAAGAGGAGAAGATGGCGGTCATCGTCCAGCGAATGGTGGGCGCGAAACGGAACGGCCGCTTCTACCCCGATTTCGCAGGCGTGGCGAAATCATACAACTTCTACCCCGTCCTGCCACAGAAGTCCACCGATGGCATCGTGCTCGTGGCCCTCGGCCTCGGCAAGACCGTCGTCGACGGTGGTAACGTGGTCCGCTTCTGCCCGAAGTACCCGCGCCACCTCATGCAGTTCTTTTCTGCGCATGAGACGATCCGGAACGCCCAGCAGAATTTCTACGCCCTCAACCTCGACGAAAGCATGACCAACGACGGATCGCGAACCCCCGACGCTTTCGTGCAACGCTTCGATCTCGCCAACGCCGAGGAAGACCAGGCACTCTATGCGGTCGGGTCAACCTACTCCGCCGACAATGAATCCGTCCACGATGGAATCTCACGTCCCGGCCGCCGTGTGGTGACGTTCGCGCCAATCCTGAAGCACAAGGTCTTTCCGCTGTCGGAGATCCTGGACCTGATCCTGGAAATGGGGACCTGGGGAATGGGAACGGCCGTCGAGATAGAATTCGCGGTCAACCTGGATGTCCCTCCGGGCAGCCCGAAGGAGTTCGGCTTCTTGCAGATCCGTCCCCTCGTTTTGAGCCGGGAAATTGAGGAGCTGTCCGTGGAAACTTCCAACCGCTCGGACCTCCTGTGCGAGAGTGCCCAGGTGCTCGGGAACGGCGCCTACACCGATATCCATGATCTGGTCGTCGTTGACATCCATGCGTTTGATCGGGCAAAAAGCCGCGATGCGGCGGCCGAAGTCTCCCGCCTCAACGCCAAGCTGCTTGCCGAGAATCGCCCGTATGTCCTGATTGGCGTCGGCCGTTGGGGAAGCCTCGACCACTGGCTCGGCATTCCCGTCACGTGGGACCAGATCTCCGGCGCGTGCACAATTGTTGAATCAGGGTTCAAAGACTTCGACGTCACGCCATCGCAGGGCTCTCATTTCTTCCAGAACATTACGTCGTTCCGGGTCGGATATTTCACCGTGAACGCAGACTCTGCAACCTCCTTTATCGATTGGGAATGGATCTCTGGCCAACAGGCAGCCGAGGAACTCCGGTACACCCGCCACCTTCAATTCACCGACCCGATCACCGTCCGGATCAACGGCCATAAGGGCCGAGGCATCATCCTCAAACCGGGGGCCACACCCTCCGCCTGACAACTCCGGCTCGAGATCCCTATGCCCCAGATCGTACTCCGACGTAGCCGATTGATCCTCCCCCTTGCCTTCACCGCTGTCATGGCAACCGCGTTCCTCATACACAGCCCGGCCCGGGAGAACGCTTTCGTCAGCTGGGACGACAACATGTACGTGACCGACAATCCACGGGTGCAGAACCTCACCCGGGAGAACGTCGCATGGTTCTTCACCCACCCCTACTTCCGATCATATACTCCCCTCACCCTCGTTTCCCATGCCGTGGATTATGCGCTGTGGGGAGAAGACCCGCGAGGACACCATCTGCACAATGTGCTGCTCCATACACTGAACACCGGCTGGATCTTCCTGCTGGGATTACTCCTGATCACCCGCACGCGTTACGCCGCCTCCGGCCAGGGCCAACCCGGCAGCATTTCGCCCCTCAGCGCTCCCGACGACTCGGCGTTGCTCGGCGCCGCAATGGGTGCCCTCCTCTTCGCACTCCATCCACTGCGGGTCGAATCTGTCGCGTGGGTTTCAGACCGGAAGGACCTCCTCTGCGGATTCTTCCTCCTTCCCTCCCTGATTTCCTACACACAGTATCGCATCTCACCAGACCCATGGACCCGCAGAAGATGGTACGCGCTCTCCCTGGGATTGTTCATTCCCGCCCTCCTCTCCAAATCAATCGCGACGACCGCCCCGGCCGTCATGATCATTCTGGATTTCGTTCTCGACGGAAGCTCTGCATGGAAGTCCAGGAAGTGGGCAGTTCTCACGGAGAAGATTCCCTTTCTCGCCCTTTCCGGAGTTGTGAGCGCAGCCGCAATTGCCTCCCTCCCCGGGGACGCTGGAGAATTCCAGCTGGCCCGCGACATGAGCAACGCACAGAGATATTTCCTGCCGTCCTATTCCATGACGTTCTATCTGGGAGAAACCTTCTGGCCGAGGAACCTCGCAGCGGTCTACGATCTCCCGGCTTCGGAAACGATGGCCGTCTACACGCTCTTGATGGTCCTGCTCACGGCGTTGTTTATTGTCGTCGCCAGACTCTTCTCTCCCATGGCCCTGCTGACGTGGCTCTCGTACGTCTTTGTGGTCAGCCCGACGGTCTTCTTTCTCTCCTCCGGGATCCAGCCGATCGCAGACCGATATACGTACCTGGCAACGCCGGGCTTCTTCCTTCTTGCGGGGGGCGCGATCGCGCATTTCTGGCAAACGGGAAAGAATGAACGGCGCCTTCGGCTGGCACGGATCGCCATTGTAGCACTATTGATTCCCGTGCTTGCTGCGTGCGTGATTCTCTCGCACCGGCAGATACGTATCTGGCAGAACTCGCCATCGCTCTGGAGCCACGCCATCACAATCTCACCGGGTGTGGCCGCGGCGTGCAACGGTCTCGGCGCTGCCATGGGCCAGAACAAGCGCACGGACGAGGCAATTGCCCTGTTCAAGGAAGCGGTGCGTCTGCAGCCGAAGTACTCGCTCGCCTGGAACAACCTGGGGATTGTGTTTCTATCCAGAGATGAGGTTACAAGCGCGGCCGACTGCTTCCGCAGAGCGATCGAGTGTTCACCGGGCTATCTTGGACCATACCTCGCGCTGGGAGCTATCGCAGAGAGAGCAGGAAAAGACGCAGACGCATGGAAGTACTACAGGAAGGCAAGGACGATTGACCCCCATTCCGTCGTCGCACACATGGGGCTGGCACGCCTGTTTGCGGCGGAAGGAACAACCGACTCGTGTGTCGTGTCCTTGCAGCGTGCTCTGGGTGAAGGCGCCGCGGATCCTCTCACGTATGTGAATGCCGGCACAATCTACGAGCGGATCGGAGATACGACTGCGTCAATCGCCGCTTTTTCCCGCGCGGCCCGCTTTGGCAATTCCGATGCCCAGAGAGAGCTAAAGGAGAAAGGAGTGCGGTGGTAGCGTCCTTCTCACAACGTCAACGTACAGGATTACCCGTGCGTTCACGTCTGTACTTCCGAGCAACGGCTCAGGTTGTGCGGCGCGAGGAGGGGACATTGAAGGCGAGGTGCCGAAAACACCGGCTGCAACTGTTCTACTGTTCGAAGATCCCTACGATCGATGCCGAGCCGAGAAGATGTGCTTTCATCAGCTTCTCCGCTTCGGTTGAGGTGGCCGAAGGTACCAGCGAAAGCCCGGGGAGATCCAGCGCGTAGACGGTCATGACATATTCGTGGGGCCCGCTCCCGCGCGGAGGTTTCGGCCCTCCGTACCCTTGGCTGCCGTAGCTGTTCTGCAGCTCCATGGCTCCCGGGGGCATGTCCTTCCGCGATCCGGAAGCACCTTCCGGAAGCGCGGAAGCAGTTTCCGGGATGTTCACCACGAACCAGTGGACCCAGTTGCCCGCGATCGGGTGACGATCGATGATCGAGAAGCAAAACCCTTTCGTCCCTCCAGGAACATCCGTCCACACCACCGGAAGAGAAATGTTCCGTCCGCCGGCTACTCCGCGGTAAGCATACACCGGTGGAATCAAATTCCCTGGAAGCAACGCTGGACAGCTGACCTTCACGATTCCTCTCCCTTGTGATCTGAGGAATCGTCACTCTTGCCGACACCCGCCCGCTTCGCAGGAATGTGGCGCCTGATCTCTTCCCTGATCTCATTCATGTCCGCCCTTCCCTTCCGGAAGTACTTCACGCCTTGCGCTTGAAGCTCGAGCACCTCCCGGTGACCAAGGTCCCGCCCTGAAATGATTGCTATGGGGATCTTCTTCGTCGCTGCATCAGCTTGGAGGTCCTTGATGAAGTCGAGACCATCTTTTCGACGCAAAGCCAGATCCGTCAGAATCAACACCGGCTTGTGCTCCTTCGCCCAGGAAACTACGTCCGGCTCATGAAT
>Ga0209253_10005868_pt1 | contig 10639 bp, 10 predicted proteins | sample FrelakmetBRP12BR_FD_187145 | JGI IMG/M metagenome (GOLD analysis project Ga0209253, IMG submission 187145) | Freshwater lake sediment microbial communities from the University of Notre Dame, USA, for methane emissions studies - BRP12 BR (SPAdes)... | ecosystem: Environmental > Aquatic >... | reverse complement strand
TCGACCATTTTTTCTTTCGATCTGATCTCGGGTGAACTGGTTTTTGCTTTTTGAATAAGCTCGTCCAGGGAATGACTGTAGGGGGTTTTGGGAAGATTGGCGGGACGGCCAAGAGGCTCGTTGGCCTTTCTGCCAATGGTTATGTTGAGCATCCCCGTAAGGGTTTCAATTTTCTGTTTCTGCATCGTTTCTTTTTCGAGAAGCATATATTTTTCTGTCTGGGCCATGACCACTTCCTGCTGAGAACCCATCCCTGAGGAATAACGGGCCGTGGCTGCATCCTCTATCCTCGAAAAAAAGTCTGTAGTCTCTTTTAAGATATCGATGCTTTTGTGTGCCAGGAAGAGATCATAATAGAGTTGTTTGACTGTTGTTACGATCTTGAGCTGTGTTGCTGTATGCATGGCCTTCAGGCTTTCCATGTCTTTTGTTGCCATCTCGCCCTTTAACGCTTGTTTTCCTGGAAAAAGGAACATTTGGGACAAGGAAAACATACCGTAGGCATCCGGTTCTTCACCCAGGGTGAACTTGTTGAAACCTTCATTCTGATATCCAAACATGAACATGGGGTCAGGGAGACTTTTTGCCTGGGGTATTTTATGCTTCGAGGCTGAAACCCTTGTTTCCGAGACGAGAAGTTCAGGGCTATTCTTGAGAGCTTCGTCTATCAGCTGGTTTAAGTTGAGAGGTTCATCTGCGGAGACGCTTAGCGCATAGCGCATAGCAGAAGACATAAAGAACAGAACCAAGGTCAGAGCAATGATGAGCCTTATACAATACGCCCTTCTTTTTGCAATAAACTCCGAACTTCGTTCCGACCCGGTTGTTAACGCCGGGTGCCCCGGATTAGTGAACTCCGAACAATTTCTACTTCGCATCGATGGTAAATTTTGCCGACGTAGTCTTTCCTGACCGGGTAATTCTTACCTCATTATTCCATGATCCTGCCATAGAATAGTTTATCTGTGCCTTATATAAATTTCCTTTAAGTTCTGTGTCAGTCTTATAATTCATGGGAGCCATGCCGGGCATGGGGGGCATAGAGTAGGCAACGACAATCTTTGCATCAGTGACAACCTTGCCGGAAGTATCGGTGATCGATATTTCTATATTGTTTTTACCGGCTACAGGAGGATTCTTATCTATCTTGATGAGGACGTCATACTCTCCTGCTTTCTTGCTGACTTCATATTCTTTTGCGGTAACGATGTTTGCCGAACAGACAGCGGCAAACAGAGAAACTATTATCAAAAGAAGCACTCTTTTCATTTTTTCCTCCTAATATTTGATACTCTAATTTCAGGCAGTAATTGCCATTTGTCAACGGCTGTGAGTTAGAAATGCTTCAAATATTGCGTAATGATTTAACCCTATGAGCTCTTGGTAGCTTTAGGAAAGGAAGCGCTAACTCATCTGCATGCAATTGCATCGATCTCTACCAGGGCACCACGTGGCAGGGCTGCCACTTGGATAGTTGCCCTCGCAGGAAAAGCACCGGAAAAAAATGCTTCATAAATCTGGTTGACCTCCTGGAAGGCTTTAAGGTCTGTGAGATAGATCGTTGTCTTCACTACGTCGGCCATTGTATATCCTGCGGCTTCAATAACCGCCTTGAGATTATCCATGACTCGTTGTGCCTGTTCTGCGGCTGATACTCCTGTGATCTCTCCTGTTATGGGGTCAAGGGGTATCTGGCCTGAACAGAATAAAAGTTCTGACGTCCCGACCATTATCGCCTGTGAATAGGGTCCTATAGCCTCAGGTGCATTCTTCGTTGCAACTATTTCCCTCATTATTTAGCTCCCTCTTACCTTTACAAGCTCACTCACGATGCTGAGCGCGATCTCTTCGGGGGTTTCAGCGTTGATGTCAATTCCGATCGGGGCATGGATGGCTGTGAGAAGTTTTTCATCGACGCCCTTTGCCTTCAGAGCCTCGAAGATAATGTGTACCTTCCTCTTGCTGCCTATCATTCCAATATACCGGTGCGGAACTTTAAGAACTTCCTCAAGGACAATAGCGTCATGTTTGTGCCCCCTCGTTACGATGACTGCGTAAGGCTCCGTATCCGTTGGGAAGTGTTGTGATAAGAAATCAAAATCATCAACAATAATCTCATCTGCATCAGGAAACCTCTCCTGATTCGCGAAATCTCGCCTGTCATCCATGACGATGATATAAAATCCTACCATTTTGGCTATCTTTGATATTGACTGTGAAATGTGGCCAGCTCCGTAGACATACACCACAGAAGATGGCATCACAGGTTCAATGATCAATTCCTTCAAGAGGCTTGGTTTCTTGTCATTCAACTTGCCTGTAAGTTCAGCAATGGTGGCTGGATCCAACTTGTCGCCAATGAACTCTCCAGCGGCATTAATAAATGTTTTTGCGTACGACGATCCTTCGAATCTTGTTACAACGAGACCTCGCTGTCCTCTCTTCTCGGCCGTTAAGATAGCCTCAAAGAGTTCTTGGTGGCGTGTAAGCACTGGCTCCATGAAGATGTCCAGATTGCCGCCACAGATCATGCCTTCATCTTCCACTTGTCTGCCATCCATGGCATAGTGAAAGAGTCTAGCCTTGCCCGATTGTAATATTGTCTGAGCTTCCTGCCAGGCTTCAGCCTCGACGCAGCCACCGCCGATGGTGCCGAAGAGTTTCCCACCTTCTTCTATAAAAATCTTTGCACCTGCGTCACGGGGTGTAGCGCCTACCCGGCGCACTATCGTTGCAAGAACACCCCGTTTTCCATGATCTAAAGAGCTTCTGATCGTGTCATATATACTCATTGTGCTTTAAATTGCCTTCCTGGTCGCAGACCTAGATCACGGCATCCGATGCCTTAGCCTCATCAAGGCCGGCGAGGAGGCCATCAAAGAGGGCTGTGGAGAGGTATCGTTCACCGGCATCAGGGAGGATGACGACTATGGTCTTGCCCTCGTTCTCAGGTTCCTTTGCAATGCGCGCGGCAGCGACCACTGCGGCACCGCACGAAATACCGGCAAGGATACCTTCCTCCTTGGCCAATCTTCGCGCCATCTCAATGGCCTCATCATTGCTGACCGTTTCTATCCTGTCGACAAGGGTCAAATCCAGGACTTTCGGTACAAAACCGGCTCCGATCCCCTGGATCTTGTGAGGACCCGGCTTAATCTCTTCTCCGTTTCTTGCCTGGGTTAAGACCGGAGAATGAATGGGCTCTACTGCAACAGAGATGATTGGTTTTTTACGTGTTTGTTTAAAGTAGCGGCTTACACCGGTAATGGTTCCACCTGTTCCGACACCGGAAACGAAAATGTCCATGTTTCCATCGGTATCATCCCAGATTTCAACGGCTGTCGTCGTCTCATGAATAGCCGGATTGGCAGGGTTCTCAAATTGCTGGGGCAGAAAGTACCGGGAAGGATCGGAAGCCGCTATATCCTCCGCCCTGGCAATGGCACCTTTCATTCCCTTTGCCGCCTCTGTGAGTATCAGGTTCGCACCGAGCACCCGCAGTACTTTGCGTCGCTCAATGCTCATGCTCTCAGGCATAGTGAGGGTCAATTTGTATCCCCGGGCTGCAGCCACATAGGCGAGGGCAATGCCGGTGTTACCCGAGGTAGGCTCAACAATCTCCATTCCCGGCTTCAATTTGCCTGATTTTTCTGCATCCCATATCATGGCAGCACCTATGCGGCACTTCACAGAATAGGCTGGATTTCTCCCTTCGATCTTCGCAAGCACCGTGGCTTTTGCGCCATCTATCACCCGGTTCAGCCGAATGAGAGGCGTCTTTCCTATTGAAAATGAATTATCCTGATAAATTGTTCCCATATGTTACCTCCTAAAAGTCTTTAGCGTTAATCATTATCTCATCGAGCAGCAATTAATTCATACTAAAGTAATAGGAAAAGTATAAATTAAGAGAAAGGGCTTGTCAAGCATTTTTTAAAGCTTGACATTTAAGAATTAAAACAGAGGGTTGGGTTCGATATTTTTCTCCCAACCATCAAAGAAAGATGTTAACGGATCATTTTACCTTGCAGATATAATCCTGATCCAGTTCAAAGGATAGAGGTTTCGAGGAGAAAGAGTTGCAGTCGAAGGCTTGGCATTGCCCGTAGAGATCAAGACAGGTTAACTAATCTGGATCCGATGGGTATTCCAACGGTCCTTGTATGAAGAGTTCATTGTATGGATTTTTTCCCTCTAATAAAAATTTGCCCCCGTACAAGAACTGATAAAGATCGAGCCCCCACCTTTCGTTGTCGAAATGATTATTTGTGTAAGATTTAAAAATTAGCTGCCCAACAGAAAATACTACCATAGAAGTAAAAATACAGACACTAGCGATCTTGAAAAGTTTCTTATTGTGAAGATTCATTTTGTACCGAATTTAATCTATTCTACACATCACCCCTGGTTAGGTCAAGCCTACAAGCAACACTAATTTTAATGCTTTGTCTCAGAAGATGTTTTTCAGTATAATACATGCAATCATCAACACGTGGCTTACGATGCGACTGTCGTTTGCAAGAACAAATGTTGTATGCTACTCCTATGACCTTATTATTTGTATTTTATGAGAAAGAAGGCTTATGGCAGCGTTCATTAAGAAAATAAATTTTCTCCGCAGTTTAATGGGAAAGGAAGTTGCTTACACCGGGCCTTTCCATGTAACAGTAGACGTAACCCGCAGGTGTAACCTTAACTGCATCGGTTGTCGTTATCATTCTCAAGCAATAGAAAACATACAGTCTCCAGGAAACCAGAAAGTCCTGGATATCGACCCCCTTCTTTTCAAAAATCTCTGCCGTGAACTTGCGGCGCTGGGAACAAAGGCAATTGATCTTTCGGGGGAAGGCGAACCACTCGTCAACAAGGATCTCTTCCAACTAATCTCTGTGGCAAAAACAACGGGTCTTGATGTGACCGTGTTTTCCAATGGCACCTTGCTTGATTCTCAACATATTGAATCCCTTATCAACTCGCAATTAGATCGCCTGAAGGTAAGCCTGTGGGGGTCAACAAAAGATGTGTACGAAAGCAATTACCCGGGAACGAATCCTGATTATTTTGATAGGATCGTAGATGGGTTAAAGCGTTTAGCCTCAGCCAAACAAAAACATGGGAGTTTAAAGCCTGCAGTCATCGTACACCACCCCATCAACCGCAATAATTACCGCACCCTTGAAGAATTTGTAGCGCTTGCTCACAAGACGGGTTGTGATGGAGTTTCTTTTTCCCCCCTGAAAACGCGTCGTGGTGGGTTAATCTCGGTTTCTCTTCAGCCAGAAGAAGAAAAAGAAGTGTTGTCTTGCCTTTCAAGCCTTCAGAGCAAGGCGAGCACTCTCGGACTGAAGAACAATATTAAAGATACCCTTCGTCGTTATGAAGTGGGGGAAGCTGTATGGCGAATGTTTCCATGTTATGTTGGCTTTCTGATGACCCGCGTAAAGGTTGATGGTACAATAGTTCCCTGCAACCCCTGTAACTTACCGATGGGTAACCTCAATGAAAGTAGTTTTCAAAAAATCTGGAACAACGATGCCTACAGGGAATTCCGGCAACAGACAAGTACCCGACAAGGTCTTGCTGCAATGGAGCCACACTGTGACTGCGGGTATTGTTGTTATCTCAATGATAATTGCCGGGTGCACCGCGTGTTCAAATGGATTTCTCCATGGACGAAAAGTTAATGGCAAAGGAGGGTCAATTGCCCAGCGACATGATCCAAAAAATTATGAATGCTATCCGCGCGGTTTCAGCACGTCGGATTTATACGGAATTGGATCAGATACCTTTTGAGTATCAACATGTTCCCCTCAGGAAGCTCCTCAATTGGATCATGGTTGAAGCAGGGGTTCATCTTAGATCTCAAAAGCCTTGGGGATTTCCTACCCACCTTCATATAGAACCTTCGACACTGTGCAACTTAAAGTGTGCCTTCTGTCCAGTCACTACGGGCATGGAACGACCCACAGGTCTTATGACCTATGACGTCTTTAGAAAGACGATCGATGAGTTGGCGGATTACTTGTTTTTGATCCTTCTCTGGGACTGGGGAGAGCCATTTCTCAACCCTGAAATCTACGACATGATTACCTATGCAAAACAAAAAGATGTCAAGATAATTTCGAGCACGAACGGACACGTGTTTGCACAGCCGGGCAATGCTGATAAGCTTGTTCGCTCGGGTATAGACGCCATCATTTTTGCAGTTGACGGGATCAGCCAGGGGACATACGAGCAGTTTCGCAAGAATGGAAACTTGAACATGGCCTTAAAGGGCATTGAGAATGTTGTTGCGGCCAAGCTCTCTCTCAAGAGCAAAACACCAATTATCAATTTCCGTTTCATACCCATGAAACACAACGAACATGAAATACCATTGTTGGAGGATTTTGCCCGCTCCCTTGGCGTCGATATCCTGACTCTCAAGTCTCTCAACCCGCACGATCATGGCGAGGTTAATGCCAACATAGCAACTGGTCTCACATTCATGCCTCAGGATCCACGGTATCGGCGGTTTGTCTACGATGAAAACGGCTCACGCATCCGTCTTGCACGAAATCCCTGTAAAAGACCGTGGATGAATCCATCCATCCACTGGGACGGGAAGGTATCCCTGTGCACCTTCGATGCCCAGGATCACTATGTTATGGGAGATCTGGTGAAAGAGAGCTTCAGAGATATCTGGCGGGGCGAGATCTATTCGAAGTTCCGTCGCCAGTTTCGGCACAACTACCGTTCCATACCCTTTTGCGACGGGTGTACGAATGCCTTTAAGGGGGGAGAGTGCGGATCTGAGGTGATCAGGGAACGATATGTATTCAACAGTGATATTTTTAAGAAGATAGTAAAGGAATAAAAAAACTCAAGAGAGGGGCGGCAACAGTGGTTAAACTTGGATTGGTGGGTTGTGGCAATGTTACCGAGAATCGTCACCTCCCAGCATTAAAACAAGTGAGCGGCATCGAGGTGGTCGCTGTAGCCGATGCTGATAATGGCCAACTCAACAAGGTTGCAGACAGGTTTCACATCAAGAAGCGTTTCCCAGGGTTATCCCCCATTCTCGATGACCCAGATATTGACGCGGTAGGTATCATTACTCCAGTCCAATTCCATGCCGAGATGGCCATGGAGGTGATGAGCGCCGGGAAACATCTCTTCCTCGAAAAGCCGTTGGCGTTACGACTCGATCAAGCCGATCAGCTTGTTGAGAAGGCTGAGCAAGCACGGTGTCAGGTTATGCTGGGATTCAATCTTCGGTGGCATCCCTTTGTGCGCCAGGCCAGGGAGATTATCAAGAGTGGTTCCCTGGGTCACATTGAAATGGTGTTGTCTGTTTCCACCACCGGCACCCGATTTAACCCGAAGGCTCCTGTATGGATGGATCGGCGCGAATCGGGTGGTGGAGTTCTGTTTGAATACTCCGGGCACTTTTTTGACCTGTGGCGATTTTTGTTTGATGAAGACGTTGAACAGGTTTTTGCTGTCAGCCGATCTGATGAGTGGGATGATGTGTCAGCGACTGTCAACATGCGCATGACGAATGGCATCCCGGTAATCTCCGCATTTTCAGAGGCAACAACCACGAACAAGGAGATTCATATTTATGGACAAACTAGTAGCTTGAGCGTTTCTCTCTATCGCTTCGATGGTATGAAAATTATTCCAAGATCACATCCGCCGGGTGGTATAGCCGGCCGGCTGCAAGACATTGTACACACGATTGGACAGATCCCCAACGCCCTGTCAAACCGTAGGTGGGGAGGGATCCACAATTCGGCTTTTGCAGCAGAGTGGCAGCATTTTGCAGACTGTATAAAAAAGAATATCAAGCCAGAATGCACCTTTGTAGATGGGAAAAAAGCATTGCAGGCAACCCTGGCTGCCATGGAATCTGCAGGAACAACCGAACCAGTTTGGCTATCGCATGGGACAGTGTAGTGCGACAATGATTGTGATTACGAACCTGCCGCCGCAGATCATGGATGAAAATGTAGTTACTATTATTGATGCATGGGAGAGCCTGGAGACACTTCGCAACCACTTGGTTGCTTCTCACATGCTTGCCTATCAGGAAAGAGCGAACGATATTGTCGAAAACGTCGCTCTCAAGGAGCTTCAGGAAGCATAGCGCTACTATGGGAATGTGGTAAGACGTCTTTTGAGTGGAGGATTGTGCCAATGAAAGCTAGATCACTTATCGTGATAATTAACATAGCGCTCCTGATAATAACGGTTGTGGTTCTTGTTCGTTTGTTAACAAAGAACACCTCTCCTGGCTATGATTTTCACTGCTTCTGGTATGGAGGGAATTTAATCTGGCAGAGCACTGACCCTTATAAAGCATTTCTGGAAAAGCAAAAGGTAACACTGCCGGTAAGATATTTGGATGGTGTGGTAGCGAAAGATGGTCCAATAGATCCTTTTGATGTGCAATGTGTTCCAGGCAATACAGCGCCGATAGTGTTTCTCCTATCCCCACTTGCACGTTATTCATGGGGTACTGCCATTACAGCCTGGAGCATCATAAACCTTATACTTGCTTTTGCGACTGTATGGGTTCTCCTGAAACTTCTGGGACAGAAAGCTGCTTCCAACAAGGGCATACTGCTTCTTCTTCTGATGTTAGCTCAATTGCCTACCCGAGAAATGCTGGAGACTGGACAGACAAGTATGCTTGTAACGTTCTTTATGTTCTTATCGATGTTTTTCAGCTATCGAAATAGGACCCCCATAAGGGCTATCATATCGGGTGTTTTTCTCGGGTTTGCTTTGTCGAAACCCCTTTTGACTTTTCCCCTTGTCCTCGTGTTAATGTACCGTTGCCGAGCAATCGAAGTGCTGACGGCAGGATTCATTCAGCTCATAGGCGTTTGGTGCGTTACATTTTTAGGAACGAGCATTTCAGAAGTCTTTGCAGAGTATTACAGGATATTTATGATGCACGCTGGCCCGGGTACTGCGGATGGCATGTACCTCACTGCTGGGCTCCTGAAAGGATTGCAGCCATACTCATATGTAATTATTATCGCCGGATCTGTAGCCTTGGGTATTGTGCTGCTTAAATGGCATCGTGACAGATTGGGAATGCGGGGAGAAGAAGTGGGGATTGATCTTGCCTTGCTGACCGTTGTGATGCTATGGAACCTTTTAGTTTTCTATCACCGAAGATATGACTACGTGTCAGCAATCTCCTTTCCCGCTCTTATTATTTTCATATTAGGTGATCACTATCAGGCAGTAAAATTGTCTACTACTGAGCGAACTGTGGTCAATTGTTTTACAGGTTTGTTAATGGTATTTTGGATTTTTCCCATAAAACATGCCGTGGGTGATATGGCACATCGTTACCTCTTTAATAGTTTTACGCTTGTTGCTTTAGCTATGTCGACGTGGATTTTGTTCCGCTTAGTGCCTGTGAAGGTTCAGGAGCGGTGCTGTCAACATGTGGGAGCCAAGCAGAGCGAAGATCTACATGCGAACTCCTCTAGCAGGAGTCTGGAACCTAGGATATAGGATTGTATCTCTCAGTAATCATACCAGCATACAACGAAGAAAGGCGTCTCCCTATGTATTTGGAAACAGTCTTGACCTACCTACGATCAAAGCCCTTTCAGTCTGAAGTCATTGTGGTCAATGATGGTAGTACCGATGATACATCGGGGGTCGTCAAGTTCTTTCAATCGTCCTTTGCCAACTTAAGGCTCATCGAGTTGCCCTCCAACAGGGGGAAAGGTTATGCAGTGAGGACAGGGATGCTCGCTGGCAGAGGAAAATATAGACTTTTTACTGATGCTGATGGCGCGACCCCCATAGAAGAGTTAGAACGACTGTTCAATGCCATAATCGGTGGGAGTGACGGAGCAATTGGCTCACGTGCACTTGCAAGTGAGGAATGCATTGTAAAAGGAAGTATACACCGGAAAATAATCGGGGAATTCTTTAATTTTATTGTCCGTTCGCTCTGTGTCAACAGGGTTCGTGACACGCAGTGTGGTTTCAAGCTTTTTACAGAGAAGGTTGTAATTCACGTGTTTCCGAAACTTACTGTTGACAGGTTTGGTTTTGATGTTGAAATTCTTTATCTATCACGAAGGGCCGGATTCAATGTAACTGAAGTACCCGTCAACTGGCACAATGTGAAGGGTGGTAAAGTGAACGTTTTTACTGATTCTTTCAGGATGTTAGGCGATGTTTTGAAGGTAAGACTGAAACATTACTAAGGCCCTCTCTTTCTTGATGACCCTAAAAGTAAGATAAAAAACGTATCGAGGTTAGTCTTTGACCTTAGAGATGCTATAATGCTTCAATCGAGAGATCGTTCCTTAAGCAACCTCTCGATCTACAAATGTGAGTGCATTGTGTATTGTACGAACCCATGAAAAAAACGTTAACGTTTTATTTGACCCCTCCTGTGCTCTTCTGCTATCTTGGTATAGTGTGAAATTAAAGCATAGCAAAGATGTTGGTTCTTTCTTAAATAAAGTGCATCATTCTCTCTAACTCTCTGCAATTATATAGCAATAAGCAAAAAGCACCGCTTACAATGAAAACTGGTAGTTTTTTGGTTCGCCAACCGCAAAGACCAGGGAGTAACCGACGCTCTTACATGGTATCAAAAAACTCTTGGATATTCCAGGGT
>Ga0209253_10005867_pt1 | contig 10639 bp, 8 predicted proteins | sample FrelakmetBRP12BR_FD_187145 | JGI IMG/M metagenome (GOLD analysis project Ga0209253, IMG submission 187145) | Freshwater lake sediment microbial communities from the University of Notre Dame, USA, for methane emissions studies - BRP12 BR (SPAdes)... | ecosystem: Environmental > Aquatic >... | reverse complement strand
CGCAACCTTGTCCAGTACCGGGTAGAACTGGGCATTCAGGTCGGCGCTGTTGAACGCGAACGTCACACCGCCGGGCATGTCGAGCGTGATGTTGTCGCCGTTGCGCACGACATCCACGCCGGTGCCCGCCATCTGCTGGCGCAGCTTCGCTTCCTGCTTGTCCTGGTAATACCCGACCGATCCGCCGACGAGCGCGCCTGCGGCCGCTCCGATCATGGCGGACTTGAAAGGATTGTTGCCGGCGCTCAGCAGTCCGACGACCGCGCCAGCAGCCGCTCCGTACCCGGTGCCCTTGCGGGTCTTCTCCTTCTCCGGGTTCGTCGCGAAGTCTTCCATCGAGGCGCACCCGGCCAGGGCGACGGCGGTGGCGGCAAGCAAGGCGATACAGCCAGACCTAACGGGATGATTCATGAGTGACTCCTGATTGCAAACCTTCACAGTTCGTTGATATCTCTGATTTATGACCGGCTAATTGTAAAAATTCAGTTGAAATTGGTTTGATGGCAACGGCGCCTGGTGCCGCCATTAAGGCCCGCTGCGTTTCCAGATTCAGCGGATCGGGCAAAAGTTCCTCGCGCCTGGCCTGATCTGCAACGATGCCAAGGTCCGGCCGGTGCGCATGGATGTGTCGGTCCACCGGTCAGCATAGTGCCGGCGCGGGGTGTCGGGCCACCGTTTCCATTAGAATTGCGCCCCCGCCGCACAAGAATCCGACCGGAAGCCGCCGTGCCCGCCAACGCCCTGAACCCCCTCGACCTATACGACGTCCGCGCCTCGCTCTCCGCAGAAGAGCGCATGGTGCAGGACTCCGTGGCGCGCTTCGTCGACGACGCCGTGCTCCCGATCATCCGCCCGCATTTCGAGAACCACACTTTCCCGAAAGAACTGGTTGGCGAACTCGCCGGGCTCGGCCTGCTCGGCAGCTCGCTCGAGGGCTTCGGTTGTGCGGGCATGAACGCCGTGAGCTATGGCCTCATCTGCCAGGAACTCGAACGCGGCGATTCGGGCCTGCGCAGTTTCGTGTCGGTGCAGTCTTCGCTCTGCATGTACCCGATCTACACCTACGGCAGCGAAGAGCAGAAGCAGCGCTACCTGCCGCGCATGGCGCAGGGCGAGGTGATCGGCGCGTTCGGCCTCACTGAACCGCACGGCGGCTCCGACCCGGCCAACATGAAGACGCACGCGAAGCGTCGCGGTGGCGACTGGGTGCTGAACGGCGCCAAGATGTGGATCACCAACTCGCCGATCGCCGACGTCTTCATCATCTGGGCGCGGGCCGAGGAAGGCATTCGCGGCTTCCTGGTGGACCGTGGCACGAAGGGCCTCGAAACGCCGGAGATCGAGAACAAGTTCTCGCTGCGTGCGTCGGCGACCGGCGCGATCTTCCTGAACGACGTCGTCGTGCCCGATTCCGCGATGCTGCCCGGCACCACCTGCGGCATCAAGGCGCCGCTCTCGTGCCTGACGCAGGCCCGCTACGGCATCACCTGGGGCGTGATCGGCGCCGCGCAGGCGTGCCTCAAGGAAGTGCTCGAGTATTCCAGGACGCGCATCCTGTTCAACCGGCCACTGGCCGCGACGCAGGCGATCCAGATCCGGCTCGCCGAGATGTCACGCAAGATCACGCTGGCGCAGCTGCTGTCGCTGCAGCTCGGCCGCCTGAAGGACCAGGGGCTGATGTCGCCTTCGCACGTGTCGCTCGCGAAGTGGAACAATTGCCGCGCGGCGATCGAAGTCGCGCGCGACGCCCGCGACATCCTTGGCGGCTCCGGCATCAGCGCCGAGTACGTGCCGATCCGGCACGCGCTCAACCTCGAGAGCGTCATCACCTACGAAGGCACCGAGACGATTCACCAGCTCACGATCGGCCGCGAGCTGACCGGCATCAACGCGTTCTGACCCCTGCAGGCGACGGTCTGCAGCCGCACGCAACACGGCTCGAGCTGAACAGCTATTGGCGCGTGACCGCGTACTCCACCGTCACTACGGCCTTGACCAGCTTCTCCACCGTGCTCGTGTCGTAGCTGCCGTAGTCGGCCGTTTCCGTCGAATTCGGCGACGTGATCTGGAACACCCCCTGCGACGCCGAGCGCAGCGGTCCCACCGTCACGCCACTGTTGGCAGCGAACTGCTGCGCTCGCAGCAGGGAATCCTTGGTCGCCGCGCCGATCAGCCGCACTTTCACTGCGTTGAGGTCGGTGAAGAAGTACTGCGGCGGCATCGCATTGATCGCAACGCCGTCGCTGATCAGGCGTGATGCGCCCGTGGCAATGGCGCCGATCTGCGCGACGTTCTGCGACGAGAACTCGAACTGTCGACTCAGCTCGTACCCGAGAACGCGACCGGTCTGCACACCGCCAGGGCCGAACTCCTGGATGGTCTGCGTATTGACGGTACCCCGCTGCAGCCTCTCCACGTCGGCGCCCACGACCGACTCGAGGTACTTCACGACGCGCGCCGAGTCGGCATCGAGCTTGCCGTAGGCCGTGGACAAGTCAGGTCCGCGCACGCTGACGATCGCGCGCCAGGTGCCGGCGTCGGAGATCACCTTCTCCTCGGCGTAGCCTTTCACCGTGATCTTGTCCCCCGCCAGCTTGATGCGCTCCAGGCTCGACGCGACGATCCACGCGGCCAGCACGAGACCGACGGCGAGTGCGACACCGAGCGCAAGGAAAGCTGACGTCGCCTGGCCACGCTGCCAGGCCATCGCCGCCGTCGGACGAAAACCGCGTGTCGTCATGAAGATTTCCCTGCGTGGCAGCGACTGCTGCGCCATTTTGTGGCGGTATTTTTTACCAAAGTGACACACGGTGACAGTCCAGACCTGCCCGATTTCGACACGTGTTCTGCAAGCCACTGAAAAGCCGCAGATTTTTAATCTGGCACGCAGCTTGCTTATCAACTTTGTCCTTCATTGGCCCAGAAGAGCAGACCAAGCGCCGAAGGGCGAAGGACGAGCAAGCCAGCTCAGGGTGGGGATTGCCGCCAGGGGATCTACCCGGAAGGACGCGACGTGCGGGTCAGCGGCCGTCGTTCGCGTCGATGGCGATGACGCGATCGCCCGGTTCGATTCGCAACGTCGGATCGCTCCAGCACCCGAACCGGCGTTGCCCGCGACGGATCTCGACGATCACGGTGCCCTCGGTTTCGCGCGCCAGGCGCCCCACTTCTTCCGCCCGGGCCTCGCGCTCGACGAGCTGGCACTGCCCGCGGTACGACAGCAATTCCGAGACGAAGTCGATCGTGCCCTGCGTGCTGACCGCATCGGCCATCAGGTAGCCGCCAAAGCGCGACGGCGAGACGATTTCGTCAGCTCCGCCCGAGCGCACGATCTTTACGTTCTCCGGTTCGGCCACGCTGGCGATGATGCGAACCCCGCTCGCCAGCGCGCGTACCGTCAGCACGATCAGTACGGTGGTGTCGTCACGACCGACGCTGACGATGACTGAATGCGCCCGCTGCACACCGGCCACCCGCAGGATTTCCTCGCTCGAGGCATCGCCGTGCAGACCGATGAAGCCGCGCTCAGCCGCGCGCGTGACTTCTTCGCGGTCCGGGTCGATCACGACGATATGCGCGGGCTCCCAGCCCCGCAGCAGCAGTTCGGAGGCAGCGATCGAGCCGCTGTGGCCGTAGCCGCAGAGAATGACGTGATCCTTCAATTCGCGCTGCAAACGCAACATGCGCCATTCCTCGATGAGCCGCTGGATGATGAGCTGATACGCCGTGCCCAGGAAGGTCAGCCAGACGAAAATCCGCACCGGCGTAACGAAAAATGCATCGATCAGACGTGCCTGGTCGGAAACCGGCACGATGTCGCCATAGCCGACGGTCGTGATCGTGACCATCGTGAAATAGAAGATGTCCGAAACGGAGACGTGGCCGTCGATCTGGTCCCGCAGGCCGTCGCGGTCGAGCAGGAAAACGAGGAACACCGACGCGACCAGCAACAGCACGAAGCCTGCACGCAGCATCAAGGTGACTTCTGGGGGGCGTGCTGCGCGGCGGATCAGCAGCGGCAGCGCAGCGTCGCCCCGCTCCGCACGGATGCGGTGCATCGTGCGGCGTACCCAGCCGAGTCGAATCCGTCGTGACCCGCTCAAGTCGCCGGTCCGGCGCGAAGAAGTCAAATGGACACCCCGTCAGCGGCGGCGGCACGCCGCCCGGCGCAGCACCGACTATAGCGCACGCGGCCGCGGGGTTCGGCTGCGCAGGAAAATCCCGGCCAGGTCAGGCGACCGCGAGCGGCGCCAGTTCGTAGCCGATGATTTCGCGGGTCTGCGGATCGAGGATCGGCGTGCCGCTGTTCCAGCGGCCGGTGACCCTGGCCGCCTCGAGCAGGTTGCGGCTGGGTACCACGGACTGCAGCATCAACCCGCCCTGGGGGTCGCGGATGAATGCCGTCACCGACGAACTCGGATTTCCGGCCGAGGCCGGCTCGGGAAACAGCAGGGCGAGGACTTCTTCTGGTGTGTTCGTGTCGGGCATTGTCTTTGTGCTTTCCTGTTCCTGGGAAAGGAGGTAGCAACTTGCATGCCAACGCGCGGGCCCAGCAATCCCGGGCAAGCAGGGTGTGTTCGCCAGGGCGAGGTGACAGCACGCGTCAATCGCGGTGACCGGCGCTGTCCATGTGTGAAGCTCGTCACATTGCGCGGCGAGCGGCCCCACTGTCGTCAAGCGCGATGCGGTGCACATTAAGTAAACTCCGCGTCCGGGATGCAGCGACCGCACGGAAGAGAAGAATGAACAGCACTGACACCCGGCTGCCGGAGATCATCGCGCATCGCGGCAATGCCATCGAGTTCCCCGAGAACACGTTGCAGGCACTGGAATCCGCCGTGGCCCTGGGCGTGCGCCACGTCGAGTTCGACGTGCAACTGACGGCCGACCACGTCCCCGTCGTGTTCCACGATTCGGATCTCGCCCGCGTCGGCAACCGTCCCGAGAGCGTGCATTCGTTGTCCTGGTCGCAGCTCGCCGGGATTCCGGTAGGCGAGGTCAGTCGCTTCGGCGACCGCTTCGCCCACACCTGCGCCCCATCGCTGGCACAGGTGGTGGAGGCGATCGCCGGCTGGGATGGGGTCACCGCATTCGTCGAAGTGAAGCGCGCGAGCCTGCGTCAGTTCGGCCAGGAAACCGTGCTGCGCCGGACGAGCGAAGTGCTGCAGCCGGTGCTGAACCGCTGCGTGCTGATTTCGTTCGATCTCGCTGCCGTCAGGATCCTGCGCCTGATGACGGGCGCGCGGATCGGCTGGGTACTGCATCAATACGACGCGGACAGCCTGCGCGAAGCGGCCACGCTCGCGCCTGAGTTCCTCTTCTGCAACCTCGAGCGCGTGCCCGCCACGACGGAAAAGCTGTGGCCGGGGCCGTGGGACTGGGCCATCTACGAAGTGCGCGACCGCGAGACCGCGCGTCACTGCCGCGAGCTGGGTGCAAAGTTCGTCGAGACGATGGCCGTGCGCAGCCTGCGCAACGAGTATGACGAGGCCGCATCCAGAGCATGAGTGCCCGCGACGATGACGCAGACCTCACCTGGCTCGCCGGAGAACTGAGCGCGATCCGCCGCGAACTGCTGCCTCCCGGTGAATCGCGGTCGCTGTACCTCGCATTGGACCAGGGTGGCACGTCGAGCCGCGCGGTCCTGTTCGATTCACTCGGCCGCGAGGTGGCGACCGCGCACGTCCCGATCAATACGCGAAGAACGGGCGACGATCGCGTGGAGCACGATGCGGCGGAACTGCTGCAGTCACTGCGAACCGCAGCGCGCGACGTCGTCGAATCGCCGCTCGCGACCGGCCGACCGATCGTTGCGGCCGGACTCGCCACGCAGCGTTCGACCATCTGCTGCTGGGACCGCAACGACGGGACACCGTTGAGCCCCGCGCTCTCCTGGCAGGATCGCCGCAACGCTGCCTGGCTCGATGAGCATCTGGGAGCGCGCTCTGGCTGGGTGCGGGAGCTCACGGGGCTGCCGCTGTCGTCGCACTATGGCGCAAGCAAGATGCGCTGGTGCCTGGACGAGCTGCCCGCCGTGCGGCTGGCTTCGCGCGACGAACGGCTCTGCATTGGACCGCTCGCCAGCTTCCTGGTGCAGGGCCTGTGCGCGGCGGGCGAAGCCTGCGTCGATCCGGCCAACGCATCGCGCACACTGCTGTTCGACCCTGCGGTCCTGGACTGGTCGCCGCCGCTGCTCGAGGCTTTCGGCATCCCGGCCGCCATCCTGCCGCGTTGCGTCGGCACGCTGCACGAATTCGGCACCATCGCGGTCGATGCAGGCCGGAGTGTGCCGCTGCTCGCGTGCAGCGGGGACCAGTCCGCCGTGGTCTTCGCGTTCGGCCCACCCTCGACGACCACTGCCTATGTCAACGCTGGAACGGGAGCGTTCGTGCAACGCGTGTTGCGCAACGGTGCCGGTCCTGCCCCGCGCGGGTTGCTGAAGAGCGTGCTGTTCGCGCGGACCGACGATGCAACGGGCGCTCTCTATTGCCACGAAGGCACGATCAACGGCGCCTACGCCGCGCTCGAGTGGCTGGGCAAGCGTGTCGCCGTCGACGTCAGGCGCACGCTGAAATCGTTGTCGGCATCGCTGGCAGGCGGTGACGTTCCGCTCCTGTTCATGAACGGGATCGGCGGACTCGGCGCGCCTTACTGGCTGCCCGATTTCAAGAGCGAATTCCTGGCGGCCGCCGGCGGCCACGCCGTGAACGTGGATGACGCGACCGAACTGCAGCAGATCGGCGCCGTCGTCGAGAGCATCGCGTTCCTGATCGCAGTCAACGTGCTTGCCATGCACGGTGCGACGCCCCTGCAGCGACTGACGATCACCGGTGGACTCGCCGCGTGCGACTACCTGTGTGAAGTCCTGGCCGAAGTCACGCAGATGACCGTGGAACGACCGACGCTGCTCGAGGCCACCGCTCGCGGAATTGCGTACCTGGCCGCGGGCCAGCCGCCGGACTGGCAACCGGTGCCCATCGAAAAGTCATTCGCGCCGACCGGGAAGCATCCCGCCCGCGACCGGTTCGATGGGTGGCGCGCCGCGATGGCCGTGCGCACCGGCGCGGCCTAGGGAAGTTCCGCACAGGTCTGCATGGGCTTCAGCCGGCGGCGAACGACGCGAGGACCTGTCGCTCGACCCAGGTCGACCCGGCGACGCCATCATAGAAGCCGCAATGCCCGCCGTAGCGCGTACGCGTGATGGTGAGCACCGGGGATCGCGCGATGCGCTCGAGGTCAGCCGCGGGGATGATCGGGTCATCGTCCGCCGCGATGATGCGAACGCGTGCATCGCGCAGCGCTGCCAGCGGCTCGAGCACCCGTTCGACCAGCGCGTAACCCCGCAGGTAATCCGGCAATGATGGAAACCCGCCGTAGCCGCACGCCAGCCGCTGGGTCATTTCGGTGAGGTTGCCCAGTTCCAGGATGTCGTCGAGCGAGTGGTACACGTCGGGCCACGCCTCGCGCTTCTTGCGCAGTGAGCGACGCCATTTCCACACGAAGTATTCGCGGTACAGCGCCCACCCGGACTCGAGGCGCGCCAGCGTGTGCTCTGGATCGATCACCGGGCAGACCGCGACGATGCGCGAGACGTCGATGCCCGCCGCAGCCGCGCGTGCGCCGACACGGAGACAGAAATTGCCGCCGAGCGAGAATCCCGCGAGCACGAGCCGCTTGCCCGGATGTTGGCGCTGCAGTTCGCGCACGGCACCGACCACTTCGGCAATGCGGCACGAATGGAAGATGCCGGCATTGAGATGGTGGCTCTCGCCGTGATCGCGCAGGTTGAGGCGCGCAACGTCGTAGCCGGCATCGAACAGCTTCTGTCCGAGCGAGAGCAGGTACAACGAGTTCGCACTGCCCTCCCAGCCGTGCAGCAGCACGGCAAGCCGGTCGGACGGCGGGCTCGTCTCAGCCTGCGTTGCAACCAGCGCGAGCAGGCGCACGCCGTCGCCGCAATCGACTATGACCTCGCGCGACGCCAGGCGCAGCACGGACGCGCGGCGCTCCACGCCTGCCCGCCGCAGCGGCAAACTCGGGTAGATCGACTGCACGTGGTGATGTCGCAACCGCCAGGGCGGCACGAAGTCGGACGACGCGCCGGCGGATTTGCGGGGCGCTGCACTCATGCGGCTGGAGGCCGCGGATTCCAGGCGCGATCACGCACGATCTCGATGCGGCTCGAGCCAGGCAGGGTCTCGACGAAGCTGCTGCCCATGATCTGCGACGGCGTACGGTGACCGGCTGCGGCCGGATTGCCATCAAGCAGGTGCTGGGCGATCGCGAGCGACGCCTGCACTGTGACGTCGTAGCCGTTTGCGACACGAACACGTGCCGTCACCCGGTCGCCGCTCGGGGCCTGGGCCTCGCCCCAGACGAGCATGGTGTTCGCCGCACGCGCAGCAGTGTCCGGTCCGGCCGGGCCTTTGGTCACCATGCGCTTCAGGAGTGCCTGCATCGGGCCAAACCGCAGCAGTGCGCCGAACGTGTTCAAGCGCTTGAGCTTGGCGATGCTGGCGGCAGGCATGGCTATGTAGCACTCAATGTTGCCGATGCCGGTCGTCCAGTAGGCCGTGCTCACGTCGCCCCACGGGATAGTCACTGCCGTGACTGGGCCGTCGCCGAAATCGATGTCGCGCTCGCGGAAGGCGTGAGCGACTGGCGTAATGCGCCCCGCGCTGCGGATGCGGCCACCGCGCGACAGGTTCTCGATGCTGGTCTTGAGCGTGCCGCGGCTCGGCCGTCCGGTCGACGCAAATCCCAGAGCCAGGTACGTCGCGCCCGGCAGTTCCTGCTTGATACGCGCCGCCACGCAATCGGTTGGAACCACGTCGAAGCCCGTGGCCGGGCACAGCACGACCCCGGCTTGCCGGGCATCGGCGTCGCGTGCGTGCACGGCTTCAAGCACGTCGATTTCGCCGGTGATGTCGAGGTAATGACTGCGCTGCCGCAGGCACGCTGCAACCATCGGCGCCGACGTAGCCGAAAACGGGCCTGCGCAGTGCATCGTCACGGTAGCGCATTGCAGCGCGCGATCGAGCGCGCCGGGATCGTCCAGCGGCGCAATGCGATACTCGCAACCGAGTTCCTGCGCCAACGCGGCAACCGTCGCCTCGTTGCGGCCGGCCAGCACGGGCTGGAGTCCACGGCGAACCGCTTCGCGCGCGATCAATTCGCCCGTGTATCCCGTGGCGCCGTAGATGACCAGCCGCGCTGCGCTCATGAGGCGGGCAAGACGTGGAATTCGACTCGATTGTTCTGGGCCGCAACCGTGTTCCAGCTGCCGGCCGTGGTTTTTTCTTCCTGCTCCGGATAAGCGACGGGCTGGCTGCGCCCGCCGTTGACGACTTCGACCTGGATGTCGCCACCGGTGCGGCGGCGCAAGGTCGCGACGAAATTGGCGAAATCGACTGACTGCCGCTGCGCCACCGACAGCGAGTCGTCGAAGGGATTGCCCACCAGGTCGCACTTGGTCGCTGGCAGGTTGACGTCAGCCAGGGAAAAACCCTCGTTCGCATTGCCGCCGAGGCAGAAGTCGCCGACGTAGGTCTCGACGCGGATGCGGCCCTTGAACTGCTGCGCTTCGAGCATCGAGGCCAGTGCCCGCAGCCGCTCCAGGCGACTGCCCGCCAGCGGGGCCTCGCCGTAGGGGACGTACTCGGTCGCGATCGGGCCCGCGGCCGATCCACCGATGCCTCCGCCCGCGGATGGGGCCGCCAGCGGGGCGTTGCTCGCAACGGTGGCGCTTGCCGCGGCGGCAGCGATCATCGCCGCCGCTTTCGCCCGTTCGACCGCGGCCTTCGAGTCCGCGAGCTCACGCACGAGGTAGGCGTTGGACACGTTCGCCTGCCACGCCACGTAACCGAGCACCGCAGCGGGTACTGCCGCCAGGACGGCGGTGACCACGACCGGCCACCACTGGCGGTGCGGTGGCTGCGGCGTGAGCGATTCGAAAGCGGGCGCCGGCGGAATCTTGCCGATGCTCTCCTTCATCTCGCTGGTCAGCCGGCGCGCGAATGCCTCGAACGTGGCGAGCAGGAACCGGCGCTGCTCGGTCAGTTGTTCCCGCACCATGTGCTGGATGGAGTTGCGCAGACCCGCCTGCAGTTCGGACACAAGCCCCGGCGTGAGGGCAATCGAAGCTGGCGAAGGCGCCAGCGGCGCCGCCGTCAGCGTCAGCCGGGTCGCCGTGGTCGACAGCGCATCGACCGCCTGGGCGTCGTCAGGGTTCGCAGCCGCCAGCGCGGCGGCCATCGCCGCCTCGTCGGGCGACCTTTCCGCCGCCATCGCCGCCGCCGCCGCCGGCCCTGGGAACAGTCCCTGGCGCTGGGTCCGCCGATCCGGCAGCAGGTGGAGCTGGTACAGAATCCGTGACACGTCGACTGGCCGCACCGTCTTCGGCAGCACGCCGACCGCGCCGAGGGCACGCGCCTGGCTGACGTAGAGCTCGCCTTCCTGCGAGGTGTACATCATGAGCGGGATCGTCGCGGTCAGCGGGTCGGCCTTGATGGTCTGCACGGCCTGGAACCCATCCATGCCCGGCATCAGGTGATCCATGAAAATGACGTCGGGCCGGCTCCGCTGCAGGTATTCGAGCGCCTGCTCGGCCGACTCGGCCGTATCCACGGTCAGGCCTTGC
>Ga0209253_10005866_pt1 | contig 10639 bp, 10 predicted proteins | sample FrelakmetBRP12BR_FD_187145 | JGI IMG/M metagenome (GOLD analysis project Ga0209253, IMG submission 187145) | Freshwater lake sediment microbial communities from the University of Notre Dame, USA, for methane emissions studies - BRP12 BR (SPAdes)... | ecosystem: Environmental > Aquatic >... | reverse complement strand
GTGCTCGCCGGTCAATTCGTAGTTGCCGATCCGCACGAGACGGCGCCGCAATGCCCCATCGTTCGCTTCCCGCTCGGCGCGCGCCTTGGCGGCAGTGTCCGGCGCAAGGGTGGCCGGCAAGGACGCGCCGGGACGAAACGATTCCCCGGAGATCCATGATAGTCTTCTCAAGACCGCGGTACGCCCAAAGCCCTTCGGAGACCTCGTAAGCCGACGTCGGCTGGATACCGAAATAGAGGTCACTCCCCTTGAAGATGTTCTTCCAACGCAGCCAGGCGTCCTTGACAAACACGCCCATGTTGCCCGTCGAAAGGATGTTGTAGGCACCACTCGAATTGGGAGTTTCGTCAAGCTCCAACCGGAACCGTGTCGCGAACTGCTCGGCCAGATCATAATCGTACGTGAAGTATACACGACGGATGACAAACCCCTGGTTGCCCTTCGGACCATTGACCGCTGAATTTGGGAGATTGGCGCGGTACACCGCGGTGTCACGGGCCACATTGTAGAAATAATCACCGTAGAACACCCCACTGAATTTCCCCTGCGCAAACAGAGATGAAACTGCAAATAACAGAGATACCCCAAGAAGCGTCGTGGCAAAGAGTCGCTTCATCGATGATCCTCTTCGATTGTGGTTTGAACATTCGTTTTCGGGTGTGCGACAGTCTAGATTTTCCCAGCCAACCGCACAACTCCTGTCCATACACTGCCGGACAAATTGTCCCTCCCCCTGGAGAGGAAGATCCCGCCTGTTGTCCGTTGGGCGGGCGGGAACTCACTCGCTAAAGAGCGATCAAATGTACATCGAGAAGGTTATTTCAGTGTTATGACAGTGTTACGGAATCATTAATTCTTTGGCGTTGAAGGCTGCAGAGTGGCGAAACCTCGCATGGCGGGGCTCCGGCATCCGTTGCGGGAGAAATGGGAGAAGGCAATTGGGGAATTGGTGCAGAAGGAAACAAAAGAAGAAGATTAAATTCCAAACTCCAAAATCCCCGCCTGCCACTTTGACGTCGTGCGGGCGGGCAGGCAAATCCCAAAGAAAGAAAACGAACCAAAGCGTACACTGAATAGCTTCAGGTTGGTACGGCACGGGAAAATTCCAAAAAGCCGAATCCCATACGCTAAAGGGTTGCAGCTACTGGTGTTCCAACCTCAGCGGCAAATGTCCGAAACCAAGATCGCTTTTTGCCCTGACTCACTATGTTGGAATTTGGAATTTTGTTTTTTGGAATTTCAATTGTGGACTTCTTTGCAATCTGCCGTTTCTCGTTTCACAACGAGAGACCCTATTCGAACTTCTCCCCGGTCTGGATTCTGTGTCCCCGCAGAAATTCCTCCACCCCCATCCTCTTCCTCCCTTCAATCTGCAGCTCGTCGATCGCCAGCCGCACATCGAGCGTGCAGACCTCGAGCGCTCCAGGCTGGACGGACAACTCGCCGGGCAATCCGGCCGCGCGCGTGCCCGTGACATGGGAGCGGAAGATCTTCACCACTTTCCCTTCGAGCATCGTAAAGGCCGTCGGGTGCGGCGAGAGGCCTCTGATCGTATTCCGGATTCTTTCGGCGGGGAAATCCCACTTGATCCTGCAGTCTTCTTTGAATATCTTCGGCGCCGGAGATGCAAGGACATTGTCCTGCGGCCGCGACACCGCCTTCCCTTGCTCGATCAGACGCACGGTGTCCAGCACCACTTCCGCACCGACAACGGCAAGCCTGTCGTGCACACTGCCAGCGTCGTCCTCAGGAGCAATAGGAACCCCGACCTGCAGGATCATCCCGCCCGTATCGACCTTCTCTGCCAGAAAAAAAGATGTCACCCCGGTCATCGTTTCCCCGTTGATGATCGCCCAGTTGATGGGAGCGGCGCCGCGATATTTGGGCAGCAAGGAAGCATGCAAATTGAACGATCCGAGGCGCGAAATGCCGAAGATCTCCCGGGGAAGTATTCTGAAGGCGACGACCACGATCACGTCAGGTTCGAGTACGGCGATTTCTGCGGCAAACGCAGGATCCTTGAGTGAGACCGGTTGAGCGACGGGGAGCCCGTGGCGGAGAGCGGTTTCTTTCACGGGCGTCGGCGAAAACTCTTGACCCCGCCCACGAGGCTTATCGGGAGCCGTCACCACCGTGGCGACGGCATAGGAATGGCGAAGAAGGATTTCGAGGCTCGGAACCGCGAATTCCGGGGTCCCCATGAAAACGATGCGCGTGGCTGGCTCCGTGTGAGAAGTGGGTTACGTCAGATTGCTTCGCTCCGCAAATGAACGGCCGTTACGTCGTTCGCAATGACGAGCACGGTCAGATTGCCCGCCTGCCATGTCGGATCCACTTGGGCGGGCAGGCCCGCCTGCCATGTCGGATCCACTTGGGCGGGCAGGCCCGCCTGCCATGTCGGATCCACTTGGGCGGGCAGGCTTCGTCGCCCTTCAGCACTTCTCGCATGACCGGTGGCGGCCTTGCTGGCCCGGGAACGGAACAAATGCGCGCGTTGATCCCTACGGCGTGTGCTTTGCAGGGTGCATCTGCGCGACCGGCGGCGCATGCACGCCGTGAGGTTCCGTCTCCATCACCACCGGATAATTCACTTCCACTTCCCCCTTCCGTATTCTGTTGAGCCGGCCACGGAGCAGCTTGCGTTTCACCGCACCAAGCCGGTCGACAAACAAAATCCCGTTCAGGTGGTCGACCTCATGAAGAATGACACGGCCGAGAAGTCCATCGGCTTGAAGCTCCTGCTCACGAAACTCCAGATCCCTGTAGCGGACGCGGATGGTCTCCGCCCGTTCCACTTCATCACGGATATCGGGAATACTCAGGCACCCTTCTTCCATGACCCAGGATCCCTCTTCATGAAGAATTTCAGGATTCAGCATCACGAGGGGCTTGGAGTCCCTGGTCTCCTCCATACCCGAAAGATCAACAACGATCACCCTCTGAAGCGATCCCACCTGGTTTGCGGCGAGGCCAATCCCGCTGGCCACGTGCATCGTTTCCATCATGTCCGATGAGAGACGGATCAGATCATCATCGACGGTCCGGACAGGTTTCGCTTTCTTCCTCAGGACCGGCTGGTCATAAATATAGATCGGCAGAACGGACAACGGACCCCTCCATGCAATGATCAGACTCTTTGTACCCTAATATAACGGCCGTGCCGGTGACCTGCAACCGCTCATTCTTTTGCCACCCGACGGGCGCCGATATACCGATCCCGGTAGTACGAGCTCTGGAGCGATGAGATTGTCACTCCGTAGGAGACGCTTGCGTGTGCGAAAAGATCATCCTCGATGTACACGCCAACATGCGAGGGCTTCCTCCCTGTGGTATTGAAGAAAACCAGATCACCGAACTGCAGGCTGTCGCGTTCGACAATTCTCCCGACTCCATACTGCCCCGCGGTCGAACGCGGCAGCGCAATACCCGCCCCCTCCCGGTAGACCTGCGACGTGAACGCGGAGCAGTCCATCCCGTCTTTCGTCGATCCGCCGTAGGAATAGGGAACGCCGAGGTATGACACAACACCCACCAACACCTTGTCACGATTCAGACCGGCGGGAGTCTTCTCCACGCGGTCCGGGTTGCGGGGAGCAGAAGCAATATTCTTCTTCACCCTGTCGAGATCCACTTTCCGGTCATCGCCCCGGGTCTCTTCTTCCTTGATTTTTGCCGCAAAGCGGATTTCGTCATCCGGTTCCGGCGAGCTGGTCTTGGCCTGCCCTGACGTCGAACGGTACCTCGGCGAGGATGCCCCACAGCCGCTCAGAAACAGCAAGGCAGCCACCGCACATGCGACGGCCGCCATGCCTGATGCTCTCTTGGTATTGAACCCGAACCCGCGCCTCATGCCGGATTCAGCCCCCTCACCCGAGATAGGCCCGAAGTTGTTTGCTGCGAGACGCGTGACGCAGGCGCCGTATGGCTTTCTCCTTGATCTGACGGACCCGCTCGCGCGTCAGCTTGAACTTTTCGCCGATCTCTTCCAGCGTCAGCGAGTGTTCCCGGCCGAGACCAAAATAGAGCCGGATCACTTCCGCCTCACGCTCGCTCAGCGTCGAAAGGGCCCGCTCCACTTCACGACTCAGCGATTCCTTCATCAGCTCGGAATCCGGTGCCGGCTGACGCTCATCCTGGATCACGTCCAGCAAACGGTTGTCCTCGCCCTGGGCGAACGGCGCATCCATCGAAAGGTGACGGCCCGAGATCTTCAGGGTGTCCGACACCTCGAAGAGCGACATGTCCAGCTCTTCCGCAAGCTCGCTGGCGCTCGGCTCACGCTCGAATTCTTGCTCAAGAGTGCTGAAAGCCTTGCCGATCTTGTTGAGCGCACCCACCCTGTTCAGGGGGAGCCGGACGATGCGAGACTGCTCCGCCAGCGCCTGAAGGATCGACTGCCGGATCCACCAGACCGCATAGGAGATGAACTTGAATCCGCGCGTTTCATCAAAACGCTTCGCGGCCTTGATCAGCCCGAGGTTCCCCTCGTTGATCAGGTCCCCGAGGGAAAGCCCCTGATTTTGATACTGCTTGGCGACACTCACGACGAAGCGGAGATTCGCCTTGGTCAACTTCTCGAGCGCGCGCTGGTCCCCCTTCTTGATCCGCTGCGCAAGCTCAATCTCCTCCTCCGACTTCAACAGGTCAACTTTGCCGATTTCCTGCAGATACTTGTCGAGCGACTGACTCTCCCGATTCGTATACTGCTTGGTTATTTTTACCATCAATGCACCTCAAGTTATCAAATGTCGCGCCGACCCGCAGGGACACGCGTGGTGACGCTCGAAAGTGTTTCCTCGGCCGACGCTTCGGACATGATCATCCGCGAAGGCACAATCACCAATCCGCGGAACGCCGAAAACTCCTTCTTCCGGTCCGTGAGAACGGGGAGCCGGCTTTCAAGACAAAGACCGGCAATCAGGGCGATCCAACGGTCCGTATTCTTCCCTTGAGCAACAAGTGCTCCGTACCGTTTCGCGCTCCGGGCGTTCAGCCCGAGCACCTTCATTGCGGCCAACGCATCTTCGACCGCGTCGATCTCGCGCTCCGTCCGGGCCAGCGAAAACAGCTCGATCGCATTGAACACCGTTGTGTAGCAGAAGAACTTCCCCATCGCTTTGCGAAGCACCGACGGACTCCGCGCACCCTGCAGGTGATCAACGATGACATCCGTGTGCACGACGATCTTCACGACACTCAATCCGTGATCCCCTTCCGGGACGGGGGCCTCCTCGCAGCACCAGACCACCGGCGACGAAGCGCGCCTTCGGAAAGGAGAAACTTCAACACCTGGCCTCTCGACTCCATCTGCAGCGATGCGATCCGATCAACCTCGGCTTCGTCCACGCCTTTCGCCCGGAGCGCATCTGTAAGGGCGCGTCCGGTGATCCTTATGTGGACTCGGCCGTTCTTCTCTTTCCTCAGCGCCGCAAGCACACCGGCTGGCACCGCGATCATGCCGTTTGCGTCAAGCGGTGCATCGAATTCGAAGCTCGCCCCCGGCTGCTTCATGCGGATATTTCCTTGAGAAAGCTCTCCCCCGCCAGGGAGTTCTGGACACCGAAGAATTCTGCAATCGTTTTCCCCACATCGGCAAACGATTTGCGGACACCGAGGTCTTTCCCGACTGCGCTTCCCGCCACATAACACAACACGGGAACATACTCCCGTGAGTGGTCCGTACTGGGCGTGACGGGGTCGTTCCCGTGGTCAGCTGTCAGAATCAACATGTCACCCGCGGCAAGGGTTTCCAGCACGGCTGGCAACCCCCTGTCGAAATCCTCGAGTGCAGTCGCGAAACCCGCAGGGTCGTTTCGGTGGCCATACAGGGCGTCGAAATCGACTAAGTTCGCGAAGATGAACCCCTCTTCTGTCTCCGCCGAAGCGCGGATGACCGCCGCAAGACCCTCGGCGTTCGTTTTCGTGTGATTCGTCACGGCCAGACCTCTCGCCGCGAACAGGTCGTCCACCTTGCCGATCCCGGCTGTCCTGATACCGTGAGAGCTCAGGAGATCCAGGACTGTCTCGCCGAATGGTTCCAGCGAGAAATCGCGCCGGTTCGTCGTTCTTGCGTACGCACCGCTTGAACCAAGGAACGGGCGCGCAATCACCCGCCCGACAGCATGTTCACCGATGCATACCTTTGTCCGTGTGAGCCTGCAGATCTCGTACAGCCGCTCAAGCGGAATCACCTCTTCATGGGCGGCGATCTGAAACACCGGATCGGCCGACGTGTAGACGATCGGGAGTCCGGTCCTGCAATGCTCGTCGCCGAGTTCCCGGATGATCGCCGTGCCGGACGCCGTGGTGTTGCCCAGATACCCCTTGCAGCCCGTCACCGAGAGAAATCGATCAACAACCTCAGGCGGGAAACCGTGAGGATACGTGGGGAATTCCTTCTCCACGACCAGTCCGGCAAGCTCCCAGTGGCCTGTCGTACTGTCTTTTCCTCGTGACACTTCGGCCATCTTGCCGAAGTTCGCCCGCGGCATTCCTACATGTTCAACACCCTGGATTCGCTCGATGTTCCCAAGGCCCATCGACGCAAGGTTGGGCAGACGCAGGCCCCCCACCGCCCGGGCCATATTCACAAGCGTATTACTCCCCTCATCGCCATACCGGCGGGCGTCGGGGAGTTCACCGATTCCGACACCGTCAAGAATGATCAGAACAATCTTCTTTTTCAACGCGGTCGGCTGCCCCGGGATTGAAACGTATCATCCCTGGTAGATATACGGACGGGAGGCAGGGAAGTTCGGCCCTCTTACGAGTAGATTTCCTTCTCGTTGCACTTGCAGACCTGGACACGCCGTTCATTGAACTTCCAGTACGACGAGGCCGCAGGCCGCTCGGAGGAGACGAGCAATATCGGCTGGCGAATGGTCCCGCAGATGGGGCACTTTGCCCCCTTTTGCATCGCGGCCTTGGTAGCCTTGTCGGCAAAGGATTGCTGTTTAGCCATGGTGCGGTGGATCCTTTCTCAGGTAGATAGAAAATCAATCAATAAACTCTCACAAGATTTCCGCCCCCCTCGAGCGCCTTCTCCAGTACGCGGGAGGTCCCTGCGAGCAAATCCGATGCCGGCATCCCTTCGGTGAGCCCGCAAACACCGGCGCTCATGGTTACCGAAAAGGATTTCCCGGACACGGTCATGACGTGACTGGCGATCGTCTTCCGGAGCTTTTCAGCCCAGAGATACGCGTCACTCGCCGCGGTGTTGACGAGCAAAATGCCAAGCCGGTCCGACTCGTGTCGTCCGATGGTGTCATACTGTCGAACACTGCCCCGGACGAGCTTCGTAATCTCGTTGAGTATCGCGTCCGGGCTGTCTTTCCCGTATCGGCTGATATGATCCTGAAGCCCGTCCACGGCGAGCGAAACAAAGGAAAGTTCGGTCCCGAAATCCTCCGCACGCGCCACCTCGTCATCAAGACGCTTCAGGAAGTGCCGCTTGGTCATCGATCCGGTAAGATGGTCAACCACGACGTAGTCCCGGACGAGATCGTTCATGTAGAGCACTTCCAGAGAGGCCGCAGCGTTTTCAACGAGACGATAGATGGTCTCTATTTCGCTTCCCGAAAAGTTCGAAGGGCTCCTGCTTTCCAGCGTGAGGGCCCCGTAACACCGGTTGAACGAGCTGATCGGCACACAAATGAACGAGCCACGCGACTCAACAGCCTCACCCTCGAAAAACCGTGCCTGCCTCGCGGTTGCGAGGTCAGCCACCGCCTGCACCTTGTTCGTCCGGATGACTTCTGCGACGATGCTCCCCTGTGCATCAATCACCTGTTCCGGCGCAACATACGGCAGGCCGGATTTGTTCATCACTTTCTGTATCACCCAGCCGTGCTGCTCGTCCGAATACATCGTAACCGTGAGGAATTCCCAGTTGGCAAGGCGGTTTGTTTCGTCCGACAGCGCGGCAAGGACCGTCTGCTCACCGGGGTCCGACTTGATCCGGTCCTGCATCCTCCGGATGGACGAGAGCAGCTCCGACTCCAGCAGAAGATCGTACTTGTCCGTGTAGCTCTTCACCAGCGATGAGACCAGTTTCGTAAAGCGGCCCAGGAGAACCAGCGTTTCCTGACCGAATGCATCCTCAGCGGGACTATCGGCGACGATGACGCCGACGGACTGCACACCCGCTGACCCGCTCTTGTAGAAGACCGGCACACCGACAAGTGACTTGATTCCGGCCGGCGCTTCGTAATATGGCGCCAGCTCCTTCTCCGACGCGGGGTCCACCCGCCCGAACAACTGGGGCTTGCCCGCACTCGCAACGTTGCTGACGAGATCCTGGCCGATCGGAAACCTCTTCGCCCGGATAAAATCACTGCTGTCGGTTGCCATCGACTCGACAACCATCTGCTGCTTCTCACGATTCACCCAGAAAAACGCAACCGTGTGGGCGAAAAGGACTTCCTTGAGTGCAATGAGCACTTTGTTCATGAGTGCGTGAAACTCGTTCCTCGGTTCCGCTTCAGCATACGAGGATTCCGTGTCGAGATCGAAAAAGTCCAGCACCTCCAGCTCACGCACCGTTTCCTCCCGCAAAGGCAGAGGAGCGGGCTGGGCCTGCTTCGTCGAGGGTACGACTGGCTGGTCCTCCTGCACCTCCTTCACCACATACTTCCCGTCCGATAACTGGTAGTCATCAAACAGTAGTTTTTTCATATTGCCTTCGGGAAATTGTGAATACGCTTCCTCCTTGCGCTGGCCGTTCCCTCCCACGCCGGGCTCCCGCTGCTGGCTACGAGTGATGACGAAATACATCACCGAAGAGAACATCGCGATCCCGCAGACCACCCAGCCGGTGGGAGAATCAACATAAAGTCCGATGATGAACGCCATGATTCCCACCGCCGCGATGGCTCCATCCAGGGAAAGCGCTTTCCGCCGGAGCTTTTCTACCATCGCCATGGTGCCGCCTTCGGTCATATCCCACCCGTCGTGAGGAGGCAACTCCAAAATTGTGAAAATTTAAGCAATTAGCCCCGAAAAGTCAACAAATTTGAGAGGTATTTGGGGGAATATCTTCACTATTAACAAGATGAAAACTCAGAGTGAATCTGTGGTTTCCCCCGTCCGGACCAGTCAGTTGGCAGCGTAAACCCGGTACGCCCTGGACTTTCTCCCAAACGCCTTCGCACGCTCATCCCAGGATCTGATCATTTTGTCAACACTCTCACCCCGAAGGAGCATCTCATACACTTGAGAGCTACCCATCAATCTGACGAATCCAGGTCTGTTTATCATGAAATCGCCCGGGGACAACGAGTTCAGTGTTTTGAAGAGGGATAGTGCGGTGCGGAGCGGTTCAAACGCCGCAGGGTCTGCCACCTCCAGAAGAACCCCCTGACACGGCTCCCCTTTGAATTTCGACGCCTCCGGAGTGAAGGACGTTGGTGAAATCCTTACCCCCTTCAACTTGAGCGCGTTGAGGGACGACGACAGACGGACACCATCGAGAAACGGGGCGCCGACGGTCTCAAAAGGACGGGAGGTCCCTCGCCCTTCAGAAAGATTCGTCCCCTCGAGATAACACGTCGAGGGGTAGGCCAGCGCGGAACCCGGGAAAGGAATGTTCGGAGACGGAGGGACCCAGGTGAGACCGGTATCTTCCCAGAGCATGGACCGGTTCCACCCCTCCATCCGCACAACGGTCAACTTCGCCCGGATTCCGTTAGCGAGCCAGCGTTCTCCATTGATCATCTCTGCAAGTTCTCCGCAGGTCAGGCCGTAGACCACCGGGATCGGCAGCATGCCAACGAATGATTTGAGGGAATCCTCCAGCACGGGGCCGTCAACCTTGAGCCCTCCCAACGGATTGGGGCGATCGAGCACAAGGAATTCCACCCCATTCTCTGCCGACGCTTCCATGCAGAGTTTCATGGTGCTGATATATGTGTAAAACCTCGCGCCGACATCCTGAATGTCATAGACCATCACGTCGACGTCAGCCAGCATTGCGGGCGTCGGCTTCTGGGTCCTTCCGTAGAGCGAAACCACGGGAATGCCGGTCTCCGTGTCAATCGTATCCACCACCGCCTCCCCTGCTCCGGCTGCTCCGCGGATGCCGTGCTCAGGGCCAAAGAGTCGGACGACACGGACGCCTTTTTTCAGAAGAGCATTCAGGAGAAACTCGCCGTTGGAAAGTCGTCCGGTGTGATTCGTGACGAGCGCAACCCGCTTGCCCGCCACGAGGTCCATCCGCTTCTCAACCAGCAGGTCAGCACCGGTGAGGACACGGGCGGGGGCGGAGAACGCTAGAGCGCATAAGGCCAAGAGAACCAGTCCGACCTTTCTCTGCTTCAGCATGCTTTCCCCCATTCAACCCCGGGCATCACATTCACGCCGCGTTCCCGCCATGACCATAACGGAACGCGGACGAAATATGTGATGCATGAAAAGACAGCCTCACCTGCTCGTCATCGCGAGAAGCCCCGCGTGAGCGGGACGACGAAGCCTGCCCGCCTTTCCGACGTCGATGAGGCAGGCGGGCAATCTGACGCCTCTGCTTCAGATTGCCACGCCCCGATTGAGAAACATCGGGGCTCGGTAAATTAAAAAGGTCTCACTTTCTAAGGGGGCTACGCTTCCGTACTTTCATACGGGAGTGAAGTTTGAGCTCTCACCAAAG
>Ga0209253_10005865_pt1 | contig 10641 bp, 9 predicted proteins | sample FrelakmetBRP12BR_FD_187145 | JGI IMG/M metagenome (GOLD analysis project Ga0209253, IMG submission 187145) | Freshwater lake sediment microbial communities from the University of Notre Dame, USA, for methane emissions studies - BRP12 BR (SPAdes)... | ecosystem: Environmental > Aquatic >... | reverse complement strand
AGAGGTACTCCCTCGACCGAAACCAGACGTGATCCTATGTATTCATTGTCAGAGGGAGAGAAAGGCACGAGGACATACAGCGATTTCTCTATCGGCTCGAACACGAACGGCAATCCTCCGGGAGCGGCGTTGTCCTTCTCGTATTCCGTGTAGATGGACGTGTGCTGATCTCCGATCGTGGCCACAAAGGGGCGGAGCAACTGAACAAACTCATCTTTGGTCATTCCTTCTTCAGGAATAGCACGCAATAATTTCTGAAGCCGAAAATTGAATTTAATCCTCCCTCCACCTGCACCGTAGGGATCTGGATGTGCACTTTCAATAATCTCAGCCAGTTGGCGCACATCTGCAACCAGCGAGTTGTGATCGAGCTTCTCAGTAGTTATTTGTGGCATGGCCGTCATAGGGAACAGAAGCAAAGCCGCTGCTAATATTAACTGCAATTTTTCCATTTTAATTTCTGCTTTCATTGATTGTTGTTATTAGTTATATGTTGTTGTTTGTTTCATTACTTCGGTGTCAGTTCTTTAATATTCTCTGCTTCAGTTCTTAATACAACGTACCGAATGGGCTGCATCTTTAGGATGGCTACTCCATCCAACTTTCGGATTAATTCGCGTTAGAAGGACATATTTTATATCAGTCGGTTCCCATCCTCCGGAAGTTGTAGTCCAATATTTATCTAAGTCCGGGAACAAATTAAACTCCCAGGTACCCATATATCCTAATTGCCCTGCGCCCTGTGCTTTAAAGCCAATATCATTAAGTTTCTGCCCGGCAATGGACTCTCCTCCCAGATAGTTAATGAGAATTCTAAAATCATTCTCAGAAGGGATATGCCATCCGTTTGGGGCAAGCTTGCCCGTATTGACAGCAAACCAATTATAAAGGGCGCCGTAGGTATTTTTATTCAACGAATCATTCTGGGGCCAGCAAAAACCGGGAGGCGCCGTACTCGGCATTTGGTTACTTCCTATATATGGGATAGGTTCAATGGGTGTGCCGTCATTAAATGTTGTGGTCTTTAGGTTTTCTGTCATCCATGCCTGATTCCCTATTCTTACGGTTCTATAAATATTGCCATCCATATCCTTTACTATACTATCCGAGGAGTATTCATTTTTATCTGGAGAGATAATTCGCGAAGCGATTATTGTCGGCATTGTACTTATGGATTTTTGTTCCAAAGACAAAAGCGTGAATATTGGAATTTCCATATGCCACGAAAAAATTGTTGTTGCTGTTATCAGCAAAAAGCTGATAAGAATTAATTTTTTCATTTTGATTTTTCCTTTCAGTGATTTTTTTATTCCTTCGGTCTCAACTCTTCGATAGGTTTGGTAGAGACCCAGTAAATATCTTATGTGCTTAGCTCGCTTGAGGCATAATAGATATTAATCACTTCAATTATTTTTCAACATTTATGATATTATCGCTCCTGTCAACATCGGGAATGATATTATCGCCCAGAAATTTATTGGTTTTTGGGTGTGGTAAGCGAGAGCGTATTTTCTCTGCGATTTTCCCCTCCAACCATCGTGGGGAAGTATAGATGATGACTCAGAAAGGTGTCAAGGACTAGCGAATGGCTCGTGGCCGGCTATAAAAAGCCGCGGGAGCACATATAAGCGTCTGAAATGCCCTGGACCTCTGCTCTCAGCTAAAACGAGGATCAGGAAAAATACTCGCCGCTGGTCTCAGCGGCCAGAAACTCTTGATAAACGAGGCGGGCTGGAGGTGGCCGATGATGCGATCCACCACGGCATAGTCAGTGAGGAAAGAGATGACTCAGAAGCGGTCGGATCATATATTTTCCGAGCCGCTCGGCTTCTCTCTTTGTCTTGGCCCGGACCCGGCTGTGGGCCGAGAAGCCGGTGTGATGCCAGGAGAGAATCCTCTCGGCCCATTCGGGGCTGAGAAGCTCCTTGCGGACAAGATCAGAGAGAACCTCGCGAGCGAAGAACCGGCTCAGCCGCGAGTCGTCAATCCAAGGGATCTTATAGAACACTCCCGCCTCATCCGCCCCGCCCTCGGTCACCAGGAAATGGAGGTGGGGGTGAAGGTTGATCCGGTCGCCGAATGTCTGAATCGAGGCGATAACCCCGGGCATCAGCTCTCTCCCGGCCACAACTTCGAAATAACGGATGAGCGAGCGGAGAGCCGAGCGGCAGAGATCCCCCAGAAGCCGGCGTTTGTACTTGAAGAAGATCCTCAGCATCCTGGGGACAGTGAAGACGACCTGCCGGTGAGGAACATTGAAACGCCCGGCCCGGGGAATGGAAACGGCGGCAGATGGATAAAGAGGGCAACGAACAAGCTTAGTGGCGTGACGCCGTTAGGCTGTAGCAGAACCAAGACCAGATTTTTTGGTGGAAGGGCAGGCTGGGGGGATGCTCCTCCAGGAAAGTCCTCGGGTTCAGGCGTTCCTTATCCTCCGGGGTGAACCTGATGCGGGCATCAGGATCATAAAGCTTCAGCGCTTCGGGGTGGAATTGCACGGCCAGAACGTTGGGAAAGCGCTCGTGCTCCATGGCCTCCACGATTTTTCCGTCGAGTGATGTGGCGATGACGAGGAAACCCTTCCCCAGCTTTTCCGCCTGTTGATGGTGGCTGGAGAAGACGTAAGGTGTTTCTCTGCCGTTAAATCCAAAAACCGTGCAGAATTTTCGTTTTTCGAGAACGCCGGTCCAGCGCGTATTCTCCCAGTTCGCCGGCTGTCCCTTCCACTCGTTGATGTCGTCAAGCAGACAGAAGAACCAAGCCACGTCCCCCGACTTGGACCTCTTGATCCTCAGATCCCGGATCTCGTAGCGGATCGCCCTGAAATCGAGGCTGCCCCAGAACTTCTCCGCCTTCTTGAAGTCCTCGAAGCCCTTGACGACGGCACCGTCCGGATGCACCTCGAGGAAATCGGGATCGTTGGCAATAGCACTATAGAGCAGATGAAAATCCTTGGTCTTGGCCCAGCCGATCGAATCCCGGATCGATTGTTCGATCTGCCCGAGTTCATCTGCGCCTGACACGCCGGATCGGCCGAACCGACCCGCCGCTGCCGCCGTGGCCACGATCACAGCAAGCCCGATACAGAAAGCCAAAAGAAACAAAGGTTTTTTCATATCTTTAACCTCAACTTGGTGATGTATTTCCGGAAACCTAAAAGGCAAACTTCATTCTCGTTTGCGGGCGACCATCCGGACATGCGGAGTCGGCGGACCTCCCCAATCGCCATAGTCGTCCACCTCCCTATAGACCAGGATCTCGAAGTCCCGGAACAGGTCACGGAGCGCGCCGAGCGCTAGGGCATGGACTCCGGGTGGAAAAGGATTTTCGGAACGTTGGACGACGTGTTCGAAAACGACATATCCGCCCGGACGGATCGACGCTTTCAGGCGGGCTAAAAAGCCGGCGTCTTCCACCGGAGCCCAGGACAGAATCATGACCACCAAGTCCCAACGCTCCCAGCCGAAGTCGAAGTCCTGATAGGATGTTTTAATGGTCCGGACTTTCAGGCCGGCCTTCTCTGCGTTGGCCTGCATGACAGCCAGGCCTTTGGCCGAAAGGTCGATCCCGGTCACGTCCCAACCGAGACCGGCCAGGTGAATAGCATTACGGCCCATCCCTGCGCCGACGTCCAAGGCTTGGCCGCCGGGTTTGATCCCTTTCATGGCTTCAACAAGGAAGGCGTTGGGCGAGGTCTTGAATCCGTCCTTCTCTAACTCGCCGGTGAGGGGCTTGCCGTAAAGGGGATCGTAAATCATCTCGATGCCCTCCGGCTGCTCGGTGAACTGGCCGCGGATGACACGGAGACGGCGCCGGACCTCTGGGCCGGGAACGCCTTGGGCATCCAGGCTAACCGCGTAGTCTCTCGGGCTAGTCTGCCCAGGGGCGGTTTTAGTCCATTCCAGATACTCCAGCCACAGAGCGCGGACCTTTTGGCGGTCGTGCGATTCCGGCGCATCCGGAACGGCGGGGCGGAGGACGAAAATGTTATCGGCCATAAGCCGGTCTTCGATGACGGCGTCTAGAGTGAAACCGGCCGCGCCCGCTTCTTTTCCGACCGACTCTCGCGTCAGCGCCTTTGCGCTGCCTTCGGTATGCTCTCGTTTCGGTTCCGCCATGGCCACGACCCCCCACGGCTTCAGGCTGCCCAGCAGGCTCTTGAGGAGGGGAACCGGATTATCCACGTGGTGATAAACATAAGTCATGACAACCAGGTCCAGGCTGTTTTGTGGAAAGCGGGCGTCATCGGGGAGGCTGAGGATGGGCTCGACGTTGGCCAGGCCTAGGCGCCGGCACCGTGCCGTCAAGTAATCAACTGCCGCCGGGTCGATGTCGTTGGCATAGACCTTCCCAGTGTCGCCAACACGGGCGGCAAGATGGACGGTCACGCGGCCGTGACCGGCACCCACCTCACCGATAACCATCCCGGGCCGGATGCCGAGAATGTCCATAATCAGCTCCGGCGGCTGGATTTCATTGGCCTTTTTTTCGCCGGGTTCGGCCAGCTGACTCATGTCGCGGGCGGCCTGGGCGGCATCCTTTATGGGCAGAGCAGCGGCCAGAGCGGACAACAGAATGATCATAAATAGGCTTATGCTTCGGAAGCGTTTCATGATTATATTCTCCGATATTAATTCAATACGCCGGCATCGCAGAATCGTATTTTCCACTTGCTTTGTCAGATTTCTTGGGTTTGAAAAGATGCAGGCCCTTTCTTCGGCGCTGCCGGCCTCAACTTTTCGATGACGTCGGCGCGGACCCAATACGCGTGGCTCTCGCCGTCGCGCTGGCTCAAGAAGAAAAGATACTTGCCGTCGGCCGTGACGACGGGGCAGAGCTCGACGGAGGGGCTGTTGACCTCGGGGCCAAGATTGACCGGCTCGGTCCAGGCGCCACCCTCTCTACGGAAGCTCACCCAGAGATCAAACTCGCGCTCGAAGAGGAGATAACTTCCGTCCGGCGCGATGAAGGGAGCATTCTCGCCGGCCGCAGAGTTGACGGGCTTGCCCACGTTGACCGGCTTTTCGTATTTCCCGTCGGCGAAAGGGGCCAGATAGATATCCTGCAGGCCGAAGCCGCCGGGCGCTTGTCCCGCAAAATAGAGGTTCTTCTCCCGATCGAGGGAAAACTCCCAATGCATGTTCATCGAGTTGACGTTTGGGTCCGAGGGCCGGGGTACGGACCAGCCGTTGGGCGTCCTGTCGGCGTACCAGATCTTTTCGCTTCCTGTCTGCGTCTCACCGGGAAGCGGCCGGCGGGATATGAAATAAATCCTCTTGCCGTCGGTTGAAAAGAACGGTACATCATCGTCAACATCCGGGCCCGAAAAGGACGCCCAGGCCGGCGGCGTCCAGCGGCCATTCACCCGCTTCATCATCAGCAGTCCGCCGCGGGAATAGATCTCGCCCGGAAAGGAGATCATCGGCGCCCAATAGACTTCGTTGCCGTCCGGAGAAAAGACAGCCGTGCTGTGAATGCCCCAGATTGAGGAGATGATGCCCAGGCCGAACAATTCGGGTTTGTCGCCCGGAGGCGTCTGGCCCAGGTAATCCCCTTCGAGGACAGGAAACCGGATCTCCGATTTATCGGCGCCCTTTTCGGCCAGAATCCCGGCTACAGCCTCCGTTTTCCTCTCCACGGCAACATTATAAGCCGTCTGGCCCATGATCGTCCTGGCGTTGAGGGGAGCCCCTTTCTCGATGAGGATCCGGGCAGCGTCAGTCCGTCCGTCGCGGGCGGCGTAATGAAGTGGCGTCCAGCCGAACCGGTCGGACTTGCCCGGGTTGAATCCTTTATCGAGGAGGAGGCCCACGATCTCGGCGGACCCGCCGGCCGCCGCCGAATGGAGGAGCCACACCCCGGAGGGATCGACGGCCTTGAGATCCGGCCCTCCGTCGATTAGACACCGGAAGAGATTTGCCAAGCCCTTCTCCGCTGACAGGGAAAGCAGTCCCCCCCAACTCCGCCCGCTCTCCGGTAACGTGGCCCCCTTGTCGATGAAATAGTTGATGAGTTCGGCACTCCCTCCATGTGCGGCGTAATGCAAAGGGGTATCGCCGTCGCTGTCGCGCATTTCGAGGAGCTGCGGTGACTTCTCGATCAAGGATTTGACGGCGGGGACGTCCCCTTTCCGTAGAGCGTCGAAGATCTCCTGCGGCTGCGCCGCCGGCGCAAGAGCTAAAAGGAAAGAAAGAATCATGGTAAGATTTTTCATCTTGGCTTCTCCTTTCTTATCTTATTATTCAGGCCACGGCCTTCACCATATCCCGGGGATCAGGCGGCGGCGCACGATCTGGGCGTAATCCCGATAACCGGGCAGCTCCACCTGAAGCGTACGGTCCTCCAGCACCGTGCGCGTGACGGTCGCAACGATGGCCAGGCTCGCGGGAATGGCCGCCCAGGTTGAACTGAAGAAGACCGGCGATGCGATCCAGGCAAGGATATTGCCGGCGTAGCCCGGATGGCGCACGAACCGGTAAGGCCCGCTGCTGACAACCGTGTGCCCGCGCTCGGTCTGGATGCGAACATGGGAGGAAAAGAAACGGTTGGCGATCATCGCCCAGGTCCCGAACATGCTGCTGGCGAAGATCAAAAACAAGGCCATGATCTGAATGCCGTTCGGCAAATCGGGCGTCCAGCCGAAGCGCTCGTCCAGACCACAGACGATCCAGGACGCCAAAGGGAGGAAAATGGACATCACCGGCATCAGGACGCGGTCCCAGGGCTTGACGTTCTCTTTCTTTCCGGCGTCCGCCCGCTCCCGCGCCAGGTCCGGGGACTTGCGGATCAGGATCGCCCGGCTCACAACGAGGACAATGAGAGCCTGGACAACATAGGCCCAGCCCTCCCACCAGTCCACCTTCCCGGCCGCCACAAAAAGCACGGCCATCAGCAGCAGGGTCGCAACCAAGAAGCGCACAATGACGACCCAGGCGATCCCGCGATATTTCACAGTTGACGATTGAGACGGATTCTGACCGCTCATCATTCCAATTTCTCCTTCATTAATTCATGTCAGTCAGTATTTTCGACCTCAACTCTTCGATGATTAATGCGGAAACCCAGTAGATATCGCCATCGCGAGAGAAAAAGATGTATTGGCCGTCGGAAGAAAACGTCGCGTCTCCTTCATCGGCCGCCGTGTTGATATCCGGCCCCATATTCCTGGCTTCCATCCAGTCGCCCGACGCATCCTTGAAGCTGATGTATAGGTCGTAGCTCCCGAAACCGCCCGGGTTATTGGAGTGAAAGATCAGGCATGTCATATCTGGGGAAACACGGGGCGAGCTGACCCTGCCCCGGTTGATCTTCTCGCTCAGCTTCGTCGGCTCCTGCCATTTCCCGGCGCTCCACTCTGAACAATAGATCTCCGCGGGCGGCTTGCAGAAATAGAAGCACGGCTCTGCGCTCATGAAAGGTTGCACCTCAACGCCGTCCGTGTTGATGGGTGCTCCCAGGTTTGTCGGCTCTCCCCATTTCCCTTCGGCCTTTTCGACGAACCAGATATCCGGCGTCCGTTCCGGTACGCCGCCCTTATTCCGGGGTCTGTTCGAGACAAAGAAGAGGATGTTCCCATCGGGAGATAGCGAGGGTTCGTTGGTGATATAATCTCTTGAAAACGGCAGGATTTCCGGAGCGTTCCATTGCTCCCCATCCCGGACGATCCTCACGATCGTATTGAGATTGTCCGGCGGCTTTCTTTCCCAATAAATGATTTCGCTCAGATCCGGGGAGATGTTCAATTTGGCCTGGTCCCCTTCTTTCGATACAAGACCTGGCGCGAATATCTCCGGGATCATCCCCGGCGGCTTCTGGCCGAGGTAGGGACCGGTGAGTGCGGCCCGCTCCGTCTGCCGCGAAAGCGCGTTCATCGCAACGAGTAGAATGAGGACCAGGATCAAGGCGCCGATGCTGACGGTCTTTTTCATCATGGGACTCCTATCCAGCGAGGCGTCCGAGCCATGTACTGTCGGTACGCCTTGCCGAATTTTTCGAGGCAATAGCCTTCCTCCTGGATAGCCTGGAATCGCTGGAGGAAAATGGTGATGAGGGTGATGAGCGTGAACAGCCAGGACGCGGCGGCGACGCTAACGGCGGAATAGACGAGGATCATGGAGAGATACATCGGATGCCGGGAAAAACGATAGATCCCGCCGGTGAACGGCTCTCCAGCCTCGGCTCGAGCCACGCTGATCGTCGCGGAAATGAGGAGGGCCAGACCGCCGCCGAAGATCGTCAGTCCTCCGGCGAACCAGGGCGTCCCCGCTCGCAACGGCAGGACGATGGAATACAAGGTCGCGCCGATCCAGAAGAACTGGGTCAACCAGCTCATGATCCTCGCCCCGCGGCTTTGTCTGAGCTCGGCCGGATGGCCCGTCCGGGCGACGAAACGGCCGGGGAGAACGAGCACCGCCAGCCATTGCAGGGGGAAGACGATCATGAAGAGCCAGCCGTTGCAGAGGCCTAGCTCAAAGGCCGGTGTCAGCGACATCGGCAGGCTCCCCGCCCTTTCGAGACCGCCGCTCCCGCCGCCGCAGGCCGCGCGAAGGGCCAGATCGCAGCGCCCGGCGCTGCAGTGCCCCGAAGATGTTTCTCGAAACTGCTCATATGGCCTCCGAGCTCATTGGATCAGAGCGCGCTGGCCCAGGCCGCCAGGATCAAGGCCAGAACGATCATGAGGACGGCGGCCTTGGCGTGCCCTTGAAAGTGATGGGAGAAATCCTTGTAATCCTCCTTGATCGACCCGGGGATAATGACGAATTTCGGGGTAATCTTGCTGATGAGAAGCCAGTCGAGAAGCACCAGGTCCCCCAGAGTAGCCAAAAAGAACATGACCAGCACGTTGAGCAGGGCTGTTAAAAATGGGATCTCTCCTCCGAGCTTGAATTTCAGCGCCAGCGTCGAAAAGACGGGAAACCCGGCGACGAAGACAAACCAAGGGAGACCGACGATCTTCGCCAACGTTTTTTCCTTCTTTGTCTGGGCCGAGACTTTCCTCTTGACGACCTCCGGGTAGTCTTGGTACCCCCAGATGCGGGGACTGAAGCTGATCATAATAAGGAGAAGATAGCCAGTTGTAATAACCCCATAAAAAAGGCCGTGGGTTATAACATGGATTATCACCATAGAGGAGATCCTCATTATCGGGTAAACAACAAGAATCGGTCGCCCTTGTTTTCGGGACAGATGACTCGTGACGGGAGTTTTTTCTGGGCCGCTTCCCGGGCGAAGGCGCCGTACATGTATTCCCGGCCTCCCGCGTGAATGGGGAAAACGACCTTGGGTTTCAGGAGCTCGGCCTGCCGGAGCCTGCCGACGAAAGCGAGGTCGATCGCTCCCGCCTTGTTGAGCAGATAACCCATATCCGCCTTGAAGCCGTCGACCGGGCCCAGGTAGTCGCCCGAATGATAGATCGACAATCCGTCCGCCTTGACCAAATAGGCGACTTCGGGAACGTCGTCCTGTTCGCAGTTGACGGTGAAAATCTCCATTCGCTCGAGCGTCTTTGTCGCCCGCGGCGCGGGCAGGTCGACCGTGCGCTCTCCCTTCCGGGCGTTCCAGCCGAAAACGTAGGTGATGTTCTTGACAAGCGGTCGCCAGGAAAGAATCACCGGGTCGAAATGATCACCGTGGTTGTGAGAGACGAAAACCGTGACGTCCTGGTCCCTGATCTCTTCCGGATTGATGAAGCCGTTGGCCAGGGAGGGATTTTCGGGCGCCGGCTCGCGCGGCCAGTAATCGAAGATCAGGAGGCGGCTTCGGGTCTTGACCGCGAATCCGCAGTGGCCCAGGTGCCAGACGATCGCCTCGCCGTCCCGGAGAGGCTTGGCCAGGAGCGAGGCGACATCCGTTTTCTCAGAGCTTGGCGTGGGCTCAACCCCGGCTTTCTTAAGGATGGCCCCGATATTGGGATAGCCGTATTCCACCGCCAGGTCCAGCCCGTTCCAGCCCTTCCCGTCCTTCGCCTTGGGGTCGGCCCCGTTTTGAAGAAGGAAACGGACCATGTCCGTCCGGCCTTTCTTCACGGCCAGATGGAGGGGCGGCGAACCCTCGGCGTCGGCCGCGTTGACATGGGCCCCCTTGCCGAGGAGCATCCGGGCGAGTTCGACATCGCCCCCCTGGGCCGCCCTGTGGAAAGGCGTTCTTCCGGATTCGTCCTTCAGGTCAAGCGGCAGTCCCTTCCCCAAAAGAAACGCGGCCGGCCGGGCATGCCCGAGATAGGCGGCTCGATGAAGAGGGTATTTGTAGAGCAAATCGGCGTTCTTCAAAGCCTCGGCCCGCGGCCAGAGCTTCTCGACGAGGTCCTGGAAGCCGTTGACCAGCGGAAAGCTCAACGCCGTCTCATTGAAATCGTTCCGGGCGTCGAGCCTCGCCCCGCGCTCGAGCAGCCAGTCCATGACCTCGGCCCGTCCGGCCTGGGATATGTAAAGAAGGGGCGTCGACGCTTCATCGTTCAGGGCGTTGATGTCGGCGCCGTGCTTGACCAGGATTTCGAGCAAACGGAGATTGCCGGAGAAGGTGGCCACATGGAGCGGCGTGCTCCCCCCCCAAAATTCACGGACCATCACGTTCGCCCCTCTGGAAAGGAGGAATTCCGCGCCGTCGGCCGATCCGCCGAGGGCGGCAAGAAACAGCGGGGTG
>Ga0209253_10005864_pt1 | contig 10641 bp, 3 predicted proteins | sample FrelakmetBRP12BR_FD_187145 | JGI IMG/M metagenome (GOLD analysis project Ga0209253, IMG submission 187145) | Freshwater lake sediment microbial communities from the University of Notre Dame, USA, for methane emissions studies - BRP12 BR (SPAdes)... | ecosystem: Environmental > Aquatic >... | reverse complement strand
TGCGCCACGCCTTCCACGCGCCGTCCAGGTCGCCGACACGGGTCTCGAGCGCGTCTCCCAGTTCCTCGAGAAGCGCACCCCGGCCGGCAGGATCCTCGACGCGCGGCACGTAGAGGTCGGTGACGCGGGCCCAGGCGGCCCAGTCGCCCGCCGCCGCGTGGAAGTTCCGCAGCGTGTCGAAGGTGGATCTGCTGGCTGGATCGCACCCGAAGGCCTCGGCGAGGGCTGCCGCGGCCGCGGCGGTGTTTCCGCGCGCCGCCCAGTCGACCGACGCCGCCCGGAAGGCCTCGCCGGCGGCGGGAAGTGCGCCTTCTGCGGCGAGACGCCTGGCCCGCGCCTCGGCCACCCGGATGCGGTCGTCCTCGGCACCCGACGCAAGGAAGAGGGCGGCCAGCCGCTCGAGCTCGGCGTCGGACGCAGCGCCGGCAGCGCCGCTCGCGAAGGCGCGCCGCCCTTCCTCCGCGGCGGCGTCCCGGTCGCCCGCGGCGAGCAGGGTCTCGGCCAGCGCGAGGCGCAGGTCGCGCTCGGCGGCCGGGTCGAAGGGCAGGAGCTTCCGCAGCGTGTCGGCGAGTCCGGCGTGGTCCCCCTGCGCGCCCTGGATCCGGCGAAGGGCATCGAGCGGCTGGCGGTCTCCCGGGTCTGCGTCGGCGATGCGGCGCCACAGGCGGCCCGACAGGTCCGCGTCGGTGGACTCGGTCCCCTCGGCGATCCGGCGGAGCGCCCGCAGGGAAGCCGGGTGGCCCGGGATGGCGTCGATCACCCTTCCGTAGGCCTCGGCGGCGCGAGCTGGTGCCGCCAGGCGGTCCTCGCACAGCTGGGCCAGGACGAAGAGCAGCCCGGTCCGCTCCTCGCTCCGGGTCTCGACCTCGACCAGCGAGTCGAGAACGGCGGCCAGGTCGGACCATCGCTCGAGCTTGCGGTAGAGCCGCTCCAGGGCGGCCAGCGCCCGCGGCGCCAGGGACGGGTCGAGACGACGGGCCTGCTCGTAGAACGCGGGGGCATCGGCGACCCGTTCGAGCGGCCCCTCGTGCAGCACCCCGAGCCGCATCGCCACCGCGCCGCCGGCGTCGCCGAGGCGCGGGAGCTCCTCCGCGAACAGCGCCGCCAGCTTGTCGTACTTCCCGGTGGAGGCGTAGACCCGCTCCAGGATGGGGGTCGCTCCGGCGGGGTCGCGAACCATCGCCGCCTCGACCTGCGCCAGGGCCCCGGCGTGGTCGGGACGCCTGGCCAGGACCTGGTCGAGCAGCGCCAGCGCGCCAGCGGTGTCCTGCAGCCGCTCGTCGCGCAGCGCGGCCAGTGTCACTCGAAGTGAATCCGCATCGTCGCCGCTCCCGGACGCCTCGGCGGCGGCCAGCTCGCCCGCCAGGACGCCGGCGAAGAATGGCGCGTGCTCGGCCACCACGTCGGGGTCGCGGGAAAGCTCCTCCACCGCGGCGAGCGCTCCCGCGTGGCGAGGGGCCGCGGCGAGCGCGGAGCGGAGCGAGGCAATGGCTCCCTTCGCGTCGCCGAGCTGCTCCTTCCTGATCCGGGCCGCCCGCACGTGCTGGTCGGCCCCCTCGACTGCCCCGCCCGTCCGCGAGATGGCCGCCTCGGCCTCCTGGTCGATCAGGCCCGACGCCTCCGCCCATGCGGCGCGTGCGCTCTCCTGGTCGCCCAGCCGGTCGGCGAAGATCTCGGCGATCTCCTGCCAGAGCTCGCGGCGCAGGCGCAGGTCGCCGACGAGGGCGGCGCGCCGTCTCAGGTCCGTGGCCAGCGGCGCCCATTCCTCCCGGGCCCGGTGAAGGGCGGCGAGGGAGGCCAGGGCCGCGGCGGCTCCAGCGTCGGGAAGCCCCTCGGCGATCGAGGACTCGAGAATGTCGGCGAGCCGATCCTCCCGGCCCGCTGCGGCGGCCAGGCGCAGGAGTTCGGTGCGGAGCGCCGGCTCGGCGTCCGGATCGCGCCGCTCGTCGGCGTACTGGCGAACCCGGGCGTCGAAGGCCTCGGCGGTCTGCCCGCACGCCTCGCGCAGCGCTGCGATCTCCGGCAGGACGGTTCGTCGCTCGCCGGGATCCATGTCCTCGAGCCGGACCTCGAGCAGCTCGGCGAGCTTCACCTTGTCGCCGGCAGCGCGGTAGGTCTTCTCGAGCAGGCGCGCCGCGGCGGCGCGCGACCCCGGACGCGACAGCGCGCGAGCCAGACCCGAGAGCGCCGCCCCTTCCTGCGGGAACTCCTCCAGGATCGCCGCGAAGGCGTCGACCGCGGCGTGCGGGTCGTCGGTTCCTTCGAGCAGGACCGCTCGCCGGAGCAGGGTCTCCTGGCGTCGAGCCGGATCGCCCCGACGCGCCTCGGCGAGCTCGCCCAGGACGGGGGCCAGCTCCTCGATGCGCCGCTCCCGCGACAGGTTCCGGTCGAGCGCCTCCAGGGCCTCGACGTCGCCCGGCGACGCCCGGCGCAGACGCTGCCAGGCGTCGATCGCGCCGGACCCGCTGTCGATCCCCTCGCGGGTTCGAGCCGCGAGGCGCAGGAACTCGTTCGACTCCACGCCGTTTGCCGTGGCGGCGGCCGACTCCCAGACCTCGGCCAGCACGTCGAACCGCTTCGCCTTGCCGGCCAGGCGCGGGATGTCGGCCAGGGCTTCCTCCCGCTCCCGCCCGCTCCCGCCGAAGGCGCCGCGCGCGGCCTCGAGCGCGCGCGCCGGGTCGGCCAGATCCACCTCCAGGATGCTCCGGATCTGGCCCTGCAGCTGGGCCCGCTCGGCCGGGTCCTGCTCGACGGCAAGCCGGTCCTCCCGCACGGTGACGCGGGTCTCCCCGTCGGCGCGGTCGTGGAAGCACTCGTCCACCTGGACGAGCGCGTCCCGACCCACCCGGCCGGGCAGGATCGCCAGCTCGAGCAGGGCCTGCCGCGCGCCCAGGTGGTCCGGCTGGTGCGCGAGCAGCTCCGAGAGCAGCCGGAGCGCGCCGGCGGGATCCCCGAGCCGGATGCGGCGCAGCTCCGCGAGCTGGAAGGCGAGGTCGGGGTCGAAGAGTGCGGCCGAAAGCCTCTGCTCCAGCCCCCAGGCGAGGTCGCTCGGCCGGTCGAGCTCCGTGGCCAGGAGCGTGAGCTCGGCAGCGGCGGCCGCATCCTGGGGATCTCGCCCCAGGCGCGACCGGGCAAGCGCGAGCCGCTCGATCGGGTCGACGGGCGGGGGCGGAACGGGCAGCTCGAGCCCGGGCGGCACGTTGGGGTGCTCCGCGAGGTCGGCGAGCACCGCCACGAGTCCGTCCCGATCGCCGGCGGCCTCGAGCGCCCGGGCCAGGCGCGCGAGAAGCCGGGCCGAGCTCTCCCGGGGGACGAGCTCTATCGCGCGGCGGTAGGCCGCGGCGGCGCCGGCCGGATCTTGCATGGAGTCGGCGAGGAGGTCGCCGAGCTGGGTGAGGAGCGCCGCCCTCTGGACGGCGGGTGGAGAGAGCGCTTCACGCTCGGTGAGCAGATCGCGCGCCTCTTCCCAGCGCTCGCCGGCCAGCGCGAGCCGGGTGAGGGCAGCGAGGACCTCCGGGTCCTCCGGGCCGAGTGCGCGAGCGCGACGGAGCTGCGTGACCGCCTGCTCGTGGGAGCCCAGCTCCTCCTCGGCGAGCCGCGCCGCCCGCAACCGGAGCGACCGCTCCTCGGCCGGCTGGCCAGAGAGGGCGTCGGCGGCGCCGACGAGATGTGCGAAGAGCTCGGCGAAGGCCTTGGCGCGGGTGGCGAGGTCCTCCACCCGCCGGCGCGCCTCCGGATGGGCCGGCGCCTCGAGAAAGGCCGAGACGGCCGCGTCGAGAGCGCCGCGGGTGTCGTCGAGCCGGTCCTGCCGGATGGCCGAGACGTCGAGCCACATGCGTGCCCGGTCGGCGGGCAGCGCGGATTCGTCCCGGGCGATGACCTCGAGCATGTCGACGTGCCGGGCCGAGTCTCCTGATGCCGCCCGGACCGGCGCGAGCGCGCGGGCGATGCGGACCGGTTCCACCCCTCGGGCCAGGAGCTCCTCGAGCGCCCGGACGGCGTGTGTGGCGTGCTCGAGGCCGAGACCGCCACCCTCGAGAAGGGCCAGCCAGGAGGAAGCCGCGTCCTCCGGTCGCTCCAGCGGCTCGAGGAGCAGCGCCGCCCGCTCCGCCTCCAGGTCGGCCCGGTCGGGCGCTCCCTGGGCGGACAGCCTGGCGAGCACCTGGCAGAGCTCGTCGGCAGCGGGGACGGACGGGTCGTTGCGGAGCGCCGTGGCGAGTCCCCGCAGCGCCTCCGGATCGGTGCCGTCCTCGGCCAGAAGGTCGCGCCAGGCGGTGGCGCTCCCCGCCGCGTCGCCCGCCTCGAGCCGGAGCCGGGCGATCTTGACCCCCAGCTCGCGGCGGGCCTCCCCTTTCGTCTCGGCGAGGCGGGACGAGAGGTCGGCGATCAGGTCTCCGTGGCGGCCGGCCCGGGACAGCGCCGCCTCGTAGGCGCTCGCGGCGCCGCGGTCGTCGGGGTCGAGAATGGCGAGCTGCCGCCAGACCCGGGCCGCCTCCTCGGCGTGCCCCAGGTCGTGCTCCTCGATCTCCGCCACCCGGCGGAGCAGTGCCTTGCGGGTCCGGAGGTCCGTCGTCGCCGCCGCCGCTCCGGCGCGGAAGGCGCGGGCCAGCTCGGTGAAGTCCCCGGTGCGGGCAGCGGCCGCCTCCATCTGTCGCCGAGTGGCCAGCCGGGCCGGCTCGGTGACGAGCGCCCAGGAGAGGATGCGCACCGCCTCGCCGGGATTTCCCAGCGCATCCAGCGCGACCTCGGCTGCCCGCAGCAGGAGCGAGGCCCGCGTGGCCGGATCCCGCTCCGCGGAGGCCAGCGACTCGATGAGCTCGACGACGCGAGGCCAGTCCCCGGCGTTCTCGAGCAGCGGGAGGAGCGCGCTCGCCGCGGGCAGGAAGCCCGGGTCCTCTCGAAGCGCCGCCTCCAGCATCCCGCGAGCGCGAGCCGGATCCCCCCCCGCGAGCGCCATCTCGGCGCCCCGCAGGCGCAGCGGGGCGTTCTCGGCCCGGCGGGGAGCGGCGGCCAGGTGGCGCTCCAGCGTCGAGAGCGCCTCCGCGTCCCGACCCGCGTCGACGTAGGTCTCGAAGAGGTGAAGGGCGGCCTCGTCGTTGGCGGGGTCGAGGTCGATGGCGCGCGCGAGAGCCTCGGTGGCGGTGTCCACGTCTCCGAACCGGACCGTCGCGAGCTGGGCGAGGCGCAGGTTCGCGGCCACGGCGCCGGCCAGGTCGCGCGTGCTCGCTGCGAGCCGGGACAGCTCCTCCCGGAGGGCGGGCCAGTCGCCGCGCTCGCCGTGCCACTTCTCGAGGAGGTCGAGGGCGCGCGAGCTCCCCGGCGCCGCCAGCCAGGCGCGGTCGAAGGCCTCGCGCGCCATCGCAGCGCCGTCCGGGTCGTAGGCCACGTGGATCGCCGCGAGCCGCAACCAGGTCCGGGCGGCGTCGCGCCGGTCGCGCTCGCCGCTGGCGCGGTGTTCCAGGATCGCCGCCTGGTCCTTCCAGGTTCGCGCCGCGCCTTTCAGGCGCTCCAGCGTCTCCGCCGCGCCCGGGACTGCCCGGTCGAGGAGCATGGCCTCCACCGTGGCATCGAGGGCAAGCCCGTGCTCGAGTGGCTCGTCGGCCAGAAGCGCCCCGAGCGCTGCGTAGGCCTCTGCCAGCTCGGCCCGGTCGCCACCCGCCTCGCGCCAGCCGTCGAGGAGCTTCTTCGCGTGGCCGTACCGGCCGAGCGCCTCGGCGCAGGCCACCGCCCGCCGCCGCGCTTCGGCCAGGTCCGGCGCGAGCCGGACGGCCCTCCCGTAGAAGAGCACCGCCCGGTCTCGACGCCCGAGCCGCTCCTCCCACCAGCGGGCGAGGGCCAGGAATCGGGTTGCCGCCTCGGCCGGACTCTGCGTGCGGTCGGCCTCCTCCTCGAGGACCGCAGCCACCCCCACCAGGTCCCCGGACTGCTCCCGGACCCGGGCGAGCGCGCGGAGCACGTCGGGGTCGCCGGGCTGGAACGCCTGCGCTCGCAGCAGCAACCCCTCGGCCCTGGCCGGGTCGGAGAGCTCGTCCTGCGCCAGCGCGGCACAGCGCCGGAGGAGTGCCGCGGCCCGGGCGCCGTCGGCCTCCTCGCGGGCTTCCCGTTCGAGCACGGACAGCTGCGCGAGCAGGTCGCGTGTTCGCTCGTCGACGGAGTCGCTCGACAAACTGGTTCGGGTCGGCGGGCTCATCGGGATCACCCACCATCGTACCCATGGTTCGGCAACCCGGGCAATTCGCCGGACGTCCGGGGCATGCGTCTTGATGCGTGGCTGCGCGGGTGCTAACCGTCAGCCCCGATGCCCACCCGCCTCCGCCGACGGCTGGCCGATATCGCCCACCGGGCGCCCCTCGCCCTCCTGCTCGCCGCGACCCTCTCGTCCACCTCGGCCTGCGCCGCCCCCTCCGGGCCCCGCGTGATCCTGGAGTCCGGGGGGAAGAGCCACCGGGTCCAGGTGGAGCTCGCCGACACCGAGGCGAAACGCGAGCGAGGGCTCATGTTTCGCAAGGAGCTTCCGGAGGGGCGCGGGATGCTCTTCCTCTTCGACGAGGAGGGCGAGCACAGCTTCTGGATGAAGGACACCCTCATCCCCCTCGACCTGATCTTCGTCGACTCGTCGGGACGGGTCACCGGCATCGTGGCCCGGGCGCGCCCGCTCACCCTGGAGCCCCGCAGCGGCGGACCGAGCCGGATGGTGCTCGAGGTGCCCGGCGGCTGGGCGGCTGCCCACGGCGTCCGGACCGGCGATCGGATGACCGTCGAGGGGCTAGCCGAAAAGCCTCAGTGACTCCCGTCGTCTCCACCGTCGAGGATCTGCCGCGCCACCACCGGGCCGAAGCTGGCGACCATCATGGCCTCGACGATCGCCTCGAACTGGCGGCGTCGCTCGTCGTCGCTCCATCGAAACTGGATCCCCACGCCCGACTCCTCCCCTTCCTCGCCGTGCCGCACCACCACGCCCTCGAGCTCGAAGGGCGAGGCGCGACCGGGGACCACCAGCCGGAAGCGGAAGACCGTGCCCAGCGGGACGGTCCTCGACGCGCGAATGAAGGTTCCCCCCTTCGAGATGTTCCGCGTGTAGTCGGCGAAGAAGCTGTTGAGCCGCTCGTAGGCGACCTGCAACTGCACGGGGGCTCGGGCGTGCTCGCGGCGTTCCGACATCTCCCGGCCATGCTAGCCCGGCGGGAGCCTTGACCGATAGTCGAACGACCCGCCTGGCGGCCTGGGCGGCTGTCACAGGCGCGCTCGCCGCCCTGGGCTTCCGGCTGGCCGGGCTCCCGCTCCTCGAGGCGCCGGGATGGGAGCTGGGGATGGTGGCGGCGCTCCTCGCCGTGGTCGCAGCCGCACCGCTGGGAATCTCGGCGACACGGCGGGAGCTCTCGAAAGGGGGTCCTGCACCGCTTCGCGCCTTCGTGCGAGCGTCGGCGGGGCTCCTGCTGCTCCAGGCGGCGCTGGTCTTCGGCGCGGCGGCGCGCACGGCCTTCTTCACGCCCTGCAGCCCCACGTTCGGCCTCGCCTTCGTCCCGGCGGTCGCCCTCCCCTCCGCGCTCGTCGCCGCGGCGCTCGCGACGCTGGCCGCGTTCCTGGCCCGTGGCCGGCCCCTCCGGAGCGCGCTGCTCTACCTGGCCGGCGTGGTGGCGTCGCTCGGGACGACGCTCCTCGAGGGCTGGCTCGGGCCGTCGTCGTATCTCCTCGACCACCTCCTGGGCATCTGGCCGGGGCCCATCTACGACGAGGCCCTCTCCCTCGACCGGCGGCTCCTGCTCTTCCGGCTCGGGTCGCTCGGCTGGACCGTGGCGCTCCTGGCGGTCGCGCAGCTCGTGGCCGCGCGCCGCCGGAACCCGCCCGGCCCGGTGCGGGGCGCCGCCGTCGCGGTCGCTCTCGCCCTCTTCACGGTGGGTGCGATCCGCGTGGTGGGCGCCTGGACCGGCGACCTGGCCACCCGCGCCTCGCTCGCCCGGGTCCTCGGTGGCCGCCTCACCGGCCCGCTCTGCGACCTCCACCATCCGCGAGAGAAGCCCGCGGCCGACGCCGAGCGGCTCTTCCGGGCCTGCCAGGCCGACGTGGCCGAGGTCTCCGCCGCGCTCGGGATCTCCCCTCCACCCTTGGTGAAGGTCTGGGCCCACCGCTCGGAGGAGGAGAAGCGGCGCCTGGTGGGCGCGGGGCGCACCGAGTTCACCAAGCCCTGGCTCTCCGAGATCCAGGTCCTCGACGCCGCCGCCGGCCCTCCGGCGCTGCGCCACGAGATCGTTCACGCCGTGGGGGGAGCGGTGGCCGGCGGCCCGCTCGGCGTCCCGGCGCGGGCCTTGGTCCTCGTCGATGCGGGGCTCGTGGAGGGGCTGGCGGTGGCGCTGGAGGTGCCGCGCGGCGAGTGGACGACCCACGAGTGGGCTCGCGCCATGAAGGACCTCGGGCTGCTGCCGCCCGCGGCGCGCCTCGTCGAGCCGGCCGGCTTCTTCTCGGCCCCCGCCGCCCGGGCCTACGGCGCGTCGGGGAGCTTCCTCGCCTTCCTCATGGAGAAGCGCGGCGCGGCGCCGGTGCTGCGGGCCTACGCCGGGACCCCGTTCGCGGAAGCCTTTGGGCGCCCCATCTCCGAGCTGGAGCGGGACTGGCACGCCTTCCTCGACACGATTCCCGTCCCTCCCGGGCTGGCGGTCGCCGCGGAGGCACGCTTCCGTCCGGCAGGACTCCTCGGACGGCGCTGCGCGCGGGAGACGGCCGGCCTCGAGGCCCGGGCCCAGTCGGCCGCGCGTGGCGGGCACGGGCGCGAGGCGGCGGCGCTGTGGCGGCGCGCCGGGCGGATCTCCGGTGACCCCGCCGATCTGCGGGGTGCGGGCGATGCCCTCCAGCTTTCCGACCCCCCCGCAGCGGATGCTGCCTATTCCGAGGCCCTTTCGGCGCTCGGCGCCGCCCGCCCGTCGCTGCGCTCGGCGATCCTGGAATCCAGGGGCGACCTGCGCTGGCGGGCCGGTGACGAGGCGGCCGCCGCCGACCGTTACCGCGAGGCGCTGGCGCTCCTTCCCGACCGACCTCGGGAGCGGCTGCTCACCGCGAAGATCGCGGCCGTCACCGACCCGGCGCTGGCCGCGGCCGCCCCCTGGTTCCTCGGCAAGGGCGACGCGCAGGAGGCCTTGCGCTCGCTCGCCGCCTCGGACAATCCCCTCGGCCCCTACCTCGCCGGTCGCGCCGCGTCGGCCCGGGGGGACCCGGCCGCGGCCATCCCGCTGCTGGAGCGCGCGCTGGCCGGATCGTTGCCGTCGACGGCCTTCCGCGTCGAGGCCCTCTCCTCGCTCGCCGCGGCCCGCTGCGCCACGGGTGATCGCGCCGGCGCCCGTGCCGCCTGGGGGGAACTGGAGCGCATCGCCGATCGCGAGGCCGACCGGGACCGGGCGCGCCACGCGGCGAGTCGCTGCGCCGTGGAACCGGAAGCCGCGACGCGCTAGCCTCACCTTCCTTGGAACCGGAGTCCACACCTCGCGCCGCCAGGACGCGCGCCGCGCTGGCCGCTCTCCTGGCCCTCGCCACCTTCGCGCTCTACTCCCGGGTGGCCGGCCACCAGTTCCTCCACTTCGACGACGACCGCTACCTGACCGCCAACCCGATGGTGTCCGCCGGACTGACCGTCGACGGCGTCCGCTGGGCGTTCGGCACCTTCTCGGTGGCCAACTGGCACCCGCTGGCCTGGCTCTCCCACATGCTCGACGTGCAGCTCTTCGGCATGCGGCCGGGTCCCCACCTGCTGGAAAACGCGGCGATCCACGCGGTCAACTCGGCGCTGGTGTTCCTCGTGCTCGCCCGCATGACCCGCGCGACGCTGCTCTCCCTCCTCGCGGCCGGGCTTTTCGCCTTCCACCCGCTTCACGTGGAGTCCGTGGCCTGGATCTCGGAGCGGAAGGACCTGCTCTCCACCTTTTTCGGACTGCTGCTGCTCGGCGCCTACGCCCGCTACGCCGCGCGCCCGTCGTTCCCGCGCTACCTCGCGATCTTCCTGCTCCTCGCGGCGAGCCTGATGGCGAAGGCCATGTGGATCACCGCGCCGTTCCTCCTGCTCCTCCTCGATTTCTGGCCGCTGCAGCGGGTCGCGGCCAGCTGGAATCCGGGCGACTCTCGCCCGCCGCCATCCCCTCGCTTCCCCGTGGGGTGGCTCGTCCTCGAGAAGCTGCCGCTGCTGGCGCTCTGTGCAGCGGTGGGCGCGGTGGCCGTGGTGGCCCAGGGGCGCGAGGGTGCGCTCGAGTCCCTGGCGCGGCTGCCCCTGGCCGACCGGATCGGAAACGCGGCCGCGAGCTACCTTCGCTACCTCCAGCTCGCCGTCTGGCCGTCGTCGCTGGCCGCCTATTACCCCATGGCCCCGGGCGGCCTCCCTGCCTGGCTCGTGGGCACCGCCCTCCTCGCGATCGGCGGCGTCACCGCCGGGACCGTCGTCCTCCGCCTCCGCATGCCCTGGGTCCTCACCGGCTGGCTCTGGTACCTGGGCATGCTGGTCCCGGTGATCGGCCTCGTTCAGGTGGGGTCGCAGGCCATGGCCGACCGCTACACCTACGTTCCGCTCCTGGGCATCTTCGTGGCGCTTCTCTGGAGCCTGGATGCCCTCGTCCGGCACCGCCGGACGCGCGCCGCGCTGGCGGGGGTCGCCGCGGCGGG
>Ga0209253_10005863_pt1 | contig 10641 bp, 8 predicted proteins | sample FrelakmetBRP12BR_FD_187145 | JGI IMG/M metagenome (GOLD analysis project Ga0209253, IMG submission 187145) | Freshwater lake sediment microbial communities from the University of Notre Dame, USA, for methane emissions studies - BRP12 BR (SPAdes)... | ecosystem: Environmental > Aquatic >... | reverse complement strand
CCGATGCGCGGGAGCTACGGCGGACTGGTCCTTCCTACATGGTGGATACCTTGGCCTCCCTGCGCGCCCAAATGGGCGACACGCCTCTGTGCCTGTTATTAGGCGCGGACGCCTTTAATGCCTTGCCGCGCTGGCACCGTTGGGAAAAACTCTGGACACTCGCTCATCTGGTGGTCATGCGCCGCCCCGGCGCCAGCCTGGAGTTATCCAACACCCTGAAGTGCAGCGTCGCGCAGCGCACGGTGGAGCATCCTAGCGATCTTTGCGAACAGCCTGCCGGCTGTGTTCTATTTCAACCGGTAACCCAACTGGATATCTCCGCTACCCAGATCCGAAAGTTGCTGGCGGCAGGGAACTCTCCCCGCTACCTGCTGCCGGATGTGATCTTGACCTATATTGGCGACCAGGGTCTGTACCGGTCGCCCTCCTCACCTACTTTATAGGTAACTCGGAAATCAGCATGCAACTCGATGGTTTAAAAGATGTCGTTCTTAACGCCCTGGAAGAACTTAAAGCCCTGGATATCAAAGCACTGGATGTCAGCAGGTTTTCCGGCTTTACCGATTTGATGATCATCGCCAGCGGAACCTCCAGCCGACAGGTGAAGGCCCTGGCCGATAAAGTCATTGAGAAATGCAAGGAAGCCGGAATACGCCCTCTGGGCATTGAGGGTGAACAGGAAGCAAAATGGGTCCTGGTGGACCTGGGCGACGTCGTGGTGCATGTCATGAATCCCGAGACCCGGGATTTCTATAATCTGGAAAAACTCTGGTCGATTAAAGAGCATGGCAGCGGCAACTCAGCGGCGGGTTGAGCGGACCACCGCCCTGGTTCCCATTGCCCCTGTTGTTAAGGGGTGAACCCCGCTAATCCCGATGCGTGTCTACCTGATTGCCGTGGGCACCCGCATGCCTAAATGGATCGCGGCGGGCTTTGCCGAGTATGCGTCGCGCTTGCCCAGGGAGTGCAGCCTGCACCTCATAGAGATAACCGCCGGCAAACGCGGCAAGCGAATTCCTGTCGAACGGATAGTGCGTGAAGAAGGTGAACGCATGCGGGCGGCTATCCCGCGGGGGGCGCGGGCTATTGCCCTTGATAGCACCGGACTGCAATGGAATACCCCACAGTTCGCCGAGCATCTGAATAGCTGGCTGGGCGATGGCCGTGACGTGGCGCTGCTGGTAGGCGGCCCCGAGGGTCTGGCCAGCGTGTGCCTCGACTGTGCCGAAGCGTCCTGGTCGCTGTCACCGCTAACGTTTCCCCACCCCCTGGTGCGCATTGTGGTGGCCGAGCAGCTCTACCGGGCCTGGAGCATCCTGCACAATCATCCTTACCACCGTGGCTGAACAGCGGCCACCGGGGCCGTCCCTAAGTGACGAAACAGTATGCAACAGGCAAGTATTTATTTGGCCTCCGGGTCTCCGCGCCGCCGGGAATTGCTGGCCCAGATTGGCGTGTCTTATCAGATCCTCAGCGTGGCGGTGGATGAAACGCCGCTGGCTGGAGAAGATCCCAGCCACTATGTCAGCAGGCTAGCACTCGCCAAAGCCAGAGCCGGCCATGCCAGCCTCCAGGGCCTGGTGCTGCGACCGGTACTGGGGGCTGATACCAGCGTGACGGTGGATGGAACAATTCTGGGTAAACCGCGCGACCGGACAGAGGGTTTGGCCATGCTCGCCGCCCTGTCCGGGCGCACTCACCGGGTATTGAGCGCCGTGGCCCTGGTAGCAGGCGCCCGTGAGGCGACGCGAGTACAGGAAAGCCAGGTCCGCTTTCGGCCACTGACCGCCAGTGAATGTCAGGCCTACTGGGATACCGGAGAGCCCGCCGACAAGGCTGGCGCTTATGCCATCCAGGGACGCGCAGCGGCCTTTATCATCGAACTCATAGGCAGCTACTCTGGGGTAATGGGGCTGCCCCTCTTCGAAACCAGCGAGTTGTTGAGGGATTTCGCCATCTCAATTTTTTAAACCCCTTTCAGCTTCCCTGATGCTGCCCACGGAATATTAGGAAATTGGGGAAATAATGTGACAATCACAGATAACCGGCGGTTTAATGAAGAAATTCTCATCAATGTGACACCACGGGAAACCCGGGTAGCCGTCGTCGAAAATGGCGTCCTGCAGGAAATCTTTGTGGAACGCGAACGCAAGCGCGGCCTGGTGGGCAATATCTATAAGGGCCGGGTGTGCAGAGTACTGCCCGGCATGGAGGCGGCGTTTATCAACATCGGTCTGGAGCGGGCGGCTTTCCTGCACGTATCGGATATCCGCGGCAGGGATTTCAGCGGTTCGGATCTGATCCATCAGGACGATCGCCTGGCGCAGATTACCGAACTGGTGCGCGAGGGACAAGAAATCATCGTGCAGGTCATTAAGGATCCCATTGGCACCAAGGGAGCGCGGGTCACCACTCACATCACCCTGCCCTCCCGCTTCCTGGTCTTCCTGGCCGACTCGCAAGTGGAAGGCGTATCCATCAAGATTGAAGACGAGGCAGAGCGGCAACGCCTGAAGGAAGTGATCAGCACATTTCGCGCCGAGTTCGGCGGTGGCTACATCGTACGCACCGCGGCGGAAGGTGCCGAAGCCTGGGCCTTGCGGGCGGATATGCAGTTTCTGCACAGACTTTGGGAATCGATCCGGGAGCGTATCAAGGACGTTCGCGGTATTGAAACCATCTACGAGGACCTGCCGCTGGCACTGCGCACGCTGCGCGATTTCGTGGATGCCAACGTGGAGAAAGTCCGCGTTGACTCGTGGGAAACCTACGAACGTCTGCTGCGCTTCGCCGAGAAATTTATCCCTGAGATGTCGCCCCATATCGAACATTATTCCGGTGAGCGACCCATTTTCGATCTCTACGGCATCGAGGATGAGATTCAAAGAGCCCTCAGCAAGAAGGTGCCTCTCAAATCCGGCGGCTACCTGATTGTCGATCAGACCGAGGCCATGACCACTATCGATGTCAATACCGGGGCCTATGTAGGCCACCGTAATCTCGAGGAAACCATCTTCAAGACCAACCTTGAGGCTGCCCAGGCCATCGCCCGGCAACTGTGCCTGCGCAATCTGGGTGGCATTATCATTCTGGATTTCATCGATATGTCTAACTCAGAGCACCAACAAGCGGTGTTAAAGGCGCTGGAAAGGCATCTGGAAAAAGACCGGGCGAAAAGCCATATCTGCGAAGTGTCGGCTCTGGGGCTGGTGGAAATGACCCGCAAACGGATCCGGGAAAGCCTGGAACACATTCTCTGCGAACCCTGTCCGCAGTGTAACGGGCGCGGCACCGTCAAAACCGTGGAGACTATCTGCTACGAGATCTTCCGCGAACTGCTGCGCGAGGCGCGCCAGTATGAGGCGCGCAAATTTCTGGTCCTGGCCTCCCAGGACGTCGTGGATATGATGCTGGACGAGGAATCGACCAGCGTGGCGGAACTGGAGGCATTCATAGGTGTTCCTATCAAGTTTCAGGCCGAAGCCCTCTATACCCAAGAACAATACGATGTAGTGCTGATGTAATGCCATCCAGATCGGGCCCTTTGCCCTGGGATACAAGCGTGAGGACCACTCTCCTCACAGCGCAGGACAGTTAATTCAGTTATGGAAATTCTGTTTGCATCGGTGCGCCATGCCTGGACCTGGACCCTTCGCCTTGGCGTCGTCCTGCTGATAGTTAGCGCCCTGTTGCTGTCGCTTAGCCGCTTCCTGTTACCGCGTCTGGCCGAGTACCGGCCCGATTTGGAACAGCTTATCGGCGCGTACCTGCATATCCCGGCACACATTGACCATCTGGAAATCGCCTGGCGTGGCTGGGAACCGGTATTGCGCCTCGATGGCTTCAGCCTGGGCGATCCAGGCAACCCGTTGGCAGCTTTCCAACAGGCCCTGGTCAGCCTGGATTTGTCGCGCTCCCTGCTGGGTGGCCGCCCGGTGTTGCGCAATATCCGCCTTGCCGGCGCGCGCCTGATTCTGGAACGGACGGCTGACAACGAACTGCGCCTGTTCGCGCTTACCACCGGCGGCCCGCCAATTTCACTGCAAGACATCGCCAACCGGCTGTTCGATATCCACTCCCTGGATCTGCTATCCGCCCAGTTGCAACTGCATGATGTCACTGGGGCGATGCCGCCTTTGACATTCCCCGATTTACGCCTGAGCCTGCGCCATAAAGGAGAGAAGCGACGCCTTGACCTAGCGGTAGTCCTGCCCAAGGCCCTGGGAAAAGAGCTGCACGGGGCGTTGGAACTATACGGCGAAACAAGCGATCCCGGCACCTGGAGGAGTACTTTCTACGTCACCGGTGAGAATCTGGCATTGGCAGGCTGGCCGCTGCCGCCGGGTTACCCCACCGGGACAGCAAGCCTGTCGGTGTGGGGTGACTGGCAGGGACAGGGACAGCTAACCCTGACCGGCAAAGCCTCCCTCGAAAATCCGGCACCCTCCACGCCCCGCGGAACTGCGAAACAGCGCGAGCCGTTGGCGGACCTGCCGACCGTCAAGGCCGATTTTACGTGGCGACGCGACGCGCAGGGCTGGCAGTGGCAAAGCGGCTGGACCGGTTTTGACAAGACTGGCGCCGAAGCGCTGCACAGCAGCGTGGCTTTGACGATGGCCGCTGCCCACGACGGCGTCGCGCCCTATCTGGAGGGTCGCGGCCAGGACCTACGCGTGCAGGATCTGGCGGCTATCGCCCTACCCTGGCTGAACGAAACCCAGCGCGGCCTGCTGAAAGACCTGGAGCCCACCGGAAAACTGCCAGAGTTGGCCTGGCGTATCACCCTCGCGGATAACGCGCATCCCTCCTCCGGCTCCAGCCCGGCACAAACCGGCGACGAGCCTCATGCACCCGCAAGCGCGGTAACACCCTTCGTCGTGACAACCCGCTTTACCGGCCTTGCAACTCGCAGCCGTGGCCATATTCCAGCGCTCAAGAACCTGGACGGCAGCCTGTCCCTAGACCAGGATGGCGGCCAGCTCGAGCTGAATAGCCGCGCGGTCAAGGTGGACGCGAAGCCTCTGTTGCGCGCTCCCTTCGCCCTCGAAACCCTGGCCGGCCCGCTCCAGTGGCAACGCCTGAATAACGGCCTCCATTTCACCTCGCCCGGATTGCGTCTTGCCAACGCCGCCCTCACTGCCAGCCTGCGAGGTAGTCTTACGGTGTTCGACGACGAGACCAGCCCGCTGCTGGATCTGCGCATGGATTTCCGAAATCTGGACGTGGGTCAGGTTCGTCATTACTTGCCAACGACGATTATGGACCCCAAACTGACGCAGTGGCTGGATCGGGCACTGGTCAGCGGCCGGTCGCCGTTCGGCGAAATGACATTGCATGGCCGTATCGCTGATTTTCCTTTCGATAATGGCCAAGGGCTTTTTGAAACGCGCCTGCAACTTCAGGACACCATCCTGGATTATTCCCCCGAGTGGCCGCGCATCGAAGAACTGGACGCCGAATTGACCTTTCGCAATCGCTCTCTCCAAATTGAGGCGGTAGCCGGCAAGATCCTGGATGCGGACCTGCAGCGGGTCGAGGCTCGCATCGACAACCTGGAGCACAGTGTGCTGGTGATTCGTGGCCAAGCCCAGGGGTCGATTGCGACGTCACTGCGTTTGCTGCGGGAAAGCCCGTTGTCGCAAAAAGTGGGCCATCACCTGGCGGGTATGGAGGCGACAGGCAACAATGCCCTGAAACTGGAACTCAGCATTCCCCTTGACCACCGTCCGACACAAGTCAAGGGTACGCTGGATTTTGTCGAGAGCGCTCTAAACCTGCCGGCCTGGGATATTGATCTCAAACGCATTCAAGGGCAGTTGAATTTTACCGAGACGGACTTGACCGCCAAGGATGTACGGCTGTTGTTCCGGGGTGAACCCATGCACATGAACATCGTCACTCGCAATAGCCAGGGCAACCGCCGCGAGACCCAGTTCAACCTTAGCGGCCAGCTCAGCCCGCGAGCTCTGACCGGCAGCCTTACCCCTGGAATTGAGGCTTTCGTCACTGGCCGCGGACTCTGGGACATCGGCATGACCCTACGCGACACGCCTCCCGAGGCCCCCCCTGAATTCGACCTGAGCCTGACGTCCAACTTGAAGGAGGTGACCGTCAAACTGCCACCACCGCTGGGTAAATCAGCCGGTGAAGTGCGGGCCTTCACGGCGCACATCCGTTCGGTAACCGCTAACAATACCGCGCAAGCAGGGCTGGAGTATGGACCGGATACCCGAGCCCTGCTGGAACTGGTGGGTCTTCCCAACCAGATTCGCCTGGGCCGGGGCGAACTGCGCATTGCCGCTGGCCAAGCAAACCTGCCGACTGCGCAGGGCTTGACCGTGGTAGCGCATCTGGCACGCCTTGACCCATTCGCCCTGCTGGGGCACAACAACCAAACCATGACATTGCCACCCTGGCTGGGCGCTGTCGACGCCCAACTGGACGAACTGGTGGCCGGCGGGCAGAGTTTCAACAACGTGGCGGTGCGGGCGCAAACTCAAAAGGGCGGGTTTGCCGTGCAGTTGCACGGCAAGGCATTGACCGGCCAGCTTGATATCCCCGCCAAACCCACCGTGAAAACACCGCTCAGCGTAGACTTGCAGCGCTTGGCGCTGCAAACAGGTGATCCCGCTCAAGACAACCCTGAGCCTGGCGCCGATCCCCGCGACCTACCGCCCCTGCGAGTAGCGGTGCATGACCTGGTACTGGACGGCCATTCATTAGGCCGTCTGAACCTATCGACCACCCCTCGCGAGGACGGCTTGCGCCTGGTTGAATTGAATCTACAGTCCGACTTTTATAGTATCGCCGCCAGCGGCGACTGGCTGATCACCAAGCAGGGCCATTTTTCCCGCCTGCAAGCTACCCTGCACAGTAAGGATCTGGGCAGGACCTTGCAGACCTTCGGCTATACGGTCGGCCTCACAGGAGGGGAAACCGAAGCCAAGCTGACGGTGGACTGGCCCGCCCCTTTCCTCCGGCCGTCCCCAGCCCTGCTAACCGGCTACCTGAGTCTGCACGTGGAAAAAGGGCAACTGCTAAACGTAGACCCTGGCGTTGGGCGGGTGTTTGGTTTGCTTAACCTGGGCAGCTTATCCCGGCGCCTGGTGCTGGACTTCAGCGATTTCTTCCACCAGGGCTTGGGATTCGACCGCATCGACGGGGGTTTTAACCTCAAAGGCGGCAATGCCTACACCGATGACCTGACGCTTAAGGCACCTTCGGCACAGATTCACATCAGCGGCAGGATCGGCCTTAAGGATAAGGACTATAACCAAACCATGACGGTGACACCCCAGGTCAGTTCCTCTCTGCCACTGCCACTGGCTGGCGCCATTGCTGGCGGTCCTGTCGTCGGCGCGGTCGTGTTCATCGCCGGGCGTCTGCTGAAACCGGAGATTGACAAGGTCACCCGCTACCAGTACTCGGTAACCGGTTCCTGGGACAACCCGGTGATCCAGCCCCTGGCCGCGCCGGTGGAGCATAATAAACCAGCAATCGGAACCGGCGATCGCTGAATGAGTTGCTGAGCCGGGTTTGTTGGACGTCTCCGGAACCGCTCGGCTGGCGCGATATCCGCGGTTCCTAGGGTCATCAAGTCCTGCTTGGTCAGCTTGCCGCCCTTGGCGAGCAGACGGTTGGCCTGGCGCCGAAAGCAGGGTATCCCTTCAATAACGCCGGCCCGCTGGCTTCTGCGTAGCGTAGGCGTGGGTTGTATAGATGACGTTGCGGCCGCGGGATTCCGTGCGCTCCAGGTGAAAACCCGGCTCCTCCTTTGGGCGGTTGACGATGAACGACAGGCGCAGGCTCTCGACCCCACGGGTGGGGTCGAAGGCACTGACCCGGATGTAATGGTTGGGGAAGGTCTTACGGCAGGCATTGATCTCCATCAGGATACCCGCCGGGTCCTTAAGATCGAACAGGGGCATCCCCCACATCTCCCAAAAGGTATTGCGGGGATGGGGATCGTCGGTGTACTCCGCGTTCACCGCCCACCCGTTACTCAGGCAGTACTCGATCTGTCGGGTGATCTGCGCGTCGGTCAGCTCCGGCAGAAAAGAAAAGGTGCCTTGGGTCAGTCTCATGGTCATTACTCTCCAGCAGTCAGGTGGGCGTCGCGGCGGGTGCGAAGTCCGGCGTATCGGTGGACTCGTAGTTGAAGGTAACGTCCTTCCAGGTTTCCAGCGCTGCCTTGAGGGCTGGGCAGGACCTGGCGGCACTTTCCAGGATCTCAGTGCCTTCGGCCAGATAGTCACGGCCTTCATTGCGGGCCAGGATAATGGCCTCCAGAGCCACCCGGTTGGCTTCGGCGCCCGCCGCTATACCCTGCGGATGGCCGATGGTGCCGCCGCCGAACTGCAACACACAGTCCTCGCCCAGGTAATGGATAAGCTGGTGCATCTGTCCGGCGTGAATACCACCCGACGCCACCGGCATGACCCTATTCAGGGAAGCCCAATCCTGATCGAAGAAGATGCCGTGCTCAAGGCACAGGGGATTATAGGTCTCGCGCAGGACATCATAGATGCCGCGCACGGTGTTGGGATCACCTTCCAACTTGCCCACCACGGTACCGGCATGGATGTGGTCTACACCGGCCATGCGCATCCACTTGGCGATAACCCGGAAAGCGATGCCATGGTTTTTCTGGCGGGTATAGGTGCTGTGGCCAGCGCGGTGCAAGTGCAGGATCATGTCGTTTCTGCGCGCCCATTTGGCCATGGACTGGATGGCGGTGTACCCTATCACCAGGTCGATCATGACGACTATTGAGCCGAGTTCCCTGGCGAAGTCGGCGCGCTCGTACATATCTTCCATGGTGGCGGCGGTGACGTTCAGGTAAGAACCTTTGATCTCGCCGGTCATGGCTTGGGCGCGGTTGACCGCCTCCATGCAGTACAGGAAGCGGTCGCGCCAGTGCATGAACGGCTGGGAATTGATGTTCTCATCATCCTTGGTGAAGTCCAGGCCACCGCGCAACGCTTCGTAGACCACCCGGCCATAGTTGCGACCGGACAGCCCCAGTTTCGGCTTGACGGTGGCGCCCAGCAGTGGGCGGCCATACTTGTCCAGGCGCTCGCGCTCCACCACGATGCCGGTGGGCGGCCCCTGGAAAGTCTTGAGATAGGCCACCGGCATCCGCATGTCTTCCAGGCGCAGCGCCTTGAGTGGCTTGAAGCCGAACACGTTGCCGATAATGGAAGCGGTCAGGTTGGCGATGGAACCCGGTTCGAACAAGTCCAGATCGTAGGCGATATAGGCGAAATACTGCTCCGGCGCGTTGGGCACCGGGTCCACTCGGTAGGCTTTGGCGCGATACCGTTCACAGGCGGTAAGACGGTCGGTCCAGACCACGGTCCAGGTCGCGGTGGAGGACTCGCCAGCCACGGCAGCGGCGGCCTCGATGGGATCGACGCCTTCCTGGGGAGTGATCCGGAAAAGGGCGATGACATCGGTATCCTGGGGCTGATAGTCGGGTTCCCAGTAACCCATCTTCTTATAGGCCATCACCCCCGATTTATAGCGGTCCTTTCCGGTCACGGTTTCAGACATAAACATTCTCCGGCTGGGATTTAAGTTGTGGTCCAACGCATTAGCGCCAACAGATTGATTATACCCTGACAAAATATAAGAAAAGCTCAATAATGATTATAAGTATAATAAGAAAATTATTATGATTCTGGAGTCACGGTTTGGCCATGAATATTACGATACGCCAGCTCAATGTCTTCGAGGCCGTGGCTCGCCACCTGAGCTTTACCCGAGCGGCCGGCGAACTGCACCTCACCCAGCCGGCGGTCTCCATGCAGATGAAACAACTGGAGGAAAGCGTCGGCCTACCCCTCTTTGAGCAGATAGGCAAGAAAGTCTATCTTACCGAAGCCGGCCGCGAGATGTATCACTACAGTCGCGCCATCGCCCAGCAGTTGCGCGAGGTTGAAGACGTTTTCGCCGAGCTTCAGGGTATTCAGCGCGGCCGGCTGTCGATCTCCGTGGTCAGCACCGCCAACTACTTCGCAACCCGCCTCTTGGCGGCATTCTGCACACAGCACCCCGCCATCACTTTCAACCTGGATGTCACCAATCGGGAGAACCTGTTGAACCAACTGGCGAACAACGAGCGGGATCTGGTGATCATGGGCACGCCGCCAGAGACTATGGATCTGGCCAGTGAGTCCTTCATGGAAAACCCGTTGGTCGTCATCGCCTCTCCCGGCCATCCCCTGGTCCTCCGCAAGGGTATTGCGCTTGCCAACCTGGTAAAAGAGCGATTTGTAATCCGGGAACCTGGTTCCGGCACCCGCATCGCCATGGAGCGGTTCTTTGCGGAACATCAGGTCATCCTTTCCACCAGCATGGAGATGACCAGTAACGAGTCCATCAAGCAGGCCGTCGCGGCGGGCCTGGGGTTGGGGATTGTGTCCATCCACACGCTCGAACTGGAATTGGCCGCCGGCCATCTGGCGCTGCTGGATGTGGAGTCACTTCCTATTCTGCGCCACTGGTACATCGTGCACCAGCGCGGCAAACGGCTGTCACCCATCGCGCTGGCCTTTAAGGATTTCGTGCTGCACGAGGCCAAGACGATCTGGCCTAGAGGTACTGTTGACTCAATCCAGCAATAGGTCCGGAAACCAGTTG
>Ga0209253_10005862_pt1 | contig 10644 bp, 9 predicted proteins | sample FrelakmetBRP12BR_FD_187145 | JGI IMG/M metagenome (GOLD analysis project Ga0209253, IMG submission 187145) | Freshwater lake sediment microbial communities from the University of Notre Dame, USA, for methane emissions studies - BRP12 BR (SPAdes)... | ecosystem: Environmental > Aquatic >... | reverse complement strand
AGCGTACTGTACAAGTACGCCTCATTCCTCAGGATTTCGTGCGCCTTGCATCTGAACATTTTTCAACAGCCTCCATACAAGTGGGTATTCCGACAGACTCCTAGACTGATAAAAGTAATGACCTTTTCCGGATGATACCGACTGTTTCAGATATCGTTCCGTATTTAGATACGTTGCTATAATCTATTATGTTAAATCATAAAATAGCATGCTTGTTTTTTCTTCACGATCTTCCTCTCCGTAGTTATAAATAAATCGGGAACTTTCAAAAATACTTCACTGTTTTTTAATCGAACAGGTGAGATTTGTGAGGGAAGCACGGGCTGAACCTTCAACAGTTCTATCTTTGAAGCTGCTTGATGGGTTTTTTATTTCTCAATCAAGGTTTATACACTTTAAGTAATAATTAGTGTCTGAACGAAAACCCCTGTTTTAGTTCTATTGTCATTTCGACCGAAGGGAGAAATCCCTAAATTTACATGAGATTTCTCAGTCGCTTCGCTCCTTCGAAATGACAGCCGATGTAGTGTGAGAGGGTTTTCGTTCAGACACTAATTAATTTTCAAGAATCTCGATTTTTGCTTTCTCTCTCAGTTCATCAACATAGTCTTGATATATTTTTTGTGCGTGCTCTGTTTTAAGGACTTTTTCCACGTAGTCTTTGATTTCATCATAGTGTGGTATAAACCCATGAGGCCTACGCTCATAGAGCTTGACCAAGTGGACGCCTTCGCGGCTTACCACTGGTCTACTCACCTCATTTATTCTTAGTTTAGAGGCTGCTAACTCCAAAGGGGGATAGAGCTGGCCACGGGCATGGAAGCCCAGGTCTCCGCCTTCTTTGGCTGAATCGCACTCTGAGTATTTTTTGGCGAGTTCGCGGAAATCTTCTTTTCTTTCACGTAGCTCTCGTAATCTCTTTTTAGCGTTGTCCCACTCCTTTTCATCTGCATCAGGTGAGATCTTTAAAAGGATATGACCAATATTGACTGACTCGGGCTGGGCAAAACGCTGGAGATTGTCTTGATAAAATCGGCTAATTTCCGCTTTTGAAAATTCTTTCCTCCTTTTTTCGTACCTCTTGGAGATCAGCTTATTAATAAGCATATCGTACGCTAACCTCTCCTTATAGGTTTCCATAGTCTGTCCGTCTTTGAGAATGTCATCAAGGAACTCCTGTCGGGAGGGATAGTGCTTCTCTGATTCATCCATTGCCTGGTTAACCTCTTTGGAAGTAACTTTAACTTTTTTCTTCACTGCCTCCTGGTGGAGCAACTCCCGTTCCACCATCTTATGAAGTAAGAACTTTCTCACATTGCGCATCTGGTCCTTTCCGAACACCCGAACATTTATTCCCTGCTCCTTAAGTGATGCATCGTATTCTTGCACTGCCTTTTCTAACTGCTCTTCATAGAGTTCCTCGGCATTTACCTTAGCAACTACAATACCAGCTGATTGTTGAATCATTGGATATCCCCGTATAGGTGGTGAAGATGTGTGTAGAGTAAACTTTGCATAAAGCATAATTTATTTTTAATCTTTGTCAAGTTAAAAGGTTCAAGGTAAGTGAAGGATGAGCAGTGTTACCTTGCAGAAAAGTTAAATATTTGCTATTACATAAGCTGAATTTAATTTGCGTGGTGCGTTCACCAAGAGTCAGCGGAGGATACCATAAAGGAGAAGCAATGCGCATCTATATTGGAATTGATGATACCGATACCCACGATTCAGACTTTGGGACGGGTAAATTAGTTCGGCGTTTAGAAAAAGTCCTCCCTAAGGGATGTCATATTTGGGGAGTGGTTCGTCAACAGCTTTTAGTAGATGATCGAATACCCTACACCTCTCATAACAGTTCAGCCTGTGCCATAGTAAACTTGGCTGATACTTCTCTTTGCAATGAACTAATTGTTCAGGTAATCGCTCACCTTGAGCGAGAGTCAGCAAAGGGGAGCGATCCAGGCCTTTGTATTGCCAGAGAAGACGAACCTTTGCTGGCACAGTTGATTTCACTGGGTCATTTTTGCACACAACGAATAGTGACTCAAAAAGAGGTGCTTTACGCGGCAGACGGCATCCATCTCTCTGGTCATGGTGGAACCAATGAGGGAATTATCGGAGCTGCCGCAGCGGTGGGCTTGACCGCATCCGGTTGGTGCGGCAGGTTTATTGAATTTGGCAGCATTCGTGATTTTCCTCAAGAGCTGTCAGTAGCAGATCTTGAGCGAGCAGGTATCCAGGTTGTGTCGCTCGACCGGGATACCATTATACCTGATCCAAGTGATATAGTTAATACCAGAGGGTGGCTACGGCCACGACTTTGGGGTTTTAAACCGGTGTTACCTGTACTCCCCACTTCAAAAAATCGTTGGGAGAGTATAGGAGGGAAAAGAAACCATTAATGAGTGAGAGGGGGGGAATACCATGGCAGGTAAAATTTTTTATCGTGAACGTCGGAAGGTAGGTAAAGGTGAAAAGACTCCACGTTTTAAGTTGGTTGCGGTAGCTGGTGTTGATCTCAAGGTTTTTGCAAACCATCTTCGGCAGCAGGAGTTAGAACAGATTGCAAAATCTATAGGTGCTGAACTGGTTTTGCTTAAAGGTGGTGAGAAAGAGGGAAGAAAAAAGTAAAGGCCCACCAATTTATAGGAAAGCTCACTAGGATTAAACCCATTATAGGGAGCATATATCTAGGTTACTCTATATGTATGCTTTATGTGGAGAAAGGAGTTTACTATGGCACTGGTAAGAGAGCGCGATGGCCGACGATTGCACGTGAAAAGTAAACTGATGGGAGAAAGCTTGGTGAGCAGATCATTTATTAAAGCCCTTAAAATTGCCCCCCAGCAGCGCCTTTTCCCAGATGTCAATATCTTAAAAATTGGTGGCCAATCCATTTGTGACCGTGGGGTTAAATCTCTTCCCGGTGTCATCAAGGAAATTATTGCATTAAAAAATAACCATAAGATACTTATTACCACTGGTGGTGGGACGCGCAGCCGGCATATTTATTCAATTGGTCTTGAGTTGGGTATGCCCACAGGCATTATTGCAAAATTTGGCAGCTCTGTTTCTGAACAGAATGCCTTATTGGTTGCCACCCTCCTTTCACCGTGGGGTGGCATTAAAATTGGTCACGATGAGATTGTCAAGCTTCCCAACTATTTTACTGAGGGATGTATTCCAGTGATGCATGGGATGCCCCCTTATGATTATTTTGCTATTCCTCCGAAAAGCGGACGCATCCCCATTCATCGGACTGATGTGGGCACTATCCTGCTCGCCGATTTGATTGGCGCCCGAAGCTGTATTTTCATTAAAGATGAAAGAGGATTATACACCGATGATCCGAAGAAAAAACCAAAGTGTTCATTTATACCTAAAATAGAGGTATCTGAACTCATTAAACGGAATTTGGATGATTTGATTATTGAACGCCCTTGTCTAGAAATATTGCAAAACAGTGAAGTAATAGACAGAATTCAAATCATTGATGGTACAAAGAAAGGAAATATCACCAAAGCCCTTAGAGGTTCACCGGTCGGAACAGTTATCTATAAAAAATAAAGGGACTTCTTGTGGAGAATAAATTTTAATTTGATTTTCAAAAAGTTCTTGACTTATCCATATATATATACTATTTAACAATACACTCCTCGAACTACTCTTTCTAAGACCTTAAAGGTTATGAAAGGTGGTCGATAAGGTAGCATGCGAAAGGGTGCTGCCACCCATGTTTGGAAAGGGGAGAATAGATACTGAAACTGAACCAGCACTTTCCAAACAGGGTGCTGGTTTTTTTTATTTCCTTAATCACTATTGACCAAAAAGTTCTAAGATAGAGAATACTTTAACTTAGATTTGAATCTACTTGTAATATAAACTAAAAGGAGACAATATGTTCTCAAAGATCAAGATAGGAATGACTGCCGGTTTTATCTTTTTGACTGTTGTAATTTTAGCCAAATTTTCTATAGCTGAAGAGCGTTTGAAGATGGCAACTACCACCAGTACTGAAAATACCGGCCTGTTGGGAGTGATACTCCCACCCTTTGAGAAGATCTTTAATCTAAAGGTAGATGTGATTGCAGTAGGAACGGGAAAGGCGATGAAGTTAGGGGAAACGGGGGATGTGGATGTGATATTAGTGCATGATCCAGTTGATGAGGAAAAATTTGTTATGCAAGGGTTTGGTGTCAATAGAAGAGAGGTTATGCACAATGATTTCATTCTGGTTGGTCCCGCAAGTGATCCCGCAGGATGTAAAGGATTAAAGAGTGCTCCCGAGGCGTTCGCTAAGATCGCTAAAACAAATTCTATTTTCATTTCGCGGGGAGATGACTCGGGCACTCACCGAAAGGAAAAAGACATCTGGAATAAGGCGGGCATTACTTCCAGAGGCAAATGGTACCTGGAAGCAGGGCAGGGGATGGGAGTAGTGCTCCAGATGGCACATGAAAAAATGGCATATGCACTCACCGATAGGGGCACCTATATAGCGTATAGGCCTAAAATAGACTCTGTGATTATTTCGGAGGGGGATCCCATTCTCTATAATCCTTATGGTGTGATAGCAGTGAATCCGGCAAGACATCCACAGGTTAACTACATTAAGGCGATGGCTTTTATAGGATGGATCACCTCACCAGAATGTCAGAAAATGATAGCGCAATTTAAACAGGAAGGAGAAGTACTATTTTATCCTGATGTTATCCCAATAAAATAACATTAATAACTAAATTATAGTTAACTGAGATAACAACTCCGAGCTACTTATTCTAAAGACACACGTCTATGAAGGGTAGCCGAAAAGGTGAGGTTCGAAAGGGCCTTATCTCCCGTGTTCGGAAAGGAGTTAAAAGAAGAAGCCAGTTCTTTCCGAACACGGGACTGGCTTTTTTATTTCCTACAATCATATACGGCTGGATACATGAAAGAATGGTTATTGTGTGGCATCTTGGTAATTTTTACGTCTTTAACTGCGACTGCCCATGCTGAGAACCTGGCGAATGACCGGTTGTTGGACATACTTCAACAGAAAGGGTTTTTAACAAAAGAAGAGGTAAAGAGTGTTAAGGAAATACTTACGAAAGAAGAAGAGAAAGAGATTCAAGTTGTGTATGAGGAGGGGGTGCATATTCGTACCTATGATAAGAGTTTCGATCTGAGGATTGGAGGGCTTATTCAGTCGGATCTTATATTGTTTGGCGCACATTACCCTGAAGATAATGACTTTGATATCCGCAGAGCTCGCGTATTTTTCCAGGGGACACTATTTAATTACTTTAAATATAAACTAGAGGGTGAATTAGAAGGTTCAAGCAATGACCGGCTGGTAGATGCCTACATCAATTTTGACTATTTCCCCTATTTGCAATTTCAGGCAGGTCAGTTCAAGGAACCTTTCAGCCTGGATAACCTTATTTCTGATAAGTATCTTCCCTTCAATGAGCGATCAATGGCATATCACCTTACACCTGCGCGGGATGTGGGGTTCATGATTCATGGGACTTTACTTAAGGATTCTATCAATTATGGCATTGGCATATTTAATGGGGATGGACGTGATGCCACGAGGAGGAGTCAAAAGGATGATAAGGAATTGACCGGCCGGGCGGTGGTAAAACCTTTTTATTATTTGGGCATCCCTTTTCTTACAGGATTGCAAGTGGGCGGGTCTTTTTCGTATGCAAGGCTTGATACTTCTGACCTCAATCTCGATATTGAAACACCCGCCCGAACTACCTTTTTTAGGGTGCGATCAAAAGCAAAGTTTCATGTAATTCAGGAGGTGGATGATCGAAGGCGGTTTGGATTTGAAATGGCGTATACCTGTGGTCCACTTCTTCTTATGGGAGAATATATCAGGACTGATTTCCATGAACTATTGCTTTCCAATGAGGATATATTTGATTTTGATATGAAGGGATGGTATGCAGGCATGCTTTTGATGCTGACCGGTGAAAGACCAGAGGTAAAAAAAGGGATCGTGGAGAAAATTAAGCCCAAAAACAATTTTGACATTAAAGCAAGAAACTGGGGTGCGTGGGGAATAGGTTTTCGCTATGAGCAGTTCGAAGCAGGGCAAGTGGTGTACGATAAACTGGTACTGGAAGGAGAGAGCGTGAGGCGGGTTAATGCCTTTACGGTGGCTTTAAACTGGTATCTCAATAGCATGGTGAGATTCTCCTTAAACTACAGTCGCAGCAGATTTGCTCAACCGTTATTCCTGGGAACAAGTCCTGAAGGATATTCCTACTACCGGGACACTGAACATGCCTGGCATACGCGTTTTCAATTGGAATTTTAGGAATTGTACTCTCTGTCAGACAAAGGATACACCTTATGAAAAAGTATAGCTTACTTTTGGCTTTAACGATTCAGATGGCTTTGTGCACTTTTGCTCACGCTGCCTACTATCATGAAGGAGAGGCGGATGCTCCTAAATTTGTATCAGCCTATCCCTCATTGGGAGGTAGCAAACTTGACAGTTGTGCCCTTTGTCACTCTGGCGGAGAGTATGAGAAGAATTCCGGCCAATGGGTTACCGTAGGAAGCTGTCAGTGGTGTCACCTGACCTATGGATATGATGGAAGTGGCGATATCAAGGAGACTATGAATCCGTATGGCACTGATTATAGGAGTGCAGGAAGGGACGTAAGCGCATTTGCTTCCATAGAAGGAAATGACTCTGATGGAGATTCCTATACTAACAAACAGGAAATAGATGCCTTAAGCTACCCGGGGGACACTATGGATGATCCTACTAAAATTCCTGCCCCTTCGGTGACCTATACCCTGAGTGAATTAGAGTCTCTTACCACTCATACCCAGTTTTTGCTTATGAACACAACCCGTTCAGGTGACTGGTATGCCGAGTATCAGGGAGTACCCATGTTGGACCTTTTAAGGGATGCAGGAATGATTGAGGAGACTACTTCTGCAGTGACTGTTTTTGCACCGGATGGATACTTTTACACCTATGAGCTGAAATCGGGTGGAGAGTACTACTATATTGATGGCACCTATCCGCAGGCTCAGTATTATTATGATGTCCAGGCAGATAAAGCAAATGGGGGGTGGTGTGATTATTCTGCTCCCTCCTCCACCGGGCGCAACGCTGGTGATCTAATTACTGTTGAAGGTGGGTTACAATTTATTCTCGCCTATAAGAGAGATGGTGCCTATCTGGAGCCAGCAATCCTTGATGAAGAAAATAGAATCCCTCTTGACCGGGAAGGCCCCTTCAGGGCTGTTCCTCCTCAGATGGTTCCTTGTCCCCCCGATCAGGCATCAGTAGCTGAAAATCAAGATGTGATCTGGCCCTTTGACGAGGATCTGGATCATAATGCGGGTTTTTCAGCTCGCGCTGTGGTTGCCATCAGGATAGAGCCACTGCCTGAGGGTACTTCAGATTTTAATTGGTATGAAGGAGGGTGGGATTACGTTGATGACAAGTCATTGATTATATACGGGAATCTTGCAAGCGGTGGCATTCAAGGAACAGTGACTGTGCAAGAAACTACCCAGCCGATTGAAAACGCAGAAATCTCAACTGACACTGGGGGGTATGTTGCGACTACCGATAGTACGGGAAGCTTTACCATTGCCGGCATGAAGGTTGGTACCTACACGGTGAAGGCAAGAGCTACTGGATACCAATCACAAAGCAATCCTGTGACCGTTACTCAGAATGCTACGGAAACCGTCAATTTCAGTTTAGTGCCGGGCAGTAATGAGTGCCCCATAGAATCGATGCTCTCAAAGAATCAAAGACAACTCGCGCTCTTTAGAGGGTATCGTGATAGGGTGTTGCTGCACAGTAGCCTGGGGAAACAGTACATAAAGCATTACTATACTCATGCAGCAGAACTGACCAGGTTACTGGTAATGTATAGTGAGGTAAGGACGAAAACTTTTGAAGTACTGAGAATGATTTCGCCCTCTTTAAAAAGTGTACTTGCAGGTAATCAGCTCATTATGACCAGGACTCAATTTAGGGCGATTAAAGCCTTGGCAAAAGAGTTAAAGAAGGTTGCAAGTCCTGAGCTTCGAAAGACTATTTGCCAGTTTGAAAAGGACGTTAAGTATAAAAACTTTAGAGAGGAGATTTCGATAGCTATTAGTGAACAATAAACGAGTAAGGGGAACTTGTTCTTCTCCTGCGGCATCTAGTAATGCCAATATAATAGCACCTCTAGGACACCAATTGGCACATACATTTCATCATGCAACCCCAGCCATTGCAGATGAAAGTTATGATGTACATCGCATGATGTAATGGAGTGAGAACAAGTTCCCCACAAACACTTGAAGGAGTGATGGTTGCCATGAGACTACAAAGAAATACTCTTTTTAAAGAAACAATACTATGTACTACTCTTCTCCTCCTGTGTGTGCTTCCTCGCTCGGCTACTGCTCAACCTGATCTGGGTAATGAGTTTGCGGGGAAGCAGTATACCACCTATCTCTATAATACTGATGAGGGGAAGGCGATTATGTCTTTTGAAGAGAACATGTCTCTCACCATCGATGTATATGATGGTTTTGGACTCTATACGCCTCTCGGTACCCTTTTCATCGCTTCGTACTGGGCACCTAACTATCATAATAAAAACGATCTCCTTCTTATTTTTAATGGGGGTATTATTTCTGATTTTATTTGGGGGTGGGGTTTGGCTTTGCCAGGATTTCAATTAACCGGTCTTTTCTTTTTCTTTGGGTATGAAAAGTAACTGAGTGCTTCCTCTCCCTTGCGGGGGGAGGGTTGGGGTGAGGGGGCGTTGAAGGATGCAAGGATGATACTCTAGAAGCAAAAAACAATATCTGCAAGAGGGGAGGTGGTGTAAAAACTATATAGAGATCATCTTCAATCAAAGTAAACTAAGTCAAGGTAATTAACAATGACTAAAAAGGAGGAAAAAATGAAAAAGCTACTATCTCTGTTTTTTATGGTAGTGCTACTATGCTCAGGCAGTCAGATTTTGGCTGCGACTACCACCTACAATTGCACACCAATGGCAGATACCAGGCTTGATTCAGCTACCCCGACTATAAATTACGGGACAGCTACCACTCTTAAAATAGTTGGCACCGGTGCGGGTGGACCTGTGAGATCTATCATCAGGCTCAACATACCGCCCTTCGTTTCGGCTAGTCAGATACAGAGTGCATATCTCAAAGTCTATGGGATGAGCAGTGGAGCAGCATCTCTTAACATCAACATTCACCCGGTAACCCCCCCTGGTCTCTGGTTTGAAAAGGACCTCAAAAAACCGGATACCACTCAAATTGTCTGGGGCGCAACCTGGAATGATTACGGTGGAACTGCAAGCGGTTTGGCTTGGACAAGTGCCGGTGGGGATTACGATGCTGGCGCTTCCACCTCAGCAACTATCGTAGCTGGATGGAATAACATTGATATTACCACCCTGCTCTCCAATAATCTGGATACCATACGAAAATATGGGTTGTTAATGAAATTGCAGGATGAATCATTGAATGCCTTTAAAAATGTTTATTCTAGGGATAACGCATCCAATACGCCCTATCTTCAGCTGAATGTTGACCTTGGTTTACCTGCAACGACCTATATGTGTCCCAACATCGGTGATGTTTATATCGATGAATCGCTTTTGGACGGGGAACATAATCTCAACTTTAACTGGAAGACTAGGGTATTGCTTTCTCGACATGCCACATACGGAAGGGCACGCGGACTTTGGAAATTTGAGATTCCTGCCGGCATTCTGGCTGAGAATATTAAATGTGCGAAGCTCTTTCTTTCTGGTTGCGAACATGCGTTCAAGACAAAGCAATTTACTGTTGATTGCTACGCGCTTAATGTGGCCTTAAAAGAAGAAAAAGCTACCTGGGATGAGTCAGATACCGGAGTGTCCTGGACTCCAGGTGGAGATTATGATAGCAGTGTAGTGTCATCAGGGATAATCTATCAGACTCTGCTAGGTGATCCTGCATACAACTGGAGAGCAGAGATTGACATGACCGATCTTATTGTGGGGAACCTGGTGAAGGTAAGGGATAACGGTATACTGATGAAACTGCAGGAAGAAACAGGAACTAACACAAATCAAAATATAGCATCGCGGGAAGCTTTCGATGACAGCGATGTTGCTGCCTACCTGCTGATTGATTTAGCGGATACTGACATGGATACAGTATGTGATACCTCTGATAATTGTCCATTCATTGCTAATCCCGATCAGGCTGATACTGATGGAGATGGAGTAGGTGATGCTTGTAATGATGCTAATGATATAGATGGTGATGAATGGGAAAATAGCTTTGACAACTGCCCCACGATTGCTAATCCCGATCAGGCAGATGAGGATAGTGATGGAGTAGGTAATGTCTGTGATAACTGCCCCAATGTAAGTAATGTAAATCAAGCTGATACTGATGGGGATACAGTGGGAAATGTGTGTGACAACTGCCCCAATGTAAGTAATGTAAATCAAGCCGATACTGATGGGGATGGAGTGGGAGATGTGTGTGAGGGGGAAGGTGAACCTGCATTGGGAGGCTATACAGTTGAAATAAAGATAAAGTAAGTCTCACGTCTACGACGCTTAGGTCAGGAACTCTTAGCGGGCGGGGCATTAACCCCGCCCTTGACCACAGGGG
>Ga0209253_10005860_pt1 | contig 10645 bp, 9 predicted proteins | sample FrelakmetBRP12BR_FD_187145 | JGI IMG/M metagenome (GOLD analysis project Ga0209253, IMG submission 187145) | Freshwater lake sediment microbial communities from the University of Notre Dame, USA, for methane emissions studies - BRP12 BR (SPAdes)... | ecosystem: Environmental > Aquatic >... | reverse complement strand
CGCCCATCGGCCTCACGATGATGCCCAGCTTCTGCAACTCGACGAACACGCGCTGGCCGTCGCCGACGCGCACGAGGATGAAGTTGGCCGCCGACGGGATGAACTCCAGCCCCATCTGTTTGAAGGCGTCGCCGAGGACGCGCAGACCCGCCGTGTTGTTTTCGCGCGTCCGGCGCATGTGCGCCTCATCGTCGAGCGCCGCCAGCGCGCCGGCCTGGGCGACGGAGTTGATGTTGAACGGCTGACGAATCTTCTCCAGCGCGGCGATGAGATCGGGATGGCCGATGCCGTAGCCGATGCGCGTGCCGGCCAGGCCGTAAATCTTCGAGAACGTCCGCATCAGAATCAGGTTCGGCTTGCTGCCGTTCCGGATTTCCGGCAGCAGATCGAGCGGCTCGCTCAAGAACTCGATATAAGCTTCGTCCAGCGCCAGCACCACGTTGGACGGCACGGCATCGATGAACCGCCGCAAGTCTTCGCGCGTTGCGGTGGTGCCGGTGGGATTGTTCGGGTTGGCGACAAAGACGATGCGGGTATTCAGCGTGATCGCGGCCAGCATCGCATCGAGGTCGTGGGCGTAGTTCTTCGCGGGCACAACGACCAGCTTCGCGCTGAACAGGGCGGTGACGATGGCGAACGACAGCACGAAGCCCAGCGAGCCCGCCCATGCGTCGGGCGCGCCGGCCGCGCGCAGCAGCCGTTCGAACCCGGGCGACAGCGCGCCCTCGCCGACGATGCCGCCCAGGATCGCCACCGTGTTCAGCCCGACCTGAACCACCGTGAAGAAGTGCCCCGGACGCTCCTGCAGCGCCATCACGGCGGCTGCGCGCGGGTCGCCGGCATCGGCCATCACCTGCAGCTTGAGCCGGCGGGCGCCGGCCAGCGAGATCTCGGCGATCGAAAAGAACGCCGACAGCACGACCAGCGCGAGCACGACCAGCACCTGCGCGGTCGGCGACATCAGGGCCCCGGCGTGCGCCGGGGCGCGCGCGGCGCCGGCGCGGATCCCGCGGGGCGGTCGTGCATCACGGTCGCTGCCTGCCTGCGTCGCATCCCGAAGCCTCCCGGGCGATACCCTAGCCCAAATCGCCGGTTGCCGGAAAACGGCATGCCGGGCGCCGACCCGCGGCCCGGACCCGGTGATGACACGGGGCGCGGCTTGGGCGATCATCGGACTCACCCAATGCCCGACCCCGACGGGCACCGCGAGGAGACCCCGATGAGCGCCGTGCCGAAACCCCGGTCCGATTTTCGGTCGTTCGACGTCGAGCCGGTCTGCGGGGCGGGGGGCGCGGTCGTCACCGGCATCGACGCGGCGGGCCCGCTGGGCCCGGAGGTGGTCGCCGAACTGCGCCGCGCACTGGCCGAGCACTGCGTGCTGTTCCTGCGCGACCAGACACTGACGCCCGAACAGCAGAAGGCCTTCGCGCGCCACTTCGGGCCGCTGGCCGCCACGCCGTTCATCAAGCCGCTCGAGGGCCACCCCGAGGTGATGCGCATCGTGCGCGAAGCCGACGAACGCCGCAAGCTCAACTTCGGCGGCCGCTGGCACTCCGACATGACGTTCTCGCTCGAGCCGGTGCTGGGCACCTGCCTGTACTGCCGGGAGGCGCCGGCGGTCGGCGGCGACACGATCTGGTCGAACCAGATGCTGGCGTACGAGGCCCTGTCGCCCGGCCTGCAGCGCCTGCTCGAGGGGCTGACCGTGATGCACAGTGCGAAGCGGTCCTACGGTCCGCAGGGCACGTACGCGGACGACGACCTCAAGAGCATGCGCATCGAGGTCGGCGAAGCGGGCCTGCGCGAACAGGCGCACCCGTGCCTGCGCACGCACCCCGACACCGGGCGCAGGATCCTGTTCGTCAACTGGGTCTACGCGATCCGCTTCGCGGACATGAGCGAGGAGGACAGCGCGCCGCTGCTGGACCAGCTGAACCGCCACAGCCAGCGCCCGGAGTTCCAGATCCGGTTCCGCTGGCAGCCGGGCTCGCTGGCGCTGTGGGACAACCGCTCGACCCAGCACATCGCCGTCAACGACTACGCGGGATACCGGCGCGTGATGGACCGGGTGACGATCGCCGGCGACCGGCCGTACTTCGACCCGTTGCGCTGAGTGCGCGGCCGGGCGGTGGCCAAGCCGGCCGCGGCCGCGACCACGACCACGACCACGAACTCCACACCAAGGAGATGGCAATGACCTTGAGCAGCATTCCGGGCGCGGCCCCGATCCGCAGGCGCGTTGCCGCTGCCCTGGCCGCGGGCGCGCTGGTCGCCGTGGGTGCGCTGGCCGCGTCGGCCGCCAGCGCGCAGCAGGCGGGCGCGCAGCCCGCCTGGCCGAGCAAGCCGGTCCGCCTGATCGTGCCGTACCCGCCCGGCGGCCAGACCGACATCGTCTCGCGCTACCTCGCCGAGAAGCTGGGGCCGGTGCTGGGCCAGAACGTGCTGGTCGACAACCGTGCCGGCGCGCAGGGCATCGTCGGACTGGAAGCGACCAAGAACTCGCCGCCGGACGGGTACACGATCGTGTACACGAACGTGTCGAACATCTCGCTGAACCCGCACATGTACGACAAGCTGCCTTACGACAGCCTGAAGGACTTCGCGCCGGTCACGCAGCTCGGCCTGTCGGTGCTGGCGATGGTCGTGCCCAGCTCGATGGGCATCAAGACGCTGCCCGAGTTCGTGGCGTGGGCCAAGGCGAACCCCGGCAAGGGGACCTTCGCGTCGTTCGGCAACGGCTCGTCCTCGCACATCTACGGCGAGATGCTCAAGGGCGCCGCGGGCATCGACATGACCCACATTCCGTACAAGGGGGCCGGGCCGGCCGTGCAGGACATCATGGCGGGCCACGCGACCACGGGCATCCACGACCTCGCCACCGTCGGTCCCTTCATCCAGTCGGGCCGCCTGGTCGCGCTGGCCGTCACGGGCCCCCAGCGATGGCCGCTGTTCCCCGACCTGCCCACCTTCGCCGAGCTGGGCTATCCGCTGGACATCGCCGGCTGGAACGGGATCATGGCGCCGGCGGGCACGCCCGCGCCGGTCGTCGATCGCCTGAACCGGGAAATCAACCGGATCATCCAGTCCCCAGAGGGGCGCGAGCAGATCCTGAAGTACGGTCTGCTGGTGACCGGCACGACCCCGGCGGAGTTCGGCGAGATCGTGCGTCGCGACACGCCGCGCTGGGGCGAGGTGATCCGTCGCGCCGGGATCAAGGCGCAGTAGCCGGCATCAGGCCGGAGTCGCTGCGCGAATCGGCCGCAGTGCGGCCGCCGGCCGCGCCCGCCGCGTGTTCGCGTGAAGACTACGCGCGCGCGGTCGGCCGCGCCGTCACGTCGGCGAACCAGCGCGTCAGGTTCGCCAGCGCCGGCGGGATCGGCGTCCCGGTGTTCTTGCCCAGCAGCAGCGCGCACTGGGCGGTGATGTCGGCGACCGTGTAGTGGTCGCCGGCCACGAAGGGCCGGCGCGCGAGCTCGCCGTCGAGCCAGGCCATGCGCTGCAGCGCGTGCGCCTGGGCCAGGCGGCCGTACTCGGGCAGCTGGGTGAGGCGCCCCTTCCAGAACTCGGACAGGTGCCGGAAGACGTCCATCACCGGGAGCATCAGCTCGAGCTCCATGCGGCGGTTCCACATCTCGACCTGCGCCTGCTCGAGCGCGCCGGTGCCGAACAGCGGCGGCTGCGGGTGCAGCGCCTCGAAGTACCGGCAGATCGCGATCGACTCGGCGATCAGCGTGCCGTCGTCGAGCTCGAGCAGCGGCATCGTGCCCATCGGGTTCTTCTCCAGGTACCACGGCAGGCGGTTCTCGCCCTTGACCATGTCGATGGCCACGGTCGGGATCTGGATGCCCTTCTCGGCGAGGAAGATGCGCACCCGCCTGGGATTGGTGCCGGCCTTCAGGTCGTACAGTTTCATCGGGGTCTCCCCTTGATCAGGCCCAGCGTCAGTGCGGTGCCCAGCAGGATGATCGCGCATCCGGCCACCATCTGCAGCGTGATCGGCTCGCCCAGGTACAGCGCCGCCGAGACCATCGCGACGATCGGGTTCAGGAACGTCACCGAAATCGCGCGGACCGCGCCCACCTGCCGGATCAGCCCGAAGTACATCACGAAGCCCAGGCCGGAGGAGGCCACGCCCAGGAAGACCACCTCGGCCCAGGCCCGGGCGTGCGGTGTCTGCTCGGGCCAGGTGGCCCAGGCCAGCGGCGCCAGCACGATCGCTGCGCTCACCAGGCTGCCGGTGGCCAATGCGACCGGATCGACGTGCTGCATCCGCGCGCGGGCGTAGTTCGAGGACACGCCCCACAGCGCCGTGACGGCCAGCGCCACCAGGATCGCCACGCCGGCGTCTTCGCGCAGGCTGACCTTGCCCCAGACCAGCAGCCCGACGCCGGCAAAGCCCACCGCCAGCCCGAGGGCGCGCAGCGGCGTGATCCGCTCGCCGAGCCAGACGTGGCCAACGATTGCGGCGAACATCGGCGCGGCCGCCTGCAGGATCGCCAGCAGTCCGGCCGAGATCGACAGCGCCGCGTAGCCCAGTCCGAGGAACGGCAGCGCGGTGAACACGACGCCGAACAGGGCCATCTGGCGGCGGTGCTGCCACAGCGGGCGCAGGCCGGTGCGCGCCGCCATCAGCGGCAGCAGCACCAGCACGCTGGCCAGCGCCATGCGCAGGAAGATCATCGGCGCGGCCCCGAACGCCGGCGCCGACGAGCGCATGAACAGATACGCCGCGCCCCACAGGCCCGACAGCACGAGCAACTGGACGACGTGACGGGGGCGCACGCGAGCGGGCTCAGCGTGCGCGGCGGGTCAAGGCCTGGGCGCCGCGCGCATCAGCGGGTTCGGCCTGGGCGCGCCCACCCGGTGCAGCGTGTTGCGGTCGACGTGGTGGAACAGCTGGTCGCTGCCGGCGATCTTCAGCACGGTGTCCTGCTCGTACGACCACGTGCCGTCGTCGTGGACCGTCACGCTGATGCGGAACTCGAGCGTGCGAAACGACCGGTCCAGGAACGGGTTCGAGCTGGTGCCGCGGGTCGGCGAGCCGAACTCGCAGCGCAGCGAGAAGGTCCGGGCGTCGGCCGCGGCGTGTCCCTCGGCGAGCGCCACCTGCCCGCGCGGGATCGCGAGGCTGTGCAGCACGCGCCCGGTGGCCGGCTCCCAGAGCCAGTAGCCGACCTGGTCGTGAAAGGTCTCGGGGTCGTTCGGGCGGGTCACGTGCGTGTGGTAGCGCAGGCCGTAGAGCAGCTGCGGGCCGTTGGACTGCGGGTCGATCGGGTGCAGCGCGTAGCGCTCGACGAAGGGCTCCTGTTCGCTGCCTTCGGCGACCGGGTGCACGTCGACGCCGCGCGCGCCCTCCCACACGCCGGCCAGCGGCGCCAGCGGGCCCAGGTGCCGCATCGTGTCCGGGTCGATGTCGGGCGATTCGGTGTAGAGGTCGTCGGGGTAGGGTTTCATGGGCGGTGCGGGGATCGGTCCGAAGGGGATGCAGGCGACACGATACCCGATCGGTCCAGCGGGGCGAGCGCGCGTTCGATGGCATTGCGCCCGATGCCGATCAGCTCGCGCGCGTCGACCCGTCCGTCGCGAACGAGCCGCTGCGGCGCGCCCGGGTTCAGCCCCCGCAGGCGCGCCTGCAGCGCGGCCAGCGCGGGGGCTTCGACGCGGTCGGCCTTGCTGAGCAGCAGGCGGTCCGCCACCGCGACCTGTCGCACGGCCTCGGGCCGCAGATCGAGCGTCGCCGTGGCCGCGACGGCATCGACCACCGTCACGACGCCGTCGAGCCGGTACTGGCGCCTCACCCAGGGCTCGCGCATCAGCGTGTGCAGCATCGGCGTCGGGTCGGCCAGGGCGGCGGTCTCGATGACGACGCGCTCGAACCAGGGTGTGCCGCTTCGGGCGTAGCGCCACGGCGCCTCGCGCAGCGTGCGGGCCAGGTCGCGCCCGATCGTGCAGCACGGGCAGCCGGTGTTCACCTGAACGCCCGCGACGTCTCGAACGACGGCCACCAGCCGGTGGTCGAGCCCGATGGCGCCGGATTCGCCGACGACGACCAGCACGCGGGCCATGCCGGGCTGGCGCACCAGCTGGTTGAGCAGCGTGGTCTTGCCGGCGCCGGGAAAGCCGGTCAGCACGGTGACGGGAAGGCGTTCCACGAGGCCCCGGATTATACGGACCGGGTCCGCTGCGCCGCGCGCATTTCGAAACCGGCAGCGCAGCCGGCCTTTGCCCACGGCCCGGCTGATACCATCGTCGCGAACCCGTCCCGCGCCGGAGCCCGTCGGTCATGAGCGAAGACACCGAGAACATCGACATCCACCGTGGCCTCAAGGGCGTGTACTTCGACCGCTCGCGGGTGTGCTTCATCGACGGCCGAGCGGGCGAGCTGCTGTATCGCGGCTATTCGATCCACGACCTGGCCGAGCGCTCGAGCTTCGAGGAGACCTGCTACCTGCTGATGCACGGCGAGCTGCCGACCCGCGCCGAGCTCGAGCGGTTCGCCGGCGACCTCCGGGCGGCGCGGCAGCTGCCGCCGGCGGTGCTGGAAGTGATCCGCGCCGTGCAGCGCGCGCACCCGATGGACGTGCTGCGCACCGCGGTGTCGGCGCTGTCCGCGTTCGATCCCGAGACGCCCGACAAGTCGCCGGAGGCGACGCTGCGCAAGGGCATCCGCCTGACCTCGCAGGTGCCGATGATCGTCGCCGCGCACGAGCACATTCGCAACGGCCGCGAACCGGTGGCTCCGGACGCCGCGCTCGGGCACGCGGCCAACTTCCTGTACATGCTCAAGGGGCAGGCGCCCAGCGCCGAGACGGCCCGGCTGATGGACGTGGACATGGTGCTGCACGCCGAGCACGGCTCCAACGCGTCGTCGTTCACGGCGCGCGTCGTGGCCGGCACCGATGCCGACCTGCACGGCGCGGTCACGGCGGCGATCGCCGCGCTGTCGGGCCCGGCCCACGGCGGTGCGGCCGAGAACGTGATGCACATGGCCCGCGAGATCGGCGACCCGGCCCGCGCGGCCGAGTACGTGCGCGCCAAGCGCGCCCGGCGCGAGCCGGTGATGGGCTTCGGCCACCGCGTCTACCGCGCCGAGGATCCGCGCGCGCGCCACATGCGCGCCGGCGTCGAGAAGCTGTCGCGCGAGATGGGCCAGCCGCAGTGGTACCAGATCCTGGAGGCCCTGGTCGAGGCCATGAAGCCCTATGCGCGCCTCGGCGTCAACGTCAACGTCGACTTCTACGCCGGCGTCGTCTATTACCTCAACGGCATCGCGCCGGACCTGTTCGTGCCGATCTTCGCGGTGGGGCGCGTGCCGGGCTGGACGGTGTCGGTGCTGGAGCAGATGCACAACAACATCCTGATCCGGCCGCTGACGCTGTACGACGGGCCGCCGGCCCGTGCCTACGTGCCGATCGGCGAGCGCGGCTGATCAGGGCCGCTGCAGCAGCAGGCGGGCGGTCGCGACGATGTCCTCGACGCTGGCGCCGCGCGACAGGTCCGACAGCGGCTGCGCGAAGCCCTGCAGCACCGGTCCGATCGCGCGCGCACCCGCCAGGTACTGGGTCAGCTTGTAGGCGATGTTGCCCGCGTCCAGGTCCGGGAACACCAGCACGTTGGCCCGCCCGGCGACCTCGCCGAGGTCGCGCACCTTGCGGGCGGCCACGCGCGGCACCAGCGCGGCGTCGGCCTGGAACTCGCCGTCGAGGGCCAGCCCGGGCGCCCGCTGGCGGGCGATCGCCAGCGCCTGCACGACCTTCGCGACGCGGGGGTGGCTGGCGCTGCCGCGCGTCGAGAACGACAGCATCGCGACGCGCGGCGTCTCGCCGAGGAACCGGCGGCAGCTCTCGGCCGAGGCCAGCGCGATGTCGGCCAGCGCCGCGGGGTCCGGGTCGACGTTGACCGCGCAGTCGGCATAAATGAAGCGCCGCCCGGCGCCCCCGTCGACGTGCGGGACCTCCATCACGAAGAAGCTCGACGGCGTCGAGATGCCCGCGGCCAGGCCCACGGTCATCATGCCGGCCTCGATCACGCGGGCCGTCGGGTGGGCCGCGCCGGCCAGCGTCGCATCGGCGTCGCCCGACCGGACCATCATGCCGGCGAAGTACAGCGGCTTGCGCACGATGCGCCGCGCCACGCCCGGGTTCGGGTTCGGGCGCGCGGCGGCGTAGCGCTGCGCGTAGTCGTCGAGCCGCCCGCTCGACTCCGGGTCGACGCACGCGATGCCGTCCAGCGACACTCCGGCGCGCTGCGCGGCACCCGCCAGCTCGTCGGCCCGACCCAGCAGCACGGGCTCGGCCACGCCGTCGTCGGCAAGACGGCGAGCGGCAGCGGCGATGCGCTCGTCGTGCCCCTCGGGCAGGACGATGCGGCGGCGGGCGGGGTCCATCGACGGCAACGGTGGCTGATTTCCGCCGGCGTGGCAAGACGCGGCCGCCGGTGCGCGTGCCGGAAACGGCCGGCCGCCGTCAGAGGGTGTTTGCCTTGCGCGGCCCTTTGTGCCAACAATACGTCGGCAGTCCCGAAAAACCAGCAGCAGGAGGAGTCACCATGTCGATTCGCACGCAGACCGCGCGGGCGCTCGTTGCGTTCGGCCTAGCACTCGTGGCGGCAACCGGCCACGCCCAGAAGAAGGGTGGCGACATCGTGATGGCCCAGCAGGCGCAGCCGCCGACGCTGGACGTGATGACGACGACGGCGCAGGCCACCCGCAACATCGGCATGCACATCTTCGAGACGCTGGTCACGCGCGACGAGAACGGCAACGTGATCAACGATCTGGCCTCGAAGGTCGACACCTCGGCGGACGGCCTGAGCTACACGTTCACGCTGCGCGAGGGCGTGAAGTTCCACAACGGCAAGGAGATGACGTCGGCCGACGCCAAGGCCTCGCTCGAGCGTTACGGCCGCATCGGGGCCAGCCCCACGCTCAAGGACGTCGAGTCCATCACCGCGCCGTCGAAGTACCAGGTCGTGGTCAGGCTGAAGAAGACCAACCCCGGATTCGTCGAGATGCTGTCTTCGCCGCGCGCGCCGGCGGCGATCATCCCGGCCGAGGAGGCGGGCAAGGACGCGGGCAAGATCGAGATCATCGGCACCGGCCCGTTCCAGTTCGTCGAGTACAAACCCGACAGCCACGTCAAGCTCAAGCGCTTCGACGGCTACGTGCCGAACACGAACTTCCAGAAGCCCGACGGCTTCTCGGGACGCAAGACGCCGTACGTCGACACCGCGACGATCCGCTTCGTCCCCGAAGGGGGCGCCCGCACCGCGGGGCTGCAGTCCGGCGAGTTCCAGCTGCTCGAGCAGATGCCGACCGACGCGGCCAAGCGCCTGGCCAAGGACCCGAACATCCGGGTCTACGAGGCGATGCCGTGGGCGTTCCAGCTGCTGATCTTCAATGCGTCGCTGCCGCCCACCGACAACCTGAAGGTGCGCCAGGCGATCCAGGCCGCGCTGGACTACGAGGAGATCATGGCGATCTCCACCGACGGTGCGTACCGCATGCTGCACGGCTGGCAGCACCCGAACACGCCGTACTTCGCCGGCGACCTGGGCAAGGACCGCTACAACACCAACAGCCTGGACCGGGGCCGCGCGCTGCTCAAGGAGTCCGGCTACAAGGGCGAGGAGCTGCTGATCTTCACCGACTCGCAGTTCAAGAACCACCGCGACGTCGCGGTGACCGCCGCCGAGCAGCTCAAGAAGATCGGCATGAACGTGAACGTCAAGGTCACCGACTGGCCGACCGCGCTGGCAAGCACCGCCAAGAAGGACGGCTGGAACGCGTGGCCGCTGATGTTCGGCATCGAACCCTACGAGGGCCCGTACAACACGGTCAGCTTCTGGTGGGGCGAGAAGGCCCGCATCCAGGTCAACGACCCGGCGATCGACAGCGCCTACCAGCGCCTGACGACGTCGGCGGCGCTGCCCGACCGGCAGAGGGCCTTCGCCGACTTCCAGAAGCAGATGATCGACCAGGCCTACGTGATCAAGCTGGGCGACGTGGGCATCTATCAGGCGACGCGCGGCAACATCAAGGGCTATCGGCCGTACCGCATCCCGCGGATGTGGGACATCTGGATCGAGTAGTGTCGCGCGCTGCGGCGACCGGCGCGACGGCGGCGCTCACCGCCCGCAGCGGCTGATGGGCGCCTTCATCCGGCGCCGCCTGCTGGTGGCGCTGGTCGTGCTGGCGGTCGTGTCGGTCGCGTCGTTCGCGCTGATCTGGCTGGTGCCCGGCGACGTGGCGGCCGCGATGGCCGACCCGGGCGCGTCGGCCGAGGAGCTGGAGCGGATCCGGTCCCGACTCGGGCTGGACAAGCCCAAGTGGCAGCAGGTCACCGACTGGTACGGCGGCCTGGCGCGCGGATCGCTCGGCGACTCGTTCCTGCTCAACCGGCCGGTGACCACCGCGATCGTCGAACGGCTGCCGGTCACGCTGACGCTGGCGATGCTGGGGTTCTCGATCGCCTGCGCGATCGGCATTGCGATCGGCATCGTCGCGGCGACCCGGCACGGCCGCTGGATCGACCAGGTCGCGATGACGTTCAGCGTCGTGGGCCTGTCGATCCCGGACTTCTGGCTGGCGCTGATGGCGATCTTCCTGTTCGCGGTGCACCTGAACTGGCTGCCGGCGAGCGGCTTC
>Ga0209253_10005859_pt1 | contig 10647 bp, 10 predicted proteins | sample FrelakmetBRP12BR_FD_187145 | JGI IMG/M metagenome (GOLD analysis project Ga0209253, IMG submission 187145) | Freshwater lake sediment microbial communities from the University of Notre Dame, USA, for methane emissions studies - BRP12 BR (SPAdes)... | ecosystem: Environmental > Aquatic >... | reverse complement strand
TCATCGGCGTGGCGCTCGCGGCGGGCGCGGTGTTCGCGCAATCTCCGTCACCGCCCGCGGCGACCTCCGCGGAAATCAGGTCGCCCGGCGGCGATCCGCTGGCGCCGCTTGCCTGGCTGGAAGGCTGCTGGCGCGGCACGGTGAACAAGCGGGAGTTTCGCGAGCAGTGGATGCCGCTGCGCGGCAACATGATGATCGGCGTGAGCCAGACGATATCGGACGGCAAGACCGACGACTACGAATACCTGCGGCTCGAAACGCGCCCGGATGGCGTCTACTACGTGGCCGTGCCGTCGGGCAAGAGCGAAACGGCCTACCGGCTGACGGAGCAATCGGTGGACCGGACCGCGGATCGCAACGACGAGATATTCACCTTCGCCAATCCTGCGCTCGTCTTTCCGCAGAAGATCACGTATCGGCGTGGATCGGAGGGCTGGCTGTACGCCACAGTCCAAGGCAAGGTCAACGGGGCGGACCGCGAGTTCATCTATCCGATGCGCCGCATCGGCTGCGAATCGGGCGAGCTCATCCGCAAATAGCGGGGTCGGGCTGATTTGCGCGACGATCCCGGACAGATCAACCCGATCCCAGGATCTCTTCGACGCCACGATTCGCGAGCGCATCGGCGCGATCGTTGCCGGGGTGATCGTTGTGACCCTTCACCCAGTGCCAGCGGATCCGGTGCCGCGCGGCGAGCGCATCGAGCTCGCGCCAGAGCTCGGCGTTCTTCACCGGTTTCCGGTCGGCGGTCTTCCAGCCGTTCTTCTTCCAGCCGTGGATCCAGCTCTCGATTCCGTTCTTCACGTACTGCGAGTCGGTGTAGAGCTCGACGACGCACCCCCGCTTCAGCGATTCGAGCGCCCGGATGACGGCAGTGAGCTCCATGCGGTTGTTGGTCGTCGCGGGGTCGCCGCCGAAGAGCTCCTTCTCATGGTCCCGCCAGACGAGCAGGGCACCCCAGCCGCCGGGCCCCGGATTTCCCTTGCAAGCGCCGTCCGAATAGATCGAAACGGAGCCCGTCATTGCGACCTCCGCACCGGACCGCTCGAATCGACCTTCGTCGTGTCGGTCGCCTCAATCGCTCGGGGACGCGCGGCCTCGTGACGCGCCTCGCCAGTACCGTGCATTGCTCGCGTCGGCCGCCACCCATGCTCGCGGACACGCCCTTCGGGCCTGGGCTTCGCCCCGCTCGCAAGGGTGTCCTCCTTAGCCTTGGCTTCGCCCCCCTCGCTCATTCGACGCGCTCGATGCACTGGCGCGCCTGCCGTGGAGCCGTGGCGAGGCCGTTCTTGCGCCGCTCCCACGCGGGCGTGATGATGCGCATGCCGAGCACTTTCTTGGTCGCGCGAAGGTAGTACACGCCGCCTGCGACCGGCCACCAGCGATCGCCGGCGGCCTCGAAGAATTCGCAGCGCGCACGCCATGTCTCGTTGGCGAACGGCGGCACGTAGCAGTCGAGGCCGCCGCCGGTCACCTCGAAGCCGAGCAGCGCGAGCCAGTCCTTCAACCGATACAACGCGATGAAGCTGCCGTTCCACGGCGACGCCTGGCTGCGGCCGAAATAGCGCTTGGCGCCGAACAGGCTGAACGGGTTGAAGCCCGAGATCACGATCTGCCCCTCGGAGCGCATTGCGCGGTAGGCCTCGCGCAGGAGCTGGTGCGGATCGCTCGTGAACTCGAGGGCATGCGGCATTACAATCAGGTCGAGCGAGTTTTCCGGGAACGGCAACCAGAGCGGATCGGCGAGAATCTGCGCCGGAGGCCAGAGATCGACCGTCCAGTGCGCGGCAACCCGGCTCTGCGCGAGCAGCGGGCACCTGGGCAGGCCGACCTGAATGGCCTGAAAACCGAAGATGTCGGTGACCGTCCGGTCGAACCAATCCTGTTCGCGCGCGAGCACGTAACGGCCAAGCGGCGTCTCGAACCAGGCGGCGAGCGTCGTTGACACGCCCGCCTCCGCTCCGGAAGATGCGTCCATGCCGGCGATTATCCCCATCCCCGCCTTCAGCGACAACTACATCTGGGTCGTGCGCGAGGGCGCAGCGGCGGCTGTCGTCGACCCGGGCGACGCCGGGCCGGTGCTGGCCTACCTCGACCGCGAGGGTCTCGCGCTCACGGCAATCGTCACGACGCACCACCACGGCGATCACGTCGGCGGCAACGCGGCGTTGCTCGCGCGCTTTCCGGTGCCCGTGTTCGGGCCCGCGCACGAAACGATCCCGGGTCGCACGCATGCCCTCGTGGAAGGCGACACCATCACGGTTCCGGGGCTGGGGCTCGCGCTCCGCGTGCTCGACGTCCCGGGCCACACGGCGGGTCACATTGCCTACGTGAGTCTCGATTCGGCCGCGCCCATCGCGTTTGTCGGCGACACGCTGTTTGCGGGTGGCTGCGGTCGGTTGTTCGAGGGCACGGCCGCGCAGATGGCGGCCTCGCTCGCCAAGCTTGCGGCGCTTCCAGCGGATACGCGCGTCTACTGCGCGCACGAGTACACGCTGGCCAATCTCCACTTCGCGCTCGCGGTCGAGCCGGGGAACGCGGCGCTGCGCGAACGGCAAATGCGTGACCAGGGCAAGCGCGATCGGGGCCAGCCGACGGTGCCGTCGACCATTGCCGAGGAGCGCGCAACCAATCCGTTCCTGCGCGCCGGCGAGCCCGCGGTTTTCGCCGCGGCGCAGGCGCATGCCGGGCGCAAGCTCGCGGATGCGGTCGACGCGTTCGCCGTCGTGCGCGAATGGAAGAACGGATTCCGCTAGCGTGACCGAATTGCGCCTGCTGCCCCTCTTCTTCGTCATCGCGGCCGCGGCCCTGCTTGTCGCGTGCGCTACGCCGAGCCCTCCGCCGCAGGAGCCACCGCGCGAGGTCGTCGCTGCCGTACCAGCGCCCGTACCGGCGCCGGCGGTATCCGAGCCGCCGCTGCACCTCGTCACCCAGGACCCTTTTGCGTCCGCCATCGCTGCGGAACTCGAGCCGCTCCCGCCGCCGGCGGAGGACCTGTGGGCGCGCATCCGTCGCGGGTACGCGATGCCCGATCTCGACGACCCGCTGGTCGCGAAGTGGGAGCAGTGGTATGCGTCGCGTCCGGATTACGTCGCGCGCATGGTCGACCGCAGCCGCCGGTACCTTTACTACATCGTCGTCGAGGTCGAACAGCGGGGCATGCCGCTCGAGATCGCCCTGCTGCCGATGGTCGAGAGCGCGTTCAACCCGACCGCGACGTCGGTGGCCCGCGCGTCGGGGATCTGGCAGTTCATGCCGGCCACCGGGAAGCACTACGGCCTCAAGCAGAACTTCTGGTTCGATTCGCGGCGCGACGTGGTGGCCGCGACCGAGGGCGCTCTCAACTACCTGTCGAAGCTCTACGCCGATTTCAACGATTGGCAGCTCGCGCTTGCGGGCTATAACTGGGGCGAAGGCAACGTCGCACGCGGCATCGCGAAGAACCAGAAGATGGGCCAGCCGGCCGGCTATGTCGACCTCAAGATGCCGGACGAGACCCGCAACTACCTGCCCAAACTGCAGGCACTCAAGAATATCGTCCGCGACCCCGAGAAATACGGACTCGAGCTTGGCGACATCCCGGATGCCCCCTATTTTGCGGTGATCACGACCAACCGTAATATCGACGTCAAGGCCGCAGCCGAGCTCGCGGAGATGCCGCTGGACGAGTTCCAGTATCTGAATCCCCAGCACAACCGGCCGGTCATCGCCGGCGCGGACGAGTACACGATCCTGCTGCCGATCGACAAGGCGGAACTCTTCGCCGCCAAACTCAATCTCGCCGACCAGCCGCTGGTGTCGTGGCAGGCGTACCGGCTGCGCCCCGGCGAGACGCTGCCGCAGGTCGCGTCGAAGTTCGGGATGTCGGTGGAGGCGCTGCGTGCGGTCAACGGGATCGGCGCGAAGTCGCGGGTTCCCACCGGACACACGCTGCTCGTCCCGTCGCAGGGACCGACGGCGGCGGCTGCGGAGACGCTGTCGCAGGCCGTGTTCACGACCGTCCCGCAAGGCCGTACGTTCTATTATCGGGTGAACCGCGGCGATACGCTGGCGGGCATCGCCGCGCGCTACGCGGTGACCGAGCAGGACCTTCGGCGATGGAACACCGTTGCGCCGCGGGGTATCGCCCCGGGCCAGTCGTTGCGCATCACGAGCGACCTCGCGCCGAACGCCGGCAAGTCCAAGCGCGCCGCCGGCAAGAAGGGTCCGCCGGCCACGACCACGGCGAAGCCCAAGCCCAAGACCTCGAAACCCGCGGCAAAGGCCGGCCGAAGCCCGCCCACCGCCAAGGCCGGAGCGGCCGCCGGCGGCTGACGTTGCGCCGATGCAATAGCGGGGGCCCGCGGCTGCGGCGCCGACAGTCCCTGTTGCGCACTGCGGCCCACCAATGAAAACAGGCGACGCATCGCGCGTCGCCTGTCTTGGTGCCCACCGCAGATCGAGGGTGGGCCGGTGCCGCAGGAAGCTTACTTCTTTGCGGCCTTCTTCTTGGTGGCCTTCCGCTTCGGGGCGGCCTTCTTCTTGGTGGCCTTCCGCTTCGGGGCGGCCTTCTTCTTGGTGGCTTTCTTGGCGGCCTTCCTCTTGGTCGCCTTCTTCTTCGTCGTCTTCTTTGCGGCCTTCTTCTTGGTCGTCTTCTTGGCAGCCTTCTTCTTCGGGGCGGCCTTCTTCTTCGTTGCCTTCTTCTTCGTCGTCTTCTTTGCCGCCTTCTTCTTCGGGGCGGCCTTCTTCTTCGTCGTCGCCTTCTTTGCCGCCTTCTTCTTCGGGGCAGCCTTCTTCGTCGCCTTCTTCTTGGTCGCTTTCTTCTTCGTCGCTTTCTTGGGCGCCGGGGCCGCAGCGGCCGGCGTCATCATCGACATCATGTCAGCCATTTCGTTTCTCCTGTCTGAGTTGCTGTAACTGTTATGGTGCTTCTGCTTCGGTGCAAGCGGCGCTGGATCTGCCAATCGGTGCTCAATCGCAACTCCAACCTCTTGACAAATCCACTGCTACCTGCTGCCTGAATTCTAGCCACATTTTTTTGAAATGCAAGATTTCCGCGCCGATTCCAAGCCTTGCGCGCGCAAGTGTTGCGAATTCGCACACGCGAAAAAGCATCCGATGCGGCGGGTTGCGCAGTGCGCGCGGACCGTCACGGCAGCATCGCTTCGTGCGCGAACAGATCGGCGGCGCGCTCGCGCGGCCGGGCGAGATGCACGTGTTCGCCGTCGACGACGACCTCGCACGCGCGAGGGCGCGAGTTGTAGTTGGAGCTCATCACGAACCCGTACGCGCCGGCGGCGCGCACGGCAAGGAGGTCGCCCGCGGCGAGCACGAGCTCGCGATCGTGGGCGAGGAAATCACCGCTTTCGCAGACCGGCCCGACGATCTGCCAGCGGCGCGTGGATCCTTCGCGCAGGCGCACCGGGTCGACGGGATGCCAGGCGTCGTACAGCGCCGGGCGGATCAGGTCGTTCATCGCCGCATCGACGATGGCGAAGTCGTGGGTCCCGCCCGGTTTGAGGTAGGTGACGCGGGTCAGCAGCACGCCGGCCTCGCCGACGAGAAAGCGACCCGGCTCGAACAGCAGCTCGTGCCGGCGCTCGCCCTGCACCCTCCGGACGGCGCGCGCGTAGGCATGCGCGTCGATCGTCGTCTCGTCGCGGTAGCGAATGCCAAGGCCGCCACCCAGGTCGACATGGTGTAGCGCAATCCCGTCGCGCTCGATCCGGTCGACCAGGTCGAACATCTTCTCCGCCGCCTCGACGTACACCGACAGGTCCGTGATCTGGGATCCGATGTGGCAGTCGATCCCCTGCACGTTGATGTGGGCGAGCCCGGCCGCACGCCGATAGAGCGCGGGCGCGTCGGCGAACGGGACGCCGAACTTGGTCTCCTTCAGCCCCGTTGCGATGTAGGGGTGCGTCTTGGGATCGACATCCGGGTTCACCCGGAGCGAAATCGGCGCAACTCTGCCCGCGGCGCCCGCGACCGTGTTCAGCGCTTCGAGCTCGGCCGTCGACTCGACGTTGAAGCAGCGAATGCCCGCCTGCAGCGCGGCCTCCATTTCCGTGGCGGTCTTGCCGACGCCCGAAAAGACGATGTTCCGGGGATCGCCGCCGGCGGCGATCACCCGCGCGAGTTCGCCCGCCGAGACGATGTCGAACCCGCTCCCGAGCCGCGCCAGGATGTTCAGTACGGCGAGGTTGGAGTTCGCCTTGATGGCGTAGCAGACAAGGTGTCGCGTACCGGCGAACGCCGCATCGAACGTGCGGAAACCGGCTTCGAGCGCGGCGCGCGAGTAGACATAGCAGGGTGTGCCGAAGCGCTCGGCGATGGCGGAGAGCGGCACGCCTTCGGCATGCAGCTCTCCGCCCGAACGGGAGAACGCGCTCACGGTCTGGGTTCAGGCGACGGCGGGGTCGGTGCCGAAGTCTGCTCGGAGGACGGTGTGCCGGTAGCCGGTGCAGGGGGCTGCGCCGGTTTGAGCGGGCCCTTGATCCCGCACGCGGCGAGCTGTGTCGCACCGATCGCGAAGGCGATCGCCGATGCGACGGCGACGCGGTGAAAGAACGCGGTGAAATCACGTAACATCGGGCGGGAATCGTAACAGGGAAAACGGGGAACGGACCACGATTTTTCGCGCGCCTGCCGGACTTGGATCCAATCGCGCGGAAACGCGGGCCGGCCCCGGATCTTCCCGCCTCCATGCGGAGCCACCATGATCACCGACAGCGAATTCATCGCCGCCGCCGACCGCACCCTCGCCGCGATCGGCGCGGCGCTCGACTCGGCGCTGGAAGCCTCCGACGCGGACATCGACTGGAACCTGAACGACGGCATTCTCGAGATCGAATGCGAGGACGGCGGCAAGCTCATCGTGAACCGCCACGTGCCGAACCGCGAGATCTGGGTGGCGGCCCGCTCCGGCGGCTTTCATTTCAAGCCGCGCGACGGCGAGTGGCGCGACACGCGGTCCGGCGACGAGCTCGGCACGGCGCTGGCCGCGCTGATCCGCGCGCAATCCGGATTGCCGGTCGCGCTGCCCGGGCTCCGCGCCCCCCTTCTCTAGGAGCCTCTGGAACAACGCTACGCCTCGAGGAGTGCGGTCCAGTCGTCCAGTGCGCGCCGCGCCGCGGCATGGCCCGGGAAGAGCGCCTCGACCTGGCGCCAGAATCGCGGGGAATGGTTGAGCTCGACGAGGTGCGCGACCTCGTGCGCGACGATGTAGACCGCGAGATGGGGCGGCAGGTGAACCAGTCGCCAGTTGAGCCGAATCTCGCCGCGTTGATTGCAGCTTCCCCACTCCGAGCGCGCGTTGGAGAGCTTCATGGTCGGAGGCGCGGGGGTGACGCGCGATGCGAATTCCGCCACGTGCGGCGCCAGCAGGCGCACGGCCTCCTCGCGCAGCCATCCGGCCACGAACGCCGCGACCTGCTGCTCGTCCTGTGCGGCGGGGTGGAGCACCGTGAGGTTCAGCAGGTCCGCATTGATTTCCTTCTTCCGCGCCGGATGCACGGCGAGCGCGAGTTCGCGCCCGAGGTAGAGGATAGGCTCGCCCGTCTTCCACTGCCGCGGCAGGACGTTGCGCTGCCGCGCCCGCCACTCGGCGAGCGAACGCAGGATCCAGGCCGCGCGCTCGGTCAACGCTGCTTCGATGTCGCGGATCGATACCCAGCGCGGCGCCCGAACGGCGAGGCCGGACAGTCCGATCTGCATGCCGATCGAGCGTCGGCGCACGCGAACGAGCCGGTACTCGACATCCACTCCGCCGAGGACGATGCGCCGCAGCGAACCCTCGTCACTCTCCTCGCGGCCGAGACCGCGGCCAAAGATATCGCGAAGGCGCAGAAGGGCCCTCATCGGGCAACCGGAACCTTGCTGTCCGGGATGCCGAGCCGGGCGACCTCCGCTTCGATCCAGGACTCGATTTCCCGCATCAATGCCGCGCCTTCCTTGCCGTTCGGCTGGATCGGCCTCCCGAACGAGATCGTGACGGTCCCCGGCCGCTTGCCGAAGGCGCCCTTCGGCCACAGGTAGCCAGCGTTGTGCGCCACGGGCAATATCGGCGCGCCGAGCTCGATGGCGAGCCGCGCACCGCCCGTCTTGTACTTGGCGCGCGTGCCGGCGCGGATGCGCGTGCCTTCAGGATAGATGACGATCCAGAAACCCTGCCGGAAGCGCTCGCGCCCCTGAGCCGCGATCTGGTGCATCGCGTCGGTGCCGGCTTTCCGGTCGATCGTGATGGGCGACGCGAGAGCGAAGCCCCAGCCGAAGAACGGTATCGACAACAGCTCCTTCTTCGCCACATAGGCAAGCGGTGGGCAGTACCGCGTGAGGGCGAGCGTCTCCCAGGTCGAACTGTGCTTGGACAGGACGATGTGCGGCGTTGTCGGAATGTTCTCGGCACCGACCACGCGGTGCCCGATGCCGCAGATCCAGCGCGCGCCCCAGAGATTGACGCGGCACCACGACGCCGCGATCCGGTACATCGGCACGCGCGGCAGCCAGAACGTCAGCAGCATCGCGGCCGCGTAGGCTGGGGTGACGATCGTCTGGAAAAGCAGGAAAGCGAGCGACCGGAGCGCCGACATGCCGCGCTCACTCGCCCGCGAGCAGCGCCGACGCGGCGAACGCGAGGTCCGGGAAGATGATGGTGTTCTTGGGGAAATTCCCGTCGCGCAGCGTCTTCTCGCCCTTGCCGGTCAGGACCAGCATCGGCTGCGCGCCGACGGCATCGGCGGCCATGAGGTCGCGCAGCGAGTCGCCGATGCAGGGCACGCCGGTCATGTCGATGCCGAAGCGGACGCCGATGTCCTTGAGCATCGCCGTCTTCGGCTTGCGGCATTCGCACTGTGCGTCGGCGGTGTGCGGGCAGTAGTACAGCGCGTCGATCCGGCCACCCGCCAGCGCCAGGGCTCGGTGCATCTTCTGGTGGATGTCGTTCAGCGTCGCCATGTCGAACAGGCCGCGGCCGATTCCCGATTGGTTGGTCGCCACGACAACCCGAAACCCGGCGTGATTGAGCCGCGCGATCGCCTCCAGGCTGCCCGGAATCGGCCGCCACTCTTCCGGCGATTTGATGAACTGGGTGCTGTCCTGGTTGATTACGCCATCGCGGTCGAGCACGATGAGCTTGACCGGGCGGGTGGGCGCGACGGCTTCGGAGGCTAGCTGGACCATGGCGGGTCGATTCTAGCGCGGACATCCTTGTGCCGGCCCGGCGGAAGGCTGATGTGCTCCCTCGCGCTGCGCGCGGTCCCTCCGAGAGGGACGTCGCCTTCCTTGGGGCGGCCCGGCGGAAGGCTGATGTGCTCCCTCGCGCTGCGCGCGGTCCCTCCGAGAGGGACGTCGCCTTCCTTGGGGCGGCCCGGCGGAAGGCTCATGCCGCCAGTTTCGAAATGTCGGCGACGCGGTTCATCGTCTGCGCCACGCCGCGCAGGAGCGCGAGCCGGTTCGCGCGAATGGCGGGGTCGTCGGCCATCACCAGCACGTCGTCGAAGAACCGGTCGACGGCTGGCCTGGTCGTCGCCAGTGCCAGCAGAGCGCCGGCAAAGTCAGCCGCCGCGCAGCGCGCGTCGACGACGGGCTCGAGTTTCTGGAACGCGAGGTAGAGGTCGCGCTCGGCGCCGTCGGTCAGCAGGGCGCGATCGACGACGATGGCCGCTTCGCTCTCGGCCTTGCGCAGGATGTTCACGATCCGCTTGTTCGCGGCGGCCAGCGTGTCCGCTTCCGGCAGCTCGCTGAACGCCTTGACCGCCGCCGCCTGCGCCGGCACGAGATCGATCCGCACCGGGCGCTGGCACAGCACCGCCTCGGCCTGGTTGGCCGTATAGCCGGCATCGCGCAGATAGCCGCGCAGGCGCTCGTAGATGAAGTTCTCGAGGTCCTGGTGCACCGGCTTCACGGCCGCCACGTCGGCAAACGAAGCGAACGCTGCGGCCACGAGGTCCGCCAGCGACAACGGCAACCGCTGCTCGACCAGAATGCGAATGAGTCCGATCGCGTGCCGGCGAAGGCCGAACGGGTCGCGGTCTCCCGTCGGCACGGCGCCGATGCCGAACATGCCGGCGAGCGTCTCGAGCTTGTCGGCCAAGGCGACGGCCTGCGCGACCGGTCCCGCGGGAAGCGCGTCTCCGGCGAAGCGCGGCCAGTAGTGCTGCTCGATCGCGGCGGCGATCGACGCGGGCTCGCCATCGTGCTCGGCGTAGTACCGGCCCATCAGCCCCTGGAGCTCGGGGAATTCCCCCACCATGTCGGTCGTGAGGTCGGCTTTGGCGAGCTGCGCGGCGCGAACGCTCTGCGCGCGGTCCGCGCCGATCCGTTCGGCGATCTCGCCGGAGAGCCGCGCGAGCCGCGACACCCGGTCGAGCTGGTTGCCGAGCTTGTTGTGATAGATGACCGCTGCGAGCTTCGACAGGCGCGGCTCGAGCCGGGTCTTGCGGTCCTGATCGAAGAAGAAGCGCGCGTCCGCGAGCCGCGCCCGCAGTACCCGCTCGTTGCCGCGGATGATCGCATCGGGCTCGATCGTTTCGATGTTGCTGACCACGAGGAAGCGCGGGAGCAGCTTGCCGTCGCTGCCGGCCAGCGCGAAGTACTTCTGGTTCTGCTGCATCGTCAGGATCAGGCACTCCTGAGGCACCGTGAGGAACGCCGGATCGAACGTGCCTG
>Ga0209253_10005858_pt1 | contig 10647 bp, 9 predicted proteins | sample FrelakmetBRP12BR_FD_187145 | JGI IMG/M metagenome (GOLD analysis project Ga0209253, IMG submission 187145) | Freshwater lake sediment microbial communities from the University of Notre Dame, USA, for methane emissions studies - BRP12 BR (SPAdes)... | ecosystem: Environmental > Aquatic >... | reverse complement strand
GGGCCCGGGCGATGCCGATCCGCTGGCGCTGGCCGCCGGAGAACTCGTGGGGGTACCGCCGCCCGTGCTCGGGAGAGAGACCGACTTTCTCCAGGAGAAAGGCGATACGCTCACGCCTCGCGCCGCCCGGGTAGAGGCCGTGAATGTCCATGGGATCGCTCAGGATCTGGTTCACCGTCATCCGCGGGTTAAGCGACGAGTAAGGGTCCTGGAAGATCATCTGGAGGTCGCGTCGGAGCGGTCTGAGCTCCGCTCCGCCCATGCGGGTGATCTCTTTGCCGTCGTAGATCACCGTTCCCGACGTTGACCTGATGAGCCTCAGGATGGCGAGCCCGGCTGTCGTCTTGCCGCACCCGCTCTCGCCTACGAGCCCGAGGGTTTCGCCCTTTCGGAGTCTCAGGGAGACGCCGTCGACGGCGTAGACGTAGCCCACGGTCTTCGAGAAGAGCCCCTTCTTGATGGGGAAGTGGACCTTCAGATTCTGGACGTCGAGGAGCACTTCCACTTCCACCGCCTTCATCTTCCGTAGAGCCAGCAGCGCACCAGATGGCCTTGCCCCACCTCGAAGAGGTCAGGCATCTGCTCGCGACAGATCCCCATGACCTCGGGGCAGCGGGGATGGAAGGTGCACCCGCTCGGCAGATCGAGGAGCCCCGGAACCATCCCGGGGATCTCCGAGAGCCGCGTCTCCTGACCCTGGGAGCGCTCGCCGAGCTTGGGGATGGAGCGCAGCAGTCCCACGGTGTATGGATGCTTGGGGTCCTCGAAGATTACCGGAGTCGCGGCCTCTTCTGCCACCTTGCCGGCGTACATGACCACCACCCGAGTGGCCGTCTCCGCGATCACCCCGAGATCGTGGGTGATCATAATGATGGCCGTCTCGTAGTCCCGGCGCAGCTGCATCATCAGATTGAGGATCTGCGCCTGGACTGTGACGTCAAGGGCGGTGGTGGGTTCATCGGCAATGAGGATTTCAGGGTTGCAGGCCAGGGCCATGGCGATCACGGCGCGCTGGCGCATGCCTCCCGACAGCTGATGGGGGTACTCGTGTACCCGTCTCTCCGGAGCCGGTATCTGGACCTTTCGCAGCATGTCCACTGCTCGCTCCAGACTCTCTCTCTTGCTCGAACCTTGGTGGAGGCTGAACATCTCGCCGATCTGATCGCCAATGGTGTACACGGGATTGAGGGAGCTCATCGGCTCCTGGAAGATCATCGAGATCCGCTTGCCGCGAATGGATCTCATCTCGTCCATGGGGATGCCGAGGATGTCTCGGCCGTTGAAAAGGATGCGACCGTGGACGATTTTTCCCGGAGGCTCCGGAATGAGCCGGAGTACGGACTGGGCGGTGACGCTCTTTCCGCATCCGGATTCTCCCACCAGGCCGAGGACTTCTCCCGGGGCGAGCTGAAAAGACACATCGTCCACCGCCCGCGCTACACCATAGAAGGTGTAGAAGTAGGTCTTCAGTGCCTGGACTTCAAGGAGGTGAGGGCCGGAGCTCATAGTCGGGGTCTGATATGAATTTCACAAAGTTGGCGACCTACTATACCATCTCCCCCGCCCCCGTACAACACCGCGATTCTAGGGGCTTGCGGCCTGGATCAGGGCCTCGAAGAGCTTGCGGGAGTAGAGGTCGTTCTGCCACGTACCCTCCGGGTGCCACTGAACCCCGAGGACAAATCGCTTTCCAGGATGCTCCAGCGCCTCGATGACTCCGTCAGTCGCCCGGGCGCTGATTATGAGCCCGGGGCCGGCAGCCTTCACCGCCTGGTGGTGCTTGCTGTTGACCCAGATTGCCTCGCTCTCCAGGATCGTGGAGAGCCTGCTGTCCGGGGCGATGCGAACCATATGGGTGAGGACGACCTTGTCCGCCTTCTGGCCGTGGTTGATGGCGTCTGAGATCTGGCTGCCCACGTCCTGGTAGAGGGTGCCTTTCTGGGACACGTTCAGCACCTGGATCCCCCGGCAAATGGCGAGGGTCGGGATGTCCCGGTTGACGGCCGCCCGTGCCACCTCGAGCTCCATGAGATCGAGCCCCTCGTCCACCTCGCCGAGACCGTCCAGGGGCTGCTCTCCGTAAAACCGCGGGTTCACATCCGGCCCGCCGCTGAGGATAAGACCGCCCAAAGCGCCGAGGATCTTCGCGATCGATTCCGTGTTCTGGGCTACCGGGATGAGGACGGGTGCCCCACCGACGGCGAGAACCGCCTGACTGTACTCGGCGAAGGTGTAGTCCATGAAGTGACCCCGCGAGTAGAGCCCCCACGATCCGCCCACGAGTCTCGAGCAGGTAATCCCGATCAGCGGCCGCATTCCCCCTCCCTTGTCGAAAAGATGGTTGAAGACCCCTTCTCACGCTGCCTCGATCAAGCAGCTGAAAACCCTGAGGCCAGTAAGAGATGGGGCACGGGCTCTTCAACGCCCTGTCACGGCTCGAAGGTACCCTTCACCACCACCTGACGGTCGTGAACTAGCAGCCGGCCTTTCGCCATCACCGATTCGAGCGAGAGGTCGCCATTGAGGATGAGGATATCTGCATCCTTCCCCGTTTCAAGGCTTCCTTTCTCTCGGAAGAGCCCCGACCGCCTTGCCGGGTTAGAGGTGACCATCTTCGTCAGGTCCTCGAGGCCGAACCCTTCCTTCGCGAGACTTCTCCATTCGGCGTAGAGATTCTCGATCTCTCCCACGGCGATGGCGGTCATCCTCCCGTGCTCATCGAAGACAGGCATGGAGCCGTTGGAGTCGGAGCTGAGGGTGATCTGATCGAGAGAGACCCCGGCTGCCAGGGCCATCCGCAGGGCGTCGCCGGTAGCGATCGGGAAGAAGAGATGCGAGCCCTGGGCGGTGAGATCAATGTTTCCTCCCATCCTGGCGAAGTCGATGGCCTGCTCAAAAAGCTCGCGGGTCCTGTTCACGTGGGTCGGAAGAAACTGGCCGATGGGAATCTCCGTCTCTTTGACCAGGCGGAAGAGGGGATCGAGCATGCGGCGGCCGCCTCCCACGTGGAGGTGAACGAGACCCGCCTTGCCGCCGATCATCCCGCCCACCCTGGCCTCGGCAGCGACGCGGGCAAGCTCTTCGAAGGTGGGCTGGGAGGAGCGGTGGTCGGAGATGGCGATCTCTCCCACCCCGATCACTTTCGGGATCAGGGCGATGTCCTTCCTCACACTCCCGGTCACGGTGGGAAGAGGGAGCTGGTAGGACCCGGTGTAGATGTATGCCGATACCCCCTCCTCGTCGAGCTGGTTGGCCTTGGCAAGGAGGGTTTCCGGGTGGCGGGATACGTCGTCGGTGCCGAGGCAGCCAACCAGGGTCGTAACCCCGGCGCGGGCGATGGTGGAAAGAGCGATATCCGGCGTCCTCGTCCAGAAGCCGCCCTCGCCGCCTCCGCCCAGAAGATGGACGTGCAGATCCACGAACCCCGGGAGCACGAGCTTGTCCCGCGCCGAGATTACCTGCACCTCGAAGTCGCCGGTGAGCTCGATCTGTTCGGCCATGAGGGCGATGATCCGCCCGACAACGAGAATGTCCCGGGTTCCCCTTGGCTCAGGAGCGTAAACGTTTCCTTCCTTGATGAGCGTGAACACTGTTGCCCTCCGCCGATGAAATGGGGATACAAGGCGTCTTCCTTTGAACACTCTGTTTGAATGTCAGCGAGCCATCTCACCCAGGTGAGATCTTCTTTCACGAGGCTGTACAATCGTTCCTCCGCACTGATCAGACTGACACCGCCCGCTTTGCGGCTGCAGTATTACCAGGCAGATTGATACATCTGCAACCGGTCTGTCAAGAGGACCCTTGCGAAAGGAAAGAGGGAAGTTCTATTCATGGGCGCGGCCATCAGCCGTCGCCATGAGGCTGCCGATCCCGGCCTGCTGGGTTACAGGTATGCTTGACGCATTGCCCTCGGAAATTTCCTTTCGGAAAATCAGGGAATTTATGGTAGGCTGATGACAATGATCGCCCTGAGCCGTGTCTCTGTGGAGAGTGATTTGCGTAACGTATAGTAGGAATTGAACTAAATTTTCTTTTTGTGTGATGAACGTGATGTAATCTTCCCGCATGGGCGGACAGGAGCTTGTTGCACTTGGTCCACCAAACACGATGAAGCCCTTGTCAAGTCATTGGGTGACCCTGCAATGACGGGAGGAGATTGCGATGCCGGCTACTAACGATAGAAGGCAATTTGACAGGATCGAGGCGAAGTGGCCCGTGACTGCCCTCCTGGAGCGAAGCGAAGTCGGGGTCGAGCTGGCCAATCTGAGTCCTGTGGGCGTTCTGATCTACTCGAAGGAGCCCCTCTTGTTGCAGAAGCAACTGCGTTTATTCATCAAGGCACCTGACCACCACACGCTTCAGGCCGAAGGAAGCGTGGTGTGGTCGGCAAGCGATGCTAGAGGGGAACACGAGCTCGGTCACAGGGCAGGTATTCGGTTCACGCAGGTGTCGGAAAAAGATCGCAGGTACCTTATTCGTTTCATTACGGGCATGGACAAACCTGGACGCTGGCCTCAGTTCAAGCAGGTCCAGGTCACGAACGTGGTGGCATTACTCCTGTTAGTTGCTCTCATAGGAATCTTGTATTTCAACCTGAATACCAAAATGAACGATATCTCGAAGAACGTTCTCCCGCGCGTTGAAACTGCTTTACAGAAGGTTGAAGAGAAAACTGCGCCACTGGTTATGCTTCAGGAAGACGTGGACATCATGGCGAGCATCCGGCAAGAGACGGGTGATGTTCGCCGCGACATCGGTGTCATTGTCGAGAAGATCAACTCTGCCCTCTTGCCGGCAATGGAAAGCCTGCAAATGAAGGTGTACGGTCAGCCGGCCGCGCTTGAACGGATAACCCTGTCGCCTGCTGCCCGGACTGGCAGGCTAGGAGAGGCAGCGGAGTCGAGGGGAGAGGTGAAGAACACCGAAAATCTACCCGCTCTCCTTTCCGAGCCTCAGGCGAAATCAACCGAGCTCATCCTCGACAAGAGTCTGGCGTTTCTGGGGACATCCCCTCCGGAACCGACGCCCAAGTCGTACCGAAGGCTGAAGTTGGGCACCGATCTCTATGGGGTGGCAGAACTGACGGCCCTCGATGGCGCTGCGCCCTCTCCGAAGGAAGCAGAACAGACTGCCAGGGTAAATGCGAAGAATAAATTACTTACCCTGATTCAGTCCCGGATCACAGAGATCCTCAAAGAGCTGGCGAGGACGACAGGCAAGGAGTTGCATCGTGCCATCGAGTCCCTGCCGAAACAGATTCCGGAACGCATCGGGACAAGAATCGCTCCCGTTGTCACCCTCTCGCAGGTCGCGCAGAGGGAGGGAAAGGAAGAAATTCAAGTCTTGCTGACCGTGAAGAAGGGGGACGTACTCCCCTTGGTGGAGGGTGAGGTAGAAAAGGAGATTCTTGCGTCGAACAGATTTTCTCCGGAGGAGAGAAAAGAAGCCCAGTCGAAATTCAAGAGCATCCTTGAGGCGGAGAGTAGGAAGCCTATGGATGTCCTGTGGAAAATCCAGTAACATAGCGTCGCTGCGACCAGGGCTGACTCGTGGTTACGCCACCCCCCATTACGTTCCTTACTTCAGCCGCTGCCTTAGTGCTTCGATTCGCAAATACGGCCACGTATCCTCAATCGATCCAGGGCTCACTCAGCACTAAGTCCTGAGGGAATAAATTCGTGAGCGAATTTATGAATCGATGGACTGAGCTCTGGGAGAACCAACCTGAGAATTCTCTTCCATCGAATCTTTGACCTATGGTAGTCTGAAAAAAGCGGTAGCGGATTCTCACCTCGGCGATTCCTTCTGCGAGATTTCGAGTCACCGGAACGACTTCTCTCGCTCCCGCGTGATGCTGTCTTCGCGTTCCCAAAGGCGGGGCAGGAATCAGGTTTCTCGTTACTAGACTCCTCGCTTCGTTTGCATGTATCCAACCTGCCTCCTCGTACCCAAAGGCGGAGCCCGCATTATGCACGAGCCACCTGCTGCGATCGCGGATATGGCCCTCCTTCCGGGCGTCCTCGGGTCTTCCTTCGACAGGCTCAGGACAAGCTCACCTTGCGACGTACTGAAAAGTACGCCTCAGGTCCGAGCCCCTGCGGTTGCCCGGTGGCACGGCCATCTCCATGATCTCGCTACGGCGTCTCGTGCATAATGCGGGCTAGAGGAGAACAGCATCCCTCCGAGGCCGGAGTCTCGGAGCCAAATAGAGAAAGGAGGAGAGCTATGCCGGACAGCATTTACAAGGTAGTCGAGTTGGTCGGGACAAGCACGGTTTCCTGGGAAGATGCGGCGAAGAAGGTCGTGGATATTGCAAGCCAGAGCTTGCGGGACCTCAGAGTCGCTGAGGTTACCAAACTGGACATGAAGATTGAAGATGGGAAAGTCGTCGCCTACCGTGCCAGGGTCAATCTCTCGTTCAAGTTCGAGGCGGGCAAGTGACGACGGCATGAATCCGGGTCACTGAAGGAACGTTCTGAGTGTGAACAAGGAGGGGGTGTCGGGGCGGTCGTGTTGTGCCCTGGATACCCCTTCTTGTTACTCGCCAGCGCGAAAGCTCCTAGCCAGTGTGGTACTCCCGAGAGGACTCTGCAATGACCTCTGAAAGAGCCGATGAGCCCCTGGTGCAGGAGAACTTCCCCCTCAAGGAGCTGAATACCTTTCGTCTCAACGTGAAGGCGAGATACTTTGCCGTCATCGACAGTGAAGCGCGCCTGGAGAAGCTCATCGACGAAGGGATATTTCGCGATGGGAAGTTTCTTATCTTGGGGGGTGGGTCGAATGTCCTCTTCAGCTCGGACTACGACGGGCTCGTCGCCCGCATGTGCCTGAAAGGAAAACGGGTTGTCCGGGAGGATTCCAGTCAGGTCGTCCTCGAGGTTTGGGGCGGTGAAGACTGGTCTGACCTGGTGACCCACACGGTGGATCGAGGCTGGGGCGGAATAGAGAACCTCGCCATGGTGCCTGGAACTGTCGGGGCGGCGCCGATCCAAAACATCGCCTGCTACGGGCAGAACCTCGTTGATGTGTTCGTCTCTCTGGACGCGGTCGATCTTACCACCGGCACCCTGAAGACGTTCACCAAGGAGGTATGTGCGTTTTCGTATAGAGACAGCATGTTCAAGGGGTCCGAGGGGAAGAGATATCTGGTGACCAAGGTTCGCCTCTCCTTGTCGAAGAGCCCGGTAACAGACACCTCCTACCATTCGCGATATGACTCTATCGAGGACGAGCTGAAGGTCCTTGCCCATCCGCCATACACCATCAGAGATGTGTACCGAGCCGTCTGCACCATACGTTCACGGAAGCTCCCCGATGTGAGGGAGGTCGGCTCTGCAGGGAGTTTCTTCAAGAACCCCGTCGTCAGCAGGGAGAAGGTGATCGAGCTGAGGCGGGTGGTCTCCGGCCTGCAGGTTTACCCTGTGGATCAGTTGCTCTACTCGCAGGATAGCAAGGGCCTGGCCGATGACTCTACCCACGTCAAGGTGCCAGCCGGGTGGCTCCTGGAGGAGATGGGCTGGAAGGGAAGGCGAATCGGCAACTGTGGATTATGGCCGAAGCACGCCCTGATTGTGGTGAACTATGGCGGCGCCACACCCCAGGAGTTGCTCGCCTTCGTTGAAACAGTGAGGCAGGAGTTCTTTCAACGCTACGGGATATGGCTCGAGAACGAAGTTAACATTGTCTGAAGCATCTTCTTGACTACTCCGAAAGCTTCAGCAACAGACCTGTCCGCTTCGCCCGGTTCAACGCCGCCCTCATTAAGTACACTTCCAGGACGAGGTAGATGAAGACAAGGGCATACCCCTTGAGGAGCACGTGGGAGAAGATCGGAGAGAAGCCGTAGAAGTGGCGGAAGTACTCGAGGAAATAGGTGAGGGGGATGAGCGCCGCGAGGGCGGTTCCCCAATTCGGCAGGATGGATACCGGATAGTAGATGCCGCAGACAAGGAGCATGAGGCTCACCAGGGACCACGCGGCCACCTCGGCGCGGTTGCCGAACGTGAGGACCAGGATGCAGACGAGGGCGCCCACGGTGGTGGCACAGAGGAAGAGGCCCAGGATAAACAGAGTGAGGGCGCCGGCCCCTGGGACGGTGAAGTCGAACTGGAAGAGACGGTAGCTCGCCACCATGAGCAGGAAGAAGACGATCCCACCCCTGGCCGCGCCCACCACAGACGACCCGAGCAAGAGATGGCGAATCCCGACCGGCGCGATGAAGCCGTGCTTCAGCGCCTTGCTCCACACGTCGTAGAGGAGCACGTAGGAGACATCGAGCTGGCACACCTGGACCGCGCTCATGGAGACGATCCCCACGAGGATAAAGGCCCTCATCTCTCTTGGCAGGGCTGCAAATTCCGTGAGGAGCCCCACTGACAGGAACCCCACCAGCGGCCAGAAGAGGATCTCGAAGAGAGTGAAGACGTTCCTCTTCGTCATGATCCAGTTCTTGTAAATGAAGGCCTTTGTCTTCGTCAGCTCAACGAGCAAAGGCGATGAAGACGTCCTCAAGGTCGGACTCCTGGATACGAAGATCGTGGATGGCGATCTTCTGATTGCTGAAGAGATCGAGGATCTGCGGCAGACGCTCCCGGTGGTCGTCCACGAGGATACGGCAGGAGGAGTTGTCGGCCTGGAGGCCATAGACTCCCTCCATGCCCTCCAGCGAAGGAGCGGGAAGAGTCCCGTGGAAGGTGATGAGGATGGTATCGGCGAGGCGGAGATCTCGCTTGAGCTGCTCCGGCCTGCCGCAGGCCCTGATGGTGCCGTCCTTGATGAAGGCCACCTCCTCGCAGAGCGTCTCCGCCTCCCTCATGTTGTGGGTGGTCACCAGGATGGTCGTCCCCCTCTCCCGGTGGAGCCGGATAATGAACTCGCGGATGCGGCGGGCCACATCCGGGTCAAGGCCCACGGTGGGCTCGTCGAGAAGGAGGAGCTCCGGGTCGTTGATAAGGGCTTTCGCCAGGGAAAGCTTCTGTTTCGTACCCGTGGAGAGCTCGTCGAACCGGGTTTTGGCGGCCTCGCGCAGGTCGAAGAGGTCGAGGAGACCGTCGACCTTTACCTGCCGCGCCTTCCCCACGAGGCCGTAGAGCATGCCGTAGTACTCGAGGTTCTCACGGACGTTCAGGCTCCAAAGGAAGTTGGCGTGGCCGGAGGAGAGGTTGATCCGCGTGCAGAGCTCTCTGCCGTTGGTACGAAGGTCGATCCCCAGAACCCGAACCTCCCCGGCCTCGGGGATGAGGAGGTTGGAGATCACGGAGAGAAGCGTGGTCTTCCCCGCGCCGTTCGGGCCGAGGAGGCCCCAGAGCGCTCCCCTCGGAACGGTTAGGTCCACGCCTCTCAGGGCCTCTTTCCTCCGCTTCCGGAACCACCCGGAGACGTAGGTCTTGCGAAGCCCCTTCACCTCGATGGCATACTCCACGACGCGTCCTCGTCCATTTCTCTGCGAAGTCGACGATCCGATGCATCTATAGGCAACTATCATAACCACTATTCGTGAGGGGAGGAAGGATAGGCCAAAGGAGAAGGGGTGTCAATACAGACGGCCCGAACAGACCGCGCTGCTGCGGGCAGGCACTCGGTAGCCGTGATGCGGATAACAGACGGCACGCGGGGTTTGGCGACAACCCGACAGTCAGACCAGCAGGCTGCTGAAAAACCGTTCTCCTTGTCAGATGGCGGCTGTCAAGCGAGGCGGGGTGATCTGCGAGACAAGGCGCATCTGGAGCCACCTCTAACTTCTTGGCCTCCGGGAAGGCCTCCCGAACGCGGTACCACCACTCCGCGCGAGGGCCGGACCGCCCCGACCTTATTCATGGCGCGACTATGTCCTTCGATTCGTACCTTCGCTAACGAAGGTATTCCCTCAGGACATAGTGGTGAGCGAGCAATTGCGCCGCGACACTCGGTTCGACCAAGTGGCCCCACATGCGAGCCGAACCACTATGCAGACTTGCCGAGTAGATCACCCCGTCTCGCGTCGTCGCAGGCAACATGAGTGGAAGCATAAGGCGTGCTCCCGGTTTTTCAGCGACCTGCTACAGTGAGCTCTCTCGGACTCAGGGTGAGGAGCTGGAGACCCTCGTCGGTGAGATACAGGGTATCCTCCAGCTTCACCGTGATCCCTTCCGGCTCCATGACATGCATTTCCAGGGCGAGGGTTGTCCCCGGCGGGAGGACGATCTTGTTGTTCCTGGCGATGAGGGGCGCTTCGTTCACCTCGAGACCGATCCCATGGCCGATGAAGTGGCCCTTCGTTCCCCGGTGGAAGCGCATGAAGGTCTCCCCAAGGCCCAGATCCTCGGCCCGGCTGAAGGCGAGGGCGACCATTTCACCACAAGACATGCCGGGCCTGACGCGCTCTATCAAGAAATCAGACACTTCTCTCAGCCGCCCGAAGAGATCCACCGCCCTCTCGGGCGCTCGCCCCAGGGCATAGGTACGGCTCTGGTCGGCGTGATAGCCCTCCACGCAGGCGGGAATGTCCACCAGCACCAGATCCCCCGCTTCAATGATGCGCCGGGACGCTCCCACGGGTACGGCGCTGCTCAGGCCGATGCCGGTGAGGGTGTAGACCGTTCCGCTCGTCTCTCTGAGGTTCGGTCCGGACCCGAGGCACCCTCGGCCCATTACGGGGTCGGTGGTGCG
>Ga0209253_10005856_pt1 | contig 10648 bp, 9 predicted proteins | sample FrelakmetBRP12BR_FD_187145 | JGI IMG/M metagenome (GOLD analysis project Ga0209253, IMG submission 187145) | Freshwater lake sediment microbial communities from the University of Notre Dame, USA, for methane emissions studies - BRP12 BR (SPAdes)... | ecosystem: Environmental > Aquatic >... | reverse complement strand
CGCCAGACCCATACCACCCACAAAGCCGCGCTGGACTCCTTGCTAACCCTGCGGTTCCAACTCTTCAAAAAAACGCAACTTGTGACCGTGTGAAGTATAGCTCGCATCATAGGTGGTCAGTCCCGTCGTGCTCGCCAGTTTTATGACCGCAACATGGTCCACGCCTACCGTCTCGAGCGCCATCTGACTTAGCAATCGGAACGCCACAAGAATGTCCGCGGTTTGTTCAGGGTGCGCCTTGATCTTCTTCAGACAGATACTGGCCAGCTCAAACTCGAGCAATCCAGGTACCGCCAGCTTCGCGGAACCGAGCGTGTCAGCAATCTTTTCTGCCTCGGGTTCGCCGAACAAGAGTGCGCCTAAGGCTGAGGCATCAACGACTTGAACGGGCATTCCGGTCTTCCCTGATGAATTCTACCGACTCCTGCGGAGTCCGCAGCCCGATGGCACGGACTCTTTCCACCAGTTCCTTGGGGGTGAGCGGTGCCTCCTCCGTGACACTCTCCTCCAGGATCGCCATCAGTTCACCCTGCAACGACCGGTGATTGCGCGCCGCACGCTTGCGTAATTTTTCCGCAATCTCTTCAGGCACATTCTTTATTGACAAGTTGACGCCCATAGGACCCCTCAGTGTGTGGTTCTGATATGACTCCAATATAGATGCTAAAGAACCGCCCTGTTCTCTTTTATCTCAGTAGCCCCATTGCCGGGTGAGTAGGCTCACCTGCGATTGGCGTCCGGCTCGGGACGCCACCCCCCCGGCTATGATATTATGCATTAAAAGGGCGTCGCCGGTGGCGGCGCTCTCGCGTTTAATCAACAGGGTGTTGCCGTCGCGATGGTTGAGTTCGCCAAAGAAGTCCTGCAGGTCAATCTAGAAGATGAAATGAAGCAGTCCTACCTGGATTACGCCATGAGTGTAATCGTGGGCAGGGCGTTGCCGGATGTGCGCGATGGGTTGAAGCCGGTGCACCGCCGGGTGCTGTACGCTATGAGCGAACTCGGCAACGAGTGGAACAAGCCCTATAAGAAATCCGCCCGCGTCGTCGGCGATGTGATCGGTAAATACCATCCCCATGGCGATACCGCTGTCTATGACACCATCGTGCGCATGGCTCAGCCGTTTTCGATGCGCTACATGCTGGTGGATGGCCAAGGCAATTTTGGCTCAGTGGACGGCGACGCGCCAGCGGCCATGCGCTACACCGAGATCCGCATGGCCCGCATCGCGCATCAGATGCTGGCGGATATTGACCGGGAGACCGTGGATTTCGCTTCCAATTATGACGAATCGGAGCGGGAACCGACGGTGCTGCCGGCGCGCATTCCCAACCTGCTCGTCAATGGCTCGGCGGGCATCGCCGTGGGCATGGCCACCAATGTCCCCCCTCACAACCTAAACGAGGTCATCGACGCCTGTGTTGCCTTGATCGATAACCCGGAATTAGGGGTGACGGACCTCATGACCTACGTGCCGGGCCCCGATTTTCCCACCGCGGCCATCATCAACGGTGCCCGCGGTATTCGCGAAGCGTACCAGACCGGTCGTGGACGCATTCATGTGCGCGCCAGAACCCATATCGAGACGGACGAATCCCGCGGCAAGCAAGCCATCATCATCACCGAGTTGCCCTACCAGGTGAACAAAGCCCGCCTGGTGGAAAAGATTGCCGAACTGGTCAAGGAAAAGAAGCTCGAGGGCATCGTCGAACTGCGCGACGAGTCCGACAAGGATGGCATGCGCGTTTACATCGAACTGCGCCGCGGCGAGATCGCCGAGGTAGTGCTGAATAATCTGTTTCAGCATACCCCCTTGCAGAGCGTGTTTGGTATCAATATGGTGGCTCTGGTGGACGGCCAACCGCGCCTGCTCAATCTCAAGCAGATCCTGGAGGCGTTTCTGCGCCACCGCCGCGAGGTGGTTACCCGTCGCACGATTTTCGACTTGCGCAAAGCGCGCGAACGCGCCCATATCTTGGAGGGCCTGGCGGTGGCCTTGGCCAACATCGATGCCATGATTGCCCTCATCAAGGTTTCCCCAAGTCCGGCCGAGGCCAAGGCCGCCTTGCTGGAGCGGGTATGGGCGCCCGGCCTGGTGACTGGCATGCTGTCGCGGGCTGGCGCCGAGGTCTCGCGCCCCGAGGATCTTGAAGAAGGGCGCGGCCTGAGCGCCGAGGGTTATCGCCTGTCAGTAGCACAGGTTCAGGCTATCCTGGATTTACGTCTGCACCGGCTTACCGGCCTGGAACAAGACAAAATATTTGCTGAATACCGGGAATTGCTGAATACCATCGATGATCTGTTGGAAATTCTGACTCTGCCCGAGCGGCTCCTGCGGGTCATCCGTGAGGAGCTGCTGGAGGTGCGCGGTCAGTTCGGCGACGCCCGGCGTACCGAGATCGTCTACGATCATCTGGATCTAACTCTGGAGGATTTGATCAGCGAGGAGGATGTGGTGGTAACGCTATCCCATGCCGGCTACGCCAAATCCCAGCCTCTGTCCATGTACCGGGCGCAGCGGCGCGGCGGCCGGGGCAAGGCGGCGACCACCGTCAAGGAAGAGGATTTCATTGACAAGCTGTTCGTGGCCAGTACTCACGATACCATCCTCTGTTTTTCCAATCGCGGCAGGGTGTACTGGAAAAAAGTCTATGAACTGCCCCAGGCCAGTCGCGCCGCCCGTGGCAGACCCATCGTGAATCTGCTGCCCCTGGAGGAAGGGGAACGCATCAACGCCGTGTTGCCAGTGCGGGATTTTAGCGAGGATCACTACCTGTTTTTCGCCACTACCACCGGCACCGTCAAGAAGACCCCGCTGTCGGAATATTCCCGGCCCCGCCCCAGCGGCATCATCGCCATCGATCTGCGGGACGGTGATCAATTGGTCAACGTGGCCATCACCAACGGCAGCCGGGATATCATGCTGTTCACCAATGCCGGCAAGGCCATTCGCTTCGCCGAGACCGAGGTGCGCACCGTGGGCCGTTCCGCGTGCGGAGTGCGCGGCATGCGCCTGGGCAAGGGCCAGGCAGTCATCGCTCTGATCGTGGTGGAGGAAGGGACCGTGCTCACCGTCACCGAAAATGGTTATGGCAAGCGCACCCCCGTTGAGGAATACCCGCACCATGGCCGTGGTGGCCAGGGAGTGATTTCCATTCAGACCTCCGAACGCAACGGCGCGGTCACCGGCGCAGTGCAAGTAGACGGGCAGGACGAGATCATGCTGATTACCGATGGAGGAACCCTGGTGCGCACCAGAGTCCAGGAGATTTCGATCCTGGGCCGCAATACTCAGGGTGTGAAGCTGATCAGCCCGCAGGGAGGCGAGCGGCTCATTGGCGTCGAAAAGATCGAGGGCATCGGCGATGATGAGCAGGAGGCCGATGACCCCATTGCCGATAATGGCGTGAATTGATAGCGGGTTTTGCGCGTTGCTTAATTGAACATCGCGGTCCGGGATAAGACGCACCATGTCAGAACAAGAACAACTGCAGGCCATACGCGACCGCATCGACAGCCTGGATCAGCAGATTCAAGACCTGATCGCCGAGCGTGCCCGGTGCGCTCAGCAGATTGCCGCGGTCAAGCAGGCGGCGGGGGACAGTTCTAACTTTTACCGGCCCGAACGCGAAGCTCAGGTATTGCGCCGGGTCATCGAACGCAATCACGGTCCCTTAAGCGATGAAGATATCGCCCGCTTGTTCCGGGAGATCATGTCCACCTGTCTGGCGCTGGAGGAACCGCTGCGGGTCGCCTTCCTGGGGCCGGAAGGCACCTTCACCCAGGCCGCGGCCTTCAAGCATTTTGGCCATTCGGTGCACACTCTTGCCCTCCGGGCCATCGACGAGGTGTTTCGGGAGGTGGAAGCCGGTACGGCCGATTACGGCATAGTGCCGGTGGAGAACTCCACGGAAGGGGTGGTTAACCATACCCTGGATATGTTTCTGCAATCGCCACTGAAGATTTGCGGCGAGGTGCAGTTGCGCATCCATCATCACCTGATCGGCCGGGTGGAGAACATTCAGCAGATACGCCGCATCTATTCCCATCAACAGTCCCTGGCCCAGTGCCGGGAATGGCTGGATGTGCATCTGCCCGGTCCTGAACGGGTGGCGGTCAGCAGCAACGGCGAGGCGGCCCGGCTTGCCCGCGGTGAACCTGAGTGCGCGGCCATCGCCGGCCAGTGCGCTGCCGATATCTATAAACTGCCAGTGCTGGTGGGCAATATCGAGGACGAACCCAATAACACAACCCGCTTTTTGATTATCGGCACCCGCCCCATTCCGCCCTCGGGACATGATAAGACCGCCCTGCTGGTGTCTTCGTACAACCGCCCTGGCGCCCTGTACCGACTGCTGGAACCGATTGCCCGCCATGGCCTTAGCATGACCCGCATCGAATCCCGGCCATCCCGGCGCGGCATGTGGGACTATGTGTTTTTCATTGATGTGGAGGGTCACCTGGAGGATGCGCCGGTGGCTCAGGCAGTGGAGGAACTCAAGCAGGAAGCCAGCCTGTTCAAGGTGTTGGGTTCTTATCCCCAGGGCGTGTTGTAAGCCGTAAAGCGCGAGGTGAAGTATATGGAATGTGATTTTGTGGCACTGGCCGCTCCCGGTGTGCGCACGCTGCAACCCTATCAGCCGGGCAAACCCGAGAGCGAGTTGCGCCGGGAATATGGGCTTAGCGACATCGTCAAGCTGGCCTCCAATGAAAATCCCTTGGGTCCCAGCCCCAAGGTCATCGCCGCCGTGCAGGCGAACCTCGCGGAACTGGCCCGTTATCCGGATGGCAATGGTTTTGAGTTGAAGGCGGCCCTGGCCGCGCGCCACGGCGTTCCGGTGACGGGCGTCACCCTGGGCAATGGTTCCAATGACGTGCTGGAGATGGTGGCGCGGGCCTTCTTGACTCCTGAGCATGCGGCAGTGTTCTCGGCACATGCTTTCGCGGTCTATCCCATTGTGACCCGTGCCGTGGGCGCAACGGCGCAGGTGGCCCCCGCCAACGCTGCGGATCATGCCATGCCCTATGGTCACGATCTGGCGGCCCTGTACGCGCTCATCGATGCGCGTACCCGTATCGTGTTCATCGCCAATCCCAATAACCCTACAGGAACCTGGCTGACGGCGGCGGCGCTGGAATCCTTTCTGAGCGCGGTGCCGGGCAATATCATCGTGGTGGTGGACGAAGCCTATTGTGAGTACGTGGAAGAGGCCGATTATCCCGATACCATGGCCTGGCGTGAGCGATTTCCCAACCTGGTCGTGACCCGCACTTTTTCCAAGGCGTATGGGTTGGCGGGCTTGCGGGTGGGTTATGCCCTCTCCCATCCCGAGGTCGCCGACCTGTTGAACCGGGTGCGGCAGCCCTTCAATGTGAACAGCCTGGCATTGGTAGCAGCCGTTGCCGCGCTGGAGGATAGCGATTATCTGGCGCAAAGCCAGGCGCTGAATCGTTCAGGGATGCGCCAGCTGCGCGCGGACCTTGCCGGTCTGGGCCTGCGCTGTCTGCCCTCGGTAGGCAATTTCCTGTGCGTGGACATGGGCCGTCCGGGGCGAGACGTGTTTGCCGCTCTGCTGCCCAGGGGTGTGATCGTGCGACCGGTAGATAACTATGGCTTGCCGGATTTTCTGCGCGTCACCGTCGGTAGCGCGCGCGAGAATCAACGTCTGATCGCCGCCCTGACCGAGGTCCTGGAAAATTTTCCCAGCCCGCCTTTACGAAAAGGCGAAAATCCCCCCCACCTCGCTTTGCGCAAGGGGGGGTGAGACATGTTTATTCAGCGCTTGTGTATTATCGGGGTTGGGCTGATTGGTGGTTCCCTGGCCCGTGCCCTCAGGCAGGCCAAAGCGGTGGGTGAAATCGTCGGTGCCGGCCGGCGGGAAGCGCGCCTGCGCAAGGCCCTGGAACTGGGGGTAATCGATCGCTATGAGACCGCTCTGCCGATTGCCGTTGCCGATGCCGACGTGGTCCTGGTAGCGGTTCCTCTGGGCGCTATGGGCGAGGTTTTTGCCGCTATTGCCGATTACCTGCCGGCGCAGTGTGTGCTTACCGACGTAGGCAGCGCCAAGGCCAGCGTAGTGAGTGAGGTAGAGCGGGTCTTTGGCCGTGCGCCCGCCAATTTTGTCCCCGGCCATCCGATTGCCGGCACCGAGCAAAGCGGAGTGGAAGCCTCTTTCGCCGAGTTGTTCCAACACCGCCGGGTGATCCTAACCCCTTTGCTGGAGACGGCCGCCGGCGCCCACGACCTGATCCGGGAGATGTGGGCGACTGCCGGTGCCGAGGTGGTGGATATGGAGGTCCGCCATCATGATGAGGTGCTGGCCGCGACCAGCCATTTGCCCCATATCCTGGCCTACACTCTGGTAGACACGCTGGCTCGTCTGGACGACCGGGCGGAGATTTTCCGCTACGCGGCGGGAGGCTTTCGCGACTTTACCCGCATAGCCTCCAGTGATCCCCAGATGTGGCATGATATCTGTCTTGCCAATCGCGGCCCTCTGCTCGAGATGATTGAACAATTTAGCCGCGATCTCGCCGGCTTGGCCGAAGCCATCGGCAGGGGCGAGGGCGATGCGATCATGGCCGTTTTCCAACGTGCCAAGCATGCGCGGGATAGTTTGTATCTGGACTAACCATGACCAATGTGCGTTTTACCGCAGCCCCGGGTCGCGCCCTGCGCGGTCGTTTACGGGTCCCCGGCGACAAATCCATCTCCCATCGCGCCATCATGTTGGGCGCTCTGGCCGAGGGCATTACCGAGATCAGCGGTTTTCTGGAAGGTGAGGACTGTCTGGCCACCCTGCGAGCCTTCCGCGCCATGGGAGTTCACATTCGGGGTCCCGAGGACGGGCGGGTTGTCATCCAGGGTGTTGGCCTGCATGGCCTGCGAGCACCCGCAGAATTCCTTGACGTGGGCAACTCCGGTACCTCGATGCGGTTGTTGGCCGGCCTGCTGGCGGGCCAACCCTTTGCCAGCGTCCTCGCCGGCGATGCCTCCCTGACGCGGCGGCCCATGCGGCGGGTAACCGAACCGCTGGCGCGCATGGGCGCTTGCATCGAAGCCAGTCCCGCTGGCACCGCGCCCTTGCGGATTCGTGGCAAACCCCTGCGCGGCATCGACTACTCGATGCCGGTGGCCAGCGCCCAGGTCAAATCCTGTCTGCTGCTGGCCGGACTCTATGCTCAGGGCCGCACCTGTATCACTGAACCCGCCCCGACCCGCGATCATACCGAACGCATGCTGGCGGGTTTCGGCTATCCTGTGATCCGGCAAGGTGCCCGGAGCTGTGTCGATGGCGGGGGGCGGTTACGGGCTTGCGCGATCGATGTGCCGGCGGACCTTTCCTCGGCGGCTTTTTTTCTGATGGGGGCGAGCATCGCCGCGGATGCGGAACTGCTGCTGGAACATGTGGGCATCAACCCCACCCGTACCGGCATCATCGAGATACTCGCCCGCATGGGTGCCTCTATCGAGCTACTGAACCGGCGTCAGGCCGGCGGTGAACCGATAGCGGATATCCGGGTACGCTCGGCGCCACTGCGCGGGATTGCCATCCCACCGGAGCTGGTGCCCCTGGCCATCGATGAATTTCCCGCCGTCTTCATCGCCGCGGCCTGCGCCGAAGGCGAAACAGTGCTTACCGGGGCGGAGGAACTGCGGGTCAAGGAGAGTGACCGTATCCAGGTCATGGCCGACGGCCTCCAGGCGCTGGGCATAGACGCCCGGCCAACCCCCGCTGGCATGCTGATTCGGGGTGGCCACCTGACAGGCGGGGAGATCGACAGCCACGGCGATCACCGCGTCGCCATGGCCTTTGCGATGGCCTCACTGCGTGCCAGCGGCGTTATCCGCATCCATGACTGTGCTAACGTGAGCACTTCGTTCCCCACTTTCGTGGCACTGGCCCAGGACCTAGGTTTGGCCATCCGCCAGGAGTAAGAGGTAAAACCCATGCGCCGATCGCCGGTTATCACCGTGGATGGTCCCAGTGGCGCTGGTAAGGGAACCCTGTGCCGGTTGTTAGCCCTGCGGTTGGGCTGGCATTTGTTGGACAGCGGCTCCCTGTACCGGTTGACCGCCCTGGCTGCAACCCGGCGCAGCATTCCTCTGGATGATGAGGTGCGCGTAGCCGCGGTGGCCGCTACTCTGGATGCGACGTTTGCAACGCAGGGCGCCGACGAGATGCGGATTTTGCTGGAGGGCGAGGAGGTTACCAACACCATCCGCAGCGAAATCTGCGGCAACGCCGCCTCTCGAGTGGCAACTCTGCCCGCGGTGCGCGCGGCTCTGCTGGATCGCCAGCGGGCTTTCCGCCGTCCGCCGGGCCTGGTGGCCGATGGCCGTGATATGGGCACGGTGGTGTTTCCGGATGCCGATGTTAAAGTTTTTCTAATCGCCAGTGCCGAAGAACGTGCTGCCAGGCGCTATAAGCAGTTGAGAGAAAAAGGAATCGATGCTAACCTTTCAGAACTTGTAGAGGAAATCGCCGAGCGCGATGCGCGCGACGCGAAGCGTGAGCTTGCCCCGCTCAGGCCGGCTTGGGATGCGGAAACGCTGGATACCACCGGGTTGAGTATTGAGGAAGTCAGAGCGCGTGCCCTGATAATCGTGGGCAAACGGCTGTCGTTCTAGATCGACAAGTGGGTAACCAATGGTTCGGATTTCCGAACTGACTATCAACCAACCCGCGGGTAGGTTTGCCGCGGTTTTTTTATCCGAGCTATAACCAATGACCGAAAGTTTTGCCGAACTGTTTGAACAAAGCCTGGCCGAAAAGCGGATGCAGCCGGGCTCCATCGTGATGGGAATCGTTCTGGAGATCCGCCCGGATGCCGTGGTCGTCAATGCCGGCCTAAAGTCCGAAGGGCTTATCCCACTCGAACAGTTTATTAACGATGATGGTGTTGTGGATGTGAAGGTGGGCGATGAGATTGAAGTCGCCCTGGACGCTATCGAAGATGGATTCGGGGAAACCCGATTGTCCCGTGAGAAAGCCAAGCGCGCGCGCGTCTGGGGGATCCTGGAGAAAGCTTTCGAGGCTCAGGAGGTGGTGAGCGGCATGATCAGCGGCAAGGTAAAGGGCGGTTTCACGGTGGATATCGGCGAGATCCGCGCCTTCCTGCCCGGTTCGCTGGTGGATGTGCGCCCCGTGCGCGACGCCGCCTATCTGGAGGGCAAGGAACTGGAATTCAAGGTGATCAAGCTGGACCGCCGCCGTAACAACGTGGTGGTATCCCGGCGCGCCGTGGTGGAGTCCGAATACAGCGCTGAGCGTGAGCTGTTGCTGGAAAATCTTCAGGAGGGCCAGGTCGTCAAGGGGGTGGTCAAAAACCTCACCGATTACGGCGCTTTCCTGGATCTGGGTGGCATCGATGGACTATTGCACATCACCGACATGGCCTGGAAGCGTGTCAAGCATCCCTCTGAAGTCGTCAATGTGGGCGATGAGATCGGGGTGAAAGTCCTTAAATTCGACCGCGAACGCAACCGCGTTTCTTTAGGCCTGAAACAGTTGGGCGATGATCCCTGGATTGCCTTGGCGCGCCGCTACCCGGTGAATACCCGCCTGTTTGGCAAGATCACCAATATTGCTGACTACGGCTGCTTTGTCGAGATCGAGGAAGGCGTTGAAGGCTTGGTGCATGTTTCCGAAATGGACTGGACAAACAAGAACGTCAACCCCAGCAAGGTCGTTGCCTTGGGTGAAGAAGTCGAGGTCATGGTGCTGGATATCGATGAAGAGCGCCGTCGCATTTCCTTGGGGATGAAGCAATGCAAACCTAATCCCTGGGATGACTTTTGCGCCACCCACAATAAGGGCGATCGCGTGGCGGGCAAGATCAAGTCCATCACCGACTTCGGCATATTTATCGGCTTGGATGGCGGCATCGACGGTCTGGTGCACCTCTCCGACATCTCCTGGAATGTCACTGGCGAAGAGGCCGTGCGCGACTATAAGAAGGGTCAGGAAGTGGAAGCCGTAGTGCTGGCCGTCGATCCGGAGCGGGAGCGCATTTCCCTAGGGATAAAGCAGTTGGATAAAGACCCCTTCTCCAATTTCGTGGCCGAGCATCCCAAAGGCAGCGTTGTTAAGGGAATAGTCACGTCGGTGGATACCAAGGGTGCGGTGGTGGATCTAGGTAGCGGCGTCGAGGGGACTTTGCGGGCCGCCGAACTGTCCCGCGAACGTACCGAGGACGCTCGTTCCATGCTCAACATGGGTGATGAAGTCGAAGCCAAGTTTGTGGGCGTGGACCGCAAAAATCGCACTATCACGCTGTCCATCAAAGCCAAGGAGTTCGCCGAGGAAGCCGAGGTGCTGCAAGATTACAGCCGTAAGTCCACTGCTGGAACGGCAACCTTGGGGGATATTTTTAAAGAGCAACTAGGTGGTAATCAGGACGACTGATATTAGCTTGCTAAATATTGCTTAGACGATGCTCCAAGGTGGATTGTTCTGGAAATCCAGTTGATCTCCCCGCCACTCCCTCCCCCGCGGCAGCGGGAGGGAGTGAGCAACAGCAACTGCTCCGAAGGTGGGAAGTTTAGGGGTATATAGGTTTCAAGGTGGTTAAGTCGAACGTCGGGATAAGCTAATGACAAAATCGGAATTGATCGAAGTTCTTGCCCGTAAACAAAGCCATATCG
>Ga0209253_10005855_pt1 | contig 10649 bp, 12 predicted proteins | sample FrelakmetBRP12BR_FD_187145 | JGI IMG/M metagenome (GOLD analysis project Ga0209253, IMG submission 187145) | Freshwater lake sediment microbial communities from the University of Notre Dame, USA, for methane emissions studies - BRP12 BR (SPAdes)... | ecosystem: Environmental > Aquatic >... | reverse complement strand
GTGGATGCCCTACTTGAGCGTCGCGTTGAACGTCACTTCGGGAATGCTCGCCAGGGCCTTGGAGATCGGGCAGTTCTTCTTGGAGAAGTCGACCTTCTCGTTGAAGACATCGGCGCTCACACCCGGGACGACGGCTACGGTCTCGAGTTCCATCTTCGTGACGGTGGGCCCTGCACCCAAATGCACGGTGGCCGTGGTCTCGATGCTGGTCGGTGGATGGCCCGCATTGGTGAGCTGGGCGGCCAGGAACATCGAGAAGCAGCCGGCCTGAGCCGCGCCGATCAACTCTTCCGGGTTCGTGCCGCCCGCTGCGCCCTCGAACCGCGTGGCGAATGTGAAGGGCGCATTCAAGTGCCCCGAGGCGCCCGACATCGAGCCGGCGCCCTCCTTGAGCGTACCCGTCCACTTCGCATGAGCTTTTGCAGTGGCCATGTCCAGATCTCCTCGTGTGGCTGAAGCGGCGTTGAAGCCCTGACTGTACAAGCCTCGTGGCGATCGCGCTCGGTGCTTCGGCCGTGCCGCGTCCAAGTGATCTGGAGCGACTCGACCTCGCAAGGCTGGTTTCAACACCGGCCTCACCCGGCGGGCCCGCCAGGCCGTAAGCTGCGGCGTCATGAACCCCGCTCTCATCGCCTGCCTGCTGGCCCCGCCACAACCCCGCCAGATCGACGACGTGGCCGACTGGTGGCAAGTCTGGCGGTCAGTCAACGCAGCCGGCGCCGGCCCGGCCGCGCTGGCCATGGCCGGCGGCTTCGCGGCCGACCGGGTCGGCTGGGCCTTCGCGAGCGGCTACCAGGCGGCGCTGCACGCCCTGCTGCCCGACCTGCCGCACGACACGCTGGCCGCCTTCTGCGTGACCGAGGCCGAGGGCAATCGCCCGCGCGACATCCGCACGACGATCGCGCCGCAGCCCGACGGCACGCTGCGCATCGATGGCGCCAAGCGCTGGACCACGCTGGGCCCGGCCAGCACGCTGCTGCTGATCGTCGGCGCGCTGCCCGCACCGGCTGGCGCGACCGGGCCGGTGCTGCGAGTGGCGCGGGTGCCGGTCCCGACACCGGGCCTCGTGCTGCAGCCCATGCCTGCGACCCGCTTCGTGCCCGAGGTACCGCATGCTGAAGTGCTGATGCAGGACTTGCGCGTGAGTGCCGGCTCGCTGCTACCGGGCGACGGCTACGACGCCTACGTGAAACCGTTTCGCACCATCGAGGACCTGCATGTCACGCTGGCCGCGCTGGCCTACCTGCTGCGCGAGGCGCGCGCGCGACGCTGGCCGGCAGCGTTCACCGAGGAACTGGCCGCCACGCTCTCCTTGCTGTCGCAGCTTGCCAGCGAGGACGCGCGCGCCGCGTCGACGCACATCGCGCTGGCCGGCGCGCTGCGCCTCGCACACCGCCTCTACGCTGACGCATTACCGCTGTGGGTCGCCGCCGGCGACGATACAGCAGCCCAGCGCTGGCAGCGCGATGTGGCGCTGTTCGAGGTCGCTGGCTCGGCACGCGCGCAGCGTGCCGAGCGCGCCTGGGAGCGCCTGGACGTCGCGCCGTCGGCGGGTGATGACGTCAAGGGGGTGAGCAGTCAGGGGTGATCCCCTGGGATGGTGGGTGCACTCAGATCGGCATCCGCGCCGCCGCGGCCACGTCGAGCGCACCCTCGCCGCGCGCGATCGCGGCGTCGAACATCGCGGCCACGGCCGGCATGACGAACAGGTCGACGCCGCCGCGCTGCGCCTCCTCGATCATCAGCCGCACGTCCTTGCGCGCCATCGAGAGCTCGAACGACGGCGACGCGAACTGGGCCGCTTCGATCCTTGCCGCCCGAGCCGGCAGGAACTGGCCAGGGTTGAAGTGCTTGAACAACGAGAACGCCTCCCCGGTCGGAATGCCCAACGCGTGCGCCAGGCGGTTCACATCACCGAGCACGCCCAGGATGCCGAGCAGCGTCAGGTTGCCGAACAGCTTGAACGCCGCCGCACGCTCGGGCGCCTCGCCCAGGTAGAGCACGTTGCCGGTCATCTTCTGCAGCTCCGGCAGCAGCGCGTCATGGCGCGACTTCGCGCCAGACACGAGCATCAGACCTGTCCCCTCCAGCGCATTCACAGGTGCCATGAAGACCGGTGCGTGAACGAACGTCTTGCCGCGCGAGTTCCAGCGCGCGATCCGTGCGGCGGTGGGCGTGACGGCCGTGGTCGTGTGGTCGACGATCCATGTGGCCTTCGGGATCACGGCCGCAATCGGCTCGAGCACCGCGTCGACCGATGCATCGTCGGACAGCGACAGGTGGATTCGCTCGACACCCGCAAGCGCCGCTGCCGGATCGTCGAACGCCCTGGCGCCATCGGCCTCCAGCGCGCGGGCCTTGGCGCCGCTGCGATTCCACACGTTGACCTCGTGGCCGGTTGCGCGCAGGCGACGCACGAATCCCGATCCCATCAGCCCGGTTCCGAAAAAAGCGATCTTCATGAGTGAGTGTCCTCCAGTGCTGGAGTCGCACGATACAGGTTCCGCGACGGCTCAAGCATTGGGGCCGCGCGCAGCCGGGCCGACGCGGCCTCAGCGCTTCCAGAACTGGCGCGATGCGATGCGCGCGCCCTCGGCCATCGCCGCCATCTTGGCCCACACCACGTCGGGGTCGACCGCCGCCTGGCCCACCCAGGTGCCGAAGCCGCAATCGCTGCCGGCCATCACGTTCTCGCGGCCCACCAGCTTGGCATAGCGGCCGATGCGCTGGGCCACCAGCTCGGGGTGCTCGATGAAGTTCGACTTCGACTCGATCACGCCGGGAATCAGCAGCTTTCCCTCGGGCAGCTTCACGGTCTCGAACAATGTCCACTCGTGCGCATGGCGCGGGTTGGCCGCCTCGAGCGCGATCGCGCTCGGCCGGGCGCGCAGCACGATGTCGATCACGTCGGCCAGCGGCACGTCGCAGTGGTGCGGCCCTTCGTAGTTGCCCCAGCACAGGTGGATGCGCAGCCGGTCGGGCGCGATATTGGCCAGCGCGTGGTTCAGCGCCTCGACGTGCAGCTGCGCCTTCTTGCGCCATTCGGGCAGGCTCAGGTCGGAGTGCTGGATGTGGCGGCCCATGCCGAGGTCGGGGCAGTCGATCTGCAGCACCAGGCCCGCGGCGGCGATCGTCTCGTACTCCGTGCGCATCGCCTCGGCAATCGCGAACAGGTACTGCTCTTCGGTGGCGTAGTGCTCATTGCGGAAGAACAGCGACACCACGCCCGGCGAGGCGGCGGTGAGAAAGCCCTCGCGCGCGCTCACTTGCGCGAGCGCGGCCTGCAGGTGCGCCACGTCGGTCTTCGCCGCCTGCGGGTCGCGCACCTGCACCGCCGCGTTGCAGGTCGGCGTCTTGCGCCGCGAGCGGCCGGGGTCGCCGAACACGCGCTTGGCCAGACCGGGAAAACCCACCAGATCCTGGTACACGAAGGTGTTGTCGGCGCCGCCGAAGCCGCTCAGCCGGTCCTTGATGTAGGTGGCGTAGCTCGGCTTGCTCATCTCGCCGTCGTTGATGATGTCCACCCCGGCGGCGGACTGCTTGCGCACGACCTCGGCTACCGCATCGGCCACGCGCTGCGACAACGCCGCCGCATCGACCGGCACGCCTTCTTCCTTGGCGTACATCATCTTGATCAGATCGTCCGGCCGCGGCAGGCTGCCGGTGTGCGTGGTCAGAAAGCGGTCGGTGCTGCGTTGCATCGAAGTTCCTTCGCGCGAAGACTGCATGGTACGGATAATCGGCGGCCCGGGACACCGGATCTCCACACGTGCGACCATGAAACCCATCGAAGGCGTCATCGCCATTCTGCGCGGCGTGAAGCCCGGCGAGGTGCTGCGCATGGCGCAGGCGCTGATCGAGGGCGGCATCGCCATCATCGAGGTACCGCTGAATTCGCCGCAGCCGTTCGACAGCATCGCGCTGCTGGCGCGCGAGGTAGGCGCGCAAGTGCGCGTGGGCGCCGGCACCGTGTTGACCGCGGCCGATGTGGATCATGCGGCCGACGCGGGCGCCACGCTGGTGCTGGCGCCCAACTTCGACGCCGCGGTGGTGCAGCGCACGGTGCAGCGCGGCCTGTTCGCGATGCCGGGTGTGGCCACGCCGAGCGAAGGCTTTGCCGCGCTCGCGGCGGGCGCGCACGGCCTGAAGCTCTTCCCCGGCGAGATGCTCGGCCCGCCGGTGATGAAAGCCTGGCGCGCCGTGTTCGCTCCGGGCACCGCGTTCTACGCCGTGGGCGGCGTCGGCGAACAGAATATCGGCGCGTACAAGGCGGCCGGCGCATCGGGCGTGGGCATCGGCTCGTCGCTCTATGCGCCGGGGGTGGCGTTGGCGGAGCTGACGCGGCGCGCGCGTGTGCTCGTGACATGTTGGCGCGAGGGCCGCAGTACGTAGCGTGACAGCGGGCGCGCGAGCCCGGCCGACGAGGACCCGCTCGCTACACTGCGCGCATGAAGCGGGTGGCCATCTTCGTCTTCGTGGCGCTTGTAGCCTGGCAGGTCTACAGCCAATATCGCGCGGGTGCGTTTGCATCGCTCGTGCCCGCGCTATCGGCCAAGCCCGGCGCGGTGGGCTACGCGCCGGCCCCAGCCGCTGGCTTCATGTGCGACCAACGCACCCATTGTGCGCAGATGACCTCTTGCGCCGAGGCCAAGTACTTTGCCAAGAACTGCCGCGATGCCGATCTGGAGGTCGACAACGCGGGCGTACCTTGCCCCCGGCGGTGGTGCACGAACCCCAATTCGCCATGACCCTCGCGGCCCACCGCGCGGCACAGGGATCCGCCTCGACCCTCGACCCGTTCACGCACGTGCCGGCACTTCGCGGCAAGCTCAAGCCCGCCGAGCAATCCGATCTGCGCGGCACCTGGGAGCGCGTGGCCGAGTGGGACGAGCGGGCGCGCAGGCTGGGCCACCCGCCGGGCTGGCGCCTGAGCGACGAGCAGCTCGAAGACACGCGGCACGCGTTGCTCGGTGAGCACATCGAGGCGAAGCAGGACCTGTGGATCTACGGCTACGGTTCGCTGATGTGGGACCCGAGCTTTCACTTCGCCGAGGTGCGGCTGGCCCGCTTGCCCGGCTACCAGCGCCGCTTCACCTACTGGACGCGCATCGCGCGCGGCACCCCGGAGCGACCCGCGCTGATGCTCACGCTCGAGCGAGAAGACAGCGATTGCTGCTGCACCGGGCTGGCGTTTCGCATCGCAGGCGACGGGGTCGACACCGAGTCGGCCATGCTGTGGCGGCGCGAAATGCTGCGCGGCGGCTACTGCCCCACGCTGCTGCCGGTGACCACGCCGCAGGGGCCCATCACCGCGCTGGTGTTCGCCTGCAACCACGCGCACGACGACTATGCCGGCGAGATGCCGCTCGACGACACGGCAGCCATCATTGCGGTGGCGGCCGGCGTCATCGGCACCAACCGCGACTACCTCGAACAGATGGCGCGGCAACTCGACGCGCTGGAGATTGCCGACGCGTATGTCGAGCAGTTGCTGCAGCGGGTGCGCCGCATGGGTGGTGAGTAGTTGCCCGGCGTTCCCACCGACGCACCGTCACGCGCAAAACGCTGCCACTGACGGCCGTGGTGCTCGCGCGGCAGGCGTAGGCCCGGCCATGGCCCCGCGCTGAGGGGCCTCGCCTTCGTGTTCAGGCCCAGCGCAAGACCAAAGGGTCGAGCCGGCGCGCGGTTTCGAGCAGGCCGGCGCGCACCGCAGGGTTCATAGCCGGGAACGGGTGGCGCGGGGCGTCGCAGGCGATCACGCCGCCTTCCTTCATGAGGGCCTTGGCGGTCAGGATGCCGCCCTGTCGGTTCTCGAAAGTGATGAGCGGCAGCCAGCGCGTGTATTCGGCGATGGCCTCGTCGCGCCGGCCTGCGGCATGGGCGTCGACGACGCGGCGCAGGCCGTCGGGGTAGCCGCCGCCGGACATGCAGCCGGTGGCGCCGGCGTCGAGATCGGGCAGCAGCGTGATGCCTTCTTCGCCGTCCCACGGGCCTTCGATCGCATCACCGCCGATCGCGATCAACTCGCGCAGCTTGCTCGCGGCTCCAGCGGTCTCGATCTTGAAGTAGGCGACGTTTTGAATCTCGCGCGCCATGCGGGCCAGGAAGGCCGCGCTCAGCGGCGTGCCGGCCACCGGCGCGTCCTGGATCATGACCGGGATGCGGATCGCATCCGACACACGCGCGAAGAATTCATGGATCAGCGGCTCGCCGACGCGGATCGTCGCGCCGTGGTACGGCGGCATGACCATCACCATGGCCGCACCCAGATCCTGCGCGCGCCGGCAACGCTCGGCGCAGACCCGGGTGCCGAAGTGCGTGGTGGTCACGATCACCGGCACGCGGCCGGCCACATGCTCGAGGATCAGCGTCGTCAGCACCTCGCGGTCGTCGTCGCTCAGCACGAACTGCTCGGAGAAGTTGGCCAGAATGCACAGCCCGTTGCTGCCGGCGTCGATCATGAAGTCGACACAGCGCTTCTGGCTGGCCAGGTCGAGCTCGCCGCTGTCGGTGAAAGCGGTGGGCACCACCGGGAACACGCCCCGGTAGGGCCGCGTCATGGGGACGTTTCCGGCGCGGGCAGCCGTATCTGGTCGTCGGTGCTGAACTGGTAGTCCTGGAAGACGTGCTCCGCGCTGAGCAGCTGGAATTTGCCGTCCGCGCGGCGCAGCGAGGTGTCCTTCAGGCGCCAGGCCAGCTGTCCGCAGGTCCAGATCTCGAAGTTGCGCATGTGCGTGCACAGGCAGGTCTTGTCCTTCACCGAGACCCGGCGCTCCCCAGGGTGGGCCGCCACTTCGCGGTTGTACGCGGTGATGTAGGCGCACTTGCCCTGGGCATCGAGCAGATAACCATAGGCCTCGCAGTTCGGGCGGATCCCGTCGCCGATGCCGGGGCTGGCCTTGATCATGCGCATCGGGTAGCCGGTGGGCGAGATCTCGTTGACCTCGATGTCGTCTTCGGTGGCTTTGAAGTACTCCTGCTTGATCTCGTCGGGCAGCCCGCACTCGCGGGTGACGGTGAAGCGCGTGGCCACTTGCACACCGGCAGCACCCATCTCCATGAACCGCACTGCGTCGCTGCCGGTGAAGATGCCGCCGGCGGGGATGACAGGGATGTCGAGCGATTCCTGCTTCAGGTACTGCAGCACTTCGGCGAGGATCGTGGCCAGGTCGTAGTTGGCCCAGTCCATGCCGAAGCCCAGGTGTCCGCCGGCCAGCGGGCCTTCGACGACCACGTAGTCGGGCAAACGGTTCAGGCGGCTGCTCTTCTTCAGGAACAGCTGCAAGGCGCGCAGCGACGACACGATGATGCCGAGCTTGGCATCGCGAAAGCGCGGGTGGTCCTCGATCAGCGCGAGCGAGCCCAGGTGCAAGCCGGCCGCCAGCGTGATGCCGTCGATGCCCGCGTCCAGTGCCGCGCTCATGCGCACCTTGAGCGTCTCTTTCGGCGCGTTCATCGTCAGCTTTTCCATGCAGTTGATGAACACCAGGCCGCTGCCCTGCTTGCGCGACATCGTGCCTTCGACGTGCAGCCGCGTGGCCTCAGCCAGGTGGCCCAGGTCGAACTTCACCGCAGACTTGTCGTCTGAATCGACGTTGTACTTGTAGAGTGCCTGCTTGGCCTTGACGTACTTGGTCTTGTAGTGGCGGTCGGTCACCGTGTTGACCATGGCGTCGGAGATGTGACCCACTCCGCCCAGGCGCGCCGCCACCAGCGCCAGGCCGGCAGAGGAGATGTCTACGCCCATGCCGCCGGTCATGATCGGCACCAGTTCGTGGCGGCCCATCCGCAGGCGATAGTCATCCAGTCTTTGCATCGTCGGCTTTCGCTCAGGGCTTCACGATTCCCAGGTCGATGAGGCAGCGCGCAGTATCGACGATGCTCTGCTCCACCGGGCGCGGCGTCCACCCGAGCACGGCCTTGGCGTGCGAGGCGTCCAGGTTGCGCACCGAACCCAGCTCGCGCACCACGGCCTTGGCCAGCGGGTTGAACAGCGCCGCCAGCCGCACCATCCAGTCGGGCGCGTCGCGCTGGGTCACCCTGCGCGTCTCGTCACCCAGCTGCGCACGCAGGATGTCGGCGATGGCCCTGAACTTGAGGAACGGGCCCGAGGCGATGAAGCGCTCGCCCGCCATGTTGGGCGCCTTCAGCGCGCGCACATGCAGATCGGCCACGTCGCGCACGTCCACCACGCCAAAGCCGATGTCCGGGCACGCGCCCATCGAGCCGTCGAGCAGCTTCTTCACCACCACCACCGACGCCGAGTAGTCGCGGCTCCACACCGGCCCCAGCACCACCGAGGGGTTGATGCTGCAGTACTCGATGCCGTCGCCTTGTTGCGCCACCCAGTCGCGTGCGGCGCGTTCGGCGATCGTCTTGGACTGGGTGTACGCCGTGACGCCGGGGCGGCTGGGGTCGGTCCAGTCGGTCTCGGTGAACGTGTGCACGCCGCGGCCTCGGCCGTACGCGACGGCCGCCACCGACGACGTCATCACGAAGCGCCGCACGCCGGCCGCCTTGGCCGCGCGCAGTGCGCGCAACGCACCATCGCGCGCCGGCGCGATCAATTCGTTGGGGTCCTTCACGACGCGCGCGGGCAGCGGCGAGGCCACATGCGCCACATGGCTGCACCCGGCCATCGCCTCGGACCAGCCGGCGTCGGCCATCAGGTCGGCGGCGAAGAACCTGAGACGGCTGTCGTCCACCGCGAGCAGTTGCCGCACCGTGCTCTCCCTGGCCAGATCGCGGACCGTGGTGTCCACCATCCAGCCCTCGGCCACCAGCTGCCGGATCAGAAACCCGGCGATGTAGCCACTGCCGCCCGATACGAGCACTTTGTCTGCCATGAAGTCTCCTGCTGCCGCCGGGTCACCGGGGGCCGGTGCGGTCGTCGCGGCGGATTGTGTGCCGGTTTTGGGGGCTCCGTTGGCAGGCGCCCTGCCGGTGGATAACCCTGCAACCGCAGCAATCGCTCCGACTTGAGAATCAAGCCATAACCCGTGGCTGGAATAGGGTCAGCTTCAGATGCTCTGCGAACAGTTGGCGGCGTCGTCGATCCACCCGCAACGCCTGCCGCGGATCGCGCCACTCCGAGTCCGGCGTGCATCGCGTACCCGCCGCGCCGTGCTCGTCACCCGAGCGGCACTCGTCGCGGCGCTTGCGTCATGGGTGTGCCTGGTCCATGCGCAGGCCCCGCAAGGTGGGTCGATGAAGACCGACGACACGCTGAGGATGGAGCCATCGCCCACGAGCGCCGCGGTGGCGGCAGCTCCGAAGAACTCGCGCGTCGAACTGCTGGAGCGCAAGGGTTTCTGGATGAAGATCAAGTCGGGCGGCGCTGCCGGCTGGGTCAAGCTGACCGCCGTGGCCGCCGATGCCCCGGCGAGCCAGGGCGCGGGGTCGCTTTCGAATCTGGCGAGCGGCCGCTCGGGCACGGGCAACATCGTCAGCGCGAGCGGTACGCGCGGGCTGTCGGAGGCTGACCTGAGGGCCGCAAGACCCGATGCCGAGGCCGTCAAGCAGGTCAAGAAGTTGGCCGTGAGTTCGAGTGACTCGGCGCAGTTCTCGTCCGAAGGGCGCCTTCAGGCGCGAAAACTCGCCTACCTGAAGCGCTAGATCCGAGCAAGCGCGAAGTCGAAAGGGGAATTCAGATGACGATGGTTCGTGGTTCCGGGTTGTTGCGCATCGGCGCATTGCTGGCGCTCGGTGCCGTCGTTGACGCCGGGGCGCAGTCGCTCGACGACCTGCTCAAGGGTGCGTTGCAGAGAGGCAAGGCAGCGGAGTCGCTGCTGAACCTGCCGAAGAAGGCGCCGGAGGCCGCGGCCACTCAGGACAGCGACCTGGCGCGCCAGGTGCGCGCGTTCTCACCGCAAAGCGTCACCGAGGAGATTCAGATCGGTGAAGGCGTGGCGGCCACGGTGCTCGGCGCGGCGCCGTTGTGGGCGAATGCCAGCGTGCAGCGTTACGTGAATCTGGTCGGCCGGTCGGTGGTCGAACAGTCGGAACGGCGTGACCTGCCGTGGTCGTTCGCCGCGATCGACACCACCTCCATCAACGCCTTTGCCGCGCCCGGCGGGATCGTTCTGATCACGCGGGGGCTCTATGAGATTCTGGAAACCGAGGACGAACTCGCCGCGGTTCTGGCGCATGAGATCGCGCATGTGAACCGGCGCCATCACTTCAACGTCATCAAGCAGCAAAGCGCCGTGGATGCCGGCGCGTCGATCGTCGGACGCAACCTGCGCGGTGCCGCCACGGAACGCGAGGTGATGGGCGCGCTGGTCAGCAAGGGCGCGGAGATCATGGCGCGCGGGCTGGACAAGGGCGCGGAGTTCGAAGCCGATGCCGACGCCATGGTGCTGGCGGCACGTGCCGGATACGACTCGTCGGCGCTGCTCAACGTGCTCGAGCGCCTGGCAGCACGCAGCGCGCAGCATTCGAGCCTGGAGCTGTTGTTCAAGACCCACCCGGCGCCGGCAGACCGGATTCGCGAAGTCAGTGCGGTCGCGAACGAACCGATCATCGCTGCGGCGGTTTCGTCGGAGGCGGCAGATCGCATCAAGCGGGTCGGGCCGTAGACAGCGCTGCTGCCATGGCAGGCCGTCTCAAAGCCATCCTCGAAGGAGATGTTCGCGATACGCTGCTGTCGC
>Ga0209253_10005854_pt1 | contig 10654 bp, 12 predicted proteins | sample FrelakmetBRP12BR_FD_187145 | JGI IMG/M metagenome (GOLD analysis project Ga0209253, IMG submission 187145) | Freshwater lake sediment microbial communities from the University of Notre Dame, USA, for methane emissions studies - BRP12 BR (SPAdes)... | ecosystem: Environmental > Aquatic >... | reverse complement strand
CTTTCGGAAGGTAGATCGTGACCCGGTCACCCTTCGTGAGCCCAAGTTTCTTGAGTGCATTCGCGCAACGATTGACCTGTCGGTAAAGCTCGCCGTAGGTAATGACCCGTTCCTGGTCGTTTTCACCGACCCAGATAATGGCGACCTTGTTCTTACGCCAGGTTTTGACGTGACGGTCCAGACAGTTATAGGTAATATTGCATGTGGCGCCGACAAACCACTTGGCCCAGGGATAATTCCATTCCAGGACCTTGGTCCAGGGGGAAAACCACTCCAGCTCCTTGGCGACGTTGCCCCAGAAGCCCTCAGGGTCGGCAATTGATTGCTTGTAGGCGCTCTCGTAGTCTTGAATATGAGCGGAAGCTTTAGTCTGAGCGGTCGGCTGATACACACGGCTTTCCTTGAGGAGGGTATCGATGTTCTCTGACATAGTGGGGTAACTCCTTCAGGTCGAGGTGTGAAGCAAAACCTCGCTATTATGCTGGAGGGGTTGAGGTGAACTCAACCATACCTTGGTATTATGTGAGCAAATGGAAAGGCGCTGTCGAGGCCCTTCACCTGCACCCCGCGTTGGGCCACCGTTTCTTGACAGTCGCGCAGAGGCGAGAGTAGGCTGAATTTATTCTACGTAACACACAGAGGCCGGTTTTATTGATGTTGCCTATCTTTCCCCGAACGTTGTGGCCCCTCCTTCTCACACTTTTCGCATATTCGCTGGTGACGATGTTCAGTCCACCATCGGCGTCTGCTCAACTGGGGAAACCGGAAGGGCTGTACTACAAGTCGTGGGCCATTATCATCGGGGTGGAGAACTATCTCCTGGCTCCGAAGATTCCCGGCGCGATTGAAGATGCCAAAGCAGTGGCCCAATCCTTCCGCCAACTGGGCTTCGACGAGGTTGTGGAGCTCTACGACAAGGATGTAAGTTTCCGCCGCCTGCAGCAGACTCTCTCCGATTTCTTACCCCGTAAGGTCGGTCGGCACGATCGGCTCGTGCTCTATTTCGTTGGACATGCGGGGGTCACGCAGGATCTTGACGGCAAGGAACTGGGGTATCTCGTTCCCTGGGATGCGCAGATCGGGAATGTGTCTAAGTCTGTGACGTTTGAACAGCTGAAAGAGTTCAGCCGTCGGAGCGCCTCAAAACATACGCTTCTCCTTGTGAATGCGGCAGTTCGTGGCTGGGAGGTGAGCACGGCTCAGCCACTGTCTCTCGAAGGGCGTTTGGCCCCTGAAGATGATACGGAGCGGCGAGCGGTGCAACTGTTGACGGCGGGCGATAAGGGTGAGTCTCTAAGCCAGGTGAATGGGATGAGTCTCTTCGTGCAGGTCTTGGTGAACGGGCTGAGCGGAGCGGCGGATTTGAATAAGAATGGCTGGCTCATGGCTTCGGAAATCGGAGACTATGTAAAGCAGCAAGTGCTGGCTCAATCCAAGGGCGCCCAACATCCCCACCTAGTACAGCTTGAAGGGGACGGGGATACCGTATTGATCGAGGGGCGAAAGGCCGCATTTATCGTAGGGGCAGGGCCTCAGTCATCGGCTGAGCGGCGGCAGGCTGCAAAGACGCAGTATGAACAGGCGTTTGCATTGCTCCAAACAGGGAAATCCCCGGAGGAGGCGTTAGAGCGACTGAATAAGGCCCTGGAATATGATCCGACGTTCGGCGATGCCTATGTGCTCAAGAGTTATGTGCTGTTAGAAGTGATACCGAACCTTGACGACGCGCTATCGGCGGCGAAACTGGCGGTGCAGTATGCACCGAAGAACCCCGATTCTCACTATACGCTCGGGTTGATTTACGAAAAACGCGAACAGTATGTCGAGGCTGAACGTGCCATGCGGGAGGCGCTGGTGGTTAATCCCAACTATGTGGATGTCTATTTCTCGTTAGGGATTCTCTACGCAGACGAGATGAAGGATCAGCCGAAATCGGTCGAGGCCTTCACTCGCTATCTCGAACTCGGGGGGAGCCATGCCCGTGCTCGGGCTGCTGTTGCATCGTCAGTATCCCCTGCTCCTGCCGCACCCTCCAAACCTTAGGGTTTTTCTCCTCCTTTAAGAAAGCCCAGCCCAATCTTGACGGCTTTTCGTGTAATTTCCGCCCAGCGGACTTGAGGGTATTCGGCAAGGACTGCGGCTGCCTTGGGATCTTGTACTTCCATGTTCACAATCTTAATGATACCGTCATCAATCTGAACATCTGCCACGGGGATCCTCCTTGAAGAGCACAGAGAGACGGTCAACCATCGACCGCCTGTTGCGTTGACTGAGGTAGGGGTGCATGTTAGCATGATTTCGTTTGGATTCTCGAACGTTTATCGCGGGCATCCACCGCTCTTACGTGCTGATTCACCGTCCTGATCATCATCAAGGAGGCATGCGTATGAATAGGGTATTGGGGTTCAGGTCGAGGTTTGTCGGGGGAGGAGTGGCTATTGCCCTGATGATCGGTCTTGCTGCCTGCGGCGGTCCTCCGAAGTGGGTCAAGCAAGGGTCAGGGGCCTTTAACGAGAAGGATAGTAAGGCCTTTTATGGTGTCGGGTCTGTAGCCGGTGTCCGGAATGAGCCGCTGGCCTGGGACACCGCTGAAAATCGTGGCAGAGCTGAAATTGCCAAAACCTTTGAAACCTATACCGGCTACCTGATGCGCGACTATGCGGCCTCCACGACGGCTGGAGACTTTACCAAGAACACGGAAGAGCAGAATATCGAGCGGGCCATTAAAACGGTAACGACGACGACCCTCAGCGGCGTGCGTCCCGTCGAGCGCTACAAGGATGAGAAAACCAACACGTATTACGTGTTGGTCAAGCTGAATCTCGAGGAGATGAAAGACAATCTTGAGAAGTCGAAGGAACTGAATGCGCAGGTTCGTGACTACGTCAGGAAGAATGCCGATAAGCTTTTCGATCGGCTTGAGAAAGAAGAAGATAAACGGGCGCCGAAGTAAGGGCTTCCGCTGATCGACTGCCAATGGCGGTATGTGTGAGGAGGTATCGCGTGATCGTGATGGATCGTGGACGAATCGGGTTCGTGGCGCTGGTGGTGCTGATGCTGGCTGGCTGTGCGCAGGAGACTAAAATCACCAGGGTCGACTCCGGGGTCGTCACGGATCTGAGTGGACGGTGGAACGATACTGACTCCAGGATTGTCGCGGAGTCCATGGTCAAAGAGGCGCTGGAGTATCCGTGGCTCAACAACTTCTCCAGTTCGAAGCGCCGCCAACCAGTTGTCCTCGTCGGGACTATCCAGAACAGCAGCCACGAACATATCAACGTCGGCACATTTGTGAGCGATCTTGAACGTGAGCTGACGAACTCTCAGAAAGTTACGTTTGTGGCAGGGAAGGGAGATCGCGAGGAACTTCGCACCGAGCGCAAAGAGCAGGCGATGTATGCGCGCGAGGATACGCAGAAAGCGCCGGGCAAAGAGATCGGTGCCGACTACATGATGAAGGGCACCATTGCGACGATCCTCGACGAGGCCGAGGGGACGAAGGCGGTGTTTTATCAGATCGATCTACAGATGGTGGATTTGGAGAGCAATGCCAAAGTCTGGTACGGTCAGAAGAAGATTAAGAAAGTTATCGAAAAGAAACGTTCCATTTTTTAGGTTTTACAAGATCCGTTGAGCCTTCTTGCCTCACGCCCCACCGCCCTTATTCAGGCACGGTGGGGCTTTTTTATTTTCACTCAGTTTCTCGTTGCCCTGGTGGCGTTTGTGCTGCTGGCTGGATGCGGTCCCTCTGTGAATCGGTATCTCCTCATCGAAGCCAGTCTTCGCGCTCACGATCCCAAGGGCGCCGATGCCATCGTTGCCGGGGCTGAGAAAGACTATGGAGCGAAGAGTCGTGTGCTCTATGGCATGGACCGGGGCATGACGCTTCACCTTGCCGGCGATTATCAACAGAGCAACGCTGTACTAGAACAGGCTGAGGATGAGATTGATCGTCTCTACACGCGAAAGATTCGAACAGAATCTCTCGCATTCATGACGAATGATACGGCGTTATTCTACGAGGGCGATTCCTACGAGCAAGTGTTGATCAATGTACTGAAAGCCCTCAACTATGCGCTGTTGGGTCAGTGGCAAGAGGCGCTGGTCGAAGCCCGGCGTATCGACCACCGGCTCAACCTCCTGTCGGATCGGACTCAGGAGAAGAATGCCTATCGAGATGACGGCTTCGCACGTTATCTGAGCGGCATCCTCTATGAGAGCACCGGCGATGTGAATAATGCGTTTATTGCCTATCGAAAGGCCTATGAGACGTTCGAGTCCACCCGCTCATGGTCACACACAGATGTTCCCTCCCAGCTGCGAGCCGACTTGCTGCGCACGGCCGAGGCTCTGCACTTCACGCAGGAATTCGCCGAGTATCAACAGGCGTTTCCTAATACGAAGTGGGAGAGCAGTCAGGCACTACAACAACTCGCTCAAGTGATCGTGATCAGCTATAATGGCCGCGCACCACGTAAGGAGGATCAGTTTCTTGACCTGCCGATCAGTCTCAATGCACTCCAGTTGGTGCTTCTCAATCGCGGGCTTTCGCAACCAAATCGACAGTCCAATCAGGCGATGGACACAGTCTTGTACGGGCTTAATGGACGGGTTGTTCGCGTGGCTTTGCCACGGCTTGTCCCACAGAAGACGCACGTGCCGATCGATACGGTCAATCTCATCCCGGATCATGGCATGAAGGTGGCGGTGAACACGGAGTTAGTGCATAACGTAACGGCGTTGGCAGACAAGTCGCTCTCGGAACGAATAGCTGGCATCACCGTCAAGGCACTCGCCCGTGCCACCTCAAAGTTCGCGATGGCCGAGGGGGCGACGAGAGGGGCTCAGCACGCAGCGGGGAAGGATGCGGGGCCTTGGGTCGGCCTCCTCGTTGGGCTGGTGACGAAAGGATTCGCGGTGGCATCGGAAGAAGCAGACAAGCGAAGCTGGCAGACCTTGCCTGATGAAATTCATCTCGCGCGAGTCTGGGTTCCACCGGGCCGCTACCAGGTGCAGGGCTCAGCCGGTGGGTTTCATAACCCGCTGAAGTCTGAGGCCATGCGAACGCTCTCCCTCGGGCCAGGCGAGACGGCTGTGCTCATTCAACGGGTGATGCCATGAGAGCCGGATCGTTGTTCGTCAGCCGAATGTGGCTTATTCTGTTGGCGTTGCTCGCAGTCTCCGGCTGTGCATGGTTTGGAGGGCAGGCAAAGCCAGACTGGATCGACGGAGTGAGCACTGCGTATCCGTCAGGCCAATATCTGGTTGGCGTGGGACAGGCGGAAAGTCGTGCGACAGCTGAAGATCGCGCCTATGCCGCGGTGGCTCGTATTTTTAAAGCCGAGGTCAGTGCGCAAGCGAAGGATTGGGAGTCGTATCTGCTGATCGAGCAGCGCGGACACAGCAGCGAGGAACGACGATTGACGCTCGATAATCTGACGCGCGTGTCGACCGACAAAGTGTTGGAGAATGTCCGGATCGTCGATCGGTGGACCGATGTGCACAGAGGACTCCATTATGCTTTGGCGGGGATGCATCGGTCTCAGGCCGAGACATCGTTTATGGAACGGATGACTGAACTGGACCGGTCGATCAGAGACGATGTCGAGGAGGCTCATCGCTCTCCTGATAAGCTGGCAAAAGTCAGAGCATTGAGACGGGCTGCGAGAAATCTAGTGCTGCGGGAAACCTATAATGCCGACCTTCGCGTGATTCGACCGAGCGGGCAGGGGACTGCCGCTGCCTACCGTGTGAGCGAACTCACCCACGAACTTGAGCAATTCCTGGCGACGAATCTCGTGCTGGCGGTGGCGGTGACTGGCGACCAGGTTGAACCGGTTCAACGTGCCTTGACGGAGGGACTGCTGAAGGAAGGGCTGCAAGTCACGAGTCGGTCGTGGGGAGGGGATCGTTCGATCGGCGGCGATTCCAGTGGGCCATCCCCGGAGTTGCTCGTGCGGGGCGTCGTGCGGGTGTGGCCTATCGACGTGCGTGATCCGCAGTTCAAGTTCGTGCGTTGGTGCAGCGATTTCGAAGTCGTGGATTTAACCAGCCAGCGGGTAGTCGGTGCCTTGTCAAAGGGCGGGAAGGAAGGCCATCTGTCTGAGCGTGAGGCCACCGCCAAAGTCGTGCGTGTCATGCAGCAGGAGTTTTCTTCGGACGTGGCAAAGGCTATTGCGGCACATGTGTATGGAGAGTCGGAACTGCCGGCACAGGCGAACCAGCCTGCGGGATGTCCGCGGGACGGGTTGCGATCTGCGCCGGTGTCACCATCCCACTAATTCAGAGAGAGGGGGAGAGTATGGCCAAATCGAAGTCGGAAGCAGGACAGACATCAACTCGTGCTCCGCGCAGCCGTGGACGCGGGTTGACGGTTACACATCAGCGGGTACCTAGTCGCTTGGCGAAACGCCGGTTGGGTGATCGGCTCAAACACGACACGGCGTCGTTCAATCAGGGCAACCTGGCCGATAAGTTTCGCAAGGAGGGGTATGACGAGTTGCCGCTGGATGAAATCCAGGACCGGCTCTCGAAAATGCCGGGCCCCTTGGCCGCCATCATTCTGAAGGGGAGGGTCTGATCGCATGCCGTACTACTATTTCGATTCAACGGCTCTGGTGAAACGGTACAGCATGGAGCGCGGCACACGCATCATCGGCAAGCTCATGGTGAAGCGGGGCATGGTGGCTATTGTGCCGACGTGGTCCGTGACCGATTTTTATACGGCATTCTCGAATCGAGCCCACCACGGAGACATCACCCGTGACGATTGTTACTCGGTGATTCATAAGTTCGAAAAAGAATCGCAGGAGGGGCTCTTTCAGTTCATTGCCCCTACAATGCAGACGTATCTGGCGACCAAAGAACTTGCATTGGAGTATCCTGCCCTTCGCTCACCACAGGTCTTGCACTTGGCGCTGGCGTTGGAACTCAAGCCCTTGCGGCTGACCGTCGTCAGTGCCGATCAGCAATTGCTGACGGCCTGTCGTTCTGCGGGCCTGCATATCATTAATCCGGAAGAGGACTGACGGGATCATGGGGGTTATCGGCACTGATATTCGGTAATCATCGAGTCGATGACAGTCACCCAACCAGTGGCTGCATCCCGGAGCTGGATAGCCTTCGCGGCGAGGGAGTCTGGCGTATTGTTCTCGTCAGCGAACGTTGCGAGTGCCTGCTGGAGGCTGTGTTGGGCGAGCGAGAGGCTTCCGCAGACCCCGGAAGAGGCCGGCAGCTGGCCTCCGGCCCGTCGAAAGAGGGCCATGGCTCGATAGCTATGTTCTTGTGAACGGAACAGGGTTTCGGCGCCTTGGTACAGACGAACCGCTGAAGCATCATCCTGGTGCGTCTTTGCGAGAAGTTTGGCCATAAACGCCGCGCGTCCCATGTTCATGGCAGCGCCTTCCGGGTCGTCATTCCCGATCGCGTCCTCCGCTCTTCCCTGCAACCGATCCATCTCTGCTTCGTTGCCAATGACTTGAGCGGCTACACCATTGGCGACGACCAACGTGCCCCCACAACAGAGGCAGAGCATACATATCAATGTAGCGGCGTGGGTTGTGGGTGGTTGTGCCATGGGTCTGTGCCCCTATGATGAGTCAGGAGAGTGCACGATCGGTTCCGCACTCTACGCAACGCGCGTCGGTTCATGCAAGTTGCCACGTTGGCAAGGCGATCAGTATAATCGCCCCAACGAATCGCGTTGGACACGCGCAGGTCGCGCCGCGTGGATCGCACTCTCATGTATGGCTCACGACAATCGCGGGGTTGCCTGTGTTGGAGCGGGTGGCTGTTCGAAGGACATTGATCTCCTCGGTGGATTTGGTAGCGATACGTTCGATAGAATTAGTGTGACCTCGTAACGAAGGAGCGGCACTGTGCAATATTGGGTGAAAATTGTATTTGTCGACAATCAGGAATTGCTGGTCAAGGATGCGATCCGCCATACCATCAGTGACGATATGGAAGTGCTGGAGGTCGACTCAGCGAAAGAAGTGCTCATCATTCCCATGAAGCAGATCAAGTATCTGGCCTGCGACGCCACGGTGTTTGCGACGAAGAAGCCTGGCTGACGAGTCGTATCCTCGCGCGGTGGGTTCAGGCGGTTCCTCACGTGACCTGTGCCAAGAGGTCTAGGACCGCTTCATTCCATCCCACCGGCCGCGCGAATCATTCCCGTCAGATGGATATCAGGGTCATAGGATCCGTCTGGTTTCTGGACCAGAATCGGGTAATCCACCATGGCGAGCAGCGTGGCGTCGTTGAGGCTGTCCCCGATCCCGACCATTTCGATCTGCTCGGTCTGTCCGCTCATGCGCTGTTGGCGATGGTAGCAGCGTAGGAGCACGGACGCGGCCTCCCCCTTATCGTTCTGTCCCATCAGATGAAAGAGCCGTCCCCCTTTTGTCCATCGAGGGTTCCGGGTGACGATTTGCCGGCAGACTTCTTCGATGAGTAGCTGAGGGCCTTGCAGGAGATACGGCTCGTCGTATTCCCGCTGCTTGGCCAGGATGGCGTCGGCATAGGGGAGTCCGGTCACGTGCATAATGGCTTCTACCGATAGGTCTCCAAATCCCCGTAACGGCGTTTCAAGATCGTCTTCGATTTGTTTCAGCACCTCTCGCAGCATGTGATAGGGCAGGCCTAATTCGATGACCTGGTAAGGAGATCGAGTTCTCATTCGTTCCAAGGGAAAATCGAAGAGGCCATGAGGGACAAACACTGCGCCGCCGTTTTCGACAATGAAGGGGTCATGATGGCCGAGGCGTTGTCGAAGTGGCTCCATCGCCGCGCGCGTTGTGCTCGACACTAGATCTGCTATGGACGATCGGTGGAGAGTCGTTTGGCGAGGCGATGGGCTAGTCGGACCATGCCGGCTGAGCGATCGGCTGGATCGAGCAGCACATTCAGGACATGCAGGTGTCGGGAATCGGCCAAGGCGGCGGTGAGTCCTCGCTCGAACTCCCCTTGAGTTGCGATCCGCGTACCGACTCCACCTCCGATCATGTCGCAGATCCGTTCGTAGTGCCATTCGTGAACGTCATTGAAGGGGCCTTCGAGAATTTCCCGTTCAGTGGAGTACCCTCGATTGTTCAGCACGACGACGATTGGCGTTTGCCCATATCGCACGGCGGTCGAGAGCTCTGTTCCGGTCATTTGAAAGGCGCCGTCGCCGACCAGCACGATCGGTCGGAGCGTGGGATCGGCAAACGAGGCCCCCACGGCTGCCGGAACGGCGAAGCCCATCGAGGTGTAATAGGCGGGCGAGAGAAACTCAAATCGCCGGTGGACATGGAGATCGGCTGCAGCAAAGAGCGATTCCCCGACGTCAGCGATCACGAGGGTTTTTTCATCCAGCAGACTATCGAGGTGGCGAAAGAGGCCGTTCAAGGTTACAGGAACGTCCGGTGCAAGGGTGCCTTGTGGCACGGCTGGGGGTGCGGGCAGGGGGCGTGAAGGAAACGAGGGGAGAGGATTGGTGACCAGGGCTCGCACGAAGTCTTGAAACCGGATCGCATCGTAGCGATGGTGTTTGATGGCCACTCGATCGGCGGTCGCATGAATCGTGCGGCCTTCTGTCAGCAAGGGCGAATCGGCATTGAGATCTTCGACATCAGATAAGATCGACCCCAGGATCAGGAGACAGTCGGATTCATTGATGTACTGCTGAACCTCGTCGCGCGCGATGAGGCCGCCATATACGCCGACGTAGAGCGGGTGATCTTCACGGATGACGGATTTTCCCAACAGGGTTGAGGCGATGGGGACATTGAGCCGTTCAACCAGACGCGTCAGTTCATCCTGCAGACCGAATCGTCCGATTTCCGCGCCAGCCAAGATCGCAGGGCGCTTAGCCGAGGCCAACATGGCACGGACTTCGGCGAGAGCCTCGTCTAGCGCGGCTGCGTCGCTTGGTTCGTCGTCGAGGCAGAGGGGCCGCAAGGAATGTGGAAGAGGAGTATGGACGAGGTCCCGAGGGATTTCGATATAGATGGGGCGGCGATAGCGCAACAGGGCGGCAAAGGCTCGATCCATTTCCCGTTCGGCAGTTGAGGGATCATCCAGTGAGACGGCTGCCACCGTGATGTTCTCGAAGACCTCGCGTTGTGTCGAAAAGTCCCGCACCATGTGGTGCATGTAGGGTGTGCGAACTCGCTCCGAGAGCCCTGGTGAGCCGGTGAGTAGCACGACCGGCGACCGTTCTGCATAGGCGCAGGCGATCGCGTTCACGCAATTCAGCCCCCCGACACAATAGGTGACGCAGACGGCCCCGATGCCATTGATGCGGGCATAGGCGTCGGCGGCAAACCCCGCGCAATCCTCGCGCGTCGTGCCGACATGGCGGATCGGCGAGGCTTCGATCAATTGGTAGAGGCTAAGAACGTAGTCGCCGGGGATTCCAAAGATATGCCGGACACCCAGCTGATGAAGCCGATCAAGCACGGCGGAACCGATGGTCGGTATTCGTGTCATCGTGGGATTTCCTGGTTCATGGCATTGAAAACAGGCTCTGTATGACGGTCACATGCAGCAAACCACAGCGCGCGGTGGCCGTCAAGCAGGCAGATGCGTGCGGAGGGGCTTGACGTTCGGCCCGCGCCATTGGATAAGTACGGTATGACTCTACATGATGACAATCCCCGCGGGCAGGTTC
>Ga0209253_10005853_pt1 | contig 10654 bp, 13 predicted proteins | sample FrelakmetBRP12BR_FD_187145 | JGI IMG/M metagenome (GOLD analysis project Ga0209253, IMG submission 187145) | Freshwater lake sediment microbial communities from the University of Notre Dame, USA, for methane emissions studies - BRP12 BR (SPAdes)... | ecosystem: Environmental > Aquatic >... | reverse complement strand
ACTCTCCCGTCGCGTTTCAGCAGGCCAAACACAATCGTCTTGCCATAGGCGCCGCGGCCACGTTTACCTCTGACACGGCGCGGACCAAAGTACGATTCATCGACTTCAACCGCCCCTTGCAGCGGCGACTGTTGCTCACACACGGTCGCAATTCGAGACCTCAGTTTCAGGTAAATGCTGTTGACAGAACGCACCGAGATACCGGTCAATGTCGCCGTATCTGTGGCCGTAAAATCCATGGTAAAACAGCGCAAAAGCTGCCGGAATTTCTTCTCGCTGATTCGGGAACGGCGGTAGTACCTATTTTTAACATTCATCTCAAGAAGTTAGCACACTTTAATAAGTGCTTAACTTCCTAAGACCCTAATCTTATGCCGGGCCAATTGCTCGGCTAAAAAGTTCCAGAACTAACTCCGGTTGCCATCCGCCCATTGTTCCGGTGTAAGCGTTTTCATGGACAGCGCGTGAATCTCCTGTTTCATCCTGTCGCCGAGCGCGTGGTAAACCAACTGGTGTTGCTGCACCATGTTTTTCCCCCGGAATTCAGCGCTGACTATGACGGCATTGAAATGATGCCCATCACCTTCCACCTGCACCAGTTCGCACGGCAAAGCAGTTTCTATATGAGTCTGTATGCTTTCTGCTGTGACCATTCTGCAGCTTCCTTTTTTATGTGAATACTTCTCGACACGCAATCACATCTGCCTTGTGCCGATTCGCAAAAAACACAAAGATTAATGCCGCAGCTTGTAGCCTGTTTTCAGCATTTGCAATGTCAACCATGATACTGCCAGAAAGCATGTCACCGCAATTGCAAAACTGAAGTAAGGCGAAACATCCGACACGCCAAAGAAACCGTAGCGAAACCCGTCGATCATATAGAAAAATGGATTGAAATGGGACAGGCTTTGCCAGAACGGTGGCAGCGAATGGATTGAATAGAACACGCCGGACAAAAACGTCAACGGCAGGATGATGAAATTCTGAAATGCGGCAAGCTGATCGAATTTTTCCGCCCAAATACCGGCGATAATCCCCAGCGCACCCAGCAAGGCACTACCCAGCAGGGCAAACAGGAGCACCCACGGGAACGAATGTAACGGCACCTCGAAAAATCCCAGCGTCACCAGGTAAACCCCCAGCCCCACCATCAGTCCGCGCGCCACCGATGCGAGCACATAGGCCAGAAATATTTCGCGGTAGGACAGCGGCGACAGCAGCACAAACACGATGTTGCCAGTGACTCTCGATTGGATCAGGCTGGATGACGAATTGGCGAAAGCATTTTGTAGCACCGCCATCATCACCAGACCGGGAATCAGGAAAGCCGTGTAAGCCACACCGGGATACGCCTGCACGTGATCTTCCAGCACGTGGGAGAAAATCAGCAGATAAAGCATGGTAGTCAGCACCGGCGCGAGGACGGTCTGGAAGCTCACTTTCCAGAATCGCAGCAATTCCTTGTGGAACAAAGTGTAAAACCCGGTCATGCCACTTCCTGACTTTCCGTACTGCTCATGATTTTCACGAAAACCTCTTCCAGATCTGGCTGCAGCAGTTGCATTTCCAGCACCTGCACCTGCGCCCTGCGCAGCGCCGCCAACACGCCTTCGATCTCTGAATATTCTTTGACTGTCAGAACGCAGTAGCCCTCATCGTGACTACTCAGCAGCGGCTGTAGCACCGCAGGCAGCGTATCGGATGATAGCCGCAGCCGCACTGAAGCGCCGGAAGTACTATTGATGAGGTTCTGGGTGCTATCGAGTGCGACGACTTTTCCCTGTTTCAGCATCGCCACCCGATTGCACAGCGCTTCCGCTTCCTCCAGATAATGCGTAGTCAACACTATGGTGTGGCCATCGCGGTTCAATTGTTTGATGAAGCGCCATAGTGCCTGACGCAGCTCTACGTCCACTCCGGCGGTGGGTTCATCCAACACGATCACCGGCGGCTTGTGCACCAGCGCCTGGGCCACCAGCACGCGCCGCTTCATGCCACCGGACAGGGCACGCATATTGGTGTTGGCCTTGTCGGCAAGATCCAGATGATGAATTATTTCATCTATCCATGCGTCATTCTTCTTCAAGCCATAATAGCCGGATTGAATAACCAGGGTTTCGCGTACGCTGAAGAATGGATCGAACACCAGTTCCTGTGGCACCACGCCGAGCAGACGGCGGGCTTCGCGATAACCGGTCACGACATCGTGTCCCATTACTCTGGCGTTACCGCTGCTGGCCAGGGTCAGCCCCGCCAGTATGTGAATAAGCGTGCTCTTGCCTGCGCCGTTTGGGCCGAGCAAAGCAAAAAATTCGCCGGGGTTGATTTCAACATCGACACCCTCCAAGGCAGTCACTTCCCCAAAGTGCTTGTACACTTGGTTGATTTCGATTGCCGGAGTCATTGGAGAGGTGAAGAGGGAAAAACGTTAGTCATGGATTTTGCGGGCGCTCCGCCAAGTGGACTACCCGCTTGGCCCATTACACGGATCAGCAAGGCGGCTGGATGCGGCTGCTTTGCGGCTCATACCAGAGGAATCAACTCGGAAACGCCGTATAATTGGGCAAGGCTTTTCAGGGCCTTGGGCAGGTTGGTGAAATGCAGCTGCCGGTTATGACTGTGTGCCTTGCGCTGCCAATCCAGCAGCATGCTGACGGCAGATGAATCCACTTCCGTCACTTGTGCCAAATCAATCACCAGATCGTCGCGATCAAATAAGGCCACGCCCTGCTCGGTCACCGTGACGACATTGTCTATGGTTACAGCCCCTTGGACAGTCAGCTTGTTGCCATCACGCAGAATCATGTCTTGCCATTGTAGGTTATTAATTTGCTGCAGTTTTATTCTCTTTATCTTTCGCTTCCAGTGAACGGTTCTTGTCCTGCAGCGTTTTAAGCAGCTTGCTAACCCCGCCATCGCGAACCTGAGTGTTGAAAGAGCCGCGATAATTGGTGACCAGACTTACTCCGGCCACCGTTACATCGTATACTTTCCAGCTGTCGTCGGACTTCTCCATGCTGTAATCGATCGGTACAGGCACTTGACCATGGTCCTCTATTACTTGAGTTTTGACCGTGACATCGGTGTCGCCTGGCTTGATTCTCGCCGGCTCCACTTTGATTTGGTGGTCGCGATAACCAGCCAGTGCATTGGAGTAGGTACGTACCAGCAGGGTGCGAAATTCCTTCACCAACTCCTGCTGCTGATCAGGCGTGGCCATGTTCCAGTTCTTGCCCATCGATAGCCGGGTCATACGGGTGAAATTGAAATGGGGCAACACCTTGGCCTCCACCAAGTTGAGTATCTTGCCGGTATTGCCCGCCCGAATATCCTTATCCTGCCTAATAATGGTGAGCACCTCCTGTGCGGTATTGTCGACCAGGGTATCGGGAGCAATTTCCACCGCCCATGCGGGAAACGCCAGCAACCATGCAGCTAAAAATGCAGCAATACCTAGATATGTCTTCCTCATGCTTCCCTCGTTAATATTAATTGTAACCACACAGCAGACCCAGAACGGACATCATGCTGGCGAAATGCGTTAATTCTTGTCACCATTACTTTCTGACGCCTTGTTGAATAAAAACCGTCCGATCATTTCCTCCAGCACCATCGCCGAATTGGTTTTCATGATCTTATCACCACTTTTCAGCATTATCTCGTCGCCACCGGCTGCCAAGCCAATATATTGCTCGCCCAAAAGTCCGGAAGTAAGAATGCTGGCAAAAGTATCCTTGGGAAATTGATAGCGGCTGTCTATGCTCATAGTAACTGCGGCATCAAAAGTCTCCGGGTTAAACTGAATATCCACCACACGTCCTACCACTACACCCGCACTTTTCACCGGCGCTCTGGGTTTCAAGCCGCCAATATTCTCAAAATTTCCCATCAACCTATAGCTCTGTGCCGCACTATAAGTGCCCATGTTCCCCACTTTCAACGCCAGCACCAATAGTGCCCCTATCCCTGCGGCGACAAATAGCCCCACCCACAAATCCATTGTTGTCCGCTGCATCAGCTCATTCCTCTAAACATGAATGCGGTCAAAACAAAGTCCAGCCCAAGAATCGCCAGCGACGAAGTTACCACCGTGCGCGTGGTGGCGCCGGATACCCCCTCTGCCGTGGGTGGCGCATCATAACCTTCGAACACCGCAATCGCTGTCACCGCCACACCAAAAACACAGGTCTTGATAACCCCGTTGACTATGTCGTAGCGGAAATCCACCGCATTTTGCATCTGTGACCAGAATGACCCCTCGTCCACGCCGATGAGCACCACTGTCACCAAATAACCGCCAAATATGCCGACTGCGGAAAACATCGCTGCCAGAAACGGCATCGAAATCACTCCTGCCCAGAAGCGTGGTGCAACTACTCGCGCTATTGGGTCCACTGCCATCATTTCCATCGCTGCCAATTGCTCGGTGGCCTTCATCAAGCCGATCTCGGCGGTAATAGCGGAACCGGCACGGCTGGCAAATAACAGCGCTGCCACCACCGGCCCCAGCTCGCGCACCAGTGACAGCGCCACCAGTGTCCCCACGGCCGACTCGGAACCGTATTTTTGCAGCGTCTCGTAGCCCTGTAAACCCAGCACCATACCAACGAATAATCCAGATACCACGATGATGATCAGCGACAGTACGCCGGTAAAATAAATCTCCCGGATGATAAGATGAAAGCGCCGCAGGCTGATGCCCGACTTCAACAGCATCAGCATGAAAAAACGGCTGGCACGACCCAGTCGCCAAACACTCTCTATCACTCGATGACCGACGCCCCGGATGCCGAGAACAATGCGCCTAGGCAAAACTGCCCCCCAGTCTCAAATCACTTGCGTATGAGTTGGCAGGGTAATGGAATGGGACCGGACCGTCTTCTTCGCCATGCACAAACTGATGCACGAAGGGCGCCACTGAATCACGGACCTCTTCTGGTGTGCCATGTGCTGCGATCACACCCTCTGAAATGAAATAAACATAGTCAACAATTTTCAGTGACTCCTGCACATCGTGGGTCACGACTATCGATGTCATACCCAATGCGTCGGTCAGGCGACGGATCAAGTTTCCGATCACACTAAGCGAAATTGGGTCGAGGCCTGTAAACGGTTCATCATACATGATGAGCAGTGGATCAAGCGCAATCGACCGGGCCAATGCTACCCGGCGCGCCATTCCACCCGATAGCTCCGCCGGCATCAGTTTATGTGCGCCGCGCAGACCAACCGCATGCAGCTTCATCAGCACCAGATCGCGAATAACGGCTTCCGGCAAGTTGGTATGCTCCCGCATCTGAAATGCCACGTTATCAAACACCGACAGATCGGTGAATAGCGCACCAAACTGGAACAACATGCTCATTTTGCGCCGCATCTGAAACAGCTCGTCTCTGCTGAGTTCATGCACTACCTGGCCGGCAATCTTGACATAACCCGAGGAGGGCGCAACTGCACCGCCGATCAGCCGCAACAAGGTGGTCTTGCCACAACCACTGCCACCCATGATGGCGATGACCTTGCCGCGCGGCATGGTCATGTTGATGCCCTTCAGGATGGCACGCTTGTCGTAAGAGAAATTCAGGTCATTAATTTCAACCAGGGTTTCAGATGTCATTCTGCTGAAAGCATCGGTACTTGATTTGACAGGATGTCGATTCTAATCCAAATGCGTTCTCCGCACAGCCCCATAATTGAGCTCCTTGCCTTAAATGCTGTTGTATTACCAACGAAGCATTGCCATTTTGCTGGGAGGCTAGGGGTAAAGCAAAAACAGCCGGTATCCTGCTGCATTCAAGTCATTATTGGCAAGATGAATTTTGATGTGGATTTCATGAGTGGGCGCAATCGTCTGGGCTGGATTCACGTCTTCGCCGAGATATTCACCCGGGGTGAAGATGCGGCTAGCGAGAGGCTGATCCTGAATGTCGGTGAGAGTCAGTTCGAGCGCAGGATAGGCTTGCGGGAACGGGGCGTAATTACGTACGGTGGCGGTAAGTATGACGACTCCCGCATTCTGCGTGGGATCTGCCTGTAAATCGGATGACTCGATATTCAGCAGCTCCGCTTGTTGTAATAGAGGGGTAGTGCAACGCAACAGCTCGCAGTATTGCTCCAAGTACGGCCGGGTATCAGGTGCAAGAGCGGAAATCTCAGTGTGGTAAAAATAAGCTGCTTGTCCCGCCAACAGGAGCAACAAGAGAAGACTGGTAAAACCCCAACTGCGCTGACTCTTGCGCGGCTGTACACTATCGTAAGGGTAGTGTTCCAACGTCACGCTAACCGCGTCTGAAAATTCTGCGGCCAATTCTTGCGTAACCGCTGATATGGTAACGGATGCCACGTCACCCGTTGCTATCCCATGCGGGAGGGTAGATGGTATCACCGTTTGATCAGACAAACCTGGCGCAGGCAGAACATCCGTTCTTGCACCCACGGTCTTGGATGAATCATCGGCTTTCAGCTCCTGCACCGTGGTCAGGGTGGTAAAGCCGTTAAACACGTGCGCACAGTGTCCACAACGCACATCGCCACCATGCGCCTGTAAATGCCGAGCGGTCACGCGAAAAGCGGTAGCGCAGTTAGGGCAGCGGGTTACCAGTGCCATGATCCTGGTCTTGCAAATAACTTGATTTCACTTTCTTGCCCCCGTTAGCAGTACCCAACCCTCCTGCTCTCCTGCGATGCGCATCTCAAACCATTGCCGATAGACGCACTCCACTTCTTCCGCCTGATCTCTAAGTATGCCGGAAAGCGCAATACACCCACCTTTGCGGGTCATGCTCATCAGTAGCGGGGCAAGTACGATCAGCGGGTTGGCTAGGATATTGGCAACAACCACATCCGCCCAGGCTGCAGTGGCCAAGACTGCCTGAGGCGCAGACTGAGGCGTGTAAAACTCCGCTTGCATTTGATCCACTTGGTTGCGCAGCGCATTGTCGCGGCTTGCCACAACCGCCTGAGGGTCTATGTCTATGCCCACTGCGTGGCCCGCACCCAGCTTTAGCGCGGCGATGGCGAGGATGCCGGAGCCGCAGCCATAATCCAGCACATCTTCGCCGCCTCGCAGGTTTTCGTCAAGCCAAGCAAGGCACAGTTGCGTGGTTGGGTGGCTGCCTGTACCGAAAGCCAACCCTGGATCGAGTATCAGACTGACGGCGGTGGGATCGGGTATCTGATGCCAGCTAGGGACAATCCACAGTCGCGATGATATCTGGATCGGGGTAAATTGCGCCTGGTTAAGCCGCACCCAATCCTGCTCTGGCACTTCCGTCAGGCGGTAAATGGGTAAACTGATAAGCTCGGCTGCTTGTGCCGCAGCCTGCACAACGGCGCTCACATCTGCATCCGCATCGAACAGCGCGGTAATTTCTGCTACCGGCCAGATTTTTTCCAGAAGTTCGCCGGGCTCGCCGAATAGGGGCTGTTCCCGTTCCGTGCCAGCAGCAGCATCGTGTATATCCGCCGACAGCGCGCCCAGCTCGAGCAATGCATCGCTCAGAATTTCGGCATGCGCGGCATCGGTCTCTATGGTGAGGGAGATCCAGGACATATTCTTAAGCAAGGATAAAATCCGTCGGCGTAAAATTGACTCACCCGACTGATATGCCTCGAGCATATTTCTTGCCTGCGGGCGTTAAAATCCCTGCTTTAACCCAGCTTGTTGTAATTGGCGAGTTTCTGCTCGAGGTAATGAATAGGGGTGCCGCCACGCAGAAAAGCCGCGTCGGACAACAGATCAAGGTGTAATGGAATATTCGTCTTTATGCCTCCAACCACCATTTCGGACAGTGCGATACGCATACGCGCGATAGCCTGGTCACGCGTGTCCCCATAGGCAATTACTTTGCCTATCATGGAGTCGTAATATTGCGGCACCATATAATGTTGATAAATGTGGGAATCGACGCGAATGCCAGGTCCGCCTGGAGCATGATACTGGGTAATGCGGCCGGCGGATGGCGTGAGCTTATAAGGGTCCTCGGCATTAATACGACACTCGATTGCATACCCCTTGGGCACGATGTCCCGCTGGCGAAAACCCAGTTTTTCGCCAGCGGCAACACGGATCTGTGCCTGCACCAAATCGATCCCGGTAACCGCTTCAGTAACGGGATGTTCGACCTGCAGTCGCGTGTTCATTTCGATGAAATAAAATTCGTTATTCTCAAACAGGAATTCAAACGTGCCCACGCCACGATAGCCGATACCACGGCAGGCATCGGCGCAACGCACGCCAATCTTGTCGCGCTGCCGAGGAGTAATGCCGAAGGCCGGCGCCTCCTCGATGATTTTCTGATGACGGCGCTGCATCGAGCAGTCCCGCTCTCCCAGGTGTACCGCGTTGCGATGCTCATCAGCCAGCACCTGAAACTCGATATGACGCGGGTTTTCTAGAAATTTCTCGACATAGACCATGGGGTTGCCAAATGCCGCCTGAGCTTCATTGCGCGTCATGATGACCGCATTCAATAACGCCGCCTCAGTGTGCACCACGCGCATACCACGCCCGCCGCCGCCGCCCGATGCCTTGATGATGACAGGATAGCCGATGGTGCGAACGATCTTTCTGATTTCCTCACCCGACTCAGGCAAGGCACCGTTGAAACCAGGAACGCAGGGTATACCAGCTCTTATCATCGCGTTTTTTGCGCTGATCTTGTCGCCCATCAGGCGAATGGTTTCAGGACGCGGACCGATGAAGACAAAGCCGCTTTTTTCAACCCGCTCGGCGAAATCGGCATTCTCGGAGAGAAAACCGTAGCCGGGATGGATGGCCTCGGCATCGGTCACTTCTGCTGCACTGATGATGGCCGGAATATTGAGATAACTTTGAGCTGATGGCGCCGGCCCAATACACACGGACTCATCGGCGAGCTTCACGTACTTGGCTTCCGCATCTGCCTCGGAATGCACCACCACCGTCTTAATGCCCATCTCCCGGCATGCCCTCTGAATACGCAGAGCAATTTCGCCGCGATTGGCTATAAGAATTTTTTCAAACATGTTTATCTATGAAATCTTTTTTAAGTTGCGGAAGTGCCAGCCCTCTCTCCTGATTTTTATCCTGCAGCAGGGAGAAATCAGCGACTATCACTCAATTTCGAATAATGGCTCGCCGTACTCTACCGGCTGACCGTTTTCTACCAGGATTGCTTTGATCACTCCGCTCTTGTCGGATTCGATCTCATTGAGCAGTTTCATTGCCTCAATAATGCACAGGGTATCGCCTTCCTTTACCGTTTGGCCCACTTCAACAAATGCATTGGCGCCAGGCGCTGAGGATCGGTAAAACGTCCCCACCATTGGTGATTTCACCATATGGCCATCTGGCAATGCGTCCTTGGCTGCAGGTTCCGCTTCTTGTATGGCGGTGGCGGCGGGCGCAGCGATTGGCTGTAACGCCGTTGGTGCGTTTACATAACTCTGTACCATCGATCCTGACTTGCTGATGCGAACTTTTTCTTCGCCTTCGGTAATTTCCAGCTCGCCGATTCCCGACTCTTCAACCAGTTCAATCAGTTTTTTCAGCTTTCTCAAATCCATAACAGGCCTCTCAGGATAAGCCTCTGCTTTTTGGTACTTCTAGCAAACAGAGTTTGTTGGCATGCAATTTTGTTCATAAGAAATGGGGTTAAATAACTTCGTGATCGCTGCATCAATAATTTTGGCTCGCATCAGCAGTAAATAAACATGCTTGTACTGAACTTGATGCCGATTGGACTGTGCTGCTAGCAAGCCGTTAAAGCATATTCCAGAGCCAACTCATAGCCCTTGGGACCCAAACCGCTGATAACACCCAGAGCCAGATCGGAAAAATACGATTCTCTGCGAAAAGTCTCACGGGCGAAAATGTTGGAAAGATGAACTTCAATGAAGGGCAATTTCGCTGCCGCTAGGGCATCGCGCAAAGCAACACTGGTATGAGTATAAGCCGCCGGATTGATAATGATAAAATCGGTTTCATCACCAATAGTCTGTTGAATCCGGCTTATTAAGTCCGCCTCAGAATTACTCTGGAAGCTCTCCAAGATACTGCCAGCATCCCCCGCTATTTTGCTTAAACTTCTGTTAATTTCGTCTAATGTAACTCTGCCATAAATTTTCGGCTCGCGAGTTCCCAACATATTCAAGTTAGGGCCATGCAGAACCAGAATTTTTCTCGGCGAAATAATTTGTGGTTTCATAATTATTAATTATAGCCCAAATCAGCCGCAAAGTCCAGATAATTGGCGCTATTCGACGAAGTTCGCCGAAAATTTGATTGTTGGAGGGTTACAGGGTAGTTTTATTTAAACATCTCTCCTGTGGCGCATCAATTGAGTGACGGATGCCGCCATGTCCTGCCGCTGTTCATGTTTCCGGTCTCTGACTTGCCGTCGTTGCCGGAAGGCGTGGCTGCCAACAGCATCGGCACCGCCTTCCACGCCCGCCCTGCGGGCTGCGTGGCGCACGGGATTTTTAATCTTCCAGTTTGCCCCCCGTTTCCCAAACATCTATAATCCATCAGCCGTTTTCCTGCGGGCTGTTGTAGCTCAGTTGGTAGAGCAACTGATTCGTAATCAGTAGGTCGGAGGTTCGACTCCTCTCAACAGCACCATAAAAGCAATTGGTTATGAATATCCTTTGGGTGATTCATTCTCTGTGCAGACGT
>Ga0209253_10005851_pt1 | contig 10655 bp, 10 predicted proteins | sample FrelakmetBRP12BR_FD_187145 | JGI IMG/M metagenome (GOLD analysis project Ga0209253, IMG submission 187145) | Freshwater lake sediment microbial communities from the University of Notre Dame, USA, for methane emissions studies - BRP12 BR (SPAdes)... | ecosystem: Environmental > Aquatic >... | reverse complement strand
CCCGCGTGAACAACACCCAGACTAACGTCTACTACGGCCTGTCGTACCCGGCCCGCATCGTCACCCGGGGCACGCCCGCGCCGTTGGTGCCGGACAACTAGACCCCGACACCCCAGGCAGCCGCGAGGGCGGGGGAAACCCCGTCCTCTTTCGTTTCTTCACAGGAAGCAGTCAACACATCGGCCGCGGCTGCGGCCGCTGATCGACTGGGCTTGCGCCACGCGGGCAGGCGCCCGTTCGGCGCCCATGGGCGTCCTTTGTTCAACTGGCGCCGACCAGCACGAGCAACGCCCGGCGAGGGGCAACTGATGCGGCAGTCTGGGTATTCGGCCAACTCAGCAACGACGACGACATCGTTCAGCGGATCAACGAGTCGGATCCTCGAAGGGGCGGAAATCGACGGTGTCCAGCCATCGGTGCTTTCGTGGCGCAATCTGGCACATGACGCCACGCCGGTGGTGGCTCTGGACCGTCCGGTGCCTGGCATCGCCCGCTGCGTCATTGGACCGGTGCCGCTGCTGTGGTTGCCGGCCGCCGACCGGCCGGCGCGGCACCATTCGCGGCGCGTGCGTTGCCTGGCGGTGGACGTGTGCAATGAACTCAGAAACGGGCTTGAAGGCCCCAGCGCGTACCAGGCTGCACGGACCGGTCTGGCCGCCTCATCGGCGCTCAGACTCTACCGCGCTGGTCGGGACTGAACACACAAGCGTACGGACTAGGAAGGGCCGCCCATGCCGCCCCAGCGCGGGGCCAGCGCGTTGTCGATGCCGAACAGGTCGAGCACGCGTGCCAGGCTGTGGTCGACCATCTGTTCGATCGACTGCGGCTGCTGGTAGAACGCCGGCACGGGCGGGAAGATGATGCCGCCCATCAGAGTCACCGTCTCCATCGCCCGGATGTGCGCCAGGTTCAGCGGCGTTTCGCGCAACATCAGCACGACGCGCCGGCGCTCCTTGAAGCAGACATCCGCGGCGCGCGTGATCAGGTTGTCGGCCAGCCCGGTGGCGCAGGCGGCGAGCGTCTTGACCGAGCACGGCGCGATCACCATGCCCATGGTGCGGAAAGAGCCTGACGCCAGCGGCGCGGCGATGTCGTTGACGTTGTGCACCACGTCGGCCAGCGCCTCGACGTCGCCGCGTTTCAGGCCCAGTTCCTGGTGCGCGTTCAGCACGCCGGCGGCGGAGATGACGAGGTGCGTCTGGATGCCGCCGACCTCGCGCAGCCGCTGCAGCAGTCGCACGCCGTAGATGGCGCCGGTCGCACCGGTGATCGCGACGATCAGCCGTCGCGGCTCGACGGCGGTCAAGCGGGCTGCGCCTTGTCGAGCACTTCCTTCAGTTCGCCGGACTCGAACATCTCCATCATGATGTCCGAGCCGCCGACGAACTCGCCCTTCACGTACAGCTGCGGGATCGTCGGCCAGTTCGCGTAGTCCTTAACGCCCTGGCGGACCTCCTCGTCGTCGAGCACGTTCACGGTGACGAGGTTCTTGACCCCGCACTGCTTCAGGATCTGGATCGCGCGGCCGGAAAACCCGCACTGCGGGAACTGCGCGGTGCCCTTCATGAAGAGCACGACCGGGTGCTCGGTGACGGTCTTGCGGATGAATTCCTTGGCGTCCATGGCAAACGGCGTTGAGTGGTTCGTCGATAGTGCGCGGCAGTGTAGGAATCGCCCCGGTGGGCGTCAAACAGGGGTTGCGAGCAGCCTGCCGGTGCAGACGCGCTCGATTCCCGCGAGATCGCGATGCGTTTCGATATCGACGAAACCGGCCCGCGCGAACAGTTCACGCACGCTTGCTCCCTGGTCATGTCCGTGTTCGACCGCAAGCGAGCCGCCGGAGTTCAGGTGGACCGGCGCGCCGGCGACGATGCGGCGAAGATCGGCGAGGCCATCGGCGCCGGCAACGAGTGCATGCCGCGGCTCGTGCTGCAGTTCGCGCAGGTGCGGATCGGCCGCGGCGACATAGGGCGGATTAGCGACGATCAGGTCGAAGCGGCCGCCGACATTCTCGTACCAGTCGCTGAGCACGAACTCGATATTTGCACCTAGGCCCTGCGCATTGCTGCGGGCGACGGCCAGGGCTTCGGCCAAGCGGTCGACGGCGAGCACCGTGACCGCCGGGCATTCGAGCGACAGCGTGATCGCAATGCAGCCGGAGCCGGTGCCGAGGTCGAGCACGATTGGTGCCCGTTCTGCCTGTAGCCGCGCCAGCGCGAGGTCGACCAGCAGTTCCGTTTCCGGCCGAGGTACCAGCACCGCCGCGGAAACCGCAAACCGGCGTCCGTAGAACTCCTTCCCGCCGAGCAAGTAGGCGATCGGTTCGCCCAGCGCGCGGCGCGCGCAGAGAACGGCAAAACGACTGGCGGCGGTGTCGTCGACTGCGCGCTCCAGGCGCGCGATCAGTGCCTCGACCGGCACGTCGAGCGCCGCAGCAAGGAGCAGCCGCGCTTCGCTGCGCGACAAGTCCGAGCCCGCCAGCAATGAGGCAGCGGAGGTCACTGCGCTTTGGGCCCGGTCATCGCCTCGGCGCGCACCCAGCGATCGAACTCTTCGGTGCTCAGTCCGAGTGCCAACGCAGCCTCGCGCAGGGTGCCGCCGTCCTGGTGCGCCTTCTTGGCGATCGCCGCGGCCTTCTCGTAGCCGATGTGCGGCGCGAGCGCGGTGACCAGCATCAGCGAGTGGCCAACCAGCTCGGCGATCCGTTTGCGTTGCGGCTCGATGCCGCGCGCACAGTGCGCATCGAAGCCGGCCATGCCATCTGCCAGCAGCCTGATCGACTGCAGCAAGTTGTGCGCAATCAGCGGCTTGTACACGTTCAGTTCGAAATTGCCACCCATCGCGCCGATCTGGATCGCTACGTCGTTGCCAGCCACCTGGGCGGCGACCATCGTCAGCATCTCGCACTGGGTCGGATTGACCTTGCCCGGCATGATCGAGGAGCCCGGTTCGTTCTCCGGGATCGTGATCTCGCCGATGCCGGCGCGCGGGCCGCTGGCCAGCCAGCGGATGTCGTTGGCGATCTTGTTCAACGCCGCCGCGAGGGTCTTCAAAGCACCATGCAGCGCCAGCAGTGGCTCGTGTCCTGCCAGCGCTGCGAACCTGTTCTGCGCCGCCGCGAATGCCAATCCGGTGTCGGCGGTCAGTTGCGCGGCTACCCGCGCACCGAACGCCGGGTGCGCGTTCAGTCCGGTGCCCACCGCGGTACCGCCAATCGCCAGTTCGAGCACCGCCGGCAGCGCACCGACGATTGCGCCGTCCGCAATATCCAGCTGCGCCACGTAGCCGGAAAACTCCTGGCCGAGCGTCAGCGGCGTGGCGTCCTGCAGGTGCGTGCGGCCGATCTTGACTATCTCGGCAAACGCCTCGGCCTTGATTCTCAGCGTCGCGCGCAGCGCGGCAAGGGCGGGACGCAATCGGCGCTCGATTTCGAGCGCCGCCGCCACGTGCATCGCGGTCGGAAAGACGTCGTTGCTGCTCTGGCTGCGATTCACGTCATCGTTCGGATGCACCAGGCGTGTCGTTCCGCGTGCGCCGCCGAGCAGTTCCGAGGCGCGGTTGGCCAGCACCTCGTTGGCGTTCATGTTCGTCTGTGTGCCGGAGCCGGTTTGCCAGACCGACAGCGGAAACTCGGCCCCGAAGTCCCCCGCAAGGACCTCGTCGCAGGCGGCGGCAATTGCCTCGGCCTTGCGCGCGTCGAGCCCGGCAAGTTCGCGATTGACGATCGCCGCCGCGCGCTTGACCCGTATCAGCGCGTGCACCAGTTCGGGTGGCATCTTCTCGGTGGACACGGCGAAGAACAGCAGTGATCGCTGCGTCTGCGCGCCCCAAAGACGATCGGACGGCACTTCGATCGGACCAAACGTGTCGCGTTCCGTGCGCGTCGCCGTCATGTTCAGCCCGCTTCGCCCAGCGCCGCCAGCAGCTCGGCCTGGTGCTCGGCCGTCAGTGCGCCGGTGAGTTCCGAAAGATCGCCGTCCATGATCTGGTCGATCTTGTACAGCGTCAGGTTGATGCGGTGGTCGGTGACCCGGCCCTGCGGGAAGTTGTAGGTGCGGATGCGCTCGGAGCGGTCGCCGGAGCCGACCAGGCTCTTGCGCTGCGAGGCCTCCTTCGCCTGTTGTTCGCGCACCTGCCGGTCCAACAGCCGCGCGGCCAGCACCTTCATCGCCCGCTCGCGGTTCTTGTGCTGCGAACGCTCGTCCTGGCACTCGACCACCAGGCCGGTGGGCAGATGGGTGATGCGCACCGCGCTCTCGGTCTTCTGCACGTGCTGGCCGCCGGCGCCCGAGGCGCGGAACACGTCGATGCGCAGCTCGGTCGGGTCTATCTTCACGTCCCTTATTTCGTCGGCTTCCGGCAGCACCGCCACCGTCGCCGCCGATGTGTGGATGCGGCCCTGCGCCTCGGTTTCCGGCACGCGCTGCACGCGATGGCCGCCGGATTCGAATTTCAGCTTCGAGTACGCACCGGCACCCTCGATACGGACGATCACCTCCTTGTAGCCGCCAAGGTCGGACTCGTTTGCCGAGATGATCTCGGTGCGCCAGCGATTTCGCTCCGCGTAGCGCATGTACATGCGCAGCAGGTCGCCGGCGAACAGCGCCGATTCGTCGCCGCCGGTGCCGGCGCGGATCTCGAGGAAGACGTTGCGCTCGTCGTTCGGGTCCTTCGGCAGCAGCAGGCGCTGCAACTCGTCCGCCAGCGTCTCGATGCGGCCGCGCGCGGCGTGGATCTCCTCCTCGGCCAGTACCTTCATGTCCGGGTCGGCAAGCATCTCCTGCGCGGCAAGCAGGTCGGCCTGCGCCCGGTTGTAATCGTGAAACCCGGCCACCACCGGCTCGATCTCCGCGCGCTCCTGGCCAAGCGCGCGGAAGCGGTCCATGTCGCGCGCGGCATCCTCGCGCGATAGCAGCGCGTCGATCTCGGCCATCCGCTTCGCCAGCTGGGCGAGCTTGCTGTGCATCGAAGGTTTCATCGCAACGGGGGCGGCAACGGCGACGGCCGCGCGCCGGCGCAGCCGGCACGCTGTCCGTCTGCGGCCAGCTAGTGCTCGGGGTGGGAGTAGAAGCGCGACAGCAGCGCAACGAGCTGCGCGCGCGAGGCTTCGTCCTGGCCTGCCGACTGGTGCAGCGCCGAGACCGGCGCGTGCAGGAACTTGTTGGTCAGCGCCTGGGCCAGTTGCTCGATCACCGCTTCGGGCGGCTCGCCGCGGGCCAGCTGTTTCTTGGCGCGGTCGATCTCGTGTGCGCTCAGGGTCTCGGCGCGGTTGCGCAGGCCCTGGATCACCGGCACCGCGGCTCGGGTGCGGATCCAGGCGTCGAAGTCGCGCACCCGCGTCTCGATGATCGCCTCGGCCTGGGCAACCGCCGCCTGGCGGCTTTCCGTGCCGGTGGCGACGATCTTGCCAAGATCGTCGACCGTGTAGACGTAGACGTCCTCGAGCCGCGCCACTTCCTGCTCGACGTCGCGCGGCACGGCCAGGTCGACGATGAACATCGGCCGGTGGCGGCGGTGCTTGACGGCGCGCTCGACCATGCCCAGGCCGATGATCGGCAACGTGCTGGCGGTGCACGAAACCACGATGTCGAAGCGGGCCAGTTGCTCCGGCAGCTCGGCCAGGCGCATCGCTTCACCCTGGAAACGGTGGGCGAGGCTGGTGGCGCGCTCGACGGTGCGGTTGGCCACCGTGATCGACTTCGGCCGGCGGGCGGCGATATGGGTGGCCGTGAGCTCGATCATCTCGCCGGCGCCGACCAGCAGGACCTCGCTCGCGGTCAGTTCGCCGAAGATGCGTTCGGCCACGTGCACGGCCGCGGCGGCCATCGACACCGAATGCGCGCCGATCTCGGTGCTCGACCGCACTTCCTTGGCCACCGCGAAGGTGCGCTGGAACAGGTGATTCAGCAGCAGGCCCAGGCCACCGGCCTCGCGCGACAGCCGCTCGGCCTGCTTCATCTGGCCGAGGATCTGCGGCTCGCCCAGCACCATCGAGTCGAGCCCGCTGGCGACGCGGAAAGCGTGCCGCACCGCGTCGGCCTGCGGCAGCAGGTAGGCCGAGCGGCGGAATTCGTCAGTGTCCAGCCGCTTTTCCTCGGCGACGAAATCGGCCAGCGCCGGGCCGGCCGCTTGCGGCCGCTCAACCGCGCAGTAAAGCTCGGTGCGGTTGCAGGTGGAGACGATCGCGGCCTCAGTCAGCCGGCCGCGACTGTGGTCGGAGAGCCGCTCCCGCATGCGGGCGATGGTGCCGCCGATCTCCTCGGGCACGAACGCCACCCGCTCGCGCAGCGCAAGCGGCGCGGTCTGATGGTTGAGTCCGAGCGTGAGTAGATGCATAAGCCCTTGATTCGCGGCGGGATTATACGAACCGTTCCGGGGGCGGAGTTTGGCCGAGCCCGCACCGACCGCGCTTGACCCACCGCAAGCTATGTCACCGTGGCCGTAACGTCAAGGTGGCCTTGTCGTCCCCGGTCGCGCCGGCAGGCTCAGCGCCCCAGCAGTTCCCGCTCCATCTGCAGGTAGGTGCCGTAGGCGTTGATCCGGTTGGCAACCTCGAAGGCCGGCACGTCGTAGAACGGCAGCCAGTCGGTGGCCTTGTAGGCCTCCTCGAAGGGCACCAGGTCGCGCACCGCCGCGCCCATCGTCTCGCGCAGGTACAGCAGGTACCTGCGGGTCAGTTCGATGTCCGGCCGCGGGTTGCGCGACGCGGCGCCGTGGCCGGGGATCACCATCTTCGGCGCCAGCGGCTCGATGCGGTCGAGCGCCGCCAGCCAGGCCTTGCTGTCGGCCTGGCCGACGAAGGGCAGCCGGCCGGAGAAGTACAGGTCGCCGGCCAGCAGCACGCCGTCGTCCTCGACGAACAGCATGATGTCCTCCGGCGAGTGGGCGCCGGAGACGTCGATCAGCCGCATCTTCAGCCCGCCGAAGGCGAAGGCGATCTGCTCGCCACTGTTGAACTCGAGCCAGCGGTCGGCGCCGACCAGCTGCGTCTGCTCGTTCACGTACGGCGCCAAGTCACGGCGGCGCTGCTCCAGGCGGCTCCCGGTGAACTCGGAGCCGATCGCTGCGCGTCCGGCGGCGTGCGCCCAGATCTCCACGCCTTCGCCCTTCAGCGACTGCAGGCCGTAGAAGTGGTCGGCATGGAAGTGGCTGACGATGACGCGGCGGATCGGCTGCGTCGTGATGGCGGCGATCGCTTTCCTCAACTGCTCTGCCAGCGCCGGCGTGCCGAGCGCGTCGAACACCAGCACACCCTCCGGCGTCACCACGAACGCCGCGTTGGAGTTGAAGGCGCGGTTCTCGCGCGTGGCCATGCCCGGGGCGCCCTGCACGTAGTACACGTGCCTGGAGGCCTGAATCGGCTTCACTTCCTGCGCCACGGCAAGGCCTGCCGCGAGCAGGGCGGCGAGCAGCGCGATGCCGAAGCGGCAGGCGCGGAGGATCGTCGAAGTCGCAAAGGCAAGGGTCGGCATCTCGGCGGGCATCGGCAGAAGGAGCGTCGGACGCTAGGCTACGCGAATGGCTGCTGTACGTGGACCGCCAGCGCGTCGGCAGGCCGCACCATGGCGGTAAAGTTGTCGCTGGCCCCGCCGACGATCACCCAGACACCGGAGACCGCCCATGCCTTTCGCCCAGCTCGCTGACGTGCGCCTGTACTACGAACTCGAGGGCGACCCGAAGCTGCCGACGCTGATGCTGTGCAACTCGCTCGGCACGACGCTCGAGACGTGGGCGCCGCAGATGCCCGCCTTTCTCGCCCACTTCCGCGTCCTTCGCTACGACACGCGCGGACACGGCCGCTCCGAGGTCACGCCGGGCGAATACAGCATCGAGCAGCTCGGCGCGGACGCGGTGGCGCTGCTCGATCATCTCGGCATCCAGCACGTCTTGTTCTGCGGCCTGTCGATGGGCGGCATGACCGGCATGTGGCTGGGAGCGAACCGCCCGGAACGGGTCGACCGGCTGGTGCTGGCCAACACCGGTGCCAAGGTCGGCGACCCGTCGGTCTGGGCGGCGCGGTTCGAGGCGGTGCGCGCCGGCGGCATGGCGGCGATCACGCCGAGCGTGCTCGACCGCTGGTTCACGGCGCGCTACCAGCGGCTGTCGCCGAACGAAGTGCACAAGGTGCGGGCGATGCTGCTCGCCACCTCGCCCGACGGCTACATCGCCAACGGCGCCGCCGTGCGCGACATGGACCAGCGGGCGAGCCTGGCGATGATCACCGTGCCGACGCTGGTGATCGCCGGCACCTACGACGGCTCGACGCCGCCGGAGCTCGGCCGCGCGCTGGCGCAGGCGATCGACGGCGCGCGCTACGTCGAGCTCGACGCGGCGCACCTGTCGAACTGGGAGCAGGCCGGCGCCTTCACGGCGGCGGTGCTGTCGTTCCTGCTCGGCGGCGGGCTGAACGAGCGCGCCCGCTTCGCGGCCGGGCTGTCGGTGCGCCGGCCGGTGCTCGGCCCCGAGTACGTCGACCGCTCGATGGCCAACCGCACGGCGTTCAACGCCGAATTCATGGACCTGATGACGCGCTACTGCTGGGGCGAGGTGTGGACCCGCCCCGGCCTGCCGCGCCACACGCGCAGCCTGCTGACCATCGTGATGACGCTGGCGCTGAACCGAATGGACGAGTTCCGGCTGCACGTGCGCGCGGCGCGCAACAACGGCGTCAGCCGCGAGGAGATCAAAGAGGCGCTGATGCAGGCGACGATCTACTGCGGCGTGCCGGCCGGGGTGTCGGCCTTCAGGGCCGCGGCCGAAGTGTTCGCCGAGCAGGATGCCGCGGACGCAGGAACGAAGTGAGGCAGCGGCGCGTCGGCTGACCCGAACACTGTTGTCGGCGCGCCCGCCAGCGCCAGTGGCGCCGGCCCGCAGCGCCGGGCCTCGCTTCACGGGACAGCCGGGCGGCTGGCCCTGCCCTGCTCGCTTCAGTGACTCGTTGCCCGCCGAGCAAGGCCCGATGCGGGGCCATGCTCAGAAGCACTTCCAGAGCGCGCGGATCCGCTCGCGCCCGAAGCGGCCGGCGCAGTATTCGTACACGACGTCGAGATGCTCGCGGGCGGCCTTGCGGAAGTCCGGGTCGATTTCGCCCACGTCGGGCGCAGCGTTCACCCGCGCCGAGTAGTCGGCGGGCCTGACGTCGATCTCGAGGAACCGGCAGATGGTCTCGACCGAGCTCGGCTGGAACAGCTCCTCGTAGAACAGGAACAGCAGCTCCCCGCGCCCGAACTCGCTTTCGAGGTTCGCGAGCGTCAAGTCATATCTGGTCCTCGACGTGATGCCGGGCGTGTTCAGCGCCGAGGCGTATGCCTCCTTGACTGCAGCGACACCCATGTCCTGGTTCAGGCGCAGTTGCGAGTACATGCGCTCCACGGGGTCGCGCATGATGAAGACCACCCTGGGGTTCAGACCCGCCTTCACCAGAGAGCCGCGGACGAACCGAAAGCCGCTCGCCGGAATCAGGCTGTACGAGGGGGTGATCTCGCCCATGACCCGGTGCTCGGGCCCGACGTGACGCCCGAAGTAGGCCAGGTAGGCGTTCTCGCCGAGCGATAGCTCGTATCGCTCGATGGCGACCATCAGCGCTGCCCTCTCGACGGGCTCTCCACGCAGGATCTTGCCCAGCAGGGCGCGCAGTCGGTCGAAGCGCTTCTCGCGGTTCTGGCCACTCGTCTCCGGCGCAAACATCGCGTCGAAGACGTGCAATTCCTTGAACGGCGAGATGAAGACAGCTGGATGCTGACTGAGGTAACGGTAGAGCCAGGTCGTGCCGCAGCGCTGTGCGCCGACGCCGAGGAGAAAGTTCAAGCTTGAGATCCCTGTTCAGTGCGACCGTGGTCCCGGCGGGGACACTACAGGATCGGAACCGCGGCAGGCGTCGCTGCGCTTCGAAGCAAACTGCCGGGAGCGGTCGTCAGGTCGAGGCTTGCCGGGCCGCCGGGCCGGGGCAGTTCGCCCGCATTCGATAAATCCGCAGCGCTTGCGCCAACGCGGGAAGGGCGGGACGGGTCAGCGACTTCTTTGCGCTGTGCCCCATAACTTGGCCAGACGTGGCCCCATAAGTTGGCCAATCGAGCTGGCTCTTGCACTCGCGCCGCACTCAGCGTGCTCGATGCTGCCCCCAATTAATGGCCGCGGCATCGGTACGCGCGCGATTAGTTGGCCACCGCACCGATTTTGCCGCCCGACACTAGGCCGTGGTTCTGGATGGCCAGATTGACTGCAACGACCGGTATCAGCAATCGCGGAGGACAGTTCGCGACCCTAGAACGTCCTCGGCGGCTGGCCGACCGACTGACCGCTCCACCCAGAAACCTCCCGGAGGGCAAACTCAGCTTGAAACCAAAGTTCGTGAGCAGCGGTCGATCGGCCGCGCTCAGTGCCCGCCCGGTCGAGATCCGAGTCGACAAGCCGCCTGCGGCGTGGCCGACCTGGTTCACCGATCCCTTACGGACATCTCGTCCTGCCGAACGCAGACTGCCGGGGGACGCAAAGCGGCCATCGTCCCCCGTTTCAGCCGGCCACCTTTGCCCGAACTCCTCGCGCCCGGCGCGACCGATCTCCGGCATGGGCATCAACGTAGGCGTCCAACAATCGACGGATCATCCGTTGATACTGGGTGTCCATCCTGGCAGCTTCGGACTTGAAGAACTCCA
>Ga0209253_10005849_pt1 | contig 10655 bp, 8 predicted proteins | sample FrelakmetBRP12BR_FD_187145 | JGI IMG/M metagenome (GOLD analysis project Ga0209253, IMG submission 187145) | Freshwater lake sediment microbial communities from the University of Notre Dame, USA, for methane emissions studies - BRP12 BR (SPAdes)... | ecosystem: Environmental > Aquatic >... | reverse complement strand
ACCTACGACACCGGATGGACGCCATATCGTGGGGCCCCATTTACAACTTCTAAGCCAATTCTTTATTGGGTATCGGGTCTCATTTTTAGGAAGTATCATTGGCTTTTTATATGGCTTTGCTCTGGGGACGCTGTGTGGGTCTGCCATTGGCTGGATCTACAACAAGATGGTCGACTTGAGGGCAAAATAGATTTCGGAAGCTCGCTTCGACGATGGCAACATTCCGACAAAAGGCGAAACTTCTGCAAGGCCTGCTGACCGGTCAGGTGGCCTATACAGGTCCTTTCTTTGTTCTTGTCGATATCACCCGTCGATGTAATCTCCGATGTTTAGGCTGCCGTTTTCACTCGTCCCAAATGAGCACTTCCCAAACAAATTTTTCGACTCTTCCGGACATTTCTTTTGATCTATTTAAAAAGCTGTGTCATGAACTGAAGGCAATGGATACGCATGCCCTCATTCTCATCGGAGATGGAGAACCACTATTACATGACCGTATTTTTGACATGCTTTCGGTAGCCAAACAGGTGGGATTTCATGTCACCTTGGTCACAAACGGCACCTTGCTGGACCGCGACAACATCCAAGCCCTTTTTGATTCGCAGCTTGATATTCTCCGGGTGAGTCTCTGGGCCGGTTCTGAAAAAGAATATGAAAAAAACTATCCTGGAGTGCCTTTAGATTTTTTTAAAAAAGTGGTGGAGTCCGTCCTCCTGATGAACTCTCTGAAAGCAAGAAGCCACTTAAAGCAACCCTGTGTGATCCTGCATCACCCTATCAATCGTCAAAATTTTCAGAATATTGAAACATTCCTTAACCTTGCTCTCGCCACAGGGTGTGATGGCGTCTCTTTCTCTCCCTTCTATACCTGGCGTGGCGCTTTGACTTCATTTGCCCTCTCTCCAAACGAGGAGCAATCTTTGTTGCTTTCGCTGGGGCAAATGAAAAAGCGGATCAAATCTCTCCAGTTAGGTCATAATATCGATCAGACACGTACATGTTATCAGATAGGCAAACGCATCTGGCAGAATATTCCATGCTACATCGGTTGGATCCACACCCGCATCAAAACCGACGGCACTATTTTTCCCTGTAATCGTTGTGCTATCCCTATGGGAAATCTCAAGGCAAACAGTTTCCAAGAAATCTGGAACGGTTCACCTTATCGGAATTTTCGGAGCCAAGCTTCAACACGGGAAGGGTTGGCGTCTCTGAACCATCAATGTGACTGTGAATACTGTTGTTTTATTAAAGATAACCTGCGTATTCATCGGTTATTTAAATGGGCTTGCCCTTTTCAGCGTCCTCCGAGAAAGGAGGGTGGATGTCAAGAGAGTTGATTTCAAAATCCCGTCAGGCAATCAAGGCCTTGCTCACTCGGCAGGTGCGGATCGAGTGTGACCGCATCCCTTACGATTTCCAAAACGTCCCCCTTAAGAAGATCCTCAACTGGCTCCTGGTCGAAACCTCTATCTATTTCAAACCGGAACGTCCATGGGGTTGGCCAACCCATTTCCAGATAGAACCGACAACTTTGTGTAATTTGAGATGTGCCCTTTGCCCGGTCACCTCAGGTTTGGATCGACCCAGCGGGCACATGGATTTTAATTTATACAAGAAAATGATTGATGAAATAGGAGATTACGTTTTCCTGATCCTCCTCTGGGATTGGGGGGAACCTTTCCTCAACCCTTCTATCTACAAGATGATTTCCTACGCCAAGCAGAAAGGAATTAAACTCATTTCCAGCACGAACGGCCATCTCTTCAAACATAGAGAACAGGCAGATCAGCTGATTGCATCAGGGATCGATTCTATTATTTTTGCTGTAGATGGAATCAGTCAGGAAACCTACGAACCTTATCGACAGGGGGGAAGTCTCGAATCGGTTTTCCAAGGAATCCGAACCGTGGTGGCGCGGAAGCAGGCGCTTAAGTCAAAAACGCCATTGATTAACCTCCGTTTCATTGTCATGAAGCATAACGAGCATGAGATTCCACAATTGAAAGACTTGGCAAGATCTTTACGGGTCGATGCCCTTACCTTCAAAACATTAAACCCCGTAAACCGGGATTTTTATGCCCAGGATAAGACAGAGGATCGAATTCAAAATCAATTTCTCCCAGAAAATCATTTCTACCGCCGGTTCAGATACGATAGCACAGGGCAACATGCTTTTCGGGTAAAACAAAATCCGTGCAAACAACTTTGGAATAACCCAGTCATTCATTGGAATGGTATGGTTTGTACCTGTAGCTATGATCCTAAAGAAAAATTTGTCCTGGGTGACCTGAATTACCAATCTTTTAAAGACATTTGGGAGGGATCGGTCTACTGCAATCTCCGCCGCCAATTTCGTAAGGGCTGGGAAAAGCTCCCACTCTGCGGAGACTGCAGTTATGCCTATGAGGGTGGTAACTGCTACGACCAAATCATTGCGGAGGCCTTTTTCTTCAATCCAGAAAGCCATAGCCAACGAAACTTATAAATGGAAATTCGTTTTTGATGCAAGAAAAAATCCAACTCTCTGTCATCATTGCTTCTTATAATTCTGGAACCTTGTTACAAAACTGTCTCGAATCCTTAAAAAACCAAAAAACAGATCAACTTTTTGAGATCATTGTGGTGGATAGTTCTTCCGATGGGGCGGCCCAGCGGATCGGAGAAAGATTTCCAGAGGTCAAATTATATCGGTTTCCAGAAAGAAAATTCTGTGGCGATGCCCGTAATTTCGGTCTCTCTGTCGCCAGGGGAGAAATCATTGCTTTTATCGATGCGGACTGCAGGGCCGCCCCAAACTGGGTAGGTCAGATTCTCAGGGCCCACCAATCTTCATTTCTCGCCATCGGAGGAGTCATAGCCAATGGAAATCCTGACAGCAATATAGGTTGGGCAGCCTATTTCTGTGAATTCAGCCAATGGATGCCTAATACCTCCTTCAGACGGTTGACGGATATCGCAGCCGCAAATATGTCATATAAAAAAAGGTGTTTTGAAGAATTTGGGGAATTCATTGAAGGAACCTATTCCTCTGATACAGAGTTCCACTGGCGCCTTGGGAGAAAGGGACATAGCCTGCAGTTTGTTCCCTCTGTTGTTGTTTTCCACCACAACATTGATCAATTCAAAGCCTATATAAGGCACGAGTTTGAACATGGACGATCTTTTGCTACGGTCCGGATCAATAGTCAACACTTTTCCAAATTTAAAAGAGGGATTTACATAATTTTTTCTTTCCTAATTCCCCCTTGGCTTTTCTTCAAGATAGGGCTAAGAAATTTAATAAACAGAATTTATCTTTTTCATTTTCTAAAGGTATTGCCACTATTAATATTAGGACTCATTTTTTGGTCTCTGGGTGAATGCGCAGGCTATCTGGGAGGTTCTCCAAAGGAATGGTTTGTGTCTGCTCTCAAAATTGAACTGGTGGATCATCTTCGAGACCAAACTCCGAAAGGAAGGAGGATTCAAGGAACTCCCCGGTGAAGATTTTGCTGATTAGTGATTACGGAATACCGACCGGTGGTGCAGAATTACTGATGATCAGGCTGCGAGACGGATTGCGACAGCGTGGGCACGACGCTCGATTCTTCGCCAGTTCTGCAAGGCCAATTCCCATAAGTAGCCAAGCCGACTATGAATGTTTTGGGACAACCTCTCGTTTCCGCACGCTTCTCCAAACCGCTAACCCCTGGGCTTTTTACAAATTACGCCGTGTGCTGGCTGAATTTCAGCCTGATGTGATTCATGTTGCATTATTTTTGACCCAGCTTTCGCCGTTGATTCTGCGTTTGATCAAAAAGGTGCCGAGCGTGCACCACGCTGTCTGGTATCGGACCATTTGCCCCCTCGGCACGAAGATGCTTCCGGACGGAAACGACTGCCAGGCCCCTGTGGGTCCTACCTGTCTGCGTAGTCACTGCCTGACTGCGCGTGCATGGTTGCCACTCATGGTACAAATGAAGCTCTGGAGACAATGGCGAAATGCCTTCAACCTCATTGTTGCCCATAGCGACGCCCTCAAACGCCGATTGATGGAGGAGGGGGTTAAAGTATCCCATGTCATTCGAGGTGGGGTTCCGATTCAAATACAACGCCCATCGCTTTTATCGCCGCCCATCGTAGCCTTCGCAGGTAGGTTAGTGCGAGAAAAAGGTGCCGATGTGTTGCTCCATGCCTTTGCCAAGGTGGCGACGCAACTCCCAGGGGCTCGTCTTCTGCTGGTCGGTGATGGCCCAGAACATGAACGTTTGAAGAATTTGATTTCTCAGTGGAGGCTTTCCACCAGCGTTTCTTTATTGGGTCAACTTCCATACCCGGAGATGGAGCGCTGTTTTGCCTCAGCATGGGTGCAAGTTGTCCCGTCCCGTTGGGCAGAACCATTTGGCCTCGTCGCTGTGGACGCAATGATGCGGGGGACGGCGGTCATAGCAAGCGATTCCAGCGGCCTGAGCGAAATTGTTCGAGAGGGTGTGACCGGGTTCCTGGTCACTCCAGACAATGTCGATGCACTGGCCAAAGCATTGTTATGTCTCTTGCAGAACCGTGAACAGGCCGAACAAATGGGAAGGGCTGGCCGCCAAGTGGCGCTGGATCACTTTAGCGAGGGGACTTTTGTGGAGAAATTTGTTCAATTGTATCATACTCTTTTATGAAATAACTCCCATGAGAATGGATACAAAAAAACCACCCCTTGTGATCTTTGGACTTGATGCGGGTGACCCCAGTTTTATCTCCCGTTGGGCACGCGACGGATACTTGCCAAACATTGCCTCGCTTATGAACCAAGGTTTCTGGGGTAGGACCGTTGGTCCGGAGATGATTAGCGAGCATGGGGTCTGGGTTTCCCTTTTCAGTGGAATCTCACGTGCTGTGCATGGTTACTACTATTTCCGTCAGCTACTCCCAGGAACGTACGATTTAAAGACCGTCACCGGCCAAATGGTAAGGGTACTTCCGTTCTGGGCCTCTTCGTGTAGTCAGCATAGAAAAGGTCTCATTATCGACGCGCCTGACTGGTATCCGCTATCTGGGCTAAATGCCATCCATCTAGCTAATTGGTCCACTCATATTGAACCCCCGATTCCTCCTTCTGCTGAGCCACCAGAACTCCTGCAAGACATTCGTCGTGTCGTTGGTCCGTACGTGAAAGTAAGGGAAAAGCAGCAAACCAGTTTTCAACAAGATCAAGAAACCTACCAGCGACTAATCGACAATGTCAGAAAGAAAGGCACCCTTTGCCAATATCTTTTCTCGAGAGACCATTTCGATTTGGTAGTCATTGTCTTCTCGGAATCTCACACGGCAAGCCATCAGTTCTGGAAATATCGGCCGGACGCTTACAGGCCGGATACATCGCCGAAGGAAAATATACTCACCCACGCCATCCGTGATATCTACCAGGCAATCGACCAACAGATAGGCTTGCTTGTGAAAGGATTACCCAACACGACCAATATCTTCTTCGTCTCCTCGGTGGGTATGGAAGACGATTATCCGACCATCAACTTAATTGAGTCCTTCTGCCGCCGGTTGGGTTACCAGGCACCCCCCGAGCCTAAGCCATTTCCACTGCAACCGCTCCCATTGTTCCGTCGAATAGTACCGGAGTCTTGGCGTATCGCCCTCAGCCGTCATCTGCCCAGAGAGACGAGAGAACGTCTTCTGGCTGACCAATTTCGTAGGAGCACGAACTGGGGAAAAACAAAAGCTTTTGCGATTCCCTCCTATTACACCAGCTTTGTGCGCATCAATCTGAAGGGACGGGAGCCGAAGGGTTTTGTGGAACGAGGCGCCGAGTATAATGATGTGCTTGACCATTTGGAGGCAGATCTGAAAAAACTGATCGATTCGAACACAAGCGAGCCCGCGGTGAAACGGGTTTCCAGAGCGATTAATATTTTTGGCAGGGATATCCCTGATTCTCTGCCTGACCTATTTGTCGAATGGAAAGCCGGCCACTTCATACGGCGGGTGGTACATCCCCGGGTTGAGTTGGTGCAAAAGAAGCCCGAATTTTTTAGGGTCAGCGATCATTCGAGCCACGGCTTCGCCGCAGCGGCTGGTTCTTCAATTCGTAGGCAAGGTTCAATCGGCGATATTTCACTCTTGGACCTTGCGCCAACCTTTCTGGCCTTGACGGGGGACCACATACCAGAGGGGATGACCGGACGAGTAATGAAAGTCCTCGTGAACGGCTGAAGCCGTACATGGGGAGATAGGTAGTCGTGTGGTGGGATTTCGCATCGCAAGATCTGTATTCAGGTGGTGGATATCTTGGATAGGTAGATATCGTCTTAAAAAAATGCTCCATGACGGTTTGCCGCCACATTTTCATGCTCCGCTGCTCTTTCTTCTGACCAAGAAACTGGACAAGCAAGACCTCTCCGCAGTAGCCAAAGTCGAAGCGATTCGCGCTGAACTTGCAAAACGTGGAGATCTTGTGTTCGAGATTTACACTTCTCCATATCTTGGCTCGTCCCATAGGGTAAGCTCGTTCGAAGAGGGACTGAATCCAGGTGAGGTTCACAAAATTTCTCTGAACGACGTAGCCACCACAGCGAGCATTCCCCAATATTGGGGGACATTTCTGTATCTGTGTGCCAACGCTTTCAGGGCCAGAGCAATCTTGGAGCTAGGAAGTTGCGCCGGAATCTCCGGTTGTTACCTTGGTGCTGGAAAAGACTGTAGCAAATTGATCACCATAGAGGGGTCCCCGGCCTTGGCAGCCCTTGCTGAGTCAAACATTCGCCAAATAACAAACCATATTCTGGTCGTGAATGCCCTCTTTGACATGGGTTTGGATAAGATTCTTCCCAATCTTGAGGAGAAGTTCGATCTGGTTTATATTGACGGACAGCATGGAAAAAGAGCCATGCTACATTATTTCAAACGTCTCACTCCTTATCTCAATAAAGGTTCTATTATTTTGATCGACGACATTCATTGGTCACCGGATACACAGAAAGGGTGGCAGTTACTCTGCCGGTGGAAAGGTTTAGCCTGCACGATAAACCTTGGCCGTTGTGGTGTGTGTGTCTGGGAGGGGAAGAGAACCAAGCCAAGAAACTATGATTTCTCTCTTTACGCAGACCAATGGAAGAGAGGAAAACCTCCTGGCTATGAATCGCGATTTGAGCCTTAACGTCGTTGGACTTCCCCTTGAGGCAGGCAATATGACTGTACCAAGAAGCACCGAAGTCATCCCATGAGAGGTCTGATGAGACAGGAGCAACCTTTCTTCTCGATTATTATCCCAACTTTCGACCGACCATCGTCACTGACCCACTGCCTTCAATCCCTGGAACATCTGGATTATCCTCGGGACCGCTTCGAAGTGATCGTGGTTGATGATGGAAGCGAGAGCCCAACGGAAACCGTTGTCTTCTCCTTCAGCAATCGGCTTGACATCAAACTGATCACCCAACCCCATAGCGGTCCAGCCATCGCCCGGAACAAGGGGGCCGCACAAGCAAATGGGGAATTTCTCGCCTTTACGGACGATGACTGTATGCCTGCTCCCGAATGGTTGAAGATCCTGGCCCTACGTTTTGATAGAAATCTGGATAACATGATTGGGGGAAGGACAGTCAACGTGTTCCTCAATAACCCCTACTCAGCAGCGAGCGATCTTCTGATTCGATATCTCTATTCTTACTATAATGCGAAATCTGACCAAGCACGCTTCTTTGCATCCAACAACATGACACTGTCAAAGGATAGTTTCCATCAGATAGGCGGTTTTAATATGGTCTTCCCACGAGCAGGGGCGGAGGACCGCGAATTCTGCGTCCGCTGGCTTCGACATGGCTTTCGAATGATCTATGCACCAGAAGCCCTGATCTACCATGCCCATCGGCTGACACTTCACGGCTTCTTCAGACAGCATTTTAACTATGGCCGCGGTGCCTTCCGCTATCACCAACTTTGTGCTTGCCACCATCTGCACCATTTTAGGTTAGAACCCTTATCGTTCTACGTAAATATGTTATGTTACCCATGGTCGAAGACCAGGGGTAGAAAGAAATATTTGTTTTTGGCATTGATTGTCCTATCACAAGGGGCAAATGCAATAGGTTTCTTGTGGGAGATGGTGAGAAAAATGATCAGGAAGAGCAAACAGGCACACTCATCAAGGCGATATGATTGACGAAGGCCAAATCACCCTACGGAATGCTGGATTCCTTGTCGCCCAAAGAGGCTTCCATATCTTGGGCAGTCTCCTGTTCGCTATATCGGTACCCCGAATGATGGGGCCCAATGACTATGGACGATATGCCCTGCTCACCTCCCTCTCCTTCTGGTTTGTGACTCTCAGTGATCTGGGCTTCACCCAAATCATGGGGCGATATACTCCTCTTCTCATCCTTCGGGGAGAGAAGAAAGAATTTCAAAAGTTTTTTAACAACATCTTAACTGTGAACTTGGTGAGTGGAGCAGTGGTGGGTAGCCTTTACTTCCTCGTCACCTCTTTGTGTTTACCTGATCTTGATCTATTTTTGTTCATCGTGATGGCCGCCACGATTTTTGTTCGAGCAGCGACTCATCCTTTTTTCACGCTTTTTTTAGGCCTCAATCGAGCAGCCCTCTGGGGAATGGGTGAAATTTTTCGGCACGGGTTAACCATCGTCACCGTCCTTGTTGGATTTTATCTCAGCGCTCTACAGGGGGCTTTCCTGGGGCTACTCCTCACGGAATGTGTCGTCCTATCCATCGGGATAGGGTGGGGAAGGTCTTATCTCTCTTGGAAAGATTTGCGCCTGGACTTACGCTATCTCCTTCCCTACCTTCAATTCGGTTTTATGTATTACATTTCCGGTCTCCTTGCTGTAGCTTTTTCACACAGTGGAGAGGTATTGATAAGATTTTTCTATCCCGATTATGCTCAGGTTGCCTATTATGGACTGGCTCATGGTGTGTTTCATACGGTTTCCGTATTCATTCCACAATTGACCTTGGCCTTCGCCCCTTTCATGGTCACACTGCTCGCCCGAGGAGAAACGAAAATCCTTACACAATGGACAGAACAATTGATCAAATGGCTGACCGCGGCGGGGGTCATTGTGTTTTTTAGCGTGCTCCTTCTCGGAAAGGACCTCGTGCCATGGGTATTAGGGGCTGCCTATCAGCCGGTGATGACCAATTTGTTAATCCTTTTTATAACGCTGTGGATACAGATTTTGGTTAATGTCGCCGCGCTCCTTACGGTGGTTTACAACCGTCCTAAAATAGCGGTGATGGCATCGGGAGTACGTTTCGTTGGGATGTTGATTTTTGGATCGTTCCTCATTACAAGGTGGGGGAGTTGGGGGGCTTGTTTAGCTGTTCTCGCAGCCTTACTCATTTGTGCAGGTTATTATACATGGCGCATACAAGAAATTGTCACCTTCCCACTAAAAAAATGGGGATTGGCAATTGCCTTGGGATTCCCTTTTATTGCATTGCTTTGGTGGCAGTCTTCTTGGATCGTCAATGTGGGCCTCTACGCCATCTTTGTAGTGGGTTACTGTACCCTTTTATTTCTTTTACGATTCATGACCTTTTCTGAAATGGTGGCCCTGTGGCGAGTCTTCCGTTCAAAGACCGCGAGGATGAGCTAGTCAAAAAGCTAAAGGAAGAATATTTTGTGGTCGCGTCCGCTTCTCCACATCACCTTACTCATCCTGCTCGCTCCGGCTCGTCTTCTCTCCGTTCCGCCATCCCTGGAGCGAATGGTTGATGGTGTCACAGGTCACCATTTGGATGATGGTTTTGATCTTCCAAGTCCTTCGGGCTAGAGCGGAAAAGACGTGTTTCCATGGAGGGTATCCAAATCCCGATTCGGAAAGATGGGGTGGGATATCGAAAACCTTCGAATTTGCCGAAAGGGAAGGAGGAACCTGAACCTGAATAATTCGGCTTTAAAAAATATAATCTGTTGCTAATCTAAAGAGTCCGTCCGTTAATATGAATGCTCTAAACACAATCAAAGTGAAGGGAAAATTTAATTCGGTGGCCCATTCCTTCCCCGTCCTGACTTTTCATGCCATTGAGGACCAGCCGTCCGTGATCTCTTTCCCACCGGAACTATTTGAGCGCGGCATGGCGAAGCTTCACGATAAAGGGTATCAGACGATCGGTTTAATGAAAGTCATCGAATGCCTCCGGCAGAAGAAACCCTTTCCAGACCGATCCTTTACGATCACTTTTGATGATGGATACCAAACCGTCTATCAAGAGGCCTTCCCCGTATTGCAACGTTATGGGATGTCGGCTACCGTTTTTCTCACAGTAGGAAGAAAGGAAGATGAAACGGCTAAAGACCACCTCCATTCACTCCAAGGTCGTCCCATGTTGTCCTGGCAACGAATAAGAGAAATGCAAAGGTACGGAATAGAATTCGGGGCCCATACGTGTGCCCATCCAGATCTGACACGTTTGCCCTTAAACCAGGTCGAAATGGAGATCTATGCTTCGAAGGCCATCCTCGGGGACGCTCTCGGTGTTCAGGTGGCCTCCTTTGCTTATCCGTATGGCCGTTATGACAGCAGGATCAAAAAAATCGTAGAAAAGGGCTTTGCCTGTGCCTGCTCTGATAAGCTTGGCTTGGTTCATTCTCACAGTGACCCTTACGCTTTGGAGCGTGTGGAGATGTATTATTTCAGAACTCCTCAATT
>Ga0209253_10005848_pt1 | contig 10657 bp, 12 predicted proteins | sample FrelakmetBRP12BR_FD_187145 | JGI IMG/M metagenome (GOLD analysis project Ga0209253, IMG submission 187145) | Freshwater lake sediment microbial communities from the University of Notre Dame, USA, for methane emissions studies - BRP12 BR (SPAdes)... | ecosystem: Environmental > Aquatic >... | reverse complement strand
CGAGGTCGAGCGCAAGAAGGTCGGCCTGCGCAAGGCGCGCCGGCGCAAGCAGTTCTCCAAGCGCTGACCTGCGGCCACGCGGCTTCGTGGAGTCTCCGTGCGGCACCTTCGGGTGCCGCGCGTGTCTTTGCCTCATATACTCGACCGTTCGCGACAAGGCCGAACCGGCACGAGTCGCCACCGGCGCAGCACTGACGGATAGCGGCACGCGACCCAGATGAAGTGGAAGCTCCTGCTGCGCAAGCTGTCGATCAGTTCCCGCGAAGTCTCGGTGCGCCCGAACCTGCCGCTGCCGCTGCGGCGGTTGCTGGTGTTCCTGACGCTGGCCCTGGCCGCTGCGGTGGGCGTTGCCATCTACGAGTACGGCCGCGAGTTTGGTGGCCCGGATCGTCGCGAACTATCGTCCGAGGTCGAGCGGTTGCGCTCGCAGCTGCGCGAAGCCGCGGCCGAGCGCAGCCGATTGACCGCAACGGTCACCGCGCTCGAGGCGCAGATGAAGGTCGAGCGTGCCGCGCAGGATCAGCTTGCCAGGCAGGCGGCCGAGCTGAATGCCGAGGCCAACCGGCTGCGCGAGGATCTGTCCTTCTTCGAAAGCCTGCTGCCGGCGAAGGCCAATGCCAGTGGCATCCTCATTCGCAGCTTCCGGATCCAGCCCGATGGCGCCTCCGATGGGATGCGCTACAAGCTGCTGGTGCAGCAGGCGGGCAAGCCGGAGCGCGACTTCGTCGGCGTCGTGCAGATGCAGGTGAACTTTGTCCGCGATGGGCGTAACTTCTCGCTGCAGCTGCCGGATCCGGCGGTCCCGGATTCCCGGCGTCCGCTGGAGCTGAGTTTCCGGCACTATCAGCGGGTCGAGGGTTCGTTCACCCTGCCGGAAGGGGCCTCGGCGCGATCGGTGGTGGTGCGTGTCGTCGCCGCCGGCCAGACCCATGCGCAGCAGACTTTCCAGCTTTGAGCTTTCAGGAGGAGACATCGAATGTTCGGCAAGAAGACCAACGGTGACAAGCACATTGCCAGCCTGATCGGCGCCGGCTCGACCTTTGTCGGTGACCTGACGTTCGCCGGCGGGCTGCGCATCGATGGCACGGTGCAGGGATCGGTACGCTGCGTTGGCGGCGAAGCCTCGGGCATGCTCGTGATCAGCGAAAAGGGCGTGGTCGAAGGCGAGGTGCGCGCCGCGCACCTGGTCGTGGCCGGCCGGATCACAGGCCCCGTCTACACGACCGAACTGGTCGAACTGCAGCCCACGGCCAAGGTGACCGGCGACATCCAGTACCGCGCCCTGGAGATCCACCACGGCGCGGTTGTCGAGGGACGGCTGGTGCATGATGCCGGCGCGCAGGAAACCCGAGGCAACCTGAAGCTGGCCGTTGCGGCCTCCGGCGCCGCCTCCAAGACCTAGTCGCGCCGAGGGTGATGGGGGCTTGTTTAACAGGCCCTGCGCCTATAATTTCGGCTAGTCGCCGATCCATCCGGAGTGCCTTCCATGAATGCCGCCGTCGAAATGCCCGCCCCGCTGCACTTCTCCGATTCCGCTGCCGCCAAGGTCCGGCAACTGATCGACGAGGAAGGCAACCCTGAACTGAAGCTGCGCGTGTTCGTGCAGGGCGGCGGCTGCTCGGGCTTCCAGTACGGCTTCACCTTCGACGAGGTCGTCAACGAGGACGACACGACGATGGAGAAGGCCGGTGTCATGCTGCTGATCGACTCGATGAGCTACCAGTACCTGGTCGGCGCCGAGATCGACTACAAGGAAGACCTCGAGGGCGCGCAGTTCGTGATCAAGAACCCGAACGCGCAGACGACCTGCGGCTGCGGCTCGTCGTTCTCCGTCTGATCCGGCAGGTTTGCGGCACAACGGGGCGCCTCGGGCGCCCCGTTGCGTTTCAGCGCGGGTAAAGCGCGCCAAGCAGGCGGTGACCCCGGGCGCCGGTCACCGCCGGCAGGTTGGCGCAGCGCTGCTCGATGAACTCGCGCGCCAGCCAGGCGAACGCGAACGCTTCGACCTGGTCGGCCGCCACGCCGAGCGCCTCTGAGGTCATCACCTTGCGCGGCGCGCAGGCCCGCTCCAGCAGCCGCATCAGCGTCGCATTGAACGCGCCGCCGCCGCAGGCCACGACCTCGGCCGCCTCGGCGAAGTAATGCTCGATGGCCTGACCGATCACGGTTGCCGTCAGCTGTGTCAGCGTGGCCTGCACGTCACGTGGACCGACGTGGGAACCTGCAAGCTTGCGGCGCAGCCAGTCGGGATTGAAGCGATCGCGCCCAGTGCTCTTCGGTGGCGCCAGCGCGAAGAACGGGTCGTCCAGGAGCGTTGACAGCAGCCGGTCATTGACCCGGCCGCCGGCGGCCCAACGGCCATTACGGTCGACCGGCTCGCCGAGATGCTCGGACGCCCAGGCATCGAGCAGCACATTGCCCGGGCCGCAGTCCAGGCCGAGCACCGGCGATTCGACGCCGAGGGCCGGCAACCCGGTCAGGTTGCTGATGCCGCCGATGTTGACCACTGCGCGCGGCGCTTCGCCACGGAAAACGGCGGCGTGAAACGCCGGCACCAGCGGCGCACCCTGCCCGCCGGCCGCCACGTCGCGGCTGCGGAAGTCGGCGACCACGTCAATGCCCGTGAGTTCGGCGAGCGTGGCCGGCGCGTTGACCTGGGTCGTGTAGCCGGCCTCTGGCCGGTGGCGCACAGTCTGGCCGTGCGCGCCGATGGCGCGCACAGCCTGCGCTTCGACCTCCTCCGCCAGCAGCAGGTCGCCGACCGCTGCCGCGTAGGCGTGCGCCAGATGCTGGCCGGCGACTGCCGCACGGTGCAGCTCGTTCTCGCCAGGCTGATTCAGGTCCAGCAACGCGGCACGAAGTTCGGCGGCCAGCCGGTGGTGAACGTGGGCCCGCAACTGCGGCCTTGCGCCTGCGAAATCAGCCAGCACGGCGTCGATGCCGTCGAGGCTGGTGCCGGTCATCAGGCCGACGAACAATTGCGATCCGGTCACGCTGCGGTTTCGGTGAAGTGCAGTGCCTCAATTAGACTGCGCCCCGCTGACAAAAGCCACACACGCGGCGTCGCGGCAACGGCGACCACCCTAATGTCGACTTCCGAGAGCACTTATCCGATCACCGAGGAAATCGAAGCCGCGCTGGCCCGGGTCACGCGCGGCTGCGATGAGCTGCTGATCGAGGCCGAGTTCGCGCAGAAGCTGGCGCGGAGCCGCGCCACCGGCAGGCCCCTGCGCTGCAAGCTGGGCCTGGACCCGACCGCGCCGGACATCCACCTCGGCCACACCGTCGTGCTGAACAAGCTGCGGCAATTGCAGGATCTCGGCCACACGGTGATCTTCCTGATCGGCGACTTCACCTCGATGATCGGCGATCCGTCGGGTCGCAACACCCTGCGGCCGCCGCTCACCCGCGAGGAGATCGAGGCCAACGCGAAGACCTACTTCGACCAGGCCTCGCTGGTGCTCGACCGCGCCAGGACCGAGATCCGCTACAACTCCGAGTGGTCGGAGCCGCTGGGTGCGGCCGGCATGATCAAGCTGGCCGCGAAGTACACGCTGGCGCGGCTGCTCGAGCGCGACGATTTCGCCAAGCGCATGCGCGAGAACCAGCCGATCGCCATGCACGAGCTGCTGTATCCACTGATGCAGGGTTACGACTCGGTGGCGCTGCAGGCGGACCTGGAACTCGGCGGCACCGACCAGAAGTTCAACCTGCTCGTCGGGCGCGAGCTGCAGCGGCACTACGGGCAGGAGCCGCAGTGCATCCTGACCATGCCGCTGCTGGAGGGGCTCGACGGCGTCGACAAGATGTCCAAGAGCAAGGGCAACTACATCGGCATCACCGAGGCGCCGTTCGAGATGTTCGGCAAGGTGATGTCGATCTCCGACGAGCAGATGTGGCGCTGGTACGACCTGCTGTCGATGCGCAGCAACGAGGACATCGCGGCGCTGAAGCAGCAGGCGAAGGAGGGGCGCAACCCGCGCGACATAAAGGGGCTGCTGGCCAAGGAGATCATCACGCGCTTCCATTCGGCGCGGGCGGCCGAGCAGGCCGAGTTCGAGTTCTTGTCGCGCTTCAGGTTCGGCGCCATTCCCGATGACATGCCCGCCATCGCCCTGGCCACCCACGGAGAAGGGATCGGCGTGGCCGCGCTGCTGAAACAGTCGCAACTGGCGCCGTCGACTTCGGAGGCGGTCCGCAACATCGAGCAGGGCGGCGTGAAGATCGATGGCGAGAAGGTCACCGACCGCGCGCTCGTCATCCGCCCCGGCACCTATGTCGTGCAGGTTGGCAAGCGCAAGTGGGCGCGCGTGACGGTGGGCTGATCAGCCCGCGGCGTTCAGTCTGCGGCGCTCGGCGAACACGCGCCTGAAGGTTTCCCGCAACGGGCGCACCTCGGCCGAAGCCAGCGCGCCGCGGGCTGCGAGTTGGGCATGAAGCTGCGGCAGGTTGTAGTGCGGCACCGCCGGGAAGAGGTGGTGCTCGACGTGATAGTTCACGTGATGCGGGAACAGCAGCAGCCGGGCCAGCGGCCCGGCAAGGTTGGTGCGCGCGGCGGTCAGCGGGCTGGACAGGTCGGTCACGGCGCCGTGTTCGCAGATCGCGCGCAGCCGCAGTACCGGCTGGATCACCGTCGCCAGCGGCAGCACCCACAGCAGCAGGTACTTGCCGAGAGCCTCGGGCCCGCCGGCAACGAGGAAAAGCAGCGGCGCGCCGACGTGAAATGCAACCACGCCCCAGCGGTCGCGCCGTGCCGCGCTGCGCAGCGCCTCGGAGGTGTCGTCGAGCGGCCGCTGTGCGACCTGCGTGCTGCGGTTGATCGCCGGGTTGCCGAAGAAGTAGGCGTAGGTCTTGAACGCCGTCAGGCCGATGAGGTCCCTGCCGAGCCTGCGCAGCAGATAGGCCCTGCCGCGCGGGTAGCCGCCGTGCAGCGCGATGTCGGGGTCGACTTCGCTGTACAGCGCGTTGTGGTGCAGCCGGTGGATCACGCGGTAGCTCATCATCGAGACGCCGCCCGCGGTGCCGATCAGGCGGCCGACGAGATCGTTCAGCCGCCGCGTCGCGAACAGCCGGTAGTGCGCCGCTTCGTGCGCGAGGATGAACAGGGCATGCTGCTGCAGCCCGATCAGCACGACCGCGGGCAGCACGACCCACCAGGCGAAGTGCAGCAGTGCAGCGCCGATGGCGAGCGCGAGCAGGCCCGAGGTGGCAGCGATGGCGGCCAGTGAGCGCCACGGCGAGAGCCGGGTCAGTCCAGCCAGGACCTCCGGCGGCAGCAGCCGGCGCGCATCGCGCGCGCCGGCGCCTGCCGGCGTGCCGCGCAGGTCGTCACGGAATTGTTCACCGGCCGGGGTGATGGCTGCTTTCATGTTTGCCGTGATTGCGTCGCAGGGCGACGGTGCGCCACTGCATCCTCGAGGCTCAACTTCTAGAATGCTCGCATGATCGCGTTGATCCAGCGAGTTGCCCAGGCGCGGGTGCGGGTCGACGGGGCCGAAGTCGGCGCCATCGGCCGCGGGACGCTGGCGCTGCTGTGCGCGCAGCGCGGCGACACCGAGCGCGAAGCCGACGCGCTGCTTGTCAAGCTGCTTGCCTTTCGCATGTTCGCCGACGCGCAGGGCAGGATGAATCTCAGCCTGGTCGATGTGGCCGGCGGCCTGCTGCTGGTGCCGCAGTTCACGCTCGCGGCCGACACCGCGAGCGGCACGCGGCCGAGCTTCACTCCTGCGGCGCCGCCGGCCGACGGCGCGCGATTGTTCGCCTACTTCGTCGAGCAGGCGCGAGCCTGCCACCCGGATGTCGGCAGCGGTATCTTCGGTGCGGCCATGCAGGTAGAGTTGACCAACGACGGGCCGGTGACATTCTGGCTGCAAGTCAGACCGAAGGAGCCGAAGTGATGAAGCTGCGCAGCGATTCGTTCTCCGACGGCGGTCGCGTTCCGGAGGAATGCGCCTTCGCGGTGATCGATCACGTGCACCACGTGAGACTGTCCTCCAACCGCAACCCGCATCTGGCATGGAGTGACGCACCGGCCGGCACCCGGTCCTTCGTGGTGACCTGTCACGACTACGACGTGCCGAGCAGGCCCGAGGATGTGAACCAGGAGGGCCGCGAAATCCCGGCCAGCTTGCCGCGGGTGGACTTCCACCACTGGGCGCTGGTCGACATCCCGGCGTCGGTCGCGTCGATCGGTGCCGGCGCCTATTCGCACGCCGTCACGCCGCGCGGCAAGGGCGGGCCGGCGGCAATTGGCGACACGCGCCAGGGCATCAACGATTACACCGCCTGGTTCAGTGGCGACCATGACATGGAGGGCGACTACTACGGCTACGACGGGCCGTGCCCGCCGTGGAACGACTCGATCGTCCATCACTACGTCTTCACGGTGTACGCGCTCGACGTCGATCGCGTGCCACTGGAGGGGCGCTTCACCGGCGCCGAGGTGCGCGAGGCGATCGAGGGCCATATCCTGGCGTCGGCATCGATCACCGGTGCCTACACGCTCAATCCGCGGCTTGCCGGGCAGGACGGCTGATGTCATCAGGTGCAACGACGCTGCTGCTGATTCGTCACGGCGAGACGGCGTGGAACGCGGAACACCGGATCCAGGGCCGGCTCGACGTGCCGCTGTCGACCACCGGCATGTGGCAGACGGGCCGGCTGGCCCAGCGGCTCGCCGAGGAGGCCATCGACGCGGTCATTTCCAGCGATCTGGCGCGCGCCTGGATGACCGGCGCGCCGCTGGCCGATGCGCGCGGACTGACCATGGTGCCCGACCCGCGCCTGCGCGAACGCGCCTTCGGCATCTTCGAGGGCAAGACGCTCGACGAGATTGCGGCCGGGCATCCGGAAGAGTTTGCCGCCTGGCGTGCGCGCGACGTCCACTGGCGCATCCCCGAGGGCGAATCGGGGGCAGAGTTCATCGGCCGTGTGCTCGAAGCGCTGCGGGAGATCGCGACCTCATACCTTGGCCGCACCGTTGCCGTCGTCACGCACGGCGGGGTACTCGACGTCGTGTACCGAAACGCGCGCGCGCTGGCGTGGGATGCGCCGCGCGATCACCTGATGCTCAACGCCAGCATCAACCGGCTGCAGGCGCAGTCTGAACCGCTGCGGCTGCGGATCATCGACTGGGCCGACGTCGCGCACCTGTCCGATGCGCGCGATGAGCCGGCGCAAGCGTGAGCTGCCCGAACTGAACTCGCGCCACTCTCCGCACCGCGGAATTCCATCGTGATCAACCGTGCCCTGCCCGTGGCGGAACTGAAGGAACGCTTTGCCCGCGAGCGGCGCGTCCTGATCGATTCGATCCTCGATCCCGGCGCGGCCGAGGCGCTGTACGAATGCCTGCTGCGCGAGATCCCCTGGGAACTCGTCTTTCGCCGCGGCACGGAAGTCGTCACCCTGACGGGCGCCGATCTCGATCGCCTGCCGGCGCGCGAGCGCGAGGGGATGATGCTGGCGATCCAGGCGCAGGCGCAGCAGGACTTTCAGTTCGTCTACTGGAAGTTCTCGATGGTCGATGCCTACCGGCGCCAGTTCCTGCCCCAGCTCATCACCCACCGCCTGCTCGAGGCACTGGCCTCGCAGGCGACAATTGAACTGGTCCGCACCATCACCGGGCTTGCCGATATCAGCCGGGTCGACGCCCAGGCCACGCTCTACCGGCCTGGCAACTTCCTGACGGCGCACAGCGACGAGCAGGTCGGCGAGCACAATCGCCGCGCCGCCTATGTGATCCAGCTGTGCCGGAACTGGAGGGCCGACTGGGGCGGCCTGCTGCATTTCCTCGACGCCAGCGGCGCCGTGACCCAGACCTTCACGCCGCGTTTCAACAGCATGGCGCTGTTCGCCGTTCCCCAGGAACACGTCGTTTCCATGGTGGCGACGTTCGCGCCCGGGCCGCGCTTCGGCATCACCGGCTGGTTCACCGCCTAGCGAGCGGTTGCTCGGCTTCGCAGTCAGGCACCCAGACCATGAACGAGCATCTCGACCTTGCCCTGTCGGTGATGAGCAGTGCAGGCATCGGCCTGCTGGTGGGCACCGAGCGCGAGCGCAAGCCGACCGCCAAGGCCGGCTTGCGTACGTTCACGCTGATCGCCGTGCTCGGCACGGCGTGTGCACTGGTGGCCCAGCTGATCGGCAGCCCGTGGCTGGTGCCGGTCGGTTTCGCGCTGGTCGGGCTGACGATCACGGGGGCCTACCTCGCTGACCCGGCAACCCGGGTTGAGGACTCCGGCACCACGACCGTGATCGCCGCACTGCTCGTCTACGCGCTCGGGGCGCTGAATTTCCATGGCGAGCGCACGCTGGCGGTCGCGCTCGGCATCGGCATGACCGCGCTGCTCTACTTCAAGACAGAACTCGAGGGCGTGGCGACCCGGCTGACACCGACCGACATCCGCTCGATGCTGCAGTTCGGTGCGGTCAGCGCGGTTGTGCTGCCGTTGCTGCCCGACCGCGGCTACGGCCCCTACGGGGTGCTCAACCCGTTCAACATCTGGCTGATGGTCGTGCTGATCTCGGGCGTCAGCCTGGCCGGCTACGTCGCCTGGCGCCTGACGCTCGAGCGCAAGGGCCTGCTGCTGACCGGCCTGCTCGGCGGCGTGATCTCGAGCACGGCGACGACCTTCGCCTACGCCCGCTCCGCGCGCAACGCCACGCACACGCCGTCGGCCACGCTGACGGTTATCCTGCTCGCCAATGTGGCGATGCTGCTGAGGGTGCTGTTGCTGGTGCTGGTGGCGGCGCCGATGGTCCTGCCCCTGCTGGCCCTGACAGTGGTGCCGGCGCTGCTGCTGACGGCGCCGGCGCTGTGGTGGCACTTCAGCCGAACCGGCGGGGAGACAATCGAGAACGCGGACCGGCTGCAGAACCCGACGCAACTGGCCACCGCCCTGATGTTCGCCGCCTTGTATGCGCTGATCCTGCTGGCCGCGGCATGGCTGTCCGAGGTGGTCGGCAGCGGCGGGCTGTTCGGCCTGTCGTTAATCTCCGGGTTGACCGATGTCGACGCGATCACGCTGTCTTCCTCGCGCCTGGCAGACCAGGGCAACATCGGCATCGGGGATGCGGCGACTGCGATCACGCTGGCGGTGACCGCGAACGTGCTATTCAAGACGGCGGTGTCGGTGGTGGTCGGCGGGCGCGCGCTAGGCCGCGCGGCGCTGATCGCATTTGCACTGCCCGTGGCCGGCATGATCGCTGGCCTGCTGGCGCTGCGCGCGCTGGCATAATTTCGACCGCCATCTCGCCTCGCGCGACTGGCGTCCAGGTGGGTCACCATCAGGGAGCGCGAGGTCCGAGTCTCGCCGTCCGCCTGGGCACCGATGGCAAGTGACCTTCCCGATCCCACTTGCTGCCAGGAGCTGCCATGTTCAAGCGATCCACCGACACGATCGAAGCGGTCGACCCCGAAGTCTGGGCGGCGATGCTGGCGGAGAACCACCGCCAGGAAGAGCACATCGAGCTGATCGCCTCGGAGAACTACGCCAGCCCGGCGGTGATGGCGGCGCAGGGCGGGCAGATGACGAACAAGTACGCCGAGGGTTATCCCGGCAAGCGCTACTACGGCGGCTGCGAGCATGTCGACGTGGTCGAGACGCTGGCGCTGGACCGGGTCAAGCGGCTGTTCGCTCTGCCGAACATCGAGATCGCCGCCAACGTGCAGCCGCACGCCGGCGCACAGGCCAACGAGGCCGTGTTCCTTGCCGTTCTGAACCCCGGCGACACGATCATGGGGATGAGCCTCGCCGAGGGCGGCCACCTCACCCACGGCATGCCGCTGAACATCAGCGGCAAGTGGTTCAAGGTCGTCAGTTACGGGCTGAACGAGCGCGAGGAGATCGACTATGACGCGATGGAGACCCTCGCCCACGCCAGCCGGCCGAAGCTGATCATCGCCGGCGCCTCAGCCTACAGCCTGCACATCGATTTCAGGCGCATTGCCCAGATCGCCCGCGAGGTCGATGCGCTGTTCATGGTCGACATGGCGCACTATGCGGGGCTGATCGCTGCCGGCGTCTACCCGAGCCCGGTGCCGTACGCCGACGTGATCACCTCGACCACGCACAAGACGCTGCGCGGCCCGCGCGGTGGCCTGATCCTGATGAAACCGCAGCACGAGAAGGCGATCAACAGCGCGGTGTTCCCCGGACTTCAGGGCGGTCCGCTGATGCACGTCATCGCGGCCAAGGCGGTGGCCTTCAAGGAAGCGCTGGCACCCGAGTTCAAGTCCTACCAGCAGCAGGTGCTGGCCAACGCCCGCGCCATGGCCGGGACGCTCGCCAAACGGGGACTGCGCATCGTCTCCGGCGGCACGCAAAGCCACCTGATGCTGGTCGACCTGCGCGCCAAGGGCATCACCGGCAAGGCGGCCGAGGCGGCGCTCGGCCAGGCGCACATCACCGTGAACAAGAACGCCATTCCCAACGATCCGGAAAAGCCGATGGTCACCAGCGGCATCCGCGTCGGCACGCCGGCAATGACCACGCGCGGCTTCCGCGAACCCGAGGTCGAGCAGACGGCCAGCCTGATCGCCGACCTCCTCGAGGCGCCGAACGACACCGCCACGATCAGCCGCGTCCGCGCCGAAGTCGCCAGGCTGACCGCGAAGTTCCCGGTCTATGGTTGACGTGGCGTCGCGCTATCGGCTCGC
>Ga0209253_10005847_pt1 | contig 10658 bp, 10 predicted proteins | sample FrelakmetBRP12BR_FD_187145 | JGI IMG/M metagenome (GOLD analysis project Ga0209253, IMG submission 187145) | Freshwater lake sediment microbial communities from the University of Notre Dame, USA, for methane emissions studies - BRP12 BR (SPAdes)... | ecosystem: Environmental > Aquatic >... | reverse complement strand
TTTATAAATATTATAATTATTGTAATTTATTTGTCAGTTTCTAAATGTTATATTTGATAATTAGAACGTGTGAGCTGATATTTTAAACATGTTAACGGCAGCACAGTTGAGGGCAGCGCGCGCGCTGCTCGGCGTCGATCAACGCGCGCTCGCAGAAGCGGCCGGTTTATCCCTACCGACGATCCAACGGATGGAGGCCAGCGAAGGCAACATCCGAGGTAACGTCGATTCCCTGGTCAAAATCGTCGCCGCCCTTGAAGCGGCCGGCGTGGAGCTGATCAACGAAGGCGCCGTCAGCGAAGGCGGCGGACGGGGGGTCCGGTTGAAGCGCTGAGCCCGGCGCCGGGTCATCGACAGGCGGATTGCCGCCTACGCAGAGGGATTGGTTTTTCCACATGCAGTTGAATCTGCTCTTAGGCTTAACGGTCGCCCTGTTCGCCACCGGTCTGTATGCGGTGGCGACATCCCGCCGACCGGCGTGCCGCCGCACCGTCTACGGCGTCGCGCTGACAGTTTCCATCCTGGCTCTCCTGGCGGCGCTAGCGCACCTGGCCGGCGCGGCGGCGGCGACGCTCAACCTGCCGCTGGGATTACCCTGGAGCGGGGCGCATTTCCGCCTGGACGCCCTGTCCGCCTGCTTCCTGGTGGTGGTCAATCTGGGTGGCGCCAGCGCCAGTCTGTTCGGCCTGGGCTACGGCCGACACGAACGCGCGCCGGAGCGGGTGCTGCCGTTCTTCCCGGTCTTTCTGGCCGGCATGAACCTGGTGCTGCTGGCCGATGACGCCTTCACCTTCCTGCTGGCCTGGGAATTCATGTCGCTGGCTTCCTGGGCGCTGGTGCTGGCCCATCATCGGGAGCCGGGCAACGTCCGCGCCGGTTACGTTTACCTGGTGATGGCCAGCTTCGGCACCCTCGCGCTGCTGCTGGCTTTCGGCTTGCTCGCCGGCGCCGAGGGCGGCTACAGCTTCGCCGCTATCCGCGCCAGTGCGGTCGCGCCGGGCCTGGCGGCGCTGGTGATGGCGCTCACCCTGCTGGGCGCCGGCTCCAAGGCCGGTCTGGTTCCTCTGCATGTCTGGCTGCCGCTGGCTCATCCCGCCGCTCCCAGCCATGTTTCAGCGCTGATGAGCGGGGTAATGACCAAGGTGGCGGTGTATGGTTTCATCCGGATCGTTTTCGATCTGCTGGGCGAGCCCGCCTGGTGGTGGGGCGGCCTGGTGCTTACCCTGGGCGGCGTCACGGCGATCATGGGCGTGTTGTACGCGCTGATGCAGCACGACCTGAAACGGTTGCTCGCCTACCATACCGTAGAGAACATCGGCATCATTTTTATCGGCCTGGGCCTGGCGCTCGCCTTTCAGGCCAACGGCCTGGCCGCTGGCGCGGCGCTGGCCCTCACCGCGGCGCTGTTTCACGTGCTCAATCACTCCCTGTTCAAAAGCTTGTTGTTTCTCGGCGCCGGCGCGGTGTTGAGTGCGACCGGTGAGCGCGATATGGAACGACTGGGCGGCCTGATCCACCGTATGCCATATACCGCCGTGGCGTTTCTGATCGGCTCGGCGGCGATTTCGGCGCTGCCACCGCTGAACGGTTTTGTTTCCGAATGGCTGACCTTCCAGGCCATTCTGATCACTCCTGAGCTGCCGCAGTGGCTGCTCAAGTTTCTGGCGCCCGCCATTGGCGCGGTGCTGGCGCTGTCCGCTGCGCTGGCGGCCACCTGCTTTGTCAAGGCGTTCGGCATCACCTTCCTGGGGCGCCCCCGGTCCCCGGCCGCCGCCCAGGCGCAGGAGACCGACCGTTTCTCGCTGGCGGCGCTGTTCATGCTGGCGGCGCTGTGTTTGCTGGCCGGGGTGTTGCCGGGTTTCGTGATCGATGGCCTGGCCCCGGTGGTGAGTCTGCTCACCGGCGGCGCCCGCCTGATGGCGCAGAGCGACCAGTCCTGGCTGACGCTGGTGCCGGTCGCCGAGGTCAGAAGCACCTATAACGGGCTGCTGGTGCTGCTGTTCGTCGCTTTTTCGGCCCTGCTGTCTGCCTGGCTGATTCACCGCCTGGCGTCCAAGGCGGTGCGGCGCGGCGCGGCCTGGGACTGCGGTTTCCCCGATCCCAGTCCCGTAACTCAATACACCGCCGGGAGTTTCGCTCAGCCCATCCGTCGGGTCTTCGGCAGCGTGGTATTCCGGGCGCATGAGCAGGTTGACATGCCGCCGCCCGGCGACCAGCGACCGGCGCGGCTCGACGTCCGGGTGCGGGATCCCGCCTGGGATTACCTCTATACACCGCTGGCCACCGCCGTCGATGCGGCAGCGGATCGCCTCAATTACTTCCAATTCCTGACCATCCGCCTTTACCTGAGCCTGGTGTTCGGCGCGCTGGTGCTGCTGCTGATCGGATTGGCGATATGGCAATGATCACCGACTATCTGGTGCAGGGCTGCGAAATGCTGCTGGTGCTGGCGCTGGCGCCGCTGCTCACCGGCTTCGTCCGCACCGTCAAGGCGCGGCTGCTGCGCCGCCGCGGACCGGCGCTGCTGCAACCCTACCGCGATCTGAGCAAACTGCTGCGCAAGGAAGCGGCGCTGGCGGATTCGTCTTCCTGGCTGTTTCGAGTCGCCCCCTACGTGATTTTCGCCGCCGTGTGGGTGGCGGCGGCGCTGGTGCCGACTTTCGCCAGCGGCCTGCTGTTCAATTGGACCGCCGATCTGATCGCTATCGTCGCCCTGCTTGGCGCCGCCCGTTTTTTCCTGGCGCTGGCCGGACTCGATGTCGGCACCAGTTTCGGCGGCATCGGCGCCAGCCGCGAGATGATGATCGCCTCGCTGGCCGAACCGGCGATGCTGATGATGGTGTTCACGGTGTCACTGTTGGCCGGGACCACCCAGTTGTCTTCAGTCACCCAGTTCATGCTGATCGAAGGCGTCGGTCTGCGGGTGTCACTGGTGCTGGCGATGATCGCCCTGATCATGGTGGCGATTGCCGAAAACGCCCGCATCCCGGTAGACAACCCCGCTACCCACCTGGAATTGACGATGGTCCATGAGGCCATGGTGTTGGAATATTCGGGCCGCCATCTGGCCATGATTGAACTGGCGGCCGCCCTGAAATTGCTGCTGTATCTGTCGCTGCTGGCGTGCGTCTTCACCCCCTGGGGCATGGCCGCCGCCGGCGACGGGCTGCCGGCTTATCTCGTCGGCGCGATGGCTTATGTCGGCAAGCTGGCTGTGGGTGGTTTTCTGCTGGCTTTGTTCGAGACCAGCATCGCCAAGATGCGGGTGTTCAGAGTCGATGAGTTTCTAGGCGCGGCGCTGATGCTGGGGCTGCTCGGCACGCTGTTGCTGTTCGTGTCGCGGAGCCTCTGATGCACAGTTTGGCTTTCGATATTGCGCATCTGCTCGCGGGTGGCATGGTGGTGGTGAGTTTACTGTTGCTCTACCAGGATCGCCTGTATGCGCTCTTGAACGTGTATGCCCTGCACGCGCTGTTGCTCGCTCTGGCCGTGAGCTGGCAGGCGTACATCCAGCATGCGGCTCATCTTTATGTTACCGCCGCTATCGCCTTGGTCTTCAAGGCCATCCTGATCCCGACAGTCCTGCACCGCATCATCCAGCGGTTGGGTATCCACCGCACGATTGAGCAGGTGGTCGGCGTCGGCCTTAACATGTTGGCCGGCGTAGCGTTGGTTGCTTTGGCGATTCTCGTAATGTTACCGGTGACGGCCACGGCCACAGCCCTGGTGCGTGAGGATTTGGCTTTCGCTCTGGCGGTGGTGTTGCTGGGGCTGCTCATCATGATCACCCGGCGCAATGCCGTCAGCCAAGTGGTCGGTTTCATGTCGCTGGAGAACGGCCTTATTCTGGCCGCCGCCGGGGCGCGCGGCATGCCGCTGGTGGTGGAGATCAGCATCGCTTTCTCGGTGCTGATCGCTCTGATTGTAATCGGTATCTTCCTGTTCCGCATCCAAGAGCGCTTCGATACGGTGGAAATGCAGATGCTGGATACTTTCCGGGGAGAACGACAGCGATGAACGGTACTGGTTTCGTTGCGGTTACCGCCCTGCTCGTCATCCCGGCCACCACCGCGCTGCTCCTGGGACTGCTGTCCAGTCACCAGTTCAGCGCCCGGCTGAATGTCGGCGCGACCCTGCTGAGCCTGCTGGCGGCTGTCACGCTATTCAAGGCGCGGCCGGAACCCAATCTCTACCTGCTGGTGGACGATTTCAACGTGTACCTGATCGTGCTGAACAACCTGGTCAGTTTTACCACCAGCGTGTTCAGCGCCAGCTACATCGCCCATGAACTGGCGATCGGACGGTTGACGCCAAGCTATCTGCGCTTCTATCACGCCATGTATCAGGCGCTGATGTTCGCCATGAACCTGGCGCTGCTGGCTAACAATATCGGCCTGCTGTGGGTGGCTATCGAGCTGGCGACCCTGACCACGGTGCTGATGGTCGGCATTTACCGGACCCCCGAAGCGTTGGAAGCGGCCTGGAAATATTTCATCCTGGGCAGCCTCGGCGTCGCCTTGGCGTTGTTCGGCACCATTCTGGTATACCTGGCGGCCCAACCAGTGGTCGGTGAGGGACTGCCGGCGATGGCTTGGCATATCCTGATCGCCAAGGCCAATGCCTTCGACCCGGCGTTACTCAATCTGGCTTTCGTGTTCTTGTTGCTCGGCTACGGCACCAAAGTCGGTCTGGCGCCGTTGCACGCCTGGCTGCCCGACGCCCATGCCGAGGGTCCCACCCCGATCTCGGCGGTGCTCTCCGGCCTGCTGCTGAACGTCGCGCTCTATGCCGTGCTGCGCTTCAAGATGCTGATGAGCGCCAACGCGGCGGCCTTGGCGCCGGGACCTTTGATGGTCGGCTTGGGGCTGGTGTCCGTGCTGTTCGCCTCGCTGATGCTCTATCGCCGGAACGACATCAAGCGGCTGTTCGCCTACTCCTCCATCGAACACATGGGGATCATTACCTTCGCCTTCGGCATGGGCGGGCCATTGGCTAATTTCGCCGGCCTGCTGCACATAGCTTTACATAGCCTGACCAAGTCGGGGATTTTTTTCGCTGTCGGCCAGATCACCCAGGCCAAAGGCAGCCAGCGTATCTCCCAGATTCAAGGGTTAACGGAAACCCATCCGCGGCTTGGTTGGGGTCTGACGCTCGGCGTTGTCGCTATCGCCGGGATGCCGCCGATGGGTATTTTCCTGAGCGAATTCCTGGTGGTAAGCGCCACCGTTGCCCGGGAACCCCTGCTGGCGCTGCTGCTGGTGGCGGGATTGCTGCTGGCGTTCGGCGCGCTGCTGCTAAGGCTGCACGGACTGGCCTTCGGCGAACCGCAAGGGAGCGCCGCGCCGGTGCAGGCTTCCTACCTGCCCATGTTTATGCATTTAGCGCTGGTCCTGGTTGCCGGTATCTGGTTGCCGGCGCCGCTGGTGGCCTGGTTCAACCATGTCGCGGCGCGGCTTGGCTGAGGGTGACTGATGACGGCAAACTTCTCTCTGGCAGAGCTACTGGCGCGCGGCGAGCCGGTAGCGGCACAGCGTCCCTGGCCGCGCGCCATCGTCTCTAGCGACACCTGGAATAGTTTAGCGGAGGGATTGGCCAACGGCGCTTTCACCCTGCTCGGGCTGTGGGGTGAGCCCGGCATGGTCCATCTGGCGGCTTGGGAGCAAGCCAGCGGGGCGCTGGGCATTGCCAGTCTGTCCTGTCCGGATGGAGGCTTCCCCTCCCTGGGGCGCTGGCATCCGCCCGCCATCCGTTTGGAACGGGCGGTAGCTGACCTCTGCGGCCTTTATGCTGAGGACAATCCCGATAACCGGCCCTGGCTTGATCATGGACGCTGGCCCCTGCGCCATCCCCTGGGCGCCGCGCAGCCCGTAGAACCGACGGCGGAACCCTATCCATTTCTGCTGGCGGAAGGCGAGAGCTTGCACCAGATTCCGGTAGGACCGGTACACGCTGGCATTATCGAACCTGGCCATTTTCGCTTTACCGCCAATGGGGAGACCGTGGTCCGGCTGGAGGAGCGACTGGGCTATGTCCATAAGGGGATCGAACGTTTACTGGCCGGGACCACGCTGGAACAGGGGGCGCGGTTGGCGGGCCGGGTATCGGGCGACAGCACGGTGGCTTATGCGCTGGCCTTCGCCCAGGCCGCCGAAGCCGCCACAGCCACCGACGTACCACCCCGCGCCCGCTGGTTGCGGGCGCTGATGGCCGAACTGGAGCGGCTGGCTAATCACCTGGGGGATATCGGCGCGATCTGCAACGATGCCGCTTTCGCCCTGATGCACGCCCATTGCGGGGTGTTGCGGGAGCGGGTGCTGGGCGCGAGCGTCGCTTGCTTCGGTCACCGCCTGCTGATGGATAGCGTGATCCCGGGTGGCGTCAGCGCGAATCTGACAGCCAGCGGTATGGCGGCGCTGCGCGCTCTCCTCACCGATGTCCGCCAGCAATTTCCGCCGCTGATCGAACTGTATGATAATACCGCCTCGCTGCAAGACCGCACCGCAGGAACTGGCAAGGTTAGCCTTGAACTGGTTAACCGCTTCGGCGCTGGCGGTTACATCGGCCGCGCCTCGGGAAGAGACTTTGACGCCCGCCGCCTGCCGGGTTATCCCCCTTACGACCAACTCCGCTTCGAGACGCCCGTACTGACCGAGGGCGATGTCGATGCGCGGGTCTGGATTCGCATCCGCGAGGCGGAACAAAGTCTGGCCCTGATCGAGCAGATCCTGGACGGCTTGCCGCCGGGTCCATGGCGCGGCGAATTAGCGCCTTCTGCCGGCGAGGGGGTGGGGCTGGTCGAGGGGTTTCGTGGCGATGTTCTGGCATGGCTGCGGATCGCCGACGGCGTCGTGCAGCGCTGTCATCTGCGGGACCCGTCGTGGTTCCAGTGGCCGCTGCTGGAAGCCGCTATCGAAGGCAACATCGTGGCGGACTTTCCGCTCTGCAACAAATCTTTCAACTGCTCCTACTCCGGTCACGATCGGTAAGGCGGGCCATCAATGCGCAAACTGCTTTTCCAGAATCTCTGGCGTTTACCCCTGACCCTGCCGCCGCCGATGCCCTCGCCGGAGGCTTTGGCTGAACTGGGCGCTCAGGTAGATCAGGCGGCGCGCCGGCGGCTCGGCTGCAGCCTGGCTATCCGCGAAGTCGACGCTGGCTCCTGCAATGGCTGCGAACTGGAGATCCACGCGCTGAACAATGCTTTCTACGATCTGGAACGGTTCGGCATCCGTTTCGTCGCCTCGCCCCGTCATGCCGACGTATTGCTGGTGACTGGTCCAGTTACAACCAACATGCGGGAAGCGCTGGCGCGCACCTATCAGGCGACGCCCGATCCCAAGTGGGTGGTGGCGGTCGGCGATTGCGCGCGGGATGGCGGTTTGTTTCGAGGCAGTTACGCCTGCGTGGGGGGAGTATCAGAGGTTATCCCGGTCGATCTGCATATCCCCGGCTGTCCGCCGAATCCCTTGCAACTGCTGGCGGGTTTGTTGGCGCTCTTGCAGGCGCAGGCGCGCTGACCAGCAGGTTAGTTTCAGGTTCGCAGTTTTTCACAGCCTCTAAAAATTCCTATGCCGGTTCAGGATAGCGGAAGATCACTGTCACCCGAAGACCCTTACCCTGGTCGCCTTCGTCAAGGCTCACTGCGGCCTGGTGAACATCGGCGATGCGTTTGACGATGGACAGCCCCAGGCCGCTGCCGGTTTCACCGCTGCCCAGGATCCGGTAGAAGCGCTGCCAGACCTTCTCCCGCTCTTCCGACGCCAGTCCCGGTCCCTGATCGGTGACGGCCAGCGCCACCCGGGTACGCTCAGGGGTAACCGCAAGGCGGATGACGCTGCCGGTGGGACTGTAGCGCACCGCGTTATCGATCAGGTTGCGCAGCAGAATTCGCAACAGCTCGGGATTGCCGTCGACGGGGGTGGGACCGCCGGGGTCCAGTTCCAACTCGATATTCTTGCGCCGCGCCAGCGGCGCCAGTTCGGCCACCGTCGCCGCCGCTACGGCGCGCAGTTCGCAGCGTTGCCAGGGGCTTACCGGGCGGCCGGGTTCAAGCCGCGCCAGCGTCAGCAGCTGTTCGACCAGATGCGCGGCCCGGTCGCTGGCGACGATGACGTTGTCAAGCGCCCGCTGGCGTTCGCTGTCGGTAGTAGCCGCCCGGGCGACCTGCGCCTGGGTCTTCAGCGCCGCCAGCGGCGTGCGCAGTTCGTGAGCGGCGTCGGCAGTAAACCGGCGTTCGTTGTCGAGGGAGGCGCGCACCCGGGCGAACAGACGATTCAGGCTTTCGACCAGCGGCGCGACTTCAACCGGCGCCTCGCTGGCTTCCAGGGGTGTTAGGTTTTCAGGATCGCGCTGCATCACCTGGGCGCTGAGCGCGGTGAGGGGTGTTAAAGCCCGGGTGACGCCGAACCAGATCACTACGGCGAGCCCCGGTAACGCAATGAGCAGCGGCTGCAGCAGGTGCTCGGCGATGCTGCCGACAATCCGGTCGCGGACCTCATGCCGCTCGCCTACTTGAATGAGCGGCTGGCCTGGGCCGATCCAGAGACTGAATACCCGCCAGCGCTCGTCGCCATGCACGGCATCGCTGAACCCCTTTTCCTGAGCCGCCAGGCGTTCGCGCGGAGCGTTGGCCGAGTGCAGGAGGAGCCGACGCCCGTCCTGCCAGATCTGGAACACGACCTGGCGGCTGTACTGGTGCAGATGGGTTAAATCGTCGGCATCGATTTCCTCCCGCTCTTCTTCGCCTTCGTTCCCTTCATGGAACTCTGCACCGAGCTGGGCGGCGAGCAGCGCCGCGGATTGGGCCAGATGGGCGTCGAGCAGCGCGTCCACCTGCCGCCGGGCATCCCGGTAACTCATCAGCACGGTGAGCAGCCAGGCCAGGGCGACGGTGGCGAGCAGCATGAACAGCAACCGCCGTTTGACGGAAAACCGGCGCGGCGGTTTAGTCATGCGGTTCCCGTGGCAACAGGTAACCCACCCCGCGAATGGTGCGGATCAGCTCGGGCTGCAATTTACGGCGCAGATGGTGGATATGCACCTCGATGGCGTTGCTTTCCACTTCCTCGCCCCAGGCGTAGAGCTGCCGTTCGAGCTGCTCGCGCGACAATACCCGCCCGGCATGCAGCATCAGCTCGTTCAACAGGGCGAACTCCCTTGGCGACAGCTCCACCGGGTGGCCCTCAAAGCTCACCCGGTGGGCCGCGGCATCGAGCTCCAGCGCGCCGATCCGCATGACCGGGACCGGTTCCCCCCGGGCGCGGCGGATCAGGGCGCGCAGGCGGGCCGCCAGCTCATGCAGATCGAAGGGTTTGACGAGGTAATCGTCGGCGCCGCTGTCAAGACCTTTGACCCGGTCGGCAATCGCATCCCGGGCGGTCAGAATCAGCACCGGCGCCTGGTTACCCGCCGCCCGCAGCCGCCCTAACAGCTCTAGGCCCGTCAGGCGGGGCAGCCCCAGGTCCAGGATGACGGCGGCGTAGGGTTCGGTCTTCAAGGCCAGTTCCCCGGCCACGCCGTCCCGCACCCAGTCGACGGCAAACCCGGCCTGGCCGAGGCCCGCCTGAATGCCGTCGCCGAGCAGCAGATCGTCTTCTACCAGCAGCAGGCGCACAATCAGCGGCCTTCGCCGGCGCTCAGAGCCACCAGACCCAGAAGGCGATCACGCCGGCCAGCAGCCCGAGCCCAAGCAGCCCGTGAGCCTGGCGGATACCAGCGGCCGGCGCGCCGGTTTTGTAGCCGGTCACCATCCCTTGAAGCAGATTTTCCCGGTGCCGGATACTGCTGACGATCACCCCCGCAATGTGCGCCAGCACGACCGCCAGCATGGCGTTCGCGGTCCCTTCGTGCAGTTCTTCCAGCCATTCTCCGCCCAGCTCATTATCAAGCGCGTAGCCGGTGACGCCGGTCAGGACACCGAGGGCAAGGATGACGATGATCATCCAGCTGCCGGCTGGATTGTGGCCGATGTAATGGGCCGGCGCGGCCGTCAGCAGTGAGCGGAGGTAGGTCCATAACGATGACGGGTCGAAGGTAAAGGCGCTGAAGCGAGCATAACGCGAGCCCACCACCCCCCACAGCAGCCGAAAGCCAATCAGCCCCAGCAGCGTATAGCCAAACAACACATGAAGATCCCGAAAGCGTTCGGTGTCTCCCGTCAGAAAAGCCCCGGCGAAGCACAGGGCCAGCAGCCAGTGAAACACCCGAGTGGGCATGTCCCAGACCAGTATTTTCTCAGCCACGACGGTCTCCTTCAGTGCGGCGCCCGCCGGGTGGCTTCGCTGTAGTCGCCGTCGGCCGCCCGGGTATGGCAGGCGCCGCAGTTGGCGGGACTCTTGACGGCCGGGTGACTCCAGATAGCGGCCGGCAGTTCTTCTTCGTGTTCGTGTTTGAACCAGGCTGTTTCGGTAATCCGGAGCATCGGCTGACCATGCGCTGAGCCGCGGTCCCGGCCGGCATGCGGCACGAGAAACGCCGTAATCTCGGCGGCGACCTGGGGTTCCAGACTGGCGTCAGTACCGAAATGCTGATTTAGATCGGTCATGATGGCGCGCCAGGAAGCGGCGGGCAACAGCGCCGGCGGATAAGGCACATGGCAACTGCCGCACTCGGTTTTCCAGGTTGGGTTGGTCGCCGTGAACCGCTCGGCGTCCGCCCGC